>Ga0247841_10010628_pt1 | contig 12487 bp, 9 predicted proteins | sample LaCruzMarch2015__2_FD_192410 | JGI IMG/M metagenome (GOLD analysis project Ga0247841, IMG submission 192410) | Freshwater microbial communities from meromictic Lake La Cruz, Castile-La Mancha, Spain - LaCruzMarch2015_18m | ecosystem: Environmental > Aquatic > Freshwater > Lake | place: Spain... | reverse complement strand
TATTGATCAGCTGCCCGGCATTATTTATCAGGATGTCACATTTGTGGATGAATGTCTCAATCCGTTGCACGATGAGTGGGTAAAACTCAAAATGGTTCAGGTCAAACTCATATGGAATTACCTTTGTTTCAGGATGAAGACGTGAACATTCAGCCTTAAGCTCCCCAAGCGCTTTCCCGTTTCGTGAGATCGCCACAATCTGGTTCTGCTTATGTTTGGCAAGGGTTTTAACCAATTCGAACCCGACACCCCGGCTGGCTCCCGTGATAATGATATTCATAGCGTTCAGAATTTGAAGAGGAAAATGTATTCAAAGATAATCAACTTTCGTAAAAATGCGGACAGGAAAAACTAATCTCCTCATATATTGGATTAATACCTATTAAAAAAATTTCGATATTTGCAGGAAATTTCGTACCTTTAAGAAGCTAAGACATCAATCCCCCCAATCACATGAAAAAAATTCTATCTTTTTTGTTTATTCCACTTCTGGCGCTGAACCTTTTTGGTCAAAACCAGGAAGAAGTATCCGCGCCGATGGCTGATTTACCCGTCTATTTTGATATCTCACCCCCTTTGCGTGATATGATTAAAACTCCTCCGGTCCAAATCGACAACTCTTGGAAAGGTGTTGCGGTTAAAAATTATTTCAATGTCAAGGATGACCCTGACGGGAAGCCATTCAGCCCCGATTTTACCGACCCCGGATTACAATCCAAATTAGGACCGCTCACAACAGATACCACATTACAGAATTTCAGCGGCATGAGTAATGTCAATGGAAGTGTACCCCCTGACACCGATGGCGATGTCGGACCCAATCACTATTTCCAGGTCGTCAATACCTCCTTTGCCATCTACAATAAAACCGGTTCGAAGTTGATGGGTCCTACTGCAAATAGTTCGATCTGGACCGGGATGCCGAACAATGTGAATTCAGGCGACGCCGTCGTACTATACGATGAACAAGCCGACCGTTGGCTTTTCAGCCAGTTTTCATTGCCCAGCGGGAACACCCACTATATGATGATTGCGGTCTCACAAACTCCGGATCCGATGGGAAGTTGGTATCGTTACCAGTATTCTTATGCCCAACTACCTGACTATCCAAAGTTTGGTATATGGCCCAATGGATATTACATGACGTGCAATCGCTTTAATATCAGCACACTAGACTTTGAAGGGGTTGGCGCCTATGCTTTTGACCGGGTTGCCATGCTGGCAGGCTCTGCAACTGCCACGAGGATCTCCTTCACCCTGACTGATGCTGCGGAAGCTTTTGGCACTTTGCCCACCGATTGCGATGGGGTATTTCCCCCGGCCGGAACGCCCAATTATATCACCTATGTCACTTCGACCGGAACACAGCACTTAGGCTATTATGAGTTTCATGCCGATTATGTCACACCCACCAATTCTACATTTTCAAAAAAACCAAATTTAAATGTCACTGCCTTTCAATATTTCACCGGCACACAGGGCATCCCTCAACTGGGTTCAACGCGGCTGCTTGATCCTATCAGCGACCGGCTTATGAACAGGTTGCAATACCGTACGTTCAACGGATATGCCTCGATGGTGGTAAACCACACTGTAAAAACCAGTACCGGAGCAGCCGGCGTCCGTTGGTATGAATTGCAGAAAACGACAGACGCATGGTCAATCTACCAGCAAAGCACCTATGCCCCTTCGGATGGAAGATCAAGATGGATGGGCAGTATGGCACAGGACACTGCCGGGAACATTGCGCTCGGTTTTTCAATATCAAACAGCGCCATGTATCCGTCTATCGGATATACGGGAAGGTTAAAAAATGATCCTCTAAACCAGATGACTGTCCAGGAAAGGCGTATCATTAATGGCACAGGATCCCAAACCGGTATCTGGGATGGACGAAGCCGCTGGGGGGATTACAGTTCCATGCGGGTTGACCCCGGTAACCCAACGGCTTTCTGGTACACACAGGAATATTATGCTACCACCTCTGATGCGAACTGGGTTACCAGGATTGCCTCCTTTTCATTTGAAAATGTTTTTTCATCATACACCACTGCCTATCCTGTAAAAATTTGCGTTGGCGCTTCATCGCAACTTAATGCTTTTGCTTTCGGAGGCTCCGGTACTTATACATATGACTGGACATCAAATCCTCCCGGCTTTACGTCGACTTTACAAAATCCTTCGGATGCGCCTGATACAACTACAACTTACTATGTAACCATCAGCGACGGAACGATTATGCGATACGATTCAACACGTGTTTTTGTTCAGGTAAGACAAACGGTATTTGCAGGCAATGATACGCTTGTGAACAAGTTTGTTCCCTCCATATCTCTTCACGGCATAGCTTTTAACTATCGTCTTATTGGCTGGGCAACTACAGGTGACGGATCTTTCAGCGATCCATCAGCCTTGATTACCACCTATGTGCCAGGCAATGGCGACCGCAACAGCGGAAGCGTTGACCTGCAGTTGGTTGCTTTACCAGTACTTCCCTGTACAGGAAATGTGATCAGCACCATGCATGTGACATTCGATGAATTTGTTGCCGTTGCAGAACAGGATAAGAATAACCTGGCATTGACACTTCAGCCCAATCCGGCCCGCAGCAATGTTGCTGTAACCATCATCGGATATAAAAACCTTGCTGCACAATTAACACTTACAAATATTTCCGGGAAACTGGTCTACTCTGAGAATCTTGTTATCGGAAAAGATATCGTCAGGAACCTGGATTTATCAAACTTCCCCCAAGGGGTTTACATTGTTCAGCTGAAAACTGAAAACCAGGTTAAAACAGAACGTTTGATCATTCAGTAATGAAACAGTTAAACTCTGTTATTTTCTTAACAGTGTTATATTTTTTTTATCTTTGCATATAGATTCATTGTTTTAAAAGTTCATTCACATACAGTAGGTTCTTCAGGGCAGGGTGAAATTCCCGACCGGCGGTATAGTCCGCGACTCCTTACAGAACAGAAAATCAAGTGATCGTCTGTTCCTATGGAACCGAGCCGTTGAAATTACGGCACCGACAGTAAAGTCTGGATGGAAGAAGAATCGTATTTAATCTGACTTATTTACCAGCTTAAATAGGATTACGCCCTGTTGCTACCAAGTGACAGGGCTTTTTTTTGCTGGTGAAGATTGATTGATTGATTGATTGATTGATTGACTGATTGATTGATTGATTGATTGATTGACTGATTGATTGATTGATTGATTGATTGATTGATTGATTGATTGACTGATTGATTGAAAATAAGCCTTGTGGAAATCAAAGAAGATTTCGTACACTATTTACCTTATGACCATGTTACTGCATTACTTTGTTACTTCGTCATTTTGTCACGCGTCACGCGTCACGTGTCACCTTTTAACATATTACCCTGCCCAAAAAAGTAACTCCTGATGACCGTAGACGAAAAACACATGAAGCGGGCGATCAGCCTGGCTAAGCAAGGGTCAGGATGGGTGAATCCAAATCCAATGGTTGGTGCAGTGCTGGTTAAAGACGGTCGTGTTATTGGCGAGGGATTTCATGAGTTTTTCGGCGGTCCGCATGCCGAAGTCAATGCCATTCGTTCGGTATCTGACCCCTCGGGCGATCAGATTGCAGGATCAACTTTATATGTCACGCTTGAACCCTGTTCACATCATGGAAAAACGCCTCCCTGTGTAAATCTCATTGCTGAGAAAAAAATCGCAAAAGTTGTGATTGGGATTACCGATCAGAATCCCGTGGTCAATGGAGCGGGAATCCGATTCCTGAAATCGCGGGGAATTGAGGTGACAGTGGGAATGATGGAACAGCAAATCAAAGAATTAAATGAAGTTTTCATAAAATATATCCAGAAAGGGATGCCCTTCGTGGTTCTCAAATCAGCCATGACCCTCGATGGGAAAATTGCCACCGTAACAAATGCCTCCCGCTGGATTACAGGAGAGGCTTCGCGCAGAAAGGTTCATCATATGCGACAACAATTCGGCTCAGTACTGATTGGAGTGGATACCGTGATTTTTGATGACCCTTTGCTGAATATCCGTCTCAAAGGGGAGTGGAAGAACCCGCTGAAGGTTATTGCCGATACACATGGAAGAATTCCAATGCAGTCAAAGGTCCTGACGAACGATCCCCAACTGACCATTGTGGCAACAACCCAATTGGCCGACCCGAATAGGCTGAAGGACATTGAACGTGCCGGGGCCCAGATATTAATCTGCCCGGTCAAAGATGATAAAGTAGACCTGGCATTTGTCATGAAATCTCTTGGAGCAATGGGAATCGACAGTGTGATGATCGAAGGTGGGAGCACCATTGCCTTTTCTGTTTTGCATGAAGGGCTTGTCGATAAACTTATCAGCTTCATCGCTCCCAAAATCCTTGGTGGAGTTAATGCCCCTACCGCAGTTGGTGGAACGGGAATTTCATCCATGGAAGATGCGATTGACCTGGTCAGTATGAGAACCCGGAAGGTTGGCTGCGACCTGATGATAGAAAGTTGGATAAAAAAATGAATGCAGACAATGCAAGCAATGAAGACAATGCAGACAATGCAAGCAATGAAGACAATGCAGACAATGCAAGCAATGAAGACAATGCAAACAATGAAGACAAGGCGAAACCATTATTTCCCGTGTCCCGTGTCCCGTGTATCGTGTCCCGCGTCACGTGTATCTTGTCACGCGTCACGTGTATCTTGTCACGCGTCCCGTGTACCTTGTCACGCGTCACGTGTCACGTGTCACGATATTTGCCCTCATGTTACCTATTACAACATTGCCTTGTCTCACTTTGATTTTTAAATTTTGAAATCATATTATGTTTACGGGAATAGTTGAAGAAACAGGAATCATCAAATCCATTCAGCATGGAGACAGGTCATCGAAACTTACGATTAGCGCTTTAAAAGTATTGGACGATATAAAGGCAGGTGATAGTATCAACACGAATGGCGTATGTATTACTGTTGTGGCATTCGGGAACAATTATTTTCAAACCGAAGTGATGCCTGAAACCCTCAGGCGGACAAGTTTCAACTCATTGAACACTGGCAGTGCTGTAAATCTCGAAAGAGCATTAAGGCTTTCTGACCGGCTTGGCGGGCACCTTGTGAGTGGTCACATTGATGGGACCGGGCGTATTCTTCGCCGCTGGGAAGAAGACATAGCTGTTTGGTTTAACATCAGTGCGGATGCAGCGATTCTTCGCTACATCATTGAAAAAGGTTCGGTGGCGCTTGATGGAATCAGTCTGACCATCGCATCAACTGATAAGAACTCATTCAGCGTTTCGGTTATTCCGCATACCAGTTTGGTCACCACGATCATGAAAAAAAGAGCGGGAGATCTGGTCAACATAGAATGTGATATGATTGCGAAATACATTGAAAAACTGAGTTCGCCCGAAAGCAGCAGATCAAAAATTGATCTGAATTTCCTGGCAAAAAATAACTTTTTATGACAAACTATAAATTCAATACGATCGAAGAGGCGCTTGACGACATCCGCAAAGGGAAAATGATTGTCGTGGTTGATGATGAAGACCGGGAGAATGAAGGGGATTTGGTTATTGCCGCTGAAAAGGTAACTCCTTCGATCATCAATTTTATGGCAAAAAATGGCGGTGGCCTGGTTTGCCTGCCCATCGTACGCGAACGGCTGGAAGAGCTGAACATTGAACGGATGGTAGTTAAAAACACCGATCCCAACCGAACTGCTTTTACTGTTTCGGTCGATGCAATTGAATGTTCAACAGGGATTTCGGCACATGAGCGGTCGCTGACCATAAAGCGCCTGATCGACAACCAGACCAAGGCCAGGGATTTTACCAGGCCGGGACATATCTTTCCGATTGAATATAAGGAAGGCGGGGTATTGATCAGGGCAGGGCATACAGAGGCATCGGTTGATCTTGCCAAGATGGCAGGATTATACCCTGCAGGGGTAATCTGTGAAATCATGAATGAAGATGGGTCAATGGCTCGGGTGCCCGAACTAATGCAGTATGTGAAAAAACACAATCTGAAAATCATCACCATCGTTTCTCTAATCGATTACCGGCGCAAATCAGAAACACTGGTTGAACGGGCTGCTGTGGTTGACATGCCCACTAAATACGGTGAATTCCAGGCTTACAGCTATGTCAGTAAAATCACCAGGGAGAATCACCTTGCTTTGGTGAAGGGTGATGTGACCACCGGAGAGCCTGTACTGGTGCGGGTTCATTCGGAATGCCTTACCGGTGATGTTTTCGGTTCGATGCGTTGCGATTGTGGCGACCAACTGGAGTTTGCCATGAAAAAGATAGCGAAGGAAGGACGTGGTGTACTGCTTTATATGCGGCAGGAGGGCCGTGGGATCGGTCTTGATAATAAAATGCGGGCCTATTCGCTGCAGGACCTTGGCATGGATACCGTTGAGGCCAATAATGCCCTTGGATTCGATGCCGACCTGCGGGATTATGGCACCGGCGCTGAAATTCTTGTGGATCTTGGCATTAAAAAGCTACGCTTATTGACCAATAACCCCCAGAAAATATCAGGAATTGAAGGATTCGGGCTCGAATTAGTGGAACGGATCCCGATTCAAACCACCAGCAACTCACGCAACATCAGGTACATGAAAACAAAAAAAGAGAAACTGGGGCATTTGCTTATATTTACTGATGAACCAAAAAAGGAATAAATAACCTTTCACTCCACCCTGTCAGGGTGGTACACCCTGACAGGGTGGAACTAAGAAGCTAAGAAAATCAACTACTTACCTATGAAAACAATCGAAGGAAAATTAGATGCAAAAGGGCTTAAATTCGGCATTGTAATAGCCCGGTTCAATGAATTTATCAGCGGGAAACTGCTCTCAGGATGCCTCGACGGACTTATTCGTCACGGGGCTGAAGATAGCGATATCGATGTGGCCTGGTCGCCTGGATCCTTCGAAATACCGCTGCTCGCCAAGAAACTGGCGATGACCAAACGATACGATGCTATAATATGCCTTGGCGCTGTAATTCGTGGCGCAACGCCACATTTCGATTACGTCGCAGCTGAAGTCTCGAAAGGAGTTGCCCATGTGGGGCTGGAAACCGGTTTGCCAGTGATTTTTGGAGTTTTGACCACCGACAACATTGAACAGGCCATTGAACGGGCCGGAACAAAAAGCGGGAACAAAGGATTTGACGCAGCTTTGGCAGCTATTGAAATGGCCAACCTGATGAAACAAATCTAAAAGAGCATCTCTACTTTCTCGTTATCACGAACACCGTCCGTCTATTCCTGGCGCGTCCTTCATCAGTATCGTTGTCTGCAACAGGCATTGATTTACCAAATCCCTTGTAGCTTAGGCGGTTTGCGGCTATTTCATTTTCGATCAGATAATTGTACACCGACCGGGCACGATTTTCTGACAATTTCAAATTGCTGGCATCATTTCCAATATTGTCAGTGTGTCCCTCTATTTCAATGCTAATGGTTTCATTCTCGAGCAGAAAATCTATCAGCTGGTCAAGTACCACTTTCGATTCCATTGTAAGATCAAACGAGTTAAAAGGAAAATAAATATCATTGATACGATAAGATTTATTGAGTTCAATCGGCTTCATTTCTATATCCACCCTGGCGGGCAATTTAAAAAGGCTGTCAAGCCTGGCGATGTATTTCGATTCATAGACATGACCCTCTTTTTTGACCGTCATGATATAATCGCTGTTAAAAGGAGCCACTGCGATATAATTTCCAGTGATCGTATCCATGGGGATTTTTGAAATCCTCTTTGTTTCGAGATTCTTCAACTCAATGTGTGCCTTTACAGGTTCAGAGGAATATTCCGACTTCACATTACCTTTGATAAACAGGACCTTCTCAGGCCTGGCAGATTTGTACAGTTCGAAGGAGTAAAGATCCCATCCTCCTACACCCTGGTATTTATTGGATGCAAAAAAACCCTGTGTTCCGTCGGTGCTTACAAAAAAACCCACTTCATCATCCGGGGAATTGATGGGGAATCCAATATTCTTTGGTTTTATCCAAATACCATGATCATCCATTCTCGTATAAAAAATATCGTATCCGCCCAGTCCCATCCATCCATCGGAAGAGAAGTAGAGCGTTTTCTCATCGGGATGAATAAAGGGAGATTTCTCGTTTTGTTTCGAATTGATCAGCGGTCCAAGGTTGATTGGGGTTCCCCAGTCTCCCTTCTCGCCCTTGATTGACCGGTAGATATCATAACCGCCATAACCACCGCTGCGATCGCTCACAAAGTAAAGGGTCCGTCCGTCTGCCGATATGGCTGGCTGTGATTCCCACGAGCCTGGCAGATTAATTTTACTGCTCACACTCTGCACCGGACTCCATTCTCCTCCCAGGTTTTCGGAGTAAAAAACGTCGCAGTTGAGGTATTTCTTCACATTATCATACCTGCATAATGTATAAAATAGTGTGTTGTTGTCGGCAGTAAGTGTAGCCCCGCCTTCATTGTCATTCAGATTGAATGGTTCAGGCATCTCCTCCCCCGCTTCAAATTTACCATCTGAACCACGTGGACTGAAAAAAAATTTCTCCTTAAGCCGTGACTCCCTAACCAGGTTGTTTTTACCTGATTCAAGTTTTATCTCTCGTGTGAATAATGCTATTTGGTTGTCGGGCGAAAGGATTGGCAGATATTCGTTTTGAACGGTTGAAATGCCCTCAACAACTTTCGGGGTGAAGGGAACCGGATTATTTATCATCTCCAGATAAAACTTCGAATATTTAAGCAGGTCGACCGCCCTGTCGTAATCTTCGTCTCTCCTTATCCTGTCAACATCTTTAAGGAATTCATTCAGATTTTTCAATGCCAGTTCGTATTTTTCCTGTCCATAATAGATCTCGGAAAGGTAATAATAGGCGTAAACATCATAAGTGGGACATAGTTCAATAACCTTGATGAAATTCTTTTCTGCCTCCCTGAAGTTGTTTTCCGTTTTTTTAAAATTGATGATTCCCAGTACAAAATAGGCATCCACGCATCCAGGCTCCTCATGCACTACCTTCCGCATCTGAAGACCAGCCAGGTCAAAATTTCCCTTTCTGAAAATCGAGATTCCCTCCTGGTACATTCTTTCAGTTTTCTTTCCAAGTTTAATTTTACAGGAATCATCTGAGAGTATATATCCATTACGAAACAATGAAGATTCAACTAAACAGATGGATGCTTTTCCAGGTTGGACTTTAGCCAATACATGCAATTCGGAAGCGAGTGTGCCGCTAATACACAGGAGCCACAATAGTAAGGGCAACAACAGGATTAAGCCATCCCGGCAGGGTTTCATAGGGATATTTTTGTCAAAGATATGCTGAATTGTCCTATTTTTACATGGTTGATTTGTTTCTTTGAAAATGCAGATGGGATGAATTATTTTTAACATATTCCACCTGAATATTTAACCGATATTATTACCAAATATTTCAATGATGGATATAAATTCAATCAGGACCGGCCTCATTCAGATGACCTGTGGGTCGGACAGACAGGCTAATCTTGAAAAAGCAATGGGTCGGATCCGGGAAGCGGCGGGCCTCGGGGCACAGATCATATGCCTCCAGGAACTTTTTACCTCCACCTACTTCTGCTGGGAAGAAAACTACGATTATTTCAGTCTGGCTGAACCCATCCCGGGAACCTCGACAAAAGTTTTAGGAAAGTTGGCTCTTGAACTGGATGTGGTTATTGTGGCATCTCTGTTTGAAAAACGGACAGAGGGTATTTATCATAACACAGTTGCTGTGATCGATGCCGACGGGAAGTACCTTGGCAAATACCGAAAGCACCATATTCCGGATGACCCCGGATATTATGAGAAATTTTATTTTACTCCGGGTGACAATAATTATAAGGTTTTTAATACAAAATATGCCAGGATTGGCACGTTGATCTGCTGGGATCAATGGTACCCGGAAGCCGCCCGGATCACCAGCCTGCTCGGAGCCCAGATCATTTTTTATCCGACCTCCATTGGCTGGGCAACCTCACAGGACAGCGAATTGAATCGTCAGCAATATCAGGCATGGCAAACCATTCAGCGCAGTCATGCCATCGCCAACGGAGTATTTGTCGTTTCCGTAAACCGTGTCGGCCGGGAGGGCGAGATGAATTTCTGGGGAGGTTCTTTTGTATCGGACCCATTTGGCAACCTGTTGTATCAGGCTCCCCACGATCAGGAGGAAATACAGGTCGTTCTGCTAAATCTTGGTAAAACAGGCGAAACACGTGTTCACTGGCCTTTTCTGCGCGACCGGCGTATTGACAGTTACGGTCCGATCCTGGCCCGGTATCTGGGTGACGAGAATGGCGAAGATTGATTATTATCACCTGATTTTACCTCACTTCAACAATGGTAAATGTGCTGCCTTTTTTCAAGCGAACTTCGGAACGGACTCAAATCGCTCAGTGTACCATACTTTTTGAAACTGACTTAGAAATGGATACAAATAAGATAATCAATTTAAAATTCTTAAATTCCAAATCGGAGTCTGTTCCGAAAAGGCAATTTAACGGAAACCCGGACACTGAGCGAAGTCGAAGTGTCCTTATTAACAGGTATTTGCATCCTTCGACTCTGCTCAGGATCCAATTGCTCGGACTTTTCGGAGATGGCTCAAATCGTAAATCGTAAATCATTCTTCACAATGCCAGAATCTCAACCAAATCCCAGGGAGCTGGGCTATCATTTTCCCGCTGAATGGGCCGAACACCGGGCTACATGGCTCAGTTACCCGCATGACGACTCCTATTCATGGCCCGGAACCCTGCCCAGGATTTTCCCGTTCTATAACCGGTTCATCAAGGAACTTTCGCGGGGTGAGCAGGTTTGCATTAATGTGCGCGACGAATTATTACGCGACAAGGTAATCAGCGACCTGAAGCAACTTGATGTTGAAATGTCAAAGATCACAATTCTCCTGCATCCTACCAATGATGCATGGTGTCGCGATCATGGCCCTGCATTCCTCGTGCAGCCGGGTGCACCGGATCCGAAGGTTATTGTCAGTTGGCGTTATAATGCATGGGGCGGAAAATATGACCATGATCTTGACGAAAAGATTCCCGGACTTGTGGGGCAATTTCTAAATATTCCTGTCTATTATCCCGGGATAATCATGGAAGGCGGATCGGTCGATTTCAACGGACAGGGGACACTGCTCACAACAACCCAGTGCCTGCTGCATGAAAACCGGAATCCGGAATTATTGCAACACGAAATCGAGGAGTATCTCCGCAATTTTTACGGAGTGAACCAGGTGTTATGGCTCGATGAAGGTATTGACGGTGACGATACCAATGGCCATATCGATGATATCACCAGATTTTTTCGGGAAGATGGCGTAGTAACCATGGTTGAGCCGCGCCGGTCAGACAACAATCATAAAATCCTGGATGAGAATCTCAGGAAACTTAAAACATTCAGACTTTCCAACGGAAAACAACTTGATATTGCTGAGATCCCGATGCCAAAACCAGTAATCTACGACGGCCAGCGGTTGCCGGCATCCTACGCGAATTTTTACATTGCCAATAAATCGGTGATCGTGCCCAATTTTCAGTGCAAGCAGGATGATCAGGCTATGCGTATTTTAGAGGAGTGTTTCCCCACCCGAAGCATCATTGGTATTGATTCTGTTGAGATCATCTGGGGGCTCGGGTCATTTCACTGCCTCTCCCAGCAGGAACCGAAGACGAATGACAAGTGACGAGTGACGAGTGACAGGTGACGAGTGACGAGTGACAAGTGACGAGTGACAAGTGACGAGTGACGAGTGACAAGTGACGAGTGACGAGGGACGAGTGACAGGTGACGAGTGAATAGTGACGAGTGACAAGTGACAAGTGACAAGTGACAAGTGACAGGTGACGAGTGACAAGTGACGAGTGAAGAACGCAGATGAGTGCTACGCACCAGGGTGAAAGAAAATTCTTCCTGCGTTTTTACAAAGGAATGACCTTTAATGCTTTATCGTAATTTCTAATTTTTAGTCCACTCCGAAAAGTCCGATCAATTGGATTCTGAGCGAAGCCGAAGAATGCAATCACCTGACAATGTGGACACTTCGACTTCGCTCAGTGTCCAGTTTTCCTGAAAATGCCTTTTCAGAGTAGTCTCAATTTTTTATTTTTAATGACATCGGTCCACCAGGCTACCAGCTCACTAACTTAAATACTTCCCAACTTACCAGCTTACCAGCTTACCAGCTTACCAGCTTACCAGCTTACCAGCTTACCAACTTCCCAACTTACCAACTTCCCAACTTACCAACTTACCAACTTACCAGCTTACCAACTTACCAACTTACCAGCTTCCCAACTTACCAACTTACCAACTTACCAGCTTCCCAACTTACCAACTTACCAGCTTACCAACTTACCAACTTACCAGCTCACCAGCTTACCAACTTACCAGCTTACCAACTTACCAGCTTATAACATCACTCGTCACTCCCTATCAAAT
>Ga0247841_10010626_pt1 | contig 12488 bp, 14 predicted proteins | sample LaCruzMarch2015__2_FD_192410 | JGI IMG/M metagenome (GOLD analysis project Ga0247841, IMG submission 192410) | Freshwater microbial communities from meromictic Lake La Cruz, Castile-La Mancha, Spain - LaCruzMarch2015_18m | ecosystem: Environmental > Aquatic > Freshwater > Lake | place: Spain... | reverse complement strand
AGCAGAGGTTATCTTACATGCAGCATTGGATCCTAATATTGCCAGCAAGGCAAAAAGAGGTGAATTTGTCAAGTTATTTGACCACTTTAAGTTACTACACACTATGATAAATTGAGCGAAAAGATTTTATCCCATTTGGATGACTTTCCATGCTATCATCTGAAATTACTATTGTAAGGTCGCTATTATATTCTATGCTGGCGCCCAAAAACTTTTTAATAGTTACCACAACACCATCTGTTCCCTCATAGCGATCGGTGAACCATGCTACTTTCTTGGGTTTCTCTATTCCGACAAGCGATTCTGCCTTTCTTACAAGATCAATATCACTGCAAATTGATGACATGGAAGTTAGATAGGCAGCCGATATGATGGAACCCCATATTAGTGATGGACCTATTAAATTTGGTTTTTTTGCAGTCTGAATTATGAGACGGTCAAGTAATTCTGATGAAAGGTTAAAAAATAGGTTATTGTATTCCTTATCTTTCAGTGGTTCTTTTTGAAAAAGCTTACCAATGTCGGGACTCTCTTTCATAATTATTCGGACTTCATCAATTAGATTAAATGAATTCCTGTAAGAATCCTTATCCAATGATTTGCTTATCTTTTTCAGCCATGCAGAACCACTTTTTTTGGCTTTTTTTTTCTTATTATGGATTTCTGTTCGATTAAATATACGGTTAATTGTAATTGCTTCTGCTGAGTCGCTACCATACTTTGATAAATAATACTGATTTGCTACGCTTCCTATCTGATGGGCAAGAGTCAAGCTGCCAAAATTTTCGCCTTTAGCATCAGTGTATCCATTTCGTATGCCATTCATCAGGCTTTTTTTTGTCATCTTTTCTACAAGGACTTCTGTATAACAAGAACCTATGAAAAGACCGCCATGATCATCTGAACCGCCTACAAAAAACTTATGCCATGGCTCAACGCCAATAGGATCAATGCTATGCTTATTTGCAAACATTTCTATATAATCACTGTTTAGTATCGAAAGGAATAGTCTGGTAGCATTGTTAGTTCTGCTATCTCTTCCGCCATTTAATACTTCATGTCTTTTGAATAATAAAATTAGCTTCTCAAAATGTTCCCATGTTAAATCGCCGTTGGATTTGAAAATCGGATGAGCAACAAAATGAATTATATCTTCTTTGGCTAGATAATCTACTAAATCATATATATTTTGCCTTAATTCGTTGATTTCCAAATGTTGTTTTTCAGAAATATCCAAGCATATAACATGCACAGTAACTTTGTCAGGGAAGAAAACAGTAAATTCCTCACCGATGATAACGTTATCATAATGAATTATCTCTTTAACACCATCAATAACATTATGATCGGTTATAGTAACAAAATCCATACCCCGATCTTTTGCGATTTTATAGACATTATCCGGGGGTGTATAGCTTTCTGAACAGCCGATCTGCTTCAAAAGCCATAAACCGGGGTCCGAAGATGCCGAACTATGACAATGTAAGTCAATTCTGGCTTTATACATTTGAAACCTCTCGTTATGTAGATTTGATAACCAATGCTACTAATAATCCGTAAATACTCCCTTTACCAGAACAGATGATTTAATAAATCTTTCTTTTGTATTAATTTTAGCTTAGTTCTGTTAATTGAGTATAAGTTATCTGTTAATTTTTTGTTAAATTTTTGTAATTTTATAGTTGATTTTATTGTCAGAATGATATAGAATAACTATTTGGAGGCTAAGAAAGTGAGAGGAGTATCTTATGAAACAAGCAGAAGGCAAATTGATAGACAAAGACGAAAAGGCGCAATTGGATGCTACGATTCTTTTAGCTCAAAGTTGCGGTTACGAACATGAGCATACTGATCATGTATCAGCTCTGGCATTGAAATTGTTTGACGAGTTAAAGTCCTTGCATGAGTTAGGTGATAAAGAAAGATTCTGGTTACAAAACGCTGCTATTCTGTGTGATATAGGCTGGATTGAAGGGCAGAAGAATCATCATAAGGCAGCATTGCGTATTATTTTAGAAGACTCAACACTGCTATTTGATGAGCATGAGAGATTGATAATTGGATTGATCACTCGCTATCATCATGGTGTATCGCCAACGAAAGAACATGCTCATTTCTCATCCCTTAAAAAGCCAGATCGAAAACTGGTTACTATTTTAGCCAGTATTCTTCGAGTAGCAGACGGTCTGGATTATTCACATCAAAACGTCATAAAAGACATTGAATGTGAGATCACTCCGAAATATATCATTGTCAAATGTTCTGCAGATCGCACTTCAGAAATGGACAGAGAAAAAGCATTGTATAGAGGTCAACTCATGGAAAAAGTCTTTGGTAAGGTTTTATGTGTTGAATGGAAAATTTAGCAAAAAAACTAAAGATAGGTCTTAGATGGTTTGGCAACAATTTGATAAACAAGCGCAGGCATATATCATAGCTTTAAGAAAATATGATTGGTTCCTGCACTTGTTGCGGAATGATGAAAAGATAATAAAATGCTAACACATAATAACATCTGTGTCAATCACGAAAAAATATATTTTTATATAACAGTGATTAACTTTTCATCATTTTGCGGTTCCTTTAACCAGGATTTTATCTTGCTTTCTATTTGATCCCTAACACATCTGAATCTTTCGATTTTATCTTCTTCTGTTCCTTCGTTTATAGCAGGATCAGCAAATGGCCAGTGTAATCTAACACTAATACCGGGAAAAGATGGGCATAGCTTTTCTGCTTTATCACATACTGTTATCAGATAGCCAATGAGTACCTTTCCCATGAACTGCTTTAGTGGCTTTGAGTATTGATCGCTTATATCAATACCAATCTCTGCCATTACTTTTTTTGTGTATGGGTGAATTTCGTCTGGCTCAAGTCCGGCACTTAATACCTCAAATTTATCATCTGCATATTTGCGAAGAAAGGCTTCTGCCATCTGACTTCTGGCGGAATTCCTTGTGCATAAAAATAGAACTCTAGCTTTTTTCATTTTCTATATACCAAATCCATCTATTATATTCATAAACTTAATAACCCAAAAATATGTCTATTTATTGTCAGCAATAGAATTTTCTCCAGCGTGATGCTTAATAACCTTTCCCTGAACCATGAATATTATGTCTTCACAGATATTGGTGGATAGATCAGCTATTCGCTCAAGATTACTAGATATTCTCATTAACTGGAAAGCCCGTTCAATCATAGATGGCGATGAACTCATTAGCACAACAAGCTCTCTTATGACCTGATCCCTTAACCCGTCAACAGTGCTATCCTGTATAAGCACATTATATGCTAATTCGACATTTTCAGATATGAATGCGCTTACGCTATCCTTGAGCATTTTTACTGCAATCTGTGACATTCTAGGTATATCTAGCAATGGCTTTATAAGCGGTCTCTCTATCAGGAAAAGGCTACTTTCTGCTATATTTACCGCATGATCTCCCAATCTCTCCAGATCATTGTTGATTCTCAAAACCATGAGGATTGTTCTCAGGTCTTTTGCTTTTGGCTGAAATTGTGCTATTAAGGTTGTGCATAGTTCATCAAGTTCAAGCTCAAACCTGTTTGCTTTTGGTTCGTCAATTTCTATTACTTCAACTAGAAGGTCTTTTTCTCTCTCAATAAGTCCTTCCAAAGACCCGTCAATCATGTTCTCAACCAAATTGGCAAACTCTATCAGCTTTTTTCTTATTGTTTCAATTCTCTCTGTTAGCATGTCTGTTTACTCCTAACCAAATTTTCCGGTTAGATATTCTTCAGTCCTTTTATCTTCTGGAACAGTAAATAATTTTTCAGTGGGACCAAACTCTATCAGTTCACCAAGATACATAAACGCAGTAAAATCAGATATTCTCGCCGCCTGTGCTGTGTTATGAGTAACAATTAATATTGTTACATATTGCTCTAATTCTGTGATGAGTTCCTCTATGTGATTGCTAGCTTTAGGGTCTAGCGCAGAAGTAGGCTCATCAAGTAAAATTATTTCAGGTTTCATTGCCAAAGCCCTTGCAATACATAACCTTTGCTGTTGTCCGCCAGAAAGGAATGTTCCTTTTCTATGCAGTGAATCTTTTACCTCATTCCATAAACCTGATTTTTTTAATGACTCCTCAACAATACTTTCCTGCTCGCTTTTGTTTAATTTAATGCCATTGAGTTTGTATCCAGAAATTACATTATCATAGATACTCATTGTTGGGAATGGATTTGGTCTCTGAAAGACCATGCCTATCTTTCTTCTCACAACTATTGGATTAATGCTATAAATATCTTCATTGAGCAGGAGCATTTTTCCAGATACTTTAGCGTTTGGTGTTAATTCGTGCATCCTATTAACGCACCTAATGAGCGTAGTCTTTCCACAACCCGAAGGTCCCATAACTGCGGTTACTTTATTACGAGTGATTTCTACACTAACGTTCTTCAGCACCTGATTCGCACCGAAAAAAGCGCAAAAATCCTCTATCTTTAGAACTGGACTTTCCATTTTTTAGCCACCAATTTTGCGATTATGTTTAAACTCAATACTAAAACAGCCAAAACGAAAGAAGCACCCCACGCAAATGAAATTAATTCACTATATGGGCTTGTAGCATAGTTGAATATTAATAATGGCAAGGAACTCATCGGTTTGAAAATGTTGGCATTCATGAAGTTACCGCCAAAAGCAGTAAATAGCAGCGGGGCAGTTTCACCGGCGATCCTTGCCACACTCAAAAGAATTCCTGTTACTATTCCGCTTAATCCAGCGGGTAATATTACCTTGAGGATCGTCCTAAAATAAGGTACTCCCAATGCCAATGATGCTTCTCTTAGAGAATTTGGCATAAGTTTAAGAGTCTCCTCTGTTGATCGAACTATAACTGGAAGCATCATTATGGCAAGCGCAACGCTTCCTGATATTGCTGATGGAGTCTTCATAGGTACTACGACCCATGCGTAAGCGATAATCCCAATGACGATTGATGGGATGCCTTGCAAGCCCTCCACGCATAACCGCACTACATAAGCTATTTTACCTTTTCTGGTTTCAGAAAGGTATATTCCTGCGCTTATGCCCAATGGGACAGCAAGTATACATGACACCAACACTAATATAAGCGTTCCTATAATAGCATTTGATATTCCTCCACCAATTTCACCAACAGGTTTTGGCAAATTGATTATAAAATCCCAATTGATAGAGGATATTCCCTTACTTGTTATATAATATAGTATAATTATCAAAGGGATCCCAGAAAGGAAAGAGAACAATATTACCAAACCCTTAAAAATTCTATCTTTAGCTAAACGAAATGTAACGCCATCTTTATTCATATCAAACTTCCACACTCATCTTCTTTATAATATATTTTCCAATTATATTTACTATTGTAGTCACTACAAAGAGCAATAGTCCAACAGCTACCAAGCTTTGCAGGTGGATAGTTCCGGGAGATGCCTCCATGAACTCATTTGCTATTACGCTTGCCATTGTATTTGCGGGACTGAATATACTTGTCGGTAGAGCATTTTTGTTTCCTATCACCATTGTAACAGCCATTGTTTCACCCAAAGCCCTTCCTAGTGACAACAAAACGCCTGCAAATATGCCTGAACGAGCATAAGGCAATATAACGCCTTTTATAACCTCGAACCTCGTAGCTCCCATAGAGTATGCCGCTTCTTTTAGATCAGAAGGCACTAATTGAATCACTTCTCTGCCAAGTGATGCGGAATATGGAATTACCATAATTGATAATATTACGGATGCAGAGAATATTCCAACTCCCATAGGAACTATGCCTAGCTTCATCTCTATTGATCTTACCAATGGAACAAGGATAAATAATCCACAAAAACCGTAAATAACGGAAGGAACGCCAGCGAGTAACTCTATCATGCTCTTTAGTATGGACGATACTATTCCTTCTCTGAAATACTCTCCCAAAAATACAGATATAGATAAAGAAAACGGTATTGAAAATATAAGTGCTAAAAACGACGTCAGAAGAGTTCCTAATAGAAAAGGAAGCGAACCAAAATTACTGGTTACGGGATCCCATGTGCTACCATACAGAAACCTTAATCCAAGTGTTCTAACCGCAGATAATGAGTCGAATAAAAGCGTAAAAAAGATTCCGGCAATCAGAACTATTATAAGTATTCCAGACAAATAAAGCACCTTACGAAATATAGATTCCTGAAAATGAATTCTGCCTATATTCTGTTTACGCTCTTTTAACTGTAATTTCATTATGTTTTGTTGTTCCTGTATCATATTAGTCCTAATGTCAAAATCAATGTTTCATCAATTGACTCAATTTTTTTGCCATAAGTTTCATCAATCCAATTCTTTATTGTGTCTCTAGTCTGCCTAAAAGCAGAAAGCATCTCCTCTTTTGATCCTCTAGACTCTGATGGGTCTTGGAAACTCTTATGCAGATATTTCTTACCATCTGGAAAGAATGGGCATGATTCCTTTGCATTATCACATACTGTTATAACGTAATCAAACTTTATGCCTCGAAATTCCTCTATGCTCTTGGAATAGTGTTTTGATATATCTAAACCGATTTCCTTCATAACTTTTATGGCGTAGGGATTTACACTTGATGGATGTGTTCCTGCGCTGAATGCCTCAAATTGATCGCCATAAAGTGAATTAAGCAATCCTTCCGCTATTTGAGAGCGTGCTGAATTATGCGTGCATATAAAAAGAACCTTTTTGTTTTCCATTATTATACCACCGATCTTGGCTTATGATTGAATATTATCTTTCTTTCTTATACCTAATATTATTAGTCCTACAAAAACAATTATTGCTATTGAATCTATCAGTGTATTTGTTATACCATTTACGTTTTTGAGTAGCGTGCTTCCAAAAATAACCACCCAACGAGCAATCATTATAGCAGCAATCATCCAAGCAACAAATCTGACTTTGGCTAAATCTCTGTAAAATGCCATTGCGATGAAAGCAATGCCGAAAATGAGATTTTCAATCGTAAGAATATGCCAAACATAGAAAATCGTCGTTTTTAAAGTCATGTCAGTGCTATTTGCATAGATTGAAGGTAAAACAGTAGTGTGGCCATTCCATGCATGTGTGAAAGAAAAAATAATCGAAAGAATTCCAGTAATTAAATAATAGATATTTACTTTCATTTATTTCATCCATTTCATATCAATATTACGAGTTTTTCAGTTAGCTTCATTTTGGAGCAAGACAAAATTCTTCGCTTCTCTCAGAATGACAAATTATGTCGCCCTGAACGGAGTGAAAGGTCTTCTTTACGCTATAAGTGAAAAACTCGTATCAATATAGAGTAATAGCTTTTGGTAGCATATAATATACTAATAGGAAAGCCCGATAAGTATGGGATGAGTTTTGCACAAACTCCTATCCAACTAAATGGAGGCTAGGCTCATATAATTTGGGATCCTCCTTATCGGGCAAGGACAAAGTGACTCTACTTCAGGATTTTTGCTCCATCATAAACTGCCGATTTAAGTATAACATCAGCCTTAGCGACTGCGTCTTTTGGCAATGGGGCATATTGAAGTGGTTCTGCCAAAGACTGACCTTCATGGGTCATCCACCAAAGCAATTTCATAGTTGCTTCTGCCTTAATTTTGGTTCTATCGCCATATTTCTGTTCTTTGTAGATAATTACCCATGTAAAACCGCATATCGGGTATCCATCTTTTGCTGTTGTATCTGTGATTGACGCCCTTGTATCTGCTGGAAGCGTAATACCAGCCGCCAGACTCGTTGATTTGATTGTTGGCTCAACGAATATACCTGACTTGTTCTTTACATGAGCAACTGGCATCTTGTTTTGGAGAGCATATATAAGCTCAACGTAACCAAATGAACCGGGAAGCTGTTTTATTAATCCTGCAACTCCGGGATTACCTTTAGCGCCAAGTCCTACTGGCCAATTTAATGATTTGCCTGTGCCGGGACTCTTTTTCCATTCTTCACTCACTTTACTTAGATAATCACTAAATATGTATGTTGTTCCACTACCATCTGAACGATGGACAACAGCTATACCCATATCAGGTAAAGACGCACCAGCATTATCTGCGGCGATCTTGGGGTCATTCCACTGGGTTATCTTACCAAGAAATATATCAGCGATTGTTCCCGGACTAAACCTAAGCTGTGGATTTCCGGGTAGATTGTATGTCATGACAACAGAACCAAGTGCAATTGGGATATGCAGGATTTCTGCGCCAGTCTTTTTCATCTCTTCGTCACTCATAAAAGCATCTGATGCACCAAAATCCACTGTCTTGTTAGTAAGTTGAGTTATACCAGCGCCAGAGCCAACTCCTTGATAATTAACCTTTACACCGGTATCTTTATTGTAGGTATCAAACATTTTTGTATAAAGCGGAAGCGGAAAAGTCGCACCTGCGCCAAGCAATTCTACGTCTGCGGCTAAAGCAATTGAGCCAAACAGACCTATCGTTACCATTATCACTAACATTGTACTAAAAAACTTGCTCATTGTGTACCTCCTAATATTAAATCTTTAGTCTTCTAATCGTTTTAGAACTTAACTTCAACCTGTGCCATTATTTGTGAGGTTGAATCCTTGTCAGTCGCCTGATAGCTTGTTTGCTGTAAATCAAGCACTGCACGGACATTTTTTGCCACATTATAGGTCAATCCTGCTAATATTACGCTATTGCCGTCATCTTCCGTATCGGTGTTCGGATCCCATGAGTCAAATCTAGCTATTAGACCTAAATTATTCAACGGCGCTGGCAAGAATTTGCCAAATTTAACTTCACCAAATGCTGAGAAACCACTGCCATTTGCATCTACTATATTCTTGTCTTTGTCAAGACTCTGATCTGTTGACATATCAAACTCACCACCAATGTTGATGAAATCATAAGTGAAATTCAGCAGCGCACCGAGTCTTGTTTTGTCAAGTGAATCATCACCAGAGGCTTTTTTGCCCATATAATAATAGGCTGAAACTCCAAGACCTTTTAGCATAGCATCTTTTGGCATTGGATTAATGGTTATTCTTGGGCATATATCTTTGTATTTATCGTCTTCTGGTTTTGAGTATCCCACACCGTTTAGGACTGCAAGCATTACTTCACCATATCCATCAGGTATTTTCACAATTGCAGCAGCGCCCATATCAGCAGATGAGAAAAGCTTTAGCGCATCAGTTAGAGTTGGCTTCACAAAACGATAACCCCAAGCTTTCTCAACTGTCGGTATCCATGGAGTTCCGATCATACCAGCTCTAATCGTAGTCATCGGAATAAGGTCAAGGTCAACATAGGCATTTTTAAGCCGAACCGTCCATCCATCATAGTATGATGCGACTGTAACGCTTTTGGCATCAGTTCCATCTGGTTTTGAGCCATCTTCTGCTTTGAAACTGACAGATTTAGCATTCTGGAAAATGTCAGTAGTGACCTTAATTTTTGCTTTATCTGCAATATTTGACTCAAAAGTAAGGTAAGTTCTTTCCAGATCAAACCTATTGAAACCTTCACCTTTGCCAAGATCGTCAACGTCATATATGTAGTTTATATACATAACACCTGATGTTTTGATTTCACCGATAGTCGGTTTCTTGGCTTCCGCAGGTTTCTTTTCTGCTGGTTTTTCATCAGCAGAATAAGAGACAGATACTAGCATAACAGTGAAAAGCAGAGAAACTAGAATCACAAGCATTTTTTTCATAAAATCCTCCTTTTAGAATTTCTTTGAAGCTTGCTAAACAAAAACAAACATAAGTAACCGGGTTCTCATCACAAAAACAACTTACGAATGTTATTTTGTGATGATTTATTAAAGCTTATATGTAATGTATTAGTGCATTGATTTTCGATTTCAGACATAAGTATAAAATATAATTGTTAATTAATTATAAAAATATGGTTAATTTTGTGTTAATAATGAAATTTAGATTTTTAATCTAATCCTCTAGCTTATATCCTATACCCCTCACACTTTTGATGAATTTTTCGGCTTCTCCTAATTTCTCTCTCATATTTCGTATGTGGACATCCACTGTTCTACCGTGAACGATCTTTTGCTCTTTCCATAGGTGATCTAATATCTGGTCTCTGGTATATATCCATCCTTTCTTTGAGGAAAGAAGCTCAAGTATTCCAAGTTCAGTTGACGTTAAGTCTACCTTTTTTCCACTGACAGTTACTTCCCGTTTATTAAAGTCAATCACAAGGATGTCTCCTATAATCATTTTTTCTGAATTTTCTTTATGGCTATATCTCCTTAACACCGTTTTTACTCTAGCGACCAATTCCCTTGGGGAGAAAGGCTTAGTTATGTAATCGTCAGCACCAAGCTCTAGTCCTATTATTCTGTCAATTTCCTCGGTTTTTGCACTTAAAATTATTATCGGTATAAAAGAAAAACGCTCATTTTTCTTCATATACTTGCATATTTCAAGCCCATCTGCATCTGGCAACATGAGATCGAGTATAACAAGGGATGGTGTTTGCGATTCAATGAAACTAAGAAAACTTCCAGAATTTAAAAAGCATTCAACAGAGAATCCAGCTTTAATAAGGCTTAAAGACAAAAGCTGGACTATATCTTCATCATCATCTACTATAGCAATTAAATCGCTCATTTCTATACCTTATATCCACATCACTTCAATGGATTCCTAAAAAAATAGTGAACAATATACACAATTATTAGAATGGTAGCCAATACAATAGAAACTCTTGGATCAAGCATCGCTGTGAATAAAACTAGCATTACCGCCAAAATATTCATTGTGTTTTCTGTTTTGTTAGTTTTGTTACTCATTAATAATTTCCTCTATTTCTCATTTTATAATAATCTTAACGCATTGATGTTAAGCACATATTAATTTTTTGTTAATTTTTGATGAATTTTTTTAAGCATTATGAAAAAATCGCCAACAATTTTGTGAATTTAGATTGACAATGTTATTCTTTTTATTTCATTATTCTATGATTTGCAGTTGTATTTTCAATCAGGACGGCAAGTTGCTCATGGGTGACCGGACAAAGAACGCTGTAGCCAGAACGCCAAAACAATATTGCGTAAAGCCATCAGTGGCAATATCACATCTGGAAACGGCTGGTTTAAGGATATTGCCATGTTTGACGCTTATAAAAGTTTATTTTGTATTGGTGCAAGGAATCCATAATTTTCTGACGATTCGTGAAGGACTCGGTGTTATACTGTAGTTGCATTTCACCGATAAAGCCATAATATTACCCATTGTCTTGCCAAAATTCCTCACCTATTTTTTCACATATTGCTAAAACCTCCATCTTTAGGATTTTTCCCTTAATCTTTGCGGGAAAAACCCGTGGAGGTTTTTAGCATGGAAGAAGCAAATGTTCTATTGCAGGAGATTGTGTTATATCTCAAGGAGTTGGCTGAAGAAACAGACAAAGTGAAGCAGTCGGAATTCTTCAAGCACTACCTTGATACAATGTCAAGATTCTGGAAATATAGCTACCACAACCAACTGCTTATTTTCCGCCAAATGCCCAAAGCTACAAAAGTCGCAGGATTCAGAAAATGGCAGGAAATGAACAGACGGGTGAAGAAAGGCAGTAAAGCAATAAAGATACTTGCACCTTATATAAAAAGGATAGTTGAGACTGACTCAAAAACCGGTGAGAAAAAAGAGAAGAAAATAACATACTTCTACCCTGTCAGCGTTTTCGATCAGAGTCAGACAGAAGGTCAGCCATTGCCGGAGATTGACATTTGCATAGAAGGCGATAGCTGTATGGATTTTCTGAAGCGTCTGCTGGATTTCTGCGATTCCAGAAACATCAAGGTTGACTTCAAAAACCTTGGCATTAATGACTTGTATTGCTACAGCCTGGGTGGGCAGATAGCGATTGCAGATACCAAAAGCGTTAATACACAGGTAAATACTCTGATACATGAGATTGCTCATGAAGTTCTATTGCATAAGGACCAGAAACTCAACAAACAGCAGAAAGAAATACAGGCTGAGGGCGTTGCCTATGTTGTTACAAAGCATTTTGGCATCGAGAATAAAAGTGTCAATTATCTTGCCTTTTATGATGCAGATTATAAGAAGATCATGGAAAACCTGAAAGCAATCTCGGAGGCTTCCAGGGAGATTATAGAGTTCCTCAACTCCCGAATATTATCAAATGATGGCATCTTCGTTATGAATCCACCCATTATAGCATAGGATAAGTGATTTTCCAAAGGTTATTGCTGTCAACGGCTTAAATCATCAAGGGAACTGTGTATGATAAACTAAAAGTGTACCATTTGATCCGGTACACTATAGCACAGTTATAATCGAAAAGTGACCCACCTTTAGTCAAAATCCAGTATACTGATATAGCTCGGCTTTGTTAAAATAAGTGCTGAAAAGGGTCTCAAAGTCAGGTATAATAAGGCTTAAAACATATAGGAGGCTGATATGAACTACCTGACACCCAACGTTCCTGAAATGGTTGACAAATTC
>Ga0247841_10010625_pt1 | contig 12489 bp, 12 predicted proteins | sample LaCruzMarch2015__2_FD_192410 | JGI IMG/M metagenome (GOLD analysis project Ga0247841, IMG submission 192410) | Freshwater microbial communities from meromictic Lake La Cruz, Castile-La Mancha, Spain - LaCruzMarch2015_18m | ecosystem: Environmental > Aquatic > Freshwater > Lake | place: Spain... | reverse complement strand
TTGTCCTCGCCGTAATCCACCATACTGGTGGCCGGCTTATTGGTTATCCAGCGCACCGTTGCCGCCGTACTGGCTATATCATATACGTCAACATTCGAGACGGCGAACTTAGCGCCCCGGGCAGTGGCCGCAGTGGTAGTCACCACGGAGTCCTTCGATATGGCTTCGATACCGCAGCAGTCAACCGACCTGACCCTGAAGTGGTAGGCCGTCCTGGGCTGCAGGTTCTGCACTACCGCACTGTGAGATTCAAGCAGGGTAAGCTCGGGCGCAGTTTTACTACCATAGTTTGCCAGCGGCCCGTATTCCACCTGTCCGCTGGACGGCCTGCTGGTCCTCCAGGCCACGATTATATGCTCGCCGTATATGGTGGGAGGATCGACAGTTAATATGGTCAGGGGTGTTGCTTCCGCTTCCAGGGCCTGCGATAAAACGGTTTTCACTTCGTTGGATGACAGGGCATAACCCTCGCGCCCGGCCAGGCTGGAGTTCCAGCTTACTATCCCGACCATCTCGCCGGCTTTGTTAGTTATCGCGCTGCCGGCCAGGCCGGGTTCCAGCGCGGCGTTGGTCTGCAGATAGTTTATGTCTTCAGCTTTTTGCAGGCCGCTAACGACCCCCTTCAAGGTAACCGATTTGGACTCCCCGGGCCTGTATCCTGTAGCGTTGACCTCATCCCACTGGTGTACCAGGTCAGAATCGCCCGATAGAACGGGTTTCAAAGCAGGGTAACTGCCCTCCATCTTTATCACAGCAATTCCACGTGCGCTGTCCACACAGACCACCCGGCCCGCGAAACTCGTCCCGGGTTTCAGTTCCACGGAGACCGACCCGGCCCCACTGACGGCCTGTGCCCCGCTGACAACATACCCGCCCTTATCCACGATGATGCCCGTAGCAATCACATCGTCCGCATATACCCTTACCAGGGAATCTGCGGTGCCGCCGCCCCCGCAGGATGACAGGAGTAAAGACAGCAGGACAAGCGGAACTATTCCTGACAGGGTCAGCCGGGCCAAGCCGCCCAATATGGATTGCCTATTCATACGAACAGACAGATTGCCGCGGCCGCTGCGGCGGCCTCGAAATGACGAGTAGAAAGACATCATTTTATCGGCACGTTGCCGGTTTGAAGGTCCGGCCTGACGATATGGTCCATGAAATGCCCGATATGAGCGTTCATGACCTTCTTCATCTCGCCCACGATGACCCGGCTTTTGTTCAGGCTTTTCGCAAAGGCTATGGCCTCTTTGACCGTTTCCTCGGCCGACGGGCAGGCCTTGCGTACCACGTTGAATTTCTCCAGTTCAGCGGCTGTGAAGCGCTTGCCCGTGAGTTCGGCCTCCATCACCTTGTGCATTGGCATCATACGCCTTATCAGTGCATCCATGTAAGGCAGGAACGGTATATTCAAATCAACTTCAGGGAAGCAGAGGAAGCCGCGGTCGGCGCGCATGAACGCGAAATCAAATGAACAGGCCAGGATAGCGCCCCCGGCAAAGGCGTGCCCGGTCAGGGCTGCCACCGTGATCATGGGGTAGAAGGTCACACGCCTGTACATCTTATCCTGTGTATCGAAGAATTTCTCAATATCCGGGTCTTTCCTGCCGATGGCCGGCACCAGCCAGTCCAGGTCCATACCATTGCACCAGATCTTTTCATCGGCGGCCTTAACGACCAGGGCGCTGGCAGCCGTCTTATTTTCAATGTCATCCAGGGCTTTCAATAATTCATTGAGGAAAGTGAGATTGATCCTGTTCTCACCGCTGTTCATGGTGAGCACAGCGACATTTTCATCAAGCGTCCATTCAACTAATGCCATGAGGGATACCTCCGTAATAATATTTGGCGGCCGCGCTCAAGCAGAGCGGCCTTAATCAGCAGCGCTAATTATTATATACCAAAGGACAGTAAAGTGTTTTCCGGGCAATGCTTTGCAACGGTCATTGCCAAATTCCGCCAATTTATGCACAATTAAGCCCGGTCGCGGCACATCCAATTAGCAAGAGGAGATTTACATATGGATAACGTTCTGGTCATCGGCGCAGGCTTCATGGGAGGCGGTATAGCCCAGGTTGTGGCCCAGGGTGGATACACGGTTTACCTGCAGGATATCAACCTCGAATCGCTGGAAAAGACCATCGCCCAGATACGCTGGTCAACCGACAAACTGGCAAGCAAGGGAAAGATCAAGGACAGCGCTAAAGCGGTACAGGACAGGATAAACGTGGTGAAGGACCTTGCCATCGCGCCCAAATGCCAGTGGGTCATCGAGGTGGTCTTCGAAGACGAGAATATGAAGAAGGAGCTTTTCAGGGAACTCGATGCGTCCTGCCCGGTTGAGACCATCCTGGCTTCCAACACATCCAGCATACCCATCACCCGCCTGGCCTCGTTAACTAAGCACCCCGAAAGGGTGGCCGGCCTGCACTTCTTCGGCCCTGTACCCATGATGCGCCTGGTAGAAGTCATCAAGGGCGAGAAGACTTCGGATGCCATATTCAAGAAAAGTGTTGATTTCATAAACTCCATCGGCCAGTACCCTGTGAAAGTGATGAAGGATATCCCCGGCTTTATCATGAACCGGGTCAACGGCGTCGCCTTCCGCGAGGCTCTCTCCCTGGTGGAGAACGGCATAGCCACGGTGGAAGACGTCGACAAGGGTATGCACTACGGTTTTAACTGGAACATAGGCCCCTTCGAGATAGCCGACAATGCGGGCATCGACACCTACGTGCGCGTGGGCAAGTCCTTCGCGGCGCTGGGCGCCGGCGATATCGTGGCGGCCTCAACGCTGATGGAAAAAATGCTCAAGGCAGGACGCCTGGGGCGCAAGGTAGGTAAGGGCTTCTATGACTATACTCCCGATGGCAAGCAGATACCTTTTGACGTTAACACGCTGTAGTCAGGCGACTGTCATTGCGAGCCCGACTTTTTACACTGTCATTGCGAACGAAGTGAAGCAATCTCATCGTTAGTGACGTTATGCCATGAGATTGCTTCGTCGCTGCGGCTCCTCGCAAAGACATTATCAAGATAAGGACCGCCACGACATTTAACTTCTGATAGCAAGATATATCACCAGGTAGTGCAATACCGCGCCCGTGATTACCAGCAGGTGGAATATCTCATGGAAACCGAAGACTCCCGGTAGCGGGTTGGGCTTTTTGATGGCGTAAAACACCGCCCCCAGCGTATAGGCAACGCCCCCACCCAGAAGCAGCCATAGCGAATTCAAGGGCATGGTTGTCAGCAATTGGTTCAAAGGGATAATTAGCATCCAGCCCATTGCGACATAGATTGCCGTGGTCAGCCAGCGCGGACCCTGTATGTAAACGAGCTTGAAAACCAACCCCAGGATGACCAGCAGCCATTGCGCGCCGATTATGCCCCAGCGCCACCAGCCGTCCAGGTAGATATAGCATATGGGAGTATAAGTGCCCGCTATCATAAAGAAAATGGCTATATGGTCCAACCTGCGCCAGGGGTTGCGGTCGTCATCACTGGATTTTTGCCCGTGGTAGACAGCGCTGCAGCTAAAGATAAAGATGGCACAGAGGCTGTAGATGCTGGACAAAACAATCTTTGTTAGCGAACCGGAGGAATTGCACAGCAGTACGATGTAACCGGCCAGCGACGCCGCCGCGCCCAGCAAATGGGAATAGAAATTGACCAGGTCTGATTTTTGAAAAGCCATAATTACACTCACTCTTGCCGTAATGACACTCTTATTTGTTCTCCCCTATCCACGGCTGCAGCCTGGGTATCCAGCGCGGCACGTTCTTCTTATAGGTTATATACTCGCCGCCGAACCTCTTCTCCAGCCCGGGTTCCTCAGAATTCACGAAATAAATATGGTTGGTGCCGAAAAATAACAGGAACCACACAAGAATCCAAACAGAACCGAAGGCGATCGATTGGCCCAGCAGGATAATAATGACGCTGGCTATCATGGGATTGCGCACATGGCGGTATGGCCCAATGATGACCAGCTTTTTGGTGGGCGACCAGGGCGCCAGTGTGCCCTTGCCAATATTTATGAACAGCCGGATGGTCATGAACAGATAGTAAAGCCCGTTGCCCATCAGCACTGACCCCGCCAGCACGACCACCGCGTCCCAGGGCCACCCCAAACCCCAGCCAATCCTGAATCCCGTCGCCCACAATATGCCCGCCGGTATGATCAACAGGACCGTGACCGGCAGGATAAACGACTTCACATGGTTAATCAATGATTCTCTCATCAACTTAGTAATTAGCATCAATTGTATTTAATTCCGTCGACGATGGCAATGTCCCTCGTGATACAATGAAAGCCATGAAAACCGGCATCATCCACTGCGGGGACTGCCTTGTTAAGATGAAGTCCTTCCCCGCTGAGTGCATCGACCTTATCTATATCGACCCGCCCTTCAATTCCAACCGCAGCTATAGCGCCGCCGCAAGCGAAAACGACCAACGGCAGTTCGGTGACAGGTTTGAAAATGTCGCCGCCTATATAGCTTACATGAAACCACGCCTCCATGAACTGCACCGCGTGCTCAAGCCCACCGGGTGCTTCTATTTTCACTGCGACTGGCATGCCTCACATTACGTCAAGGTGCTGCTGGACGGCGAAGATTTATTCGGCTATGGAAATTTCCAGAACGAAATAGCCTGGTGCTACAGGTCGGGAGGGGCCAGTCCCAAAAAACGATTTTCGCGCAAGCATGACACTATCCTCTTCTATTCTAAAACCGGCGGTTATACATTTAACGGCCTGCGCGAGAAATCCTATAACCGCGGCCTTAAACCGTACCGCTTCCAGGGCGTCCGTGAATTTCAGGATGAGGCAGGCTGGTATACGGACGTGGGGATGAAAGACTTCTGGGAGATAAACATGGTGGGCAGGACCAGCCGGGAGCGACTGGACTATCCCACACAGAAACCCGAAGCCCTGCTGGAACGCATAATTAAGGCCAGCAGCAACGAGGGCGACATCGTGCTGGATGCCTTCTGCGGCAGCGGCACCACCCTGGCCGTAGCCCAAAGGCTGAAACGCAGTTGGATCGGCATAGATATCTCACCCGCCGCCTGCAAGCTGGCCAGGCAACGGCTGAACAGGCTTCAGCTATAACTCCTTCAGTTCCCTGATTACAATATCGGGGCGGTCGGTCAGGATGACGTCGATACCACAGTGCAAAGCTTTCCTCAGGTCGTCCTCGCTACCAGTGTCCCAGGCGAAAACGAGTTCACCACCATCATGCGCCATTTTTACCAGTTCAACGCTTACGGTATCGCAACGCACCTGCATAAATCCCGGCGTTTTATGCGCTGGCAGGTTACCGCCTGTACCGGAAGGGTCACCGATTACGGCACAGGTGAAATCAGGCGCAAGCCCTGACAGCCTGCCGATCAGGGCGGCGTCGAAAGAAACCAGCACCGTAAAGGAGGCATCGGCGTGCCGTCGCAGTAGTGACAGGAATTTTTCCAGCGACCTGACCCGTTTGAGCTCTACCAACAACACCAGCCCGCTGCCCAGTTCTTCCAGCGCCTGACCGAGGGTAGGTATCCTGTACCTGTTTTTAACCCTTATCTTCTCGATATCCACCAGTTTCAGGTTGCTGATACTGTTTCCATCAACACTGTCGTCATGGAAGACCACGAAAACACCGTCGGCCGTCTCCTGTACGTCAAATTCCACGCCATTCGCCCCTATTTCGCGGGCGGCACGGAAAGCTTCCAGCGTGTTGTCCGGAAAGTACCGGGTATACCCGCGGTGGGCGATTACCAGGGCTTTCTTCATGCTATTTGTCAAGTATGGCTATAGCGTCCATCTCCACCAGGGCATCCCGGCTGAGCAGTTCCTTGACCACGATGCCTGTGGAAGCAGGGAAGCTGTTGCCGAAATACTCACGCCGCACCGCTACCGTGCCCTTATAGCCCTCCTTGCTGCGGATATAGTCGCATGTCCAGACCACGTCATCGAAGGTGGCGCCCACCGTATCCAGAACTACCTTCAGCTTCTCGTAGATGGTCCTGTACTGCTGGACGATGTCACCCCTGATGACCAGCTTGCCGGTCTCAGCGTCGATCTCGGTGGCATCGTTGCCTGATACGAAAAGCATGTTGCCCTTGCGTACCGCCGGCGCGAAAGTGAGATGTTCGTAGATCTCCCAGCCTTTGGGTATAATAACCTGCCTCTTGCTCATGCCTGCCTCCTAATTGTTAATCGTTATTGTCCTTGGTTATGATTGCCGTGGTTCACCGACATTTTACAGAAAAAGGGCCATCCCCGCATCCCGTACATTCAGTCTATATGATGGTATGGCCAATGCCGTATTTATTCAGGTTTACATATTGCTAAACCGCACTGATTGACATATAATTCGGCCAGGTTGGGGAAAATGTCAAGCAGTCAGAGGTTTTATATAGCAGGAATAGCCCTGGCGCTGGTTTTTTCACTGGCCCCGGGGAGCCTGACCCAGGGGAGTGCGGCGCCTTCCTGCAGCAAAATCAAACTTTCCCTTCCTTCATCGCGTAAAACGGCAACGCCCGATACAACGGCTGCGACGAAAACCACGTCCCAGGAGCCGGTTATCCGCACCTTTAGCGCAAGTCCGGCGGAGATCACCGCCGGCGACAAAACCACGCTGGAATGGCATACCACCTGGGCCACCACGATCACCATTGAACCGGGTATCGGGACCGTCAGCGCGGCCGGAAGCAAAATCCTTACACCCGAAAGTGACACTACTTACACCATCACCGCCACTAATGCCAGCGGCACGGTGGTACAGACCGTCAACATCTCGGTAGCCGCGTCCTCAGAATCACCGGGATTGGCCCCGCTTCCACCATCCGATCGGCCGTCGTCTTACCAATATACGCCGCCGGCCGGTGCGCCCACCCTTACAGAACCGGGCGGGTCAGCGTCTTCAGATTCACCGTTTCCAATTGAGTCTTCGTCGCCGCCGCCAGTACCGCCACCTTATATCAGCTATTTTTCTGCCAGTCCCTCCAGTATCTCAACGGGCTCATGCACTTCGCTCAGTTGGCTGGTTTCCGGAGCCTCCTCCGCCCGTATTAGTCCCGGGGGTTCAGTGCCTTCCTCGGGCAGCGCTCAGGTCTGCCCCGGTTCTACAACCACCTATTCACTGATCGCCTCCAACTCATCCGACAGCATTCAGCGTACCTTCACAGTCTATGTTTCTGCCCCTGCGCCGATACCAGTTCCTGTAACACCTACGACACCGACACCAACACCAACACCAACACCAACACCGACACCTCCGGCATCAAAACCTGTCATCAATAGTTTCACTGCTAGCCCGGCCAGTGTCGCCGCCGGTTCCTGTTCCACACTTGACTGGAGTACCACCGGCGCCACATCCGCCACCATCAACCCCGGTGGCGCGGTATCTGCCAACGGCAGCGCCCGTGCCTGTCCGGCCGGTACCACGGCCTACACATTGACAGCTACCAATGCGGCGGGAAGTGTCACACGCACCGTATCCGTTACCATAACAGCCGCGCCGACACCGACACCCACACCCACACCCACACCCACACCCACGCCGACACCTACGCCCACGCCCACGCCGACACCTACGCCAACACCAACATCTGCCACAACTCCCACGCCGGCAGAAATCGCCGCGGGCGAACAATCCCTTAGCAATGCAGTCAACGCGGTGCGCGCCAGCAATGGCAAGGCTGCACTGACAGGCAATGCCTATATGAACGGCCTCTGCCGGCAGCATGCCCAGTATATGGCCAGCCGGAACGCACTGAGCCACGATAATTCAGATTCGCGGTGTGCAGCCATCTATGCTAACGTCCCTGGCATGCACGCATGTGCCGAGAATGTGCTGCAGAACAATATGCCCTTCGATGCCAGCGCTATGGCGACTCAGTGGTTTAACTCCCCCGGGCATAAGACCAATATGCTCAACGGGGGCTATACACAATCCGGCATGGGTATCGCGATAGACGCTAATGGGAAAATCTGGGCCTGCCAGATGTTTGCCGGCCCATAATTATTACTTCAACAATCTCTTCCACCCTTAGAAAAGAACATCCAAATCTCATGGCAGCACTTTCGTAGCGGCAGGCCGTTGTTAAAAAGCTGCGCGTAAAGCCAGAGCAGTCTCAAACGGGTCACTGCTGATGACGTTGGCGCCCCAGAATTCCATAGCGCTTATATCGGATGACATATCCCCGGCATTACCGCGGTCGAGAATCCTGGCGATGACGGGAAACCCCTCCCAACCCTGCTCCTTTTCCAGCGGCGGGAAGGCGATACCCAGGTTAAAAGATGTGACCTTCAGTTGGTCCCTGAAGCAGGCCAGTATGCGGTAAGCAGGCTCCCTGGTATCGCCTGACAGGCCGTGCGATAAAATCATTGTCTCGTTAAGCTTTAGAGGTGCCAGGTAAGCCATAACTTCAGTACTGCCAACGGCGAAGCCGAGGCCCAACGCCTGATGCACGTTGAAAAGGTCATCGAAGTAACCGCTGCCGTAGCTGGACCTGTAATCCAGAGCAGCTTTGCGCAGGTGTTCAACCCTGGCATAATGCGCGCCCCTCCCCAGTACCACCTGTGCATGCCCGTGCGGGATACTGGCGCCGGCGCGGCTATTGCAGTTCCACAGGAAAAGGCCGTAGCGGGCGGACGGGTCATATTTATTGGCAAGCTGCATCCATTGCCAACCGGTCTCCAGATAATCCGCAACCTGGTCGCAATTAAAATCCAGCGGGTCTGCATTGTTGAATATAATGACGCAGTGGTATTGCTCACAGCTTGCTACATTGCCGGCTGTGATACAGTATTTTCCTTCAACCCTGCCAAAGGGATTTGCGGTGGTATGCTCAAGGGGATCTGAAAAAATGTCAGTACCCTGCCGCGCTGCAGGCATGTCGTTTGTATTCAGGCGGCCGAAGTTACGCGGCCTCAACGAGCGCAGGGGATTGAATAGCGACTGCTCCAGCGTAATGAGGTTCGTAACCCTGACCACGGTTTGTTCCTGAACTTTCTCAAGCGAACCGAACTGGCGCTCGATCCAGGGTAACATTGCTTCTGGCGGACATAAAACACTTTTCACCACGTCCACCGAAAAGATTCGGCTGAATATCTGCCGCTCCTCGGGAGGCAATGCCCCAACCTGAGCGAGAAGCTGGTCTATTGAAGGCCCCATCGGAATACGCCCCGTTGCTTATACCGTGGCCTGCTTCGGCGATGCGGTCAGCCTTTCGATGAGCTCCGGCGTCTCCTGCTGCCCCATACCATAGGCTATTAATAGTGCCAGCCTGTCCAGCATCAGCTTTGCGTCCTCCAGGTCTCCTTTCTCGACCATCGGCAGCACTTTTTCCAGCAACTGGGTTTCCTCGTTGAGCTGGCAGGCGAAACCGCCAAGGTTGCCGCAACAGGGCGCGATGGCCTCCGAGCGCCACAGGTGGGCCTGTTTTATCTCGAGGATTTTCTTCAGCGCTTCGATGCCTTCCTTCCTGGTAGCAGGGTCGGCGAGCTTGCCTCTCGCCTCATTGTACGTATCGATGTTGATAATCATCATAGCTGCACCACCTGCTTATATTTTAGCCGCTAAACTCTAATGTTTGAAATGCCTCACCCCGGTGAATACCATGGCCATTCCGAATTTATCAGCCGCCTCGATTGCAAGCTGGTCGCGGATAGAGCCGCCGACCTGTATGATGGCCGTTACCCCGCCTTTGGCCGCCAGTTCCACCGTATCCGGAAATGGGATAAAGGCATCAGAACCCAGCACGCTGCCCTTCGCCTTATCCCCGGCGCGCTCCAGCGCGATTTGCGCGCTGACCGAGCGGTTTGGTTGGCCGGCGCCCATCCCCAACAGCGTGCGGTCTTTAACGATGGTAATACCATTGGACTTGATATGCTTCACAGCCTTCCAGGCAAAGAAAAGGTCATCCCATTCCTTCTCCGATGGTTGACGCTTTGTCACCACTTTCGGCTTGAATTCCTCCTCCGTATAGAAGTCCTTCAGTTGCGCCAGGAACCCGCCGCTTATCGGACGGAACTCCACAGTCTTTCCCCTGGGCCCCCGGATTTCCGTCGGCATGGAAAGCAGCCTGAGGCTCTTTTTGCGTCCCAACAATGTCAGCGCCTCATCGCTGTATCCGGCGCTGATAATAACATCGAAATGCGTCTTATCCACCTCGGTGGCCAGCGTAATATCCATTACCTTGTTTACAGCTACGATGCCGCCGAAGGCAGCCAGGGGGTCGCCGGAAAGCGCCCTGAGATAGGCCTCCGGCAGGCTGTTATTGCTGCACAGTCCGCAGGCGTTGGTATGCTTGATGATAGCCACGGTCGGCTCATCGAAATCGCTGACTGTGTTCCAGGCAGCATCGATATCGAGAAAGTTGTTAAAGGAAAGCTCCGGGCCGGCATGCTGCTTGACCTGGGTGATGCCCCACGGCTTCTGCCCGGCCACCTTCTCCACGTACAGGGCGGCGTGCTGGTGCGGGTTTTCGCCGTATCGCAGATTGTACATCTTATGCAGGGCAATAGTCAGGCCGGAGGGAAATGTTTCGCCCTCAAGCCAGTACTGCGAGATGGCTGTGTCATAAAGCGCCACGTGCTGGAAGGCCTTCTGCGCCAGCTTCCTCCTGAATGACAGGTCCACCTGCCCGCCCCTGAGCTTCTCAACCAGCGCGACATAATCAGCCGGGTCAACCACCACCAGTACGGCCGGGAAATTCTTGGCGGCGGCACGTATCATAGTCGGCCCGCCGATATCTATATTCTCCAGCGCCTCCTCCATGGTCACGCCTGGCTTCGCCACGGTTTCAACAAAGGGATAAAGGTTGACCACCACCATATCGATAGGCTCGATCTTGAGCTTGCCCAGTTCATCCATATGCCCCGGCCGGTCGCGCCGCGCCAGTATGCCGCCATGCACCATCGGGTGCAGCGTCTTAACGCGTCCATCTAATATCTCGGGAAATCCTGTGATATCTGATATGCCTTGAACCTCCAGACCAGCTTCGACCAGCGATTTCTTGGTACCGCCGGTGCTGAAGATCTCCACTTTCAAGTCTTGCAGTTGCCGTGCGAAATCGACCAGGCCAGCCTTGTCGGATACGCTCAGGATAGCACGCATAGAACACCCCTTTATTGTATTATCACTCTCTCGCTGCCGTTGGCCGTGACTATCTTGCCTATCTGCCGTGCATCCGCCACGGAGTTCAACATCTTGTCCGCCGTTTCCTGTCCGCAGATGGCTACCATGCCGATGCCCATATTAAAAACGCGGTACATCTCCTCATCCTTCAGGCTGCCCCTTTTTTGGATAAGCTCGAAGATGGCCGGCACCTGCCAGGACGATCGGTCGAGCTGAACTGCGCAATTTTCAGGCAGTATGCGCGGGATATTGCCCACCAGTCCGCCTCCTGTTATATGGGCCAGGCCATGTATCTCATCGAGGAACGGTTTAAGGTCATTATGATAGCAGCGGTGCGGCTGCAGCAACGCTTCGCCCAGGGTCCTGCCCAACTCGGGGTAGATCATCTTCAGGGAGATGGCGTCGCGGTCGATGCCGAAAACCTTGCGCACCAGGGAATACCCGTTGGTATGCAGGCCGCTGGAGGGCAGCCCTACCACAATATCGCCTTCAACTATCTTTTCACCGCTGATGACCTTGGCCTTCTCCACCACGCCAACGATGAAACCCACCAGGTCATAGTCGCTAGACCTATACATACCTGGCATCTCGGCGGTCTCACCACCTACAAGGGCACAGCCAACTTCTTTACAAGCCCCGGCCAGGCCCGCAACCAGGGCGGCCACCGTCTGAGGCTGCAGCTTGCCCAATCCCACGTAATCGAGCATGAAAAGCGGACTGGCGCCGCAGCACAGTATGTCGTTGGTGCAGTGGTTGACCAGGTCCACGCCAACCGTGTCATGCTTGTCCATCAGGACCGCAATTTTAAGCTTGGTACCCACCCCGTCGGCACTGGATACCAGCACCGGGTCATTGTAATGTTTTAATTTGAAGAAGGCGCCGAAATGTCCGATATCCGTGAGTACCTCGGGGCCGAAGGTCGGGCGCACCAGGTCCTTGATCAGGAACTTGGTCTTATCAGCGGCAGTTATATCCACACCCGCCTGGGCGTAAGCTCCCTTATGTTTCGATTTCACTTAAGCTCCTTGCCGTATTAAGCGGCAATGTCTCCAACTGCAGCTTGTCCATCTCAAGCTGCACAGGCATGGGGTATTCCCCGGTGAAGCAGGCCGCGCAGAAATTCTCGCGAGGCAACCCGACAGCTTCGATTAAACCCTCCATGCTAATATAGCCCAGCGTATCGGCGCCGATGGCGTCCCTGATCTCGGGGACGGTCTTCTGGGCGGCTATCAGCTCCCAGCGCGTGGCCATATCAACGCCGAAAAAACACGGGTAACGTATGGGCGGGGCGCAGATCCTCATATGCACTTCCCTGGCGCCGGCCTTCCGCAACATGTTTAGAACACGCGGG
>Ga0247841_10010622_pt1 | contig 12492 bp, 14 predicted proteins | sample LaCruzMarch2015__2_FD_192410 | JGI IMG/M metagenome (GOLD analysis project Ga0247841, IMG submission 192410) | Freshwater microbial communities from meromictic Lake La Cruz, Castile-La Mancha, Spain - LaCruzMarch2015_18m | ecosystem: Environmental > Aquatic > Freshwater > Lake | place: Spain... | reverse complement strand
TATCATTGAGTGCAATGCTCAGGCCCTCGAGGATGTGTGCGCGCTCTCGGGCACGATCGCGTTCGAAGGTCACGCGCCGGCGTACGACTTCGCGGCGGTGAGCGACGAAGAGCTCCAATGCCTCCTGAAGATTGAGAAGCCGCGGCTGCAGCCCGCCATCCAAGGCAATCATGTTGTAACCGAAACTCGTCTGCAGATCAGTGTGCTTGAAAAGCTGGTTTAAGACCTTCTGCGGGTAACTGTCTTTCTTCAGTTCAACAATGATGCGGATTCCCGTGCGATCGGACTCGTCGCGGATGTCCGAGATGCCGTCGATGGCCTTGTCCTGCACCAAGTGCGCCATCTTCTCGATCATCGTGGACTTGTTCACCTGATAAGGAATCTCGGAAACGCGGATGACGTAACGTCCTTTGATCTCTTCGATCTGCGCCTTGGCCCGCACCACGACGGATCCGCGACCCGTCAGGTACGCCTGCTTGATCACCTCTTTGTTATAGACGATGCCGCCCGTGGGGAAATCCGGCCCCTGCACGAATTCGAGTAGATCCTCCACCGTGGCTTCTGGATGCTCGAGCAAATGAACGGAGGCATCCACGAGCTCCCCCAGGTTATGCGGCGGGATATTCGTGGCCATGCCGACCGCGATACCGACGGTCCCGTTGAGAAGAAGATGCGGCAGCTTGGCGGGCATCACCATCGGCTCTTTGCGCGTGGCATCGTAGTTCGGCATGAAATTGACCGTGTCCTTGTCGATGTCCTGCAAAATCTCGTCGGCAAACCGCGCCATCTTCGCCTCGGTGTAACGCATGGCGGCTGCTCCGTCCCCGTCGATACTGCCGAAGTTACCCTGCCCGTGGATGATGGGGTAGCGCATCGAGAAATCCTGCGCCATGCGCACGAGCGCCTCGTACACGGCGCTGTCGCCGTGCGGGTGGTACTTACCCAGAACGTCTCCGACGACGAGGGCGCACTTGCGGAATTTGGCAGTCGATTTGAGGCCCAGCTCATTCATGGCGTAGAGAATGCGCCGGTGCACGGGCTTGAGTCCGTCACGGGCATCCGGCAGAGCGCGCGAAACAATGACGCTCATCGCGTAATCCAGATAGCTCGTCTCCATCTCCTGCACGATCGGCCGTGGCGCGATCTTGCCGATCTTGGCGAGCACATCCGCACCGAGCACGGGAAGACCGTGTATCAAAGCGGGAGCCGCTTCGGGAGTTTCTTCACCGCCCTTATTCTTTGCATCATTCTTTTCGGGCTCTGCGGGTTTGTCGGACTTGCCCTGAGGGGGATCGATGGGTTTCTTAGGCATGGAAAATCAAGGTGCTGAAGTGTGAAGTGATGATACAGATTTTTTGGAAGGAAAAAAGTCCCCGACCCCCGGAAAATCCCCTAATCGCAAAATAAACAAAACAACACAAAATACATGAAACATAAACAAAACCGGTTGGAAGGGAGGGACCGGAGGGGCGGGAAACCTGCGGGTTTCCCGCCCAGCTTGGGTTAGGAGGGTAAAGGGGGTATCGGGGGGCTTAGGGAACCGAACAAGGTGCCCTAGCCCCCTGACGGAAGAAGCAGATTCATGCGTCCCTCAATGAGGGAACCATTCCCTCATTGTCGCTACAAAGGTGGCAATTGCTGCGTAGTGAGCGGAAAAAAGCGTATTCTGTTTGAGATGCTTTCCATTATCTCAACCCCCATCGGCCCATTCGACTCCCCCTCGCTCCGCTCGGAGTCGCTCAGGGCCTACTGGAAGTAATTCAATTCCTCATTGTTGATGCTCTCTATTGTATCGACACCCATCGGCCCTTCGGCGGAGCTCAGGGCCTTCCCCCGCCATTGCTGTAGTTGAGTCGTATGCTTTCAATTGTTTCTACTCCCATCGGCAATCTGGGTGATATCACTCTACGGGCATTGGAAACACTGAAGAAGTGTGATGCCATCGTCTGCGAAGACACGCGGGTGACAGGTCAGCTCCTCAAACTTTTAGACCTTCCCAAGAAAGAACTCTTGAGTTGCCACGGCTACAGCGACCCCAGAAAAGTGGAGGATTTGATCAGGAGACTCGCAGAAAACCGACATCTCGTCCTCGTGAGCGACGCCGGAACACCGGGGATCTCGGATCCCGGCTACGCCCTCGTTTCACGCGCCCGCTTGGAAAAAATCCCGATTGAAGTGATTCCGGGGCCGGCAGCCTTCCTCGCCGCTCTGAGTGCCAGCGGACTCCCCATCAACCGCTTCGTGTATCTGGGCTTCCTGCCACTCAAAAAAGGACGCCAGACGCTGCTCCGCTCCTTTCAGGAGGAGGAACGAACAATCGTTTTCTATGAATCCGTGCACCGCATCGAAAAAACGATCGGTGAGCTCGCCGAGGCGCTGAAGGATCAACCGGACCGCCCCGTGGTCATCGCGCGCGAACTCACCAAGATGCACGAGGAAATTACCAGCACCACCGTGGCCGGTCTTTCGGCAGTCGCGCAAAGCATCACCAAAAAAGGGGAATTCGTCGTCATCGTTGGTGCACAGTAAAAATAGGAGGAAGACACTGTGCCCTCCTCCTCGATCAGGAAGAATCACCTCCTCTGCGCTTTTTCCAGAGCTCTTCGCAGAGCTCCAGAATCCACAGAATGAGGATGATGCCGTAGAAGCTTCCGTACAGTACGGCAACGTGGCTCCAGTAATTCAGACGTAGAGCGACAACGACGGCAAATGTCGCCCCAGCCATCAGAATGCCAAAGGCAATCAAGGTGCCGTGGAAACAACCCGTTCCAACGCTGTCCCAGATGGACCTGCGCAGAAACCACTCATAGCCGATCCCTGCGAGGAACCCTGCGAGGAACATAAATATGTAACCCATGAGGAACCTCCTTTCTCTGGAACAGCATGTGAGCAGTATGTGAATAATCAATTTCCTGATCGGAAGGGTCATGATCGCGCTCTCCGAAAGCTTCGTAAAGCATTCCCTTAAGAGAAATTGCCTCACAATCATCACTTTTCACCCTCTCATTCTCTTAATGTGTAAAGAACGATGTGCAGCACGGGACGATCTCTTTCTGCTACAATTCCCCCCTATGATTGCCCACCTCTACGGAACCGTTACGCGTCACCGGCCCGGAGAAGTCACCGTCGATGTCGGTGGGGTGGGCTACCGCGTTTCCGTACCGTTGGATGTCTGGGAACAATTGGAGGAGGAGACGACAACGAAACTCTGGATTTTCACGTACGTCCGGGAGGATCGCTTTGATCTCTTCGGCTTCCTCACGCCGCAGAGCCGCACACTCTTCGAAGAGCTTCTGGGTATTCCCGGCATCGGCCCGCGCACAGCCCTCGAGATCTGCAGCGTTCCACGCAGCCTGATCGGTATGGCCATTCAGGAACAGGATTCTTCACCGCTCACCGCTATCAAAGGCGTCGGCAAGAAAACAGCCGAGAAGCTTCTGCTGGAGCTGAAATCTCTCGCGGAAAAACTCCCTGCGCTCTTCGCGGATACCGGAACCGGCAGCACGCGGCCGGCCTTCGACCCCGATGCGGTGGCAGCGCTCGAAACACTGGGCTACGACGCGCCGACCATCGCACACGCCCTCAAGTCTCTGCCCTCGGATCTGGCCACGACCGAAGAGCGCGTGGCCGCCGCACTCCGCTCCCTCTGAATACCGCGGCCGCGAATGGTTCGGCTTCGCTCACCACAGGGGGCTGCCCCTCCCCCACCTACCTTACCTACCTGACCTACCTTACCTTCCTTACTTTCTTCACCTTCCTTACCTCCCCTTCCCGTGCTCGATCTCTCTGTCTCACAGGCACTCGCCAAGGCCATCACGCCCTCCTTCGGCGTTCCCGATCAGGAACTGAGCGCTCTGCGCACCGGCGTCAGACGCTACGTGCAGGAATGGCTCAAAGAACGGGAGAAAGGCCAGCACACCTGGTCCATGGCCCCCTACGACAAAGATGCCGTTGAAGCCGTGAAAGAAGTGGCGATCTGGGCCAAAGCCGAACGCATCCGCACCGTTGTCTGGGTGGGCATCGGCGGGTCGGGGCTGGGACCCAAAGTGATTCAGGAAGTGTTTGAGACGCCGGAAACAGTGGAATTCATCGTACTCGACTCTATCGATCCTTCTTTTGTTGAGACCGTCCTCAAAATCGTCGACTGGAGGGCGACCCTGCTCGTCGTGGCCAGCAAGTCCGGCTCAACACTGGAGCCCATGAGCCTCTTCTTCACCTGCTACGAAAAGATGAAAGCGGCCCGCGGCAATAGCGCCGCGCGCTACACCATCGCCATCACGGATCCTTTCGGCGGACCCTTGCGGAGCTTCTGTCTCGAAGAGGATATCCGCATGCTCTCGATTCCGGCGGACGTGGGCGGACGCTACAGCATATTCACCCCCGTGGGACTGCTTCCCTTGGCTCTTCTCGACGCCAACGTCGGAAGCTTCGTCCGTGGAGCGAAAGAGATGGATACGCTCTGCCAGAACACCTCGATTGACGAAAATCCCGCCGCGCTTCTCGCCGCGGTGCAGTACCTGCTCGACCTCAAGCGCGGATACAGCGTGCGTGTGATCATGCCGTACAGCCAGCGCCTCGCCTCCATCGCCCGCTTCGATCAGCAGCTGATCGCCGAAAGTCTGGGCAAGACCGAGACCAAGAATCCCATCCCCGTCGCCGCCATCGGCACGCAGGATCAGCACTCGCTCCTGCAACAATGGATGGCCGGCCCGAGGATGCAATGGCACCTCTTCATCCGCGAAGAGGAGAAACCGCGCGTGCATCTGCCGGAGCACCTGCCGGAGTCCTTCGCCTACCTGCAGGGCAAAACCTTCGGCCAGCTCCTCGATGCCTGCGCGACCGGCACCGCGACCGCGCTCACTTCCGCCAAACGTCCCCATGCCACCATCACCCTTCCGCGTCTGGATGAACGGCATCTGGGGCAACTCTTCTTCCTGCTCCTCGCCGAAGTGATCTTCTTGGGCAAGCTCTACCGCTTAGACCCGTACGGCCAGCCGGCCGTGGAAATCGGCAAGAAGATCACGAAAGACATCCTCACGAAAGGCAGAACGGAGGAATGACAAATTGAAATTGAGAATATTCAAATTTTCAATTTCTCTCCGCATCCGCTACCATGACGACCCTCAATTCCGAAGTCCGAAGTCCGAAGTCCTAATCCCTAATACTCCAATCCCCAATCCCCACCATGGCCTCCTCCGTCACTGATGCCACCTTCCGAACCGAAGTCCTCGAGTCCCCGCTCCCCGTGCTCGTGGACTTTTGGGCGCCGTGGTGCGGACCCTGCAAGATGATGGCACCGATCGTGGATGAGCTGGCGCTGGAATACGAAGGAAAGGTGAAAATCATGAAAGTGAACGTCGATGAAAATCCCGAAACCCCCAGCCAGTTCAATATCATGAGCATTCCCACATTTATTCTCTTTAAAGGGGGCAAACCCGTGTCCTCCTTCATCGGTGCCAAACCCAAAGAGAGTGTGAAGCAGGAAATCGACCGCTCCATTGCCTAAAAAGAAGAGTTCTCCCTATCTCCTCTCCCTTCTTGCCCGTCCGAAGCCCCGCACTCTTGCGAAGCAAAAGTGCGTGGGCGAAGGTGGGCGGGAGAGGGTAGGGCTTGCCCTGAGCGGAGCCACGTCGGTCGAGACCGACCGTGACGGAGTCGACGGGTGAGGGGACAGAAGAGATGTGCAACACGAACAGCAACCACGTATAATGACTGCATGACTGCCTTTCTTGGTTTTGTTGGCCTCATCTGCTCCATACTGATCATCAAGTATCGCGAGAGCGTTGCCGATTCGATTGGCACAGGAGCATGGATGGATTACTTCGGCGGCGTGTATAACGTGATCATCATCACGTCCGTCATCCTCTTTTTCCTCTCCGTCGCGGCCATCACGGGCACGCTCGAGTTCTTCCTGTCCCCCATACGCCTGCTCCTGCCAAACCCATCCACCGTCGACAACACACTCAACATGCCCTGATAAAAATATCCGCGCGACACAATTGCCTGATAATTTTGATTTGGTGGAGCTGAGGAGATTCGAACTCCTGACCCCCTGCTTGCAAAGCAGGTGCTCTACCAACTGAGCTACAGCCCCAAAGTGCCCCAATAGTACCTGATGTCGCCTTCTGCGCCATACATCCATCTTTCTTCTGCAAAAAACGGGAAAAGAAGGAAACAATACTAGACATCCCCTTACCCGCCTTCTCCGCTCAAGAAGGACTAAAGCGACCAGCCTGGAGCTTTCAAAGCGGCAAAAAGCTTGATCTGCGTAGTTTGGACGTTATCATGACCGCTCTTTTCATCCTCTATACGCCATGACTCTTGAATTCGATCAGATGAAACAGAACGTGATCAAGGACCTCACGGGTAGAAACGGAAACGGCAAAGGCAGCCCGATCTTCCGACTGTTGGAAGCCGATCCTCAAACCAATGATGCGCTTTTGGGAACGCTGGAATCGATCTCACAGAGAATGCCCGGCATGATAGAGGACATCGTCCGCAAATACCGCAGATTGATGGGTTTGGATCCGGAAAAACACGATTCGAAGCCGGCATCTTCGCAACCAAGCCACCCGGAGGCTCCATCTGCATGACCATGCGCAATTCAACGAATACTTCACTCTGCATTTTGTCGATGCGTTTTTTGTATCGAAGTGCCTGATTAAAGATCAATTGCGCATGCCGACGCGACTACGTAAGAATCTGATCGAGTGCGCCCTGATCGGCGGCCCTGCGGATTTCCATACCCACTCTTTCTCCGACACTCATCGTCTCACCGTACAGATAGCGCGAGTAGGGCGTCGCGAACGTACCGGGCGAGCCGGGGATGCGCAGTGAGACATCGAAAATCACGATGTCTTCTTTGCCATCGTCGGCCACGACCGCTCCCTGCAACGCAAACGGTCCGATGATGCCTTTGCCGGATGGATCAAGAGTCTTCGGCAATTTCTGCGTGGCTTTGACGAATTTCTCGCCGAGGTCGAATGCCTTCTCGAGGATGGACTCCTTCACGGTGCAGGCGATGTGACCGGTCTCGATCATCTTCAGGGGAATTCCGGACTGGAGCGCTTTCGTTTGCTCCGGTGCTGTCATGCGGAGAAACCCGTCCAGATTGGTCTGGCGTCGTGTGTCGGTGCCGAGCAATTCCAGCTCTTTCGTAATTGGCGACCAGAAGAAATTGAAATTGACCGGTGCGCCGACGATGAATTCTTCGATGGTCGCCTGCCTCCACTTGGGACCGACCTTTCCCTCCTTCTCCAGTTTCGTTCCCTCGCGCTCCCACTCCTCTCTGCTCCCGACGATGAAGAACGCCCGCTCGTAGCCGCGCGCAGCCTCGGCCGCCTTCACGAGGACGGGCCGGTCAATGTCTTCGGGCTTTTGAAAAATTTTCGGCGTGCGGATCCCCGCATCGTGGAGCAGATGATACTGGTTGTACGGCTGATCACGCTCCTCGAGCTTTACGAACGTCCGCGAGCCGAAGATGGGAATCTGGAAATCATTCTCAATCTTGGAATAGTCGGAAAAGTAGACCCAGAAGTAGCGATTATGTACAAAGATTGTATTCAGACTTTTCAGCTTCTCCTGCACGTCTTTCTTGAGTACATCTTCAAACTTGTCCACAAGGATCACTTCATCAATACACCCCTTCGTCCTTTTCCCTTCGTCCTTCGTCCTGAAGTACTCCGTGTACGTTCTCTCCCTTCCCTTCCGTGCAACGCACACCGTTTTGAATCCGTGCTTCTTCGCTCCGTGGCAGACATCGAGCGCGCTGTGGCCTCCGAGCACGCCGATGGTGATTTTTTTGGGATCGTAGCCTTTGAGAAGTGTGGAAATATCCATCGAAGTGAATTGTTAAATTGATAAATTGATAAATGGTTCAACTGTTCAATGTAATTCAATGTAGATGAATCAGAGGAAAATGAGAAATCGGGAACAATGTAACAATGTAACCATGTATCAATTGATCAGTGAAGGAACAACAAAAGGTTATCCCAAAACCTCTTCGAGCCTCCCCTGCTCAATAGCTTGTTTAATATCCCGGGCAATGCGGCGGCCGGTGCTCATGGGCTCTTTGTACCGAAGCGCCGTGTAGGGCGACCCCTCGATGAACGGATTTGTGCCGGCCACGATGCGTGCCGAGATCTCGAAGACAAAGATCTGCAGCTTGCGCGTGATGATGCACTCCAGACAGAAGGGGCCGAAAAGACCTTTCCCTGCTTTGAGATGACGGCTGCGCTCTACTACCTGCTCCCCCATTTCGAAAAACCGCGGCAGCAGCGACTCGCGCACGACCACGGGGATATTTCCGACGATGGTGTAACTCGTGAAGATGTTGGCGGCCAGCTGATCCTCGGCGCGGATACGACCAATGGAATCTGCATTGGATTCGTAGCGCTTGTCGAAACTCATGATTTCAAGCTCCTTGGTGATCGGCGAGTAGAAGTAATGCACGTAGAGCGGCACGCCCACGATGTACTCCTGCAAAGCGTACTCGTTCTGCTCGGGGTACTTGCGGTTCTTCACCTCGTAGAACTGCTCTGCGGTTTTGGCGATGAAGTAGCCGAATCCCCCCTGCGCGCCGTGGAATTTGACGATCACGGGCTTGTCGATGTCTTCGGGCTTTGCGTAGAGAGTGGGCATCTGAATCCCCGCACTTGTGAGCCATTGGCGCTCCAGCGTGCGATCGCTCTCCCACTTGAGAATCTCTTTGGTACCGTAGTACATCGTCTGCGTTTTCATCACCCGCTCGGGCCCGAGGTACGCGACGAAAGAGCCGTGGGGAATGACAATGGCATTGCGACGGATGAGCTCTTCTTCCAGCGCCTCGTTCCACTGGGACCAGTCATCGACAAAGAGAATTTCGTCGGCAACTCCGTAACTCTTGTACGGTCGCTCCTGCCCCTTCTTGCAGATCACGAGATTGCGGATGCCCTCGTCGCGCGCCCCTTTGAGAATCTGCAGAGCCGAATGACTCCCCATGGTGGCAATGCAGTAGTCTGAAATGTTTGTGGAGGCCGGCAGAATGGGCTTCGGCTTTGCCATGGTATTTCGGATAGCTTATCAGTTTTTCGTCTTAAATCAAGATCGATTCAATGCAGTAATCATAGAGCCTTAACGGTTTATCCAAAATATTGACAATATTCATTAAAAGAATACGGTAGTACTATGAAGCAGTTACAGGAACATACACGAACCATTCTCGGGGATTTGAAAGTTTCACCGGAGGAATTTTCCGCCATATCTCCGATAATCCGACAAATCATAAATGCCATGGTCGTCGCCTATCACAATGAAGATACGAGAGAAGGAACCCTCTTCTTTGATATGGGTCTGCGACATCTGGCAGATGATGAATTGGGAAGTCCGCGCACGGAACAGGAAATCATGCCCCTCGCGATTCTGCGCGATGTGCAATCCTCCTGCGAGCAATTGCTCCGGAACCCATACAGGCGGGCTGCCACAATTTCGCCGAATTAAAATCAGGACAATTTCCCAGCGAAGAAAAATCCCCTTATACTGCCGCAACATGAATAGGCGACTCATGCTCTTCTTCATCGGCGCATTCCTGCCCATAGCTGCACTCGCGTTTGTTTTCCCCAACCGCGTGTTCCGCGCCCCTGAGGTTTCGGAACCGGCGACGGCGACCGGAGCGGACATCGTTGCTTTCGTGAGCGCAGATTGCCCGCACTGCGCCGCTTTCAAGACGTTCGCCGAAAAGCAGGAATGGCAGGTGGAATTGCACGATATTTCCGAAGCCAAGAGTCAGGCACTTTTCAAAAAAGTTCAGGAACATGTGTTGGAACTGCGCCAGAGCGTGCCCACGATCGTGATCAACGGCCACGTGCTTCAGGGCTACAAAGATGATACGACCACGGGCGGGCGACTGAAGACCATCGTCATGGAGATGCGCACGAACAGGGCAGACAGTGTGACGTTCGATGATTTTCTCTCAGGCTCCGGCGCAGCGAAACTGGAAACGGCGGAAGGAGCGTGCGACAAGGGATGCACCGTCGACATCGGCTCCTATCTGCTCAATGTCCCCGTCTTGGGCGAGGTGGACTTGGCGCTCCTGTCGCTCCCCACGCTCTCGATCCTGCTCGGATTTTTGGACGGCTTCAATCCGTGTGCCATGTGGGTGCTGATCACACTCCTGACGCTGCTCATCGCCACACGCGATCCCAAAAAAGTGTGGATGATCGGCGGGACCTTTCTGATTGTGAGCGGCGCGATGTACTACCTCTTCATTGCCGCATGGCTCAACGTTTTTCTTGTGATCGGGTTCAACGCGTGGATTCAGAAGATCATCGGGCTTGTGGCGGTGGGCGGCGGCGGTTTTTACTTCTACGAAGCCTTCGGCAAGGACCCGAACGCCTGTGCCGTGACGGACTTTCAACAGAAAAAACGCATCATCGACCGGATGAAAGGGATTCTCGAAAAATCCGCGTGGCCCGCGATGCTGCTGGGCGTCGCCGTGCTCGCCATCTCGGTGAACGCCATCGAGCTCGTCTGCACGGCCGGGCTGCCCGCCATCTTCACCCAGATTCTCGCTTTCAATGAAGTCAGCCACCTCGCGCGCTACGGCTACATGGCGCTCTACATCCTGCTCTACATGATTGATGATGTGATCATTTTCGCGATCGCGGTGTACACGTTGCACGCCACCGGCGTCACCAAAAAGTACGCCCGCTTCACCTTGGTCTTCGGCGGATTCCTGATGTACGCACTGGGGGCACTGCTGCTGTTTGCGCCGGAGGTCTTAACCTTCGCATAAACGTGGGATGGCACTTGGCCTGTGGTATCCTAATCGTGCGATGCCGAGATCCCATCGGTCATCCGCTCTCGCTCTTTGTTCCCCTCTCTCGGTCTCTCCCAAGGGGAGAGAAGTAGCGGTCAAGCTTCTTTGCCGGTGCCGTAGCCAAGTAGTAAGGCAGGGGTCTGCAAAACCCCCATACGCGAGTGCAATTCTCGCCGGCACCTCCAATTTATTTGTCTTAAGGAAGCCATTAATAAGTTTTTATTTATATTTATCTTGCTTCGCTACATTCGCTGTATGTACAGTAAGATTTTCATGACAGATCGAGTAGCGCCCAACACAGCAGACGATACAAACTCTCAGCAAGAACAAGGGCATCAAATGATATCTGCCGAAAGGGAGGATATCGGTCACATTCGATCATCCATCAAGCATGCAACACGGAATTTGGGCTACTTAGAAGAGATGGATGAGCACGTTGAATCATACGAAACAATACAGGATGAAGTGAGCAAAGCAGTCAATCAGCAATGGCAATCTCTCTGCAGGATCGTGAGTTCTAATAGTACAACGGATGAGTATAAATATCCCAATGGGCCGGTAGTGGATCGCCGGACAATTATTGAAGGAATCCCCATCCCGGAATCTGCATTGGATGGAGAGCCGAGTTCCAAAACTTTTGTTCTTGCCTGTGCGAGGTTGCTTCAATCACTGCATTGCAACCGATTGGAAGCATACGAAGTTACTACGGCAATTCTTCGTCAGCTTCCCTCCTGTACTTGGCAGTCATATATCAATGGAAGCGGCACTCCGCATTATGTTTTCGATTCCAACCCCGACCCTGAAACTCTGTCGACAACTGTGGACGAGCAGTTTACAGCAGGTCCTAACTTGGATCATTTTTCATCGAATGAGGATCATTACCGGAGCATTGCTTCTGACGCCCTCTCTCACTGCCGGAATCACTGAAAAATTGACGCCAAGCTGGATGCTTATTGTTATTACTGTCTACAGCAATGCGGTTGTGATACGGTGCAGCATGGACTTCCAAAAATCACCAATCGACAAATCCTCAAATCATCAATTCGCTGCAGGCGTCACCGGTGCCACGAACGTCACACTTCCGAAAATCGCATATATTTCACTTTCGAGCGCACTCGAAACCGTGAGCGGGGTTAAGGCGGTGATGGCGTAGCCGTTCTGGCCCACCACAGTGCTGACCTGCATGAATCGCCGCTGCGGCTCGCCGGTGAGGGGTTGTGCGAAGAAGACGTGCACCGGCAGCGAAACATCGTCAATTGTCACCTTCTTCTGATCGATGAGCTTGTAGCCGGGCAGCACCGAAACGGAACGGATGGTCGCATCGCTGTAATCGGCGGGAGTCACGACCGAGCTTAAGGGCTCACGCGTGACGCTGATCGTCGGAAACTGACCCGACACGGATGTATCACTCTGAAAGGCGATGACCACATCTTCGGGAACCCCACGCTGTGCAAGCTCGGTTGCGTCGAGAAGCTTCCATGAACTTGGCAAACAGGCGCCGATCTGGTCGAACCAGTAGGTCTGACACTGCGTCACATCTGTAGAGCTGCTCGATCCGCAGGATACGAGAAAAAGGGAGAGAAGCAGGAGAAGTGGAGAGAATCGTCGCACGGACCCCATGATACTCGGGAGCGTATGCAACACAAAGAGAGGAATCCTTCCGGAGGGACATCCGGCCATTCGCTCCAAGAGAAAAG
>Ga0247841_10010620_pt1 | contig 12494 bp, 21 predicted proteins | sample LaCruzMarch2015__2_FD_192410 | JGI IMG/M metagenome (GOLD analysis project Ga0247841, IMG submission 192410) | Freshwater microbial communities from meromictic Lake La Cruz, Castile-La Mancha, Spain - LaCruzMarch2015_18m | ecosystem: Environmental > Aquatic > Freshwater > Lake | place: Spain... | reverse complement strand
TTTCATCAGTATCAATATTGTTAAAGAAATCTTCATTTTTGTAACCCAATCTTTCAGTCATTTATTTGATCCTTTCACTATTATTTGACAGTCTTGTTCAATTTCTAAATTGGTACTTACCATAGTAATGAGATCGCATTTGAATCTTTCTGTAGTTTTGCCTTTACTAAGATATTGAGCCAATTTAATAGCTGTGTCATATGTTATTTCAAGTTTCATATTTATTCTCCAAGTTTACCGGCAAGAGCTTTAACTAGATCTTGCCGGTAAACTTCAGTTATTAATTCCAATCGTCATATTTGTAATCAACAAATACTGGTTCGTAGACTCCATCGATTATCAACTTATCTTTTGGAACTTCATCTAATATCATATTATTGAGTTCAAATTTTATATTTTCTATATGTTCGATGGCTTCTTCTTTTGTTATCTTAGAAGAATCAAATGTTACTACAAAAGCTATTTGTTTTGGTTCCACATTATTTTCACACACACTGACCTGTACATCACTATTAGTGAAATTGTTGAATCCTAATACTTCCTTTGATTTATCCAACCAAGCATTATAAAATTTACCATCATCTGTATCTTCTTCTGGACAATCAGGATGATCAACTGTTTCTTTTAGTTCCCATTTAAATATACTGTTTGTGTCATAACCAAGATTCGCAAGTTCTTCGCTAAACACAGATTCCAAATCAATGATATCTTCATCATTCGCACGATCATTGATAGCAACTAATATTGATATTTTGTATATTTTCATTTGATTTTCCTTTTTATTTTTCAACTAGATCTTGCCGGTAAACATCTTGTCTATGAAGTTTCTTTAATATAGAAAACATGGTTTTCAATTGAATTTAACAATTGAATTTTCTCTTCTTCTGTTGGATTAATATCTAACACAATAACCGGACCATCTATCCCACCTATTTCTCCGAAAATTACGTCATAAGGTGTTAATTTTATTTTCATTTTTGATTATCCTTGATTGTAAAGTGCGGTTGTCTCAAGACATTCTTTACAGAAATATACAGCAACAGCACAAACATCGTGTAGCCAGTAATCTCCCTTACCACCATTAGGATGTAAGTCACATACAAACTGATTAAAATCACGAGGATGAATTACTTGTTCTTCTATTCCTTCGTGAGCTACAAATCCTATTCTTGATTCTCCACCACATCTACAACAATCTGTTGTTTCTGGAAATTTGTTTTGCCAAGTTTTTGTCAATCCCTCATTTCCTAATGTAACTTTCATAGCATTCTCCTTATTTATTAAACCAGATTACAAATCCGAATCTCTCATCAATTCTGTCGCTAGCAAAGTGTGATGGTAAAATGGGAATATCTGTCATTTTATCTTCTGTTGCATAATATCCACCGCCATCCATATCATTATACATTCCATGACTAACATCTTCTTTAAATTCTTCAATTGTAAATTTCTCACCATAATCTGGAATATCTTCAAACTTAATCGGTTGAAGCAACTTAATCTGTTTAATAAACTGATCTGGCAATTGTTTAAAATTACAACCTGCTGCCTGCTTGTGTCCGCCACCGCCAAATTTCTTAGCAATAGATGAACAATCGACATCATCTTTGGTTGTGTAGAAGCTCATAGTCCACATACCATTTGATCTTAATCCAAATGCAATCATGATATCATGCTTTTCAGGATCATAAACTGATTCAAATAGTTGAGAATTTGTCAACATCTTATTGATACAAATTGCTTTGTATCCACTGAATTTAATTTCAAATGCACAACTTTTACTGTACTTCTCATTTTCTTGCTTCTGATACTTTAGAATTAATTCACCTTGTCTGAATGTATTCATTACAAGATCATCATAAGACCCTTCTTCCCAATCCTCTTTGAAAAATTTCTGCCACAGTTCTTGATTGGTTGGCCAAGTTTCATTGAGTCTGAATCCGAACTGAAATTGTAATACATTAGAATCTAGATTCCATACATCATATTTACTAAGAAGTATAATTGATTGTGGGGTTTTTCTCTCTGGAAATGTATATTCCCATGTCAATTCACATGCACCTTTTCCATCTCCACGTTTGCCTGGACAGATAGAATTAAACGATACTTCAACATTGTTATGGATTAATATGCTTTCATCAGCATCCTTTAAAGCGCTCTTGTGGTGATCTATCCAAACTAGGTTATGTAAGCCAACATAAGATGACAATTCTATCATTTCATTAAATGGTTGTAAACTAAAATCAACCATAAATATTAAATCATCATTATTAATTTGATTATAATTAATTTTAGTTCCATAATTGATTCCAATTAATTGAGCGTTAGGGTATTTATATTTCAATATTGCTGCACTTGAATGACCATCAAGATCTGCTGAGTGAAAAAATACTTTGATATTTTTTGTTAACATATTACTCCTTTTATTTTGAATATTTATTAACACTATTATGTGATACTCCTAAAGCATTTTGAATTTGAGTTAATGAATATCCTTGGGATTTCAATTTCTTGATTTTGTTTTTTACACTGTCTGGTATTCTATTAGTTAAAATCTCACGAACTTTATTCATATCATTTTCTGAAAATTGTTTTATTACATGTAACCAACGATATTCATTTATTATGCGGTTAATTGCCTCCCGTTTTACTTTATTATAAACAATCAACACTAATTCCACCAATTGGTTCATAACCATATCTTATATAAGATTTTATTTCTTTCCCCAAATCAAATTCACGTAAAGTTCTTACAATTCTATAATCAATTACTTTTGTTATCTTCTTCATCTTGCTCCTTTACCATTTGATCATATGATTGTCCAAACCAGAATCCTGTAAGTTTCCAAGATCGCCAACCAATTTGTAATTCAATACAATATTTGAGAGTTTCCGGATCATAAAGTTTTCTTAGACAAATCATTTTTTCACCTTCTTTCCTTTTTTAATTATGAAATACCGGCAAAATCTCTTTATCAGATCTTGCCGGTATTCATTTTACTACAATCTACTATATACTTTTAAAACTTCATCTGCTTGCCTAAGTGCTGTGGGATTGTTACCGCCTTTATATAGTGCTAGAGCTTTTCTTAAATTATTATCAGCTATTACTAATTTTTCTTTAAGAATTCTAGCACCATGTAAAGTATCAACATCACTAAACCAAGTGGCCGATGGAGTCTGCATTAAGCCCTTATATCTGATCTTAGTTTTGTTGGCTGGTCCTATAGCACCTGTGTTAAAGTTACTTTCTGTATACATTAAACTCGTAATCAATTTGGGATTCAATCCAGTTGATTGGTGAGCTGTATACACTGCGTTTGATAATTCAGGTATTTTTTTTGTTGGCGCATTAAGCGCTACCAAGTCATTTTTGATTTCCATTATTACAACATTTTCTTGAATTTTGACCGCTACTGGGAGCGAGTTTGTCAAGTTATTGTAGCTTATGGCAACTACAACGATGCATGCAATTTGAACAATTGCTTTTGTCGTTTTCATTATCATAATCTTTTTACCTCCTCATTCTTGTCTCAATAAGCGGCAAGCAGGGTACTACAGTGATACAAAAATTATCTTACTTGATCCTTTCTTCAGAATCGGCTCAACATCTGCATAAGATAGCTGGCCGTTTGCAACTCCTGGAACTGGTAAATACACTTCTTCTAAATTGGATGTTTCTATTAATTTGTTTAATTGTTCCATACTACTCTCAATTAATTTCAAATCAGATTTACACCAGAAACCTGGAACCAGCTCTCCCTTTTTAAATTTAATTCTACAATTTGTCATGAGCTCGTTAATTGTACCTGTCGAGGGCTTAGTAGGGAAAGCAATGACTCTGTCAGCTATGAATCCTACAACATTTCCACGGACACTAATGTGTCGACCGAGAGCGAATTTGAGTCCTGGAATGTAAGTAGCTAGAGCTAGGGCATTGCCTTTTCCACAAACACCTTCCCCATTTTTCTTAACAAAACCATTGGTTGTTGCACAAACAATTTTCCCAGCTTTATATATATCCACTATATTAGCTTTTATAACATTCATTGCGCCTCCTAAATTAAAAAATTAAAAGTTTAAACATTCTATAAGTATTATTTCTATATGACTTTTGCAAATACAAAAATTCCGGCAAGATCATATTTCAGATCTTGCCGGTGTAAAATTCAAACAATATCATTTAATACTGCAAATTCTCCAAAGTACTTTATAGCGGCAGTGTTATAAGCTCTTGCTGCATTTTCCTTAGTATCGAATAAACCAAGATATTCTCCATTACATATTGCTTGCCATTTTTGAGTTTGTGGATGAATACTGACACCTTTATCACCGCTTGTATTGTCTTTTCTTACTTTAGAATTTTGTTTATTTTGTGAATGGTTACAAATTCTTAAATTATTTTCTAAATTATGAAGAGGATTCAAATCTTTATGATCAATTATTTGATCATATTTAAGTAACTGATTTGATAATTGTATAATCAATTGATGTAATTTTATTTCATGTCTACACCCATTTTCATCAAACCAACTACTACAGACGTATCCTTTTGATAAATGCCATTTGTATTTTCTTATTTCTGTTTCATATTTAGAATCACATGTCGCTTCTGCAATTTCTTTGCAATATTTATTATACAATTTTATTCGACAAATGTTATCTTCTATTATAATTTCATTCGCATCATATTGTGTTCTCTCTAAAATTTTTCCATGTAATCTAAATTGTTGATAGTGTTTACTACAATATTCTCTACAATGTTTTATTTCATTACATCCTTGTACAGAACATTTTCCCATAAATATGCTCCTATTCTTTTTTAATTAGCTGCTGAATTTTATCTATGACCATTTCTGGTGTTATACTGCTACTACAAATATAGTTATTGTTTCTAGGACAAAAGTCCCAGTTCTTTGTTTCTAGATCTATTTCTGGATCATTAAAACAACCGTGACAAACATTTGTATTGATGATTCTTATACAATCTTGCATTTCGACGAATGGCATTGTGCAACCAGAGATGATAGATACTTGTTTCCCCAATCCCCAAGCTAACCAAGCTAGTCCACTACTTACTCCAATAAAGAATTCACAATGTTGTAAATTATTCACGGTTTCTTCTAAGTTCTTGCCGGTCTTGTGGACAACATTCTTTAAAAAACTTCTTTCTTTAGTAATTACCATAACTTTATAATTAACCGAATTTAAATAATCAACTAATGTTTGCCAACCTTTTGGATGATTCCAATACTTACATCTGAAAGTTGAAGATTCTGCAATACAAACATATCTATTTTTAATAGGACGCTTCAGTCTCTTTACTTGAATATCTGGTCGAATTTCTTTATATTCTAATCCAAGATAATCAGTTGCTGCTTGTTGTAGAGGAATCAAATGCCAATTATTTTTATTAATATCTTTATCTTTTTCTTCCATTCTGATACTATAAGTTGCATAGATATCTGGTATAGTTATATCGTATTCAATGAAATTAATTTCTGGATAAGCTTTTTTGAATAACCAGTTCATACCAGTTGCTAAGAATAGTATACAATTGTGTTTCTTTCTAAATTCTTCAATATAGCTTGCCCAACATATTCTGTCACCTAATGCTATACTATCCAGAACAATGATGACACGTTTGCCGGTAAGATTTAATAAATGATCAGAATAAACTTCGTCATTTACTTCAACTCTTACTTTCCAATTAGTATAGTATTTTCGATTTGTTTTAACCCAAGTTTTTGTTGGAATTGTCTGTTCGTGAATAAGCTCATTTGTATCATTGTCTATGAATTTGATATTATATAAAAGCTCTTTCGGTCCATTAATATCACACATTGCCCCATTGTGAAATGTGTATTTAACAGATTCTCCTGGGATTTTGTATATTCTTTTTTTATGAGCTTTGATTTCTTCTTCAGTAATATTGTCAATGTGACTTAGAGCTATTTGAACAGCATTTTCCCAACTAAATTTGGTTCTTATAATTTCTGAATCGGCAAGAGCTTTGGCTTTATACTCTTTATAATTTTCATATACGTTTCTCATTACATCTTGAAGATGTTCAAAATCAGGTTCACAATACGTTCCTTCAAGTTGTTTGTCTCTTTGCATGAAAACTTCACGCGGAGGAAGATGTCCTTTAATATCAACCATGTGCGAGACATCTTTAGCAAATTCTAATTGCGCACCATAGTTTGAGCAAATAGTTGGAGTGCCACAGGCTATACTCTCGATAAGAGGAAGTCCCCAACCTTCCGCTCTAGCGCATGAAAGAAGACAATGTCCTGATTTTAAATGAGAAACATATTCTCTGTGACTTGGAAAATGTAATACTTTGATTCTATCATCTGTAAATTTGAAATGTTTCAATCTTTGTTCTGTTGATTTCATTCCATCCGCAGGAAAAGGATTATCGACAGAGATAATTAAATCTACTGGTTCTGATCTTTTGAATGTATTTAAAAAAGCTCTAATTGTTTCTGTTGTCGCTTTTCTATAGTCCCAACGACCAAAGATCATGAATTTGAATCTGTTGTCTTTGTATTCTCTTAATTTTAATTCAGGTTCTCCTGGGAAAAATACAGTACCATCAACGCCTTCTGGAACTACTTTGATTCGATCTTCTGGACAACCTTGTTCTATTGTACATTGTTTTTGCCAATGAGTTGGTACCCAGAGTTGCAGATATTTGACCCATTGTTTGAAGAATTCAGCTGGCTGTTGTGTGACTTCCCAAACGTTCATAGCTATTGTTGGTTCATCATATTCTTCGAAATACCACATGTGATTAGTTTCTAATAAAATTATATTGAGTATTTGATCTAATTCATGTTTGGAATAGGGTGACCCAAATTCATATGGACTTTCTTTCCATATTTGTTTAATGACCAGCTGATTATCTAATTGATCCAAATCTTCAAAGTTTTTAACCCAAGCAAAATTTCGTACTCTAACTGGAATATGATTATTTAATCGTCTAAAAAATGCTCTTGAATGGTTTGCATAACCAGTATATCCTAGATAAGAACAATGACCAATTATTTTATTGAACATTTTTTATACCTCATTTAATATTGCAAATTCTCCACGATATTTCACTGCAGCTATATTGTAAGCTCTTGCTGCATCTTCTGCAGTATCGAAATATCCAAGAAATTCTTTGTTCCCTTTATTTCTGATTTGTGCCACCCATTTTTTAGCTTGTTTACTCCAATGTACACCTATATGACCACTTTTATTGTTTGTTTGTTTTCCGCGGTTTTGGTTGTTTTGAGCATATGTGCAAAATCTTAAGTTATCATCAAGATTATTTAACTTATTTCTATCTTTATGATCAATTTCATAACCATCTGGGATTTCTTTACCAGATAACTGAATAATAGCTTGGTGTAAAAACCCTTGTTGTCTATTTCCAATTTCATCAATCCAAAACGTTCCCACATATCCATAGTTGGTCAAATGCCATTTTAATTCAGAATCTCGTATTTGTTCATAATAAATTGCAAGAAATTTAGCTCGAGCAACTTCATCGCAATTTTTGTCGTATAATATTACCCAACAAATATCATTTTCTATAATAAATTCATTTGGATCATTTTGAGTTCTTTCTTTAATTTTTCCAAAAAGTCTATATTGTTGATAATGTTTGCTACAATATCCATTACTGCGGTGTTTTCTATCACATCCTTCTACTGAACATGTTCTCATAATTTACCTCCCTAATTACGTATAATTTTCCGAGTTGCAAGATTCTCTTCAAGATTATTTAATTTATCACCGTTGATATGATATATCTCACAATCATGTGGTACTTTCCTTCCAGACAATTCATAAATCATTTCATGTAATCTTACAATATATTGATTTCCTTGTTCATCTAATAAACATTTTGATACATAACCATCTTCAGCTAAAAACCATCTTGTTGCTTCTTCTAACTCTTTATTGTTACATATACTATTTCTATTTTTCATTTTTGCCTCCAAAAATATTTAATCGGCAAGACCTTTGTGAGATCTTGCTGATTAAAAGTAAGTTTAATATGAATTTTGAAACCACTCTTCTAATGAAAATCTAGTATCTAGTGCATATGTTTTATCTTCAAATTTAACAGCTACTTCATGTTTTAGTTTACCAAGCGGAAGAAAGGCTGAAATTATTTTTCCTTTAATTCCATTAGCGTCTTTAACAGTTCTACCCACAATTTTAAATGCATTATTAGTATCTTCTTTAAACACAGTATCTCCCCTTTTTTATTTAGTGTTTCTGACTAATTCAACTACTCTACCAACCGTTGTACTAAATAATGTGTCCCATTGGGTACTCTTATCAATCTGAATCTGATACTCATTTAGTTTCTTGTCTAATAATAATTTATCGTATACTTTTGGAATAACGATTCCTTTTACTTTAGTCATATCCAAATTAGATCCTTGAAATAATTTTGGATTTCTAAAGGTACAATAAATGAATATTCCAGCTGAGCCTATTGCAAATATTTCTTTTTTCATAATGAAGTTATATAAGCTCATACCATTGATAAACTGATCTGCTTTTTGCCATTTACCAGGAATAGCTATATCGGCAAGATCTAAATTGTCGATACAATCTGTGAATTTGGCATGGGAATCATTTACAATTTGTGATACTTTTGGGAGTCTTTCTTTTGAATTCATCTCATCATTCAGAACCACTCCCTCTATAATTTCTCTAAGCATGTCCTGTGTCATTTTAGCTGCGTTAGATCTGACTACTTGAATACCAGTATACTTAACTTTTTGCTTAGCAAATATCTTACCCTTTTTGGCTATAATCTTAAATGCGTAGTTCTTTTTAACATCTAAGAACATTATGGCGGACATGAGCATTTCCGACTTAAAGTAAGTTGCATTCTTATCAATTGAAATGTTGGATTTAGGTAAAAAGTAATCATTAAGGTATTTTGTGACAGCATTATTAATTCCTTCAGAAGCGGCATCTGCAATCTTCATCTGTTGCTCAGCTGTCATTTTATCAGCGTCTTTAGCTGGAACCACGATGAAAATGCTGTCTGTGTCAGAATAAAGGATGTGCTTCAAGAAACCTGGACGCTCAACTTCATCATAATAATTATTGACTAACATGTTAAATTAATCCTTTCAAAATGATATTGTCAACCATTTTATTAATGTTATCTTGCGTTAGATTATTTTGAGATAAATGCTCCGAAAGAATTTCAAAAAATAGTTGCAATTTATCTTTTATTTCTTCAAAAGGAATTTTTGAAAGATTTTTATATAATAATTCTTTAATATCACTATTATGATCAATGGCGATTTTAATAAGTTTTGTTATTTTATATGTTCCGGTTAATGTTTTATTAAGATCAAATTCTTTTAAATATTCTTCTTTAGATAATTTATCTGCTTTGATTGTTGTAATTTTCTTATTTACAAGTGGTAATATTATATTATATAATTCAGTTTTCCAATAGTCTCTTCGAATTGTTGTTTTTGACGAAACTATAATATAAAAAATATGCTGCAGGATTGGATCTCTTAAATTCTTCACACTTCCTCTATATCTTTTGAGTTGAGTTTCAAATAAATATTTCAATGAAATCATATGATGTTCTCCTTTAAATTAAATACGTTTTCATATGTTACTGTAGAAAAAATACCAATATTTGTTATCTTCAAGATTTTTTCCCACATATTTTTTTTAAATGATATATTTGTATGTTCACATAATTGATGATATAAATAACAATGATATTCATATTGATCAATATAATCAATGTCTTTTATATTGTGTGTATTGTTATTTCTTCCAATTTCACTATCAATAATCATAGGATCAATTATTGTAATTATTTCAGTATCTGAATAAAATTCTATAGAAAATTCTATAGAAAATTCTTTATTAATCCAATCCTCATTTGATCTTTTTGAAAGATATTTAGTAATTGTGTCTGTTTCTTTTCTCACAAGAAATTCAGTTTCTAACAGTTTTTGATTTAACTTTAAAAGTTTCTTTCTTTGTTCTTTGTTCATGTTTTCCAGTGTTAACATTATTTACTCCTTTTACAAGTTATATACTTATATTATTTCTATATAAAAATTGATAAAATTAAAATTATATCGGCAAGAGTTACGTTAATAAGCTCTTGCCGATATTTTATCTGAATTTCAATGTCACCCTTTTCCTGCCACGGAATTGCCAATCAGTTACGACATTGAAATAGAGATCAGTTTATCTGACATTTGTCATCCTTTCTTTTAAAGCTTTGACAAACTCTTTTTTGTCTCGAATTCTTATCAACTCATTTCTATATTTTTTCCAAGTATTTAATACTAAATCAATAGCATCTCGATTGTATTGATAAAATTTATCGGCTTGAGCTGGATGAATTTCGATAAGATCTAGAAATTTGTGTGTTAGTTCAATTTGATGATTCATAAATTTATGTCTCTATTATCTTTTTAATAAATTCTAATTTATCAACATGTCCAATTTCTATAAGACCATCTTTCAAATCAATAGCTTTCTCTATATCTCTTGATATATCTGTTTCATATATTTCATATGAAATTTTATTATTTTCTATAACTGCTATTATTGTTTTGGTCATTTATAGTATCTCTCCATTTTCAACTACTACTTCATCCACAAATTCAAATATCCAGTCATGGGTTTGTTTTTGTTTTCCATGTAAACATTGAGATATTGCGCTTCTTGTTAAACCATATTTTTCTGCAAATTCTTCACGATTATCACAAAATTCAACATAACCAAATGATTCACCAGGCTCTATATAAGTTGCCTTAAATTTTTTCATAACTTTTCGATTTAATATTTGTTCATGTCGAGTAGACCATTTACAATTGTTTAATTCATAGTTCCCATTTTTATTGGTTCTATCAATTGTTGTATCTGATTCTCCATGTAGATTAATATGCTCCAAATATGATTTGTGCATATCTTCTTTGAAGTTCACATAATCTAACCATCTTTCACAGATAGTAATTCCTCTGCCACCATAATATTTATAATGTTTATTTTTTGAATTTAAACATCGTTGTTTGATTCCTATCCAGATTTTGAATAGTCTTGAACCACTATCTCCATGTATTATATTTACTGTCTTTTTAATCTCATGAGCTAAACATCCACATGATTTTGTATTACCACTTCGTAAAGCTTGACTTCTTACTATGATTTGTTCTCCACATTCACAATCGCATATCCAACATGCTTGGTATGCACAAACTAAACCAGAAAAATCTTGTTCTAAAACTGTCAATCTTCCAAATTTTTGATTTGTTAAATCAATAAAAGACATAACATTTCTCCTATATAATTTCATTTCCAGTTTCAATAATTTGCTCATCTCTGACGTCTCTAATCTCACAATTAAATTCAGCTGTAACGATACTTTTTTTTGCTTTTATGTCTGGTAGAAATAAGCTCGGAAATCTTGTATCGATTAGATCATCAACAATTGGTTGAAGTTTATTATCAGAACTTCTGAGAATTCTACCAATGACTTGTATCAGTGATTTTTTGCCAGCTAAATTTGTTCCTAAAATAAGAGAACTTAGCAGAGCGAAGTCAAATCCTTTTCCTATAAATGCGTAGGTTCCAATTAAAACTTTTGTATTTACTTTATCAATTGCATCTTTTTCATCACCATAAAATCTTCTGTGCTCAATATTTTCATTAGTTAATCCATCTGAAATTAATTTAACTTGAGCTTTGGTAAAAACAAGTATTAAAACTACTCTTTCTTCAGCTAATCTTTTCTTTACCAGATTTAAGATTATATTTAAATAAGCTGGACTTTTAATGATAATCGAATTATAGAATGCTTTGCGCTTAATATAGTCTGACATTCGACCAATAACATATGCATATTTTGAAGTTAATCCACTGTCATAATAATTTAAAATATATATTGGTTTTGAGTCATATTGTTTTGTTTCATAAATATTTGGACCAACTGTATTTCTCATTAGAATCTCAGCTGTTCCATTTTGAAATGGTGTAGCTGAAAGTCCGATAATATTTTTGGTTCTAAACATCAAAGATGCTTTTGAATACTTACTTGCGCTACTTGTGTTGTGTACCTCATCGAAAAACACTAGTCCAAATTTTGCTTCATCAAATAATTGGAAATGTTTATGCATATCTGTTCTTACCTTCGATAAAAGCGTCTGAACTGATGCTATAACTACTGGTCTATCAATGATGAAATGTTTTCCTTTGATTAAGCCAATGTCCTCAGCTTTAAGATCTGTAAATGTCATGAATGATTCGATCCATTGGTTGAGAAGATTCTCCACATCAATCACGATACAGGTTTTGAGTCCAATTTTGGATGCGATAAATGTGCTTATCACGGTCTTACCGAATCCGGGTGGGCATTTTGCTATTCCATTAACACTCTTTTGTTTATAGTAAATGTCTAATATAGTGTTAACAGATTCTACCTGACCATCCCGGAGCTT
>Ga0247841_10010618_pt1 | contig 12495 bp, 12 predicted proteins | sample LaCruzMarch2015__2_FD_192410 | JGI IMG/M metagenome (GOLD analysis project Ga0247841, IMG submission 192410) | Freshwater microbial communities from meromictic Lake La Cruz, Castile-La Mancha, Spain - LaCruzMarch2015_18m | ecosystem: Environmental > Aquatic > Freshwater > Lake | place: Spain... | reverse complement strand
ATTCATCGTATTGGCCGTACTGGTCGAGCTGGTGCCACCGGCCACGCCCACACATTCATCGACGCAAGACGATAACCAATAAAATCTATTCTTTCTAGCGGTTCGCTGTCGGTTACTTCACACCAACAGCACACTCTACCGTGTGACTATCGTCAGCACGTGGCGTTCGGCTGCGGTTGTTACCGCACAGTCTGTTGGCAATAAAGTAACCGACATCGCCCGTACTCAGCGTTTATTGTAGAAATATAGTTGTCAACGGGTGGCGTTCGGCGGGGCGGACCCGGTTTTGCAAGAAATTGTAATCAATTTTTGAAAACCAGGGGCGGACCGAAGGACAGGACCCGCAAAATGAAAATTGATTGTACGATTCAAACTTACCCATTTTTAGGCTATAATAATATATATGACACAGATATCTCGTGATGATGTGCTGCATTTGGCACAACTCTCTAGTTTGAAGCTAGATGAGGCTGAAATTGACGGGTTGCGAACTGATATTAGCAATATTTTGGGCTACGTTGAACAGCTGGGCAAGCTTGATACCAAGGGTGTTGAGCCAACTTATCAAGTAACAGACCTTGAAAGCGTCTGGCGTGACGACACGATTATTGACTATGGCGTGTCTAGGGAAGAATTATTAGTCTTAGCTCCGGAAACAGCTGACCATCAAATCAAAGTGCCAAAGGTATTATAATTATGACGATTTCAGATATATTAGATCAAATTAAAGCTACCTCAGCCCGAGCAGTTATTGAAAATTCGATTGCTTTGGCCGATAAAAATTCACAGTATCATGCGTTGTTGAGCATGACATCAGACCGAGCCTTGAAACGAGCCGATGAAGTCGATGCAGGCAAAATTACTGGCAAACTTGCCGGCGTACCATTTGTCGTTAAAGACAACTTTTTGGCATTTGGTGCTCCAACAACAGCTGCCAGCAAAATGCTCGAAAAATTCAATGCACCTTTGCAGGCAACTGCAGTTGAAAAACTCGAAGCCGAGGGCGCAATTTGTATCGGTAAAGCCAATTTAGACGCATTTGCTCATGGCAGTAGCACTGAAAATTCTGCATTTGGACCGACTAAAAATGCGATTGATCCTAGCAGAGTTTCTGGCGGTAGTAGCGGTGGTTCGGCAGTTGTCACGGCACTTGATATTGTGCCATTTGCACTAGGTAGCGATACTGGTGGTTCAATTCGTCAACCAGCTAGTTTTAATGGCGTTGTTGGCGTAAAGCCAACCTACGGTACTGTTAGCCGTTACGGAGTGGTTGCGATGGCCAGTAGCACTGATGTGATTGGTTCGTTTACAACTAATGTTGCCGATGCTGAACTGGTTATGAGTATTATTTCAGGCAAGGACGAACGGGATATGACCACATTGCCAGATTTCTTTGCAATACAACCAAACATAAAACCAAACCAAAAATTTGGCCTTATCAAAGACTTTATGACTGACGATGTCGATTCAGAAGTTCGTGCCAAGGTTAATGACTATGTCGAAAAATTACGAGTAAACGGACATATTGTCGAAGAAGTTAGTTTGCCGATGGCGGAATATGCGCTGGCGATATATTACATCATAGTTCCAGCTGAAATTAGCAGTAATTTAGCCCGCTATGACGGTATCAGATATGGGCACAATGTAGAAGGTGTAAAAACATTGGCCGAACTTTATGGTCGGACTCGTGATGAGGGTTTTGTGACTGAGAACAAGCGTCGAATCATGATAGGCAGTTACGTACTTTCCAGTGGCTTTTTTGATGCCTATTATCTGCAGGCTCAAAAAGTTCGAACGCTACTTGTTAATGAATTTAACGAATTATTTACAAAATATGACGGCTTAATTGGTCCAGTTGCACCAACTACGGCCTTTAAGTTTGGCGAAAATGTGGGTGACCCTATAAAAATGTATCTGACAGATATTATGACGGTGCCAACTTCGCTAGCGGGCTTGCCGGCTATTAGTGTACCTGCAGGGGTTAGCAAATCAGGTCTGCCAATTGGGGTGCAATTAATGGGCCCTAGGCGAAGCGACGCAGCACTGTTGGCGCTGGCACGCTCGATGGAGGTTAACTCTGCTAAGCTTAATGGAGCTGATAAAGCTCGCCCTCCTAAACTTCTAGATGAAGTTTTGGCGGGTAAAGAGGGTAAATAATGGAACAATCGATAATTTTTGCCTTTGCTGGCGTAATTATTATTGGTGCACTATTATTTGCTTTGATTTGTATAACAAAAAAAGGGCCAAAGCATCTGAATGTCGAACAATATCGTGTTAAATATCTAGCAATCGAAAATCAGCTGAAACGTGATGAGCCATCAAGTTACCATTTATCTGTGTTGAATGCTGATAAATTGGTAGACCAAGCTTTGCGAGAGCGTGGCGTCAGAGGGAAAACAATGGGAGATAGAATGAAAAGCTCAGTTGCGTTATTCAGTGATCGTAATGGAATTTGGACAGCGCACAAATTGCGCAATATGATAGCGCACGAACCAGATGCGAAAGTCACTTACGACCAGGCTCGATATGCATTAGCCAGTTTTAGAAAAGCTTTGAGAGATTTGGGAGCAATCTGATGCTAAGCGACGAAATATTAGCGAAATATGAAATGACCGTTGGCATAGAGTGCCATGTCCAACTTGCAACCAGTACGAAATTATTTAGTGGCGCTGATAATGATGAACGCGAAAAATCGCCAAATAGTGTTGTTAGCCCAATTGACTATGGTTTGCCGGGTATGTTGCCTGTTTTAAACCGAAATGCGGTCGACCTAGCAATCAAAGCTGGCAAGGCCTTGAATAGCCCCATAGCACATATTAGTCGATTTGATCGAAAGCATTATTTTTATCCTGATTTGCCGAAAGGTTATCAAATTTCTCAAATGTATCAGCCGATTATCGGGGCCGGTGTTATCGATATTCCGCTTGAAGATGGTAACTCGTTCAAAGTACGCATAAATCATGCTCATATGGAGGAAGATGCTGGTAAATTGACTCATTATGGCGATTATAGCTTGGTTGATTTGAATCGGGCTGGAACGCCGTTAATTGAGATTGTGTCTGAACCCGATATTCATTCGGCAGCACAGGTTAAAGCTTACGTCACAGAATTATATCGTTTAATGACCTATGCTGGTGTTACTCGTGGAGATTTATATCATGGGAATATGCGTTTTGATGTTAATACGTCGATTGCCTTGAAGGGTTCAACTGAGTTAGGCATTCGTTCCGAGGTAAAAAACCTCAATTCATTCCGTAGTGTTGAGCGAGCGGTCGATTTCGAATTTATGCGTCAAGTAGAGCAACTAGAGCGAGGCGAAAAAGTGATTCAAGAAACGCGTGGTTGGGATGATGCTAAGCAGAAAACAACGAACCAACGTAGTAAAGAAGAAGCTCAAGATTATAGGTATATGCCCGATGCTGATATTCCACCAATTGTTTTAACAGATGTAGAAATTGCCAAAATCCAAGCACAGACTCCACGTTTGCCAAACGAATGGAGAACCATTTTGAAACGACTCGACCTAAATTATTCTCAAATTGAAACATTACTTGATGTCGAGAATGAGTATCGGGGTAAAATTGCAATTTTAGAGTTGATTGAAAGTTCGATGGATGATCCTAAAAAAGCAAAATTCATCGCCAATTGGAATGTCAATGTATTTGTGCCATTGCTTCGCGACGAATCTTTTAACCCTGGCAAAATTGATTATCTAGCGTTGGAATCATCAATTTATGCGCTCGTAGACCAGAATAAACTAAGTTCGACTAATGCAAAGATTTTGTTTAAAGAACTTGCAGCTTTGGATATGTTGCCCGATGTCGAATCTTATGCAAAAGACAAGGGATATTTGCAGATTAGTGACGAGACTGAAATAACGGTAGTTGTTGACGAAGTATTGAGGGACCCTGCCTCTGCTAAGGCTGTCGAAGATTTAAATAGTGGCAATGACAAGGTGATTGAATTTTTGATTGGTCAAGTTATGAAAAAATCCAACGGCAAGGCAAATCCAGCCTTGGCGCAAAAACTAATAAGAGAAAGGATAAAATAGTAATGAAACAACCCACCAAGGCTATTATTTGTGCGGCGGGCTTGGGAACGAGATTTTTACCCCAAACTAAGGCCATGCCCAAAGAAATGTTGCCCATAATTGACAAACCAGTTATTCAGATTATTGTTGAACAAGCCGTTAAGGCTGGCATTACAGATATTATTATTGTGACCGGTAGCACAAAACGAGCGATTGAGGATCATTTTGATCGTAACGATGGGTTAGAGGCTGAACTGCGCAAAAAAGGTAAAAATGACAAGGCTGAACAGATTAAGGCAATTGCTGAACTTGCAAATTTTATATATATTCGTCAAAAAGGGTCGCCCAAGGGTAGCGCTCGCCCAATTTTGAACGCTCAGTATTTAATTGATGACGATAGGCCGTTTTTTGTATTCTTCCCTGATGACTTTTTCAGGTCTAAAACGCCATGGCCAATGCAACTTCTGGATGTATATAACAAAACAGGCAAATCAGTCATTCCGTTGTTTGAAATTGACAAGAAGGATGCTGATAAATACGGTATGGCTGACATCGGTGGTCAAGTTTCCGAACGTATCTTTAAACTTAATGGTGTAGTAGAAAAACCAGGTGAGGCGAATACACCTTCAGAATTTGCATCAGCCGGCAGTTATTTGCTGACTCCTGATATTTTGCCATTTATAGCTCAGGAGAAAGTTGGTAGCACTGGAGAATTGATGCTGACAGACAGCATAAATGAACTTGCCAAGAAAGATGTTGTGTATGGCTGTGTTATCGATGGTGTTTGGCATGATACTGGTGATCCTCTTAAATATCTTGAGACTGTAGTTGACGAAGCACTAGAAAGTTCTAAATATGGTGAAGCTTTTGCCCAGTATTTAAAGCAACGTTTAGGATAATATAAATTTGCTTTGTTATTTGCCCAAGTGTTATAGTATACGTATAGGGCGCTCGAATTAAGGGAGCCTCAGAAGGGTATTTGAATGAGCTCAGCAGCCGAAATTCTTGTCATAATTCTATCTGTATTTTTAGCACTGTTTTTGATATTCGGAATTATTCTAGTCATCTATTTGATTGCGTTAACGCGTCAGATTCGTAGAGTTGCACGGTCGGCTGAGAACACGGTGGATAATATAGGGTCAGTCGTATCAGGAGTCGCTAAAGTGGCTTCGCCAATTTTTGTAGCTGAAATGGTTTCCAAATTTTTTAAAAAGTTTATGAAAAACAAGAAGGGGTAAAAGTTATGGTAAAAGAAAAAAAGTCTATATCAAAAAAAGGGAAAATTGCACTTGGAGTCGGTGCTGGGATATTAGCCGGAGCAGCCGCAGGCTTTGCGGCCGGAATTTTGACTGCGCCAAAAAGTGGTAAAGAAACACGGGCTGATTTAAAGATTAAGGCAAATAAAATGAAGGTGATAGCAACAAAAAAGGCTAAATCGGTTGCTTCGAAAACTGGTGATATTGTTGATGATGTTAAAGCAGAAGCAAGTGACTTAAAAAAACGGGCTGGGCGTGCAGTTGAAGGTGCCAAAAAAGGCTTTTTCGACAAAAAATAACAAATTGGAATGAAAATAGTAGAAACCATCAAAAGCGACAATGAACGTGGCGCTCGCCAAAATCTAATCGAAGATTTATTCTATGATTTTCATCGTAGTCGTCGTCAGGTTTACATGATGAACTTTTATCGTGGTTTATTTTTTGGACTCGGTACAATAATCGGTGGTACAGTTGTAGTCGCAGTTTTTATTTGGATTTTAGGTCAATTTGCTGGTTGGTTTCCATCTATCGGCGAATATATCAACCAGATTATTAATGCAATCAACAAGTAAGTATAAGGTTGTTTCTACTACAGACAAAATAGGTTGGGGTTAGGTATAATAGTAATTATATATGGGGGCCCAACTAAAACCGTCAGATTATGTGCATTTGCATAATCACACACATCATAGCCTACTTGATGGCCTAACAAAAATACCCGATTTAGTTAATAAAGTTAAGGAATTTGGCATGGAAGCTGTGGCGATAACAGATCACGGTACTATGTCTGGTGCGATTGAATTTTATAAAACAGCCATTGAGGCGGGGATAAAACCGATTATTGGTATGGAAGCCTACGTAGCTACTCGCTCGCGACATGATCGCGATCCTAGCAAAGATAAAGCTCGTTATCATTTGACGATTTTAGCTATGAATAACCAAGGTTACCAGAATTTAATGCAACTTAGCTCGATTGCGAATCTGGACGGCATGTATTATAAGCCTCGGATTGATCATGAACTGATAGAAAAATATAACGAAGGATTAATTATTTTATCTGGCTGTGCCGGTAGTGAACTTGGTGAAAACCTGGTAGCTGATAATTATAAAGAAGCCAAAAATATTGCTAGTTGGTATAAATCAGTTTTTGGGGATAGATATTATCTAGAGATGCAAGATCATGGGCATCCTGATAGTCCGAGCAGATATGAAGGCCAGACAAAAATTAATAATTATCTAGAGAAGTTATCGGTTGAACTTGACATTCCGCTGGTTGTTAGCAATGACGGGCACTATTTATTGCGCGAAGACCAAGATGCACACGAAATTTTACTGTGTGTTGGCACCGGAGCATTTTTGAGTGACGAAAACCACATGAGCCTGAAAGATTTTGATTTGCATGTGACAGATTCTCGCGAAATAATCGCCCGTTGGGGTAAAACTCATCCGGAAGCTGTTACAAATACGAAATTAATTGCTAATCGCTGTAATGTTGAACTAACGCTAGGCGGGATATTAATTCCTGTATTTTCTACACCAGCTGGCGAAGACGAAAAATCGTATTTCGAAAAACTGGTTTATCGTGGTCTTGCTTGGCGTTACGGAGGTCTTGAACGTGATAAAACGACCAATTTGAGCATAGACGAAGCCAAGAAACATATTCCGGACGGAGTATTACAGCGTGCTATATATGAACTTGGTGTGGTTGAGAGTATGGCGTTTAACGGCTATTTCTTGATTGTGCAGGACTTTATCAATTGGGGCAAAGACCAGGGAATTATTTTTGGTCCTGGACGTGGTAGTGCTGCAGGGTCAATCTTGTCTTATGTATTGCGTATTACCGAATTAGATCCTTTAAAATATAATCTATTATTCGAACGATTTTTGAACCCAGATCGTATTAGCATGCCAGATGTTGATATTGATATTCAAGATACACGCCGTGACGAAGTGATTGCCTATTGTGCTGAAAAATATGGTGCCGGAAGAGTTGTAAATATTGTTACATTTGGCAGAATGGCGGCTAGGGCTGCAGTCAGGGATGTTGCCCGCGTCCTGGAAGTTCCTTATTCAGAAGCTAACCGTATGTCAAAAATGATTCCACCTCCAATTCAAGGTAGGCATATCACTTTAAAAATCAGTGTTAATGATAATGTGGACCTAAAACATGAATATGAATCGAATCCTGTTGCCAAGCAAGTATTTGATTATGCTATGCGTCTGGAAGGAACGATTCGTTCTCACGGAGTTCACGCAGCAGGTGTGGTGATTGCACCAGACGACATCGTAAAATATGTACCACTTGAAATGGCCCAAAAAGGCGTAATTGCGACGCAATATTCAATGGGTCCGATTGAAGACCTAGGTTTACTCAAGATGGACTTTTTGGGTCTGTCTAACCTGACGACAATAAATAATGCTCTACGTATTATCAAGAAAGTTTTCAAAATAGAAATTGACCTTGATGATTTACCACTTGACGATAAGGCGACATATGAGCTTTTGCAAAGAGGTGATACAACAGGCGTCTTCCAATTTGAATCGGCTGGAATGAAGCGTTATTTACGTGAATTGAAAGCGACTGAATTTGATGATGTAATTGCTATGGGTGCCTTGTATCGTCCTGGACCACTTTCGGCTGGACTAACCGATAGTTTTGTTAAACGCAAGAATGGTTTAGAGCCAATTAGCTATGTACATCCTCTTATGGAAAATGCCTTGAATACGACATTCGGAGTTTTAGTTTACCAAGAGCAAGTCATGCAGATTTCTCGAGATGTCTGTAATTTTACAGGTGGTGAAGCCGATACGCTGCGTAAAGCGATTGGCAAGAAGAAAATAGATGTTATGAAAAAAATGCAGATTAAATTTATTGAAGGTGCGATTAAAAATGGCGTGCCACGTCCAATAATTGAAAAATTTTGGAAAGACTTGCTTGGGTTTGCAGATTATTGTTTTAATAAATCTCATTCTGCTTGTTATGGAATGATAAGCTATTGGACGGCATATTTGAAAGCGCATTATCCCGAAGCATTCATGGCTGCCTTAATGACCAGTGATCAAAATGATATTGACCGACTAGCAATTGAAATTAATGAATGTAAACGCATGGGGATTACAGTTTTATCCCCGGATGTTAATGAAGGCTTTGTCGAATTTGCAGTTGTCCCAGATAAAAAAGAAATTCGATTTGGCATGGCTGCAGTCAAAGGTGTTGGTGTTGGTGCAGTCGAAGAGATTTTACGGGCACGTACGGATGGAAAGTTCAAGAGCGTTGAAGATTTTGCTAAACGAGTTGCTACTAGCCGTTTCAATAAAAAAGCCTGGGAGTCACTTATCAAATCTGGTGGATTTGACAGTTTAGGCGATCGTTCGGACTTACTATTTAATCTGGATGTTATTCAAGCTTTTGCGAGTAAATTACAAAAAGAAGCTACAAATGGCCAGACGGACCTATTCGGAGATTTGGTCGATGTTGCTCATATTCAGCCAACGGTAACCCTGCAACCATCGCCTGTCAAACATACTGACAGGGAGCGACTTGCTTGGGAACGAGAGCTGATGGGGCTTTACGTCAGTGCTCATCCACTTGATAATTTCGATACATATTTCGAAGAACAGACGATATCACTTTCGCAGATAAAACCAGATGTTGACGGCAAAAAAGTGACAATTGGCGGCTTGATTTCAACAGTCCGGACTATTACAACAAAAAGTGGTTCAAAGATGGCATTTGTCGGGATTGAAGATAAAACTGGGGATGGCGAGGTAATTGTCTTTCCGAATCTTTACGAACAAATTGGTCCAAAATTAATCCAAGATAGTGTAATCCGCGCTACTGGCAAAATAACTGCGCGCAATCGAGATGGGAACTTAGAATCCGATGCAAAAATGATTGCCGACGAGATACAATTTGTTACCGACCAAGAACTTCGTGACTATGAGTTTACAGGCCAAAAAATGGCTGAATCAACCACTAAGCCGTGTACGAAAACGAAAAGCGTAAAGAAAATGTATGTCCACATCAAAGACCCTGATGATCATGAGGCGCTCAAGGCTTTGAAACAGACCTGCAGTGATTATCCGGGATCTTTTGATATAGTTTTAGTCCTTGGTGATGAAAAGAAATCTGCTATCAAATTGCCATTTAAAATTGATGCAAAGGATGCTTTAATTGGCGAATTAGTCAAAATACTCGGTGAAGACAGTGTCGTCATCAAGTAGTCAGTGCGTAGAGCGCGATTCCGAGTGCAACGCTGACATTGAATGATTCTTTATGACCTATCATCGGAATTTCGATTAAATCGTTGCATTGATTGCGTAAATCATCAGTAATTCCATGCACTTCTTCGCCTAATAGAAGTGCTATTTTTTGTGGAGTCTTATATTTCTGCAATGGAACACTGTTACTATCTTGTTCTAAGCCAACAATCGTAAAATCTTTTTCTTTTAAAGAATCAAGATTCGGTTTTTCTTGATATTCAAAAGGCACCATAGTTTCGGCGCCTAAGGCGGTTTTATGAATCTGCGCCGTTAACTTGTCGACTAAATGTGGCAAACGTTTATCATTCGGTAATTTTGGATATGGGCTATAACCGCTAATAATAATTTTTGACACGCCAAAGCCTTCACAAGTGCGAAAAATCGACCCAATATTGTGAGTCGAACGAATATTGTGAGCGATAATGATGATTTCGGACATTGCCTTATTGTAACATCAAAAGTCGGGGTTGGGGGTTGGGAATTGGGAAATGGGCAGAGAATACATTAAAAAAATTTAGTTATTGCTTGATTTATCCTATTTCCCATTCCCCAATCCCTATCCCCTAATATCTGCTCTATAAAAACCACAAGCAATTTGCTATAGTTATAACAAATGGACGAAGATAAAATTCAGAAAGACCGTCGCGACCAAGACGAGCAGTCAACCGCACAACGCGCAGCTATTTTGGGTATTAAATATCTTGACACGCGTCCAATCGAAGGGACGATCGTACTTGCAAAAGATATCATAGATATATCGGCAATGCATCAAAATCGTCTAGTACCACTTGTTGTTGGTACTGATTCACAAACCTGGCAGTTTGGCGTAACTACCCAAACTCCGCAGTCATATATTAGCGAACTAACCAAAAAATATAACGATATAGGCCGCACAATTCAGTTTCTATTGATTAGCAACAGTGGTTACAAAATACTTATGGACCGATATGACCCACAGGTTAAAGTGGTATATGATGATATAACGATTGCTCGCGAAGGTGATAGCAATACTATTTCTGAGGTTAGCAAAACGCTCAATTCTGTGGGAAGCGATGAGGTTTTTGATTATTTAATAGACCAAGCTGATCGATTAGGTGCGAGTGATATTCATATCGAAAATCAGCGAACGCATATGCGTATTCGTATGCGTGTTGATGGCGTTCTTCATCCGGTAGCTGATTTAGATAACGATAGATACCGTATAATTTTAGGTGCTTTGGCGTCACGAGCTAATGTTTCAACGGCGGCGACTGAATCTCAGTCTGGGCATATGCAAACAGAAATCATACGTGATGGAAAGACCCACTTATTAAATTTACGAGTTGAAACAATGCCGACGATGTATGGCCAAGATGTGGCGATGAGATTATTTAACTTTGATGAATCGATGTTAAATCTAGACCGATTAGGTATGGGGAAAATGGAACGGGCCGAAATTGATGAGGTTATTAGTCATCCTCGAGGCATGGTATTGATGGTTGGTCCAACCGGTAGCGGAAAATCAACAACTCTTTACAGTATTATCAATGCGCTCAATACAACTAAGCGCAAAATCATTACTCTCGAAGATCCAGTTGAATATGGCATTACTGGTATAACGCAAATTCCGATTAATACAGATAATGGACAAAGTTTTGCCGATGGGCTACGTTCAGTTTTACGCCTTGACCCAGATGTAGTCATGATTGGCGAGATTCGCGATGCTGATACGGCCAAGACTGCAATTCAAGCCTCGATTACGGGTCATTTGGTTCTGTCAAGTTTTCATGCTGGTACAACGTCAGCTGCATTTAGCCGAATGATTGATTTGATTGGAGTCAACCCTATCTTTAGCTCGTCGATTCGTCTTGTTATTGCCCAACGATTAGTTCGACGCTTAGATGACAAGACAAAACAAGAATATGAGCCAGACGAAGCAACTCGTAAATGGGTCCAGAATGCATTAAGAGATTTGCCTTCTCATGTCGAAAAGCCAGACCTAAACACGTTCAAATTATGGCGTCCAGTAGTTAGTGATTCATCACCGTTTGGGTTCAAGGGACGAACCGTAATTATGGAGCAAATGGTCGTTAATGAGGATATTCAAAAATTTCTTCGGGGCGACGAGCCAAATGTTAATATTGGGGCTATAGAGACTACCGCTCGTCGTGCTGGCATGGTGACTTTACTTGAAAGTGGGGTCCTAGCGGTTTTGCGCGGCGATACAACGCTTGAAGAAATTAATCAAGCAATTTAAACGCTAAAAACCCTTTGAATAACTGAATTATTGTGTTATAGTCAGTAGCTGACTTAATTAAATAAATGTAAACGTGAGAACAAAATGAGTTTTGAACTGATAAAAAAAGTTAATGATGCCCAAAAGAAATCAAGCGTGGTTGATGTTCGCAGTGGTGATACAGTTAGGGTCCATCAAAAAATCAAAGAAGGTACCAAAGAGCGTATCCAAATTTTTGAAGGTATCGTTATTCGGACTGATCGTCGTAATTCTCATACTTCACGAATTACGGTTCGCAAAATTGCCAGCGGCATTGGTGTTGAAAAGGGATTTTTGATCCATAATCCACTAGTTGAAAAAATCGAGATTGTTCGTCGCTCGAAGGTCCGTCGAAATTATCTAAGCTTTTTGCGGGACCTTAGTGGTAAGGGCGCACGTTTGAAAAACGTTAATTTTGATCGAGAAGGCGTTAATGACGTTATTGATGAAGCTGCAGAAGCCGAAGAAGTTCGTCTAAAAGAACAAGCTAAAATTGATGCTGAAGCAAAAGCTGCTGAAAAAGCTGCAGTTGAGGCTGAACTGGAAGCGAAACAAGCTGAAGTTGAAGCCCGCCACGCCGAGAATTAGTAGATAGTAGATAGTAGATTAAATTATGCCATCGAATATTTTAGCTTTTTACCATTTACCATTTACCAACTACCATCTACTATGAGTATATGATACTTGGGATT
>Ga0247841_10010615_pt1 | contig 12498 bp, 11 predicted proteins | sample LaCruzMarch2015__2_FD_192410 | JGI IMG/M metagenome (GOLD analysis project Ga0247841, IMG submission 192410) | Freshwater microbial communities from meromictic Lake La Cruz, Castile-La Mancha, Spain - LaCruzMarch2015_18m | ecosystem: Environmental > Aquatic > Freshwater > Lake | place: Spain... | reverse complement strand
TTCTGTGTTCGTCCGAGTCTTCGCTTTTGCGGGTTCCATCTTCAGCAGATCCCCAAATCGGATCTGGTTTATCCGTGACGACCCCTGAGGGACTCTGTCCCCCAGGCCCCCTGGAGTTTATCGCTAACTGGGCGATTGCTGGACAAGACAAGGCAAAGGCAGAGCCATGATGACCCTGCCCAGCATACGCCACCCGCTGCGGCGCTCGGGTCGCTCTCCAGCGTTGCCCTATCCTCCGAACGGGTGACCAGAGCATACCATGAAAGTGTTGTCTGAAGATCATGACCCATCGCTCCCCCCTTACGATAGGCAGATGTCAGCATTACAGCGCGGCGGAGACTGGAGTATGCGCGCTCACCGACCTCGTACCCGAGAAGAAAATGTGCCACGATTCTTGACTGCCCCAGAAATGATCGCGCGGTGAGAGGGTCATTTCTTCAGAGCACAAAAGGGTCAATTTTTCTGAGCGCCGAGGAATATCCAGGATGCGGTGCGGGTACTCTTCTCCCAGGTGTTCAGCGCACAGGGCTGACAGTGTGAGACCTTTGTCGCCCGCGTCAGGATTGAGCAGGTACGCCATGAGCTCCGTGTCGCTTATCAAATCCGGATTTACGTCACGCGTACCGATATCCAGCGCTTCCCATATGCGCTTCAGACCGTGTACCCTTAAAACGCTGGTCTTGGGCTGGTAAAGCTTTCCGGCAAGCGCGTGAGCGTCCCGGACGGGCATTACGGCGCAGGTGGAATTCTCAGAGGTAGCGCTGTAATAACCGATGAACGCTTCGCCATCCGTGAACAGAGGAGCGGTCATAGCCACAGCAGCTCCGCTGTGGAGAATATCCAGCAAAGGGTGAATAGCGGTAATAACAGTGTGTCTCGTATCCATGTGAACAACTCAGGGAGAGTATTATTTTCCGGGGGATAAACAGTAAGGGTCTATGAACCAGTACTGTTCTTTCAATAATCACAAGAGTATGTTATTCAACGTGTGCGAGCCAAGCAGCGCTGCGAGCGCGGGCAAGCAAAGTTAACCCCGCGGCGAATACTATTATTAGCATATCAACTAATTGGTATCAATATTGTCAACTTACTGTAATAACACCACTAATTACCCAGCCATGTATAGTTGAAGTACCCGCCTAGTATTTCACGGTTTTGACCGCTTTTCCGCCCACCGAGACCAGCCCCAGCGCTTCCAGTTGCTCACGGTACGCTCGGGCTGTGGCGCGAGTAATCCCGAGACCCCGAACCATATCCGCGTCGGACACCCGGAACTGAGCCCTTGTGTTTCGTGCCGTCTCTTCTTGCCCGATGAGAAGCCACAGGTAAGCCTTCACCGCAGGGCTCTTGATCCGGTAAAGATTTCCAATGACCTTCTTGCTGAAAAACGCTTTGTGTTCGTCAAATAGCCGTTGATGCCAAGGCGTCAGGGGAGACGCTTTTATAAGCTCACGGACTTCCCGTATGAACTCTTCAACATGCTGATGGCGCATGCTCCCGTAACGTTCCATGAGGTCGTACACGGATTGCTTGGGAACCGCGTGCCGCAGCGGTCGCTTCTTTTCGCTGACGCCCTTGGACTCAAATGGGGACAGTCTCACCCCGAACCATTTGCCCACGGCTGCAAGCGCTTTTCCTGGCAGGCATTCCTCAAAGATTTGAACGAGGCTGTACACATCGCAAGGGCTTATGCGCAGGGGATTACGGCGGTGGAGCTTGCACCATTGACGCTCACAGGACAGGGACCGACAGGAGAAGCCCACCTCCCACCGGAACACGCCCATGCGTATAGCGGAAGCGTACCAAGTATAATCGTCCTTGACCTCGTACGCCGCGGGCTGTCCATATTGGTCTTGCGCCCACTTGCGCCGTATCCTGTCCTGGAAACGGGGAACGAGACAATCAAACAAGAGGGACGGTCCCTGGAGGATTTTGTGTTTGGCGTACCTCCGCCGCAGAAAATCCTTTGTGGGGAAGAGATATTGCCAGTGCTTCAGGGCATTCGGGTGGAGCCTTCCTTTGGCGTCGTATCCGGGAAGCTCGGGCTCCCATATATCTGGCGCGGGCTGTTCCTCGGGAGTGAAGACGCCGAACGTCTCTCCGTACAGATGCCATGCGTCCACCATCCATGTGCGCAGCTCATCGAGGTTTTGGGGAATGGTCATGGTAGGGTCGTCCTTACGGGGAACTTCTCCACTCATGCGGCTGCCCATGAAAATCATCTCATAATGGTCTACGGGAAGCGCCGAGCTATTTGTTTGAGATAGGTGTGCGCAAGTATCGCTTTGTTCCAGGAGATCTCCTGCGATTGAGGCTCGCGTGAGACATCCCTTACTCCTACCCCGTACGAGGTGGCTTTCAATACGAAACCTCTTGACCCGGCCTCCCTTTTTCAGAGCTTAACGTCGAGTGACACTCTCTCTTCGACGGCTTGAGAAGCAGCCCCCCATCCGTGGGAGGCCCGCTCACTTTTCGTCAGAGGATACGAACCGTCATTTACCGCCCTTCTGGTTGGCGACACAGCTGTCGATCCACTTTGGCCCTTGATCGGGATCAATCGGAATCCTTGTTGAGTGACTACCAAATCCAGTTGTTCAAAATTCCTGATGGCCACAAATCCCACAGCTTCCTCTGAGGCGCTCACGCTGGGAATTACCAAGCTCACGAAGGGCACCCAGGCCACTCCCTGAGCTATGCCCACTTTGAAGAAGTCCTGGGCGATAGCTGGCCCGTCACGTCCGGTTATAACCCTCACAGGGCGATCCTCTCCGCCGACCTGCTTCCAGCTGGTGCACTTACCGGTCAAGAGGTTTCGAACATCATCCACACTTAGGTGGCTGACGGGGTTTGATGCGTGAGTGATTACCACCACCAGGTCAAGATTCTTCGGAACTTCAAAAAATTTGTTCGCTGCTTTTTCATGACATGTTGGGATCAGCATACTTTGTTGCGCAATGTCCGCCGAGTCTTGGGGCGCCGCATTGTGGGCGAAAGGAGCTGAAAACCTCTTCTCTTCAGGATGACCAGGGTGAGCACAGATTTTACCGAATTCCTTCAAAACTTCTTTCGTTATTGATTCAATAAGTTCTCGTTGTTCTTCTCCCTGGATAGTCTCCCTCCTGGTCAGGATCGCTGCTCCGCTGCGTTCCAAGGCCGGGGGCCTGTGCCCTGACGATTGCAATTCTGTGTTGCTCTGTTCCAAAGCGAGTCGCCCGGTGGATTTTTCTCCATCGTGACCAGAAATTGGGGCCTGGAACCCGAAAAGTCTGGCAACCGTTTTCTTCACGGAGAGACTCGACCTAAACGCCACGGATTCTACGGTCGGCGTACAGACCGGGGAGTACTTAATCGCGATCATGACAGCCCAGACAATGAGGATCATAGCAATCGCGAGTCTCACAGCGACAGCTGTCATCGCCTGTTCTGCGATCCGTCCCGGCAACCAGCGGCTCAGAAGATTCCCTCCAACGTACAATGAGCCTCCTACCCACGCTCCGGCCACATCCGACACCAGATCACGGAATTCAGCGGTTCGACCGTCTACGTACATCTGGTGGATCTCGTCAAACACCCCGTAGGAAAGGCAAAGGGAAGCGGTGAACAGCAATACCTCTTTGCCTGAAAGCGGCTTGGAGATGGAGAGATATCTGGCTACAAATAGCCCCAAAGAGGCGTACATACAGAGATGAGTGAATGTGTCTGTGTCTATGATGGAGCCGGGCCACCAAGAAGGCGTCTCGGGCAGAGATCCGAGCTGGGACGCGACGAATATCACGCCGCCGGACACTATCATTGGCCCCCATAACTTCCTGTTTTACAATGTAACCCCCAAAGCTTCTTCACGACCCTTACGCTAGAAATCCTTGATTACGGAAGGGCGTAAAAAACATCAACAATCCTCCCCCAAAAGCACAACGAGTCGGAAAGAGAGAATTCAGAGATCAGCCGACGCTCCCGGCAAGAGCCTAATCCGCGGATTTGCCCCCGCTTGAGCCAGCTCAAGCTCCAATGCCTCAAAGCCATTGAGCTTCTTCACGAGATTCTGAAATTCCTCCCACCGCCCACGGGAAACAGCTATCACATAAAACCCCGCGATAACGCTTTCTGTCACCCGGTCTTCTCTCGCCCACCTGCAACGAGCCTGGATGCCAATGATCCTGCCCTCCAAGTGGTGATAACTAACGATGACCAATTCAGTCTCTTCGCCAGCGGTCGCTTGGATTCCCCTCGTTCCCAGACCACATTTGGAGACATTCAAGACTCTTCCTCGGCTTTCCGGATCATCCGATCGAATTACGGGCAATGGGAAACGCAGCGAATGCCTCCGATGCAGACGGACCATGCTCAAGGAAACTGTCTCGTTGCCGAAAATGGACCAAGCCTCAAATTCAGTCGCGTCCAGAAGTTCTCCTTCCAAGAGCAGCCTGAAAGCGTCTGTCAGCTCACGCGTGGAAAGAGAGTATCGAGCCATCAGTTGGTGATCCGGAGCTCCCAGGCGAACGTCTCTGAGAAACTGCCCAATAGGCACCTTTTTCTTGACGGACAACGCTAGCTCCTTTTCAAGATCGTGATAGGGACTGTACGTGCCTCCGACGTCCATGAAGCCCAACGCCGACTGTGAACCCAGGTAAGGACGTGGATTGCATCAATCGGATCCTGACGGCGCCAATCCACCCAAGGGCTTGTAAGCTTCTCGTCGGTCGACGGCTTCGCGGATTTTTTTCAACAGCGCCTCGGAGTCGCAGACTTGGGTATGTATCCGAAGACGTCATATTCACCACGCTCATCACGCAGGTCAGCGAACGGGGACCCGCTCCATATGAGGACACACACTGATGGATCGATTTTCCGAAGCTCGGGAAGGCACTCCCAACCGCTCATCTTTGGCATATTCAGGTCTAAAACCACCAAAGATATTTCGTAGCCCCTCCTCCGGTACATCTCTATGGCCTCTTCGCCGCAAGCTGCGGTCATCACCCGATATCCCGCTTCGTTAAGCAGCTCCCGGCCGAGCTCTCTCACTACCTGCTCATCGTCCACCAGCAAGATGGTTGTCGCTTCAAGGGTACGCCCCGACTGACACCGCATTGCTTGTCCCCCTTCTCCTGACCGGCCAGCTCAGTCCCTTGGCTCATAAACCGCATATGGCTTATTCGGTTGCGGCCGGGAGGTCCTCATTAGAAACCGGCTTGAGAAGAACGGCAGGTTCATTGGTTGCCCTGGCCAACTTTGGGAGATTCCTGTTCGAGCAAATCATCACCACGCTCGTCTCGCGCATCGTCTCTCCTTCGGGCTGCCTAGAACAGAAGCCAATCCGCATGCCTTCTCACAGAATGCTTCTCTGGTTCCTTCCAGGGCTCGAAAAAGAATCTTCCGGAATCAAATTCCGTGCAGGCAAAGAATGCGTCCTCTCCTTCCTTATCTCCTTGAAAGGCATGTACGACTTTGCCACTATCCAGATACAACCGACTCTCCGAACAAGCCGACGACTTGATCACCAGGACTGTTTTTTTTCCGCTCAAAAGCGCGAACTGCACCACGTCCAGAATGTCTACGCCGGCAAGTTCGCCGGAGAACTGGCGAGGCTTTGGCGCGGACTCGATTACATGGGGCTTCTCCATAAGTTCCCACGTATCAAGGCCTCTGTCTTGGATCCGTACGTGCTCCATGGAACCGCCGCGGGCCAGTTCCATGAGTTTACCCAGTTGAGTTCTTGACTCCGGCGAAATGTTTGTAATTTCAAAACCACTCACTGAATAGGTCACGCTCTTTCCCTTGATCTTGGACCAGCGGCACAGGGTCTCAAAATCGACCGGCTCTGCATTCTGAAGCTCCTGTAGCGGGAGGAAAAGAGTCATGGTCTCACCTATTTCTGCCTCGATCCCGGCCACGCGGATTCCATTCTCAGAGATGTCTCTCACAAATCCTTTCTGCGAGGTGCGATAATTGTAACACCTGATTGCTGTGGGGATGTCCAACCTGGGAGAACGGCGAGACCTGATCCAATTGACAATCGATCTGTAAGTGCTCGATTTTTTGTACAGGTAGGCGTGTTGAATCAGGAGCTTTCCGAGGCCGTCCGGAGTCAGGTTGTATTTTCGCATCAATTCCTGATCGCTTATTCCGGACAGTATATCGGTCACCACCTTCTTAGCCCTGATTCTGCGCAGAACCCGACCAGTAGATTCACTTGAGATTGGCTCGTCACATTTGTACGCTTCCTCGTCAAATGCGGGTCCGGACATTCGCCACCTACCTCATCTTTTTGCGCCCGCCCGACGTGATGGAATGTCCTTAGGGCGCTGAGCGCCATCTCCATCAATCAGGATTGCGATCGGGCGAAAGCTAATTCCGGTTACGCGCGAGGAGATCGATCAATTCCCGCTTTCCGGAATGCTCGGCCCTCGTCATTGCCGTCTTGCCTTCAAGATCCACCACGGCGACATCTGCTCCGAATTCCAAGAGCAGTCTCACCACGGAAAGGCAGCCCCTGTAACACGCCTTCATGAGAGCCGTGTTGTCAAAGAAATTCCTCGCATTCGGGTTGGCGCCCTTTTGCAGCAGGAGTCTCACCACCTCGGTGTGGCCGTTGAGTGCAGCCTTCATAAGCGCCGTGTTGCCGTGTTTGTTCTTGGAATCAATGATTGCGCCGGCCTCCAGGAGAGCCCGAGCCACCCTCGGAAAGCCTTTTTCGGAAGCCTTCATCAAAGGTGTGTCACCACTGTTGTTCGCCTCATTGACCAGGGCTCCTTTTCGCAAGAGTGACAGTACGACATCTGCACTTTCTTTCAGGCAGACCACCATCAGCGGAGTATTTCCGTCCACGTTTCGGATATTCGGATCCGCCCCATGGGTCAGGAGCAATTCCGCCACGCTTTCATGACCGGCAACGGACGCGAAAAACAGCGCAGAGTTGCCTTGGAAATTACAGATATTGACGTCTGCCCATCTCTCCAGCAACAATTTGGTCGCTTCGAGACACCCTTTGGAAGCCGCCAGCATCAATGCAGTGTTTCCCGACTTGCTCTTGGCGTTTGCATCCACACCTCGGCTCAGGAGCTTCCGCACGCGTTCCGAGTCACAATTGCGGGCAGCCTTCAACAGGGCCATTCTCTTTAAATTCTCGCTGACATCTTGGGCAGCAGTTCTTTGTGACACCTCCACGACGGTCGAGGGAGCGAGAGCCGCCACTGCCCGATCTTCCGGCCAAAGTTCGTTTTCAGTACTAAATGTCATGCTGTCATCATGGGAAGCTCTGCCCCAGCCTCCAGTACTGGCCGACCGGTTGTCTGATTTTGATGCCCGTGCCTCACTCTGATTGACCAGTATCGCCGAAGACTGCTTGTCGTCTGAGCAGGGACCCATAACCAGGACCTCTCTTAGGTTCTGGGCCAATTCTGCGCAATAGGGACATTGTTGATCCTCGTCCGGCAGCACTTGACCGCAATCCCGACACCGGAGAATATGCTCGTTGGCTTCGCCAAAGGCCATCATTACGGCACTCTCGGAAAGGCTCGTCCTTTCCAGCAACTCCATGACGCTTAAGAGTCCTGCATCAACTGACCTTCCCAAGACATACCGGAGAGCCTGAGGAGTCAGCTGATACTTACTCTGAAGGTCGGCATCGCTCATTTGGTCGCGCACATCATGAACAACATCCAAGACTCTTATTTTTGACTTGGTCACGCACATCTCCCGATTTGGCGAGATCCTAAGCGCCTCTTTCAGTCCTTTGCTAAAACGGCCTCCAACAGCGCAGTCATGGCGCTTGGCGTGTAGGGTTTACGAAGAACGCCCACGAACCCGTGTTTCTCGTATTCACCCATTATCGGGTCATCGGAATACCCGCTGGACACTATGGCTTTGGCTTCCGGATCAATGCGCCGCAGTTCTTGGATTGCTTCCTTTCCCCCCATGCCGCCCGGAATCGTCAGGTCCATGATTACGGCGTCTATTGGACTTCCCGATTGCTGTTCTCGCTGATACACGGCGATTGCCTCGGCTCCGTCTCTGGCCAAGAAAACCTCAAAACCCTGGGAACCCAGAATCTCACGTGCCAGGTGTCTAATTAGGTGATCATCATCCATAACGAGTATCCTGCCTCTGCGCGGCATGATCGCTTCACGATCGGCTTCCAGGGTGTCGCTCGACCGCACGACGGCGGGAAGGTAGCAATAGAATATTGTGCCGACTCCGACTTTTGATCTCACAGTCATCAGCCCGCCGTGATTTCGCACAATGGAATAAGCGGTTGCGAGCCCCAGACCCGTCCCCTTTTCTTTTGTCGTGAAATACGGATCAAATATCTTGTTGAGGATTTCTTTGGGAATCCCCTCTCCTGAGTCCCTGAACGAGATTCTGACATGCGGGCCATCTTTCAGTGGAAGCAAGTGCCCCTTCTTCAAGTCTAGGTTCTCGGCTTGTACGCGAAATATCCCGCCGTTGGACATGGCCTGCCCTGCGTTAATCGCCAGGTTGTGGATCACCCGATGCATTTGAGTTTCGTCCACTTCGACGAGCCACAGGTCCTGCGGTACAGTGATCAGGTGCCGCACATTCGAGCCTCGCAGGGCGAATATCACCGAGTCTCTAATTAATTCGGCAATGGAGGCCCTTTTCTTGATAGGAGTTCCACCTCTAGAAAACGTTAGCAGTTGAGAGGTGAGCTCCTGGGCCCTTTGTACTGCCTCTGCTGCCGAGGCCATCCGTTCGAAGGCCTTTTCCGAAGGCGACAGGTGGCGCTGCGAGAGGATGACGTTTCCCAAGATCGCTGTCAGGAGGTTATTGAAATCATGAGCGATTCCTCCGGCAAGCACTCCAAGAGATTCCAGTTTTCGGGCCCTAAAAATGTCTTCTTCGGTTTTCTTCTTTTCCGAGATGTCTCTCTTGAGCCACCAGAATCCGTGAAGATGCAGATCGATGACATTCGCGATAAGGATATTTTCGTAATGTCGCGTGCGCTTTCCTAGGCTAGTCTCCTGGCTGTCGAAGGAATGATTTTGGAACCGAGCCCTGATCCATTCTCCGCAAACGGCTCGACCTCTCTCCTTTGGCTCGAAGAGAATCCCAAACTCCACACCCTTAATCTCATTGATCGAACGACGGTCATACATGGCTGCAAATACATTGTTGCCGTCAACCACTCGGGCGGACAGGATTCCTTCCAGAAGCAGGTGATTTGGCACCCTGTAATCGATTGAACTGGGAATCCTCAGCTCGACGATTCCAATCGGAAACAGGTTGACCAACTTCTTATACTTCTGAAACGCAAGAAGTTGCTTCTGTGCCGTCAGATTTTCTATTTGGACCAAAAGCAAGCGGTCCGGGCCCAGTCTGATGCTTCGGAGATGGATTCGAGCCCATATATGAGTATCCCGGATCTTCAGAAGCGCCTCTCGTTCCTCAGGCTTCTTATCTTTGAACACCTTCTCGATCAAAAATTGGGCTTTGCGAGCTTCCCTGGGAGTCGGGAACAGACTGGAAAATTTGGTGGAATCGGTCTTGAGGCGGTTATTTGTCAACCTGTCGAAGGCGGAATTTGAAAACGTGATGACGTGGGTGGGGGCTACCAATAGCGTGGGAACTGAAATCGCCTCAAGCAATCTCTCAAATGTCGCTTGCTTTGCACGGGCCAGATCAAACGACCCCGATTCCGTCACATCTTGCGGAAAGAGGGTATTCAGGTCAATGGTCTGGGTAGAGACAACCCCTTTTCTCAACAAGCTCACCGAAAACCCCTCGTCTGGTCCGTTATGATGTTCGGATTCCATGTGGAAGCTCAAGATGGCCTCCTATATTCGGGTCGGCTCGCTGGGGAAAACGGATTCCCCTCCCATGATTCCCACTTTGGACGGCACCATTGCCTTACGACACGAGCATATGAATTTACTGGCGCACAAGTCAATAGGGAGAAATTACCGGTAAAGTGGGTATATAAAATACCCATTATGTGAGTGGAATTCGGTTTAGGGCGGAATTAAGCGGCGATCTTGCCATTCCGGAGGTTTTGGGGGTCACTGAACGGTCGCGAGTACTCTCCCGTGGACTATAAGGGGCGCTGTTAGGGCTACAGGAGTGTCTCCCTGGTGAAATCAGGGGTGCTCTGAATTTCCTGTACATTGGTAAAGACCTTCATGTGTTCAGAATCCAACGTCGGGTACACTGATCCGAATGACGATGGTTAGTGATAATACAGCTATAATTATAATGTTCTTACGAAGAAACAAGGGTGGGGCTCCCAGGGGGGAAAGGAACACTATAAGGGTGGTACCGATTTGGGCTTCTCCTTGTCCGGTACTAGGATAATGAAGGGGGCGTGTAACCTTGGAAAACCCCCGAGTATCCTGCCACCCATTTGCCCCCTTGGACCCGGAGCAGCCCGAGTTTTTGCAGCTCCTGCCTAAGTTTTCCTATAGCCTTGCGTGTCACGCCCCATTGGCGGGCAATTTCAGCGTCCGTCAGGTCGAGACCCCACTGATTTCTACGAGCGGCTTCCTCTTGGCGGACCAGCAGCCAAAGATAGAGCTTTATCGCCGGCCCGTTTATGCGGGTGAGAATGTCGTGGTCGATGATCTGCGGCCAGAAAAAGGCGAGGTAGTGCGAAAAGACGCGAGTGTGCTCCAGCTCGACCCGTTGACAGCTCCGTACAAGCGCCATTGCTTCCGCAACCAGCCGGGACACGTGCTGACGTCTCATAGATGAATAGCGAGCGATCAGTCCATGAATTTCGTGTTTGGGAACTGCATACCTTAGAATCTTGGGCTTCTCTTCTATCCCGTGCGCCTCGAATCTGCCCAGCTTGCCGAACTCGTCCGCAACGATAGACAGAGCCTTGGCCACAGAGCGGTACCCGTGAAATATTTGAATAAGGCTGAAGAGGTCACAGGGACTGATGCGCTTCTCGTTACGCAGGTTGAGCTTGCATCTCGTGCGCTGGCATTCCTCCGACCCGCATACGAAGCCGACCTCGCCCTGAGAGGTAATGATCATGCGAAGGGCTTTTTCGTACCATTCAGGCGGATCGCCCTGCCGGGGGAACTTGAAACGCTTCCGCTTGTCAGCAGGTATGCCCAAGGGTTTCTGGAATTTCGGAACGAGACAGTCAAACACGAGGGCGGGGCCGGCAAGAATTCCGTAATCCGTGTACCGACTGCGCAGGAAGTCTCTGGTCTTCTCGAAATACCGCCAGTGCTTCAAGGCCTGCGGGTCGAGCGTCCCTCTTTCGTCGGGCTCCAGCAAAGGACGATCCCATTCATGCGGGGCGGGCTGTTCGGCGGGGACGAATACGTTGTAGGTCTTGCCGTAGTCATGCCAGAGCTTCAGTAGCGCATCACGCCGATCTTGTTCCTGGTCTTCGCCCATAGAATTCCTCCCCATACCGGGAGTCTACCACAATGGGCGGCGGGGATTCCCAGTTAAAACGCCTCGGGAGTCCGCAGAGAAATGGATTATAAGGCACGTGAGATCGATTCTACGCGATTCTCTCTTTCAGCGAGCGTAGCGTGTGGGTGGTGTGGGAGCGGAAACCCTCCCCTTGCTTCTTCAGAAAATGAGAACGTCATTCAGAATCGATCTGGCTAAGCCTCACGCGATTTTCCTCGGGCAGGGCGGTGTGACGTATATCGGAATGGAAACCGGCAAGTCAATCGAGCCGCAGAGAGAAACAGCACTTGGTAGCACAAGATCTCGGGCTGTTCAGACTGGGTGTTTTTTTGTACTTGACAGTTTACGTCCGGCGTGGTCAGTGAGGTGCCCTAAAGGGAGGACCTGGTGGGAACCGATCAGTTTCCCCCTCATCTGCCCGTCCTGAACCTTACGCTTGCGAAAGTAGAGGAGCTCCTCATCCTCAGACGGCCAGACATTTCATCGTTTTTTCTCTGTTACGACTTTGGCCACCCTCATCTGGTGAGCAACTTCCCTTGATTCCTGGCTGAGTCTATTACATTTCGGTTAGCAGTGAAAACCTGGATGCCAGAAACAGTGGCAAAGTCTCCATCATCGGTGATCACCTGCACAACACCATGATTTCCCATAGATTCGAGGATGAAAAGATCGTAGCCGTCAACTTTCTCGGTTTGAAAACGGTTCAACGCGCCAGTAGTGGTCGGCGGGTCGATGGTTAGGGCAAGCGGGTCGGCTAGGCTTGTCACCTGTCCCCAAACAGCTTGAGTCTCTGAAACCACACGGGAACGCTCCCCAGCAATGTTGTGGCGATATTCCTTCGGTCTGATAGCGCCAGCAGCCTTTTCATAGATTTCACGCTCAGTCTTCTCGATGAGATGAGCCAGTTCAGCCAGCGAAAGACCCGAATGAAAAATCTTCGAGCTTACGCCCAAAGCTTTGTTCAGATAGGCCGGGTACTCGGATAATTGGGCAGGTGTTGTTTCTCACATTAAATTGACTGATTTTTTCTGATTATTTGGGACTCCTATTTTTCAGATTGTATGGACCGAGCCGGATGGCTCGGTCCGGTGTATGGTTCCTCAAAAGATTTCCGTC
>Ga0247841_10010614_pt1 | contig 12500 bp, 9 predicted proteins | sample LaCruzMarch2015__2_FD_192410 | JGI IMG/M metagenome (GOLD analysis project Ga0247841, IMG submission 192410) | Freshwater microbial communities from meromictic Lake La Cruz, Castile-La Mancha, Spain - LaCruzMarch2015_18m | ecosystem: Environmental > Aquatic > Freshwater > Lake | place: Spain... | reverse complement strand
AGGACAATTTCAGCGAGGTTTCCGCCATGACCGAGACCTGTCCCCTCATCGCGGCCAACCCCCGCTATGGCAAGAGAAAGTTCGGCTCGGTCGGTTTACCCGTCGGTGATACCGAGGTCAAGATCGTCGATCCCGCCACTAAAGAGCCGGTCCCCGTAGGCGAGCCCGGCGAACTGGTGGTGCGCGGTCCGCAGGTGATGAAGGGTTACCACAACAAGCCGGAGGAGACGGCCAATGCCCTCAAGGACGGGTGGTTCTATACCGGCGACATCTGCCGCATGGATGAGGAGGGCTATATCTATATCGTCGACCGCCTCAAGGACATGGTGATCGTCTCTGGCTACAAGGTATTCACCCGTGAGCTTGATGACATAATCATCGAGCACCCCGATATCTCGCTGGCTGCCTCCATAGGAGTTCCCGATCCCAACCGTCCGGGCAACGAGATGGTGGCCTCAGCTATCGTGCTCAAGGAGGGCATCGAGAAATCCGAGTCTGAAAAGGAGAGGATACGCGATTACATCCGGCAGCGCGAAGCCCCCTACAAGGTGCCCAAGATAATCGTATTTATGGATGCTCTGCCCACCAGCGCCATCGGCAAGATATTGAAACGTGAACTGCGGGAGATGTTGAAGGCCGGCTAAAGGCCATTCATCCGCGCCGTATCAGTATCGTTGTCCGTTACTTTTCTGCCAGGACGTCGTCATTTATGTTAGCGCTGTCTGCGGGATAGTACCTGGACATAACGAAGTACATTATCGTGGCTATAAAAGCCGCAGGCATCATCAGCAGGAATGCGTTTCTCAGGCCGTAGACTCCGCCGCCCAGGGCGTCGGATACCGCTCCGACAAAGAACGGTCCCGGTACAGCGCCCAGGACAAGTGAAATCATAGTGCCCATGCCGATTCCGGTGGTGCGGTGTTTGGGCGACAGGACATCCGTCCAGATGGCGAAAAGGCCGGGCAATGCCAGCGCAGAGCAAAATGAAGCCAGCGAAGCCATCACTATGTAGATTGTCAGCGAGTAATTGGTGGACAAGATCATCAGTGTCGCTGAAATTGCATAAGCAAGCATGGCGACTACCATAAAGTAAGCTCTGCCCCCGTGTTTCTTTGCCTGCCACCTGTCCCCCAGGAAGCCGCCCAAAGGCGCACCGATCAGGACTATCAGGCTCGTCAGGCCGTTGATTGTCCCCGCTTGAAATGCGTCTATATTGTAAGCTCTCATGAGGAGGGCGGGCAGCCAGCCCAGAATGGTCATACTGATAAAGGCGAATAAGGACTGGGCAATGATGTTCATGGAATACGTTTTAATCTTGAAGAGGCCGAGCACCTCGGAGAAAAACTTCTTGTTGAAAACGGCTTCACCTTTTTCCCTTACCGTTGCATAGTCGGGGAGAAAGAAGGTGATTATGCCCAATATAATTCCGGGTACGGCAAAAACGTAAAACGGCATACGCCAATCGCCGGTCTGCGTAACTATCAGGCCTCCTATGATCAGTCCCAGAGCCATGCCGACCTGGGTTGCCGACTGAAAGAGACCCAGTATCCTGCCCCTGACTTTTTTGGAAAAGGCCAGGGACAGCCAGGCGGTGCCGCCGGGGTTGTAGCCTGCTTCACCGATGCCGACCACGAACCGGGCTGACATAATATGCCAGAATTTTGTGCCCAGGCCGGTGGCAAATGTGGCCAGGCTCCAGATAAGGGCCATAATGCCCAGCATCTTGCGGCGGCTCCATCTTTCCACAAAGATGGCGCCGGGTATCATCAGCAAACCTGCGCCCAGCAGGAAAATAGACTGCATCGCCCCCGCCTGGGCATCGGTCAGCTGCAGGGCTTCCTTCATCGGCTGCAGCACAATTGCCACTATGGCCCGGTCGGCGAAGTTCAGGATATAAAGGAGGAATAGAATAATAAGTACGAAGACTGCCCCGCTGCCACCCACTTTATATTTCTGCTTTATTTCGCTCAAGTGTCCCTCCTGGCTCCCCGATTTACCACCAAATCTAATCCTTAATGGCGGGATTGGCAATACCAATGGGGGGTTATATTAAGAATTTAACGGCCTCTCAATTCGACCTGTAACGGCATATACATTACTTGACATATTGTTTAAGCCACTAATACCATGGTATTATGCTGTCGTTTGGACGGCAGGAGGAAAGCAAATTGGTTAGCACAGCAGTAAAGCTCATAGTCGCCGATACTATGGACATAGTTTGCAAAGCGCTGCCGAAACTGCTGGAATCCGACTCGGCCATCCGCATCGTGGGGGTATGCAGCACGGGGTTCGAGGTGGTAAAAATAGCCCAGCGCGAGAAGCCCGACGTAGTGCTGATCGACTCCGAGATAAGGGCCTGTACCTATGACGAGGTGATATCGCTTATCCACCGCGACATGCCGGATGTGAAAATACTCGTGTTCGGATGGCCCAAAGAGAAACAGGACCTGGGTACGATTATTCATCACGAAGCGTCCGGTTATGTTACCAGGGACATAACCCTAGAAAACCTGGTGAAGGCCCTGACCCTGATCGCCGATGGTGAGCTGGTGCTTTCCCCGCAAATGGCAAACAGCGTATTGCACACGTTCGATAGTCTGCAGAAAAAGGTGCATGTCCGTGTGCCGTTATTGACTAACAGGGAGAGGGAAGTCCTCGCGCTGGTCGGCACAGGCCATGTTAATAAGGATATAGCTGCGACTCTCTCGATATCGGAGAATACGGTCAAGGTACACATGCGAAACGTAATGAAGAAGGTGTGTCTGCACACACGCGGTGAAGCTGCGGCCTGGCTGGTAGCTCACTATTGACCCGATCCCCTGCATAATACTCCGATAGTAGTTGAATTAGTATTCCGGCAGCCCCTTTCCCAATTCACAATGCTGCCCGTCCACGCCATAACCGTTTTAGAAAATACCACGGCCTGAGTATTGCCAATCCTCATTTAAAGTAATAGATTTAAATTCAGTAATAGTAACGATTATTCATACTGAGAGGAGGATATATCATATGCCATCTGCAAGAAGAGCGTTGCAATCAGTTACCGAATATAAACCACACAAAGCGTATCCCGGCTTCACGTTGTTCAGCCCCATGACACAGGTACCGGGCAACACCTGGCTGATCGATATGCAGGGACGTTTCGTTCACCGCTGGAAACTGCCGGGATGGGTGCGCCTGCATGCGGACCTGCTTCCCAACGGGAATATCCTGTGTGCCCTAGATGACGTGGGAGCGCCTCCTTCATCAATACCGACCGTAGCAAAACGCGTCGTTGAACTGGACTGGGACGGCAAGCTGGTCTGGCAATATGAGGATGAAACCATGGATGCCCATGATCGCAAGCGCAGCAAGAACGGCAATACTCTTATCATGAAATACTCCCCGATTCCAGAAGAAATGGCCGCCAAAGTGCAGGGCGGCGTGTCTCCTAAAAGCATCCTCGGCATAGACATACCTCTTCATGGCAACGTAATACAGGAGATCACCCCGCAGGGCAAAATAGTCTGGGAATGGCTCGGTTATCAGCACTTCGACCTTGAGCTCGATTGTTTCGCACCTTTGCAGATGCGCCTGGCCTGGGTGGGCCTTAATTCACTCGAGGAATTGCCCAACGGTGACATCATGTTATGTTCTTTCGGCTGCGACAACCTGTTTATCATCGACAGGAGTTCCGGCGATATCAAGTGGCGCTGGGGCAAGGGGTTCCTCTCCATGCCGCACAACCCCACGCTGCTCGATAACGGCAATATACTGGTGCTAAATAACAACAGGTACAACGTTGATTACTTCCCGCCGGACGGCAGCCGCATCGTTGAAGTAAATCCGAAAACCAACGAAGTTGAGTGGGAATTCAGGGAAGAGAACCCTGTAGATTTCAATACGACCTATATAGGCGGCTGTGAACGTCTGCCCAACGGCAATACACTGGTATGCGAAGGCGGAATGGGGCGTTTCTTCGAAGTTACCACCACAGGCGAAATCGTCTGGGAATATATAGTACCTTTCTACAACCACAGGGACACCCTTTCACCTTACGGCCTGAGCAACTGCACATTCCGCTGCCATCGTTATGATCCGGACTACCCGGGACTGCAGGGCAGAAAGCTTGACTCGGAAAAACTGGACATGTGGAACAGGCTGTACGGGCCGGAGGCGTTCAACCCCCATTCAAGACCGATCTCCGGCAACACGGCCGAGACGCTGGTGAAAGGCAAGGCCTCCAGCGAAATAGCCACCGACCAGTCTACCCCTGCAACGCCGGCAGCACGGCCGGCGGCAAGCAGTGCCGATAAAAAGAAGAAGATGGAAACAAGGATGAAACGGCTGGGATATTGAGTCCGGCCCCTTTTAAATAATCACTATGAAAAACGTTGTCTTGATAACACTGGATGCGACCCGGAAGGATGTGTTCGGGCTGTATGGTAATAACAGGGGATTAACCCCGTTCGTCGACTCCCTCAAAGACCGCAGCATGGTATTTACCAGGAGCCAGAGCGCCGGGCCATATACCCAGGCATCCTTCCCCGCCATATTATGCTCCGGGTATTACCTGGACTACGGGAAGCCCGAAGGCCTGGCGCCCCAGCGTCCTATAATATCGGAGGTACTGCAAAAAGCAGGCATATATACCGCCGGGTTCCATTCCAATCCCTATTGCAGTTCCGTGCTGGGCTGGGACCGGGGATGGGACGTGTTCTACGATTCCCTGGACGACGATCTCGAAGATGAGCGCCTGTCATATGTGCGGGGCCATACGATCAATGCTAAGGTGGTTCAGTGGTTGTCGTCCTATGTAAAGAAGAAAGACCGTGCCCCGTTCTTTCTGTGGATTCATTACATGGATGTACATGAGCCTTACATGCCGGAGAGAAGTTATATAGACATGGTTGATCCCGGCATAAAGATCAGCCAGGATGAGATGTATACGCTGTTTGAGGATACTCTGCTCAAAAGGGACGTCTCAGACCCTGCCAGGGTGGCTCTGTTGAAAAGATTATATGACGTGCACGTCCGCGAGGTGGATTCTTACGTACAGTCGTTATTCAAGTCGCTTGCGGATCTGGATATACTCGATTCCTCCACCGTCATCATCACCAGCGACCATGGGGATGAGTTTAACGAGCACGGCGGGCTGTCGCACGACGACAAGTTGTATTCCGAATTGATCGATGTCCCGCTGCTGATATACGGGGCGGGTTCAAATGGTGTGTGCTCCAAGCTGGTCAGCAGCCTGGACATACCGCCCACTATTCTCCACCTTTTCGGTCTTGAGCCTGCAGCGTCTTTTCAGGGCCGATCACTGCTGCCCGTGGGGGCATATGTTGAAAAAGGCGCCTTCGGTGAGGCCATCGACAACAAAAGCGTCAAAGGCGGCGACATCAACAAAGATGTGTATTTCTGCCGGGAAGGCGACCTGAAGCTAATCTACAGGGCGGACCCGGACCGCTGGGAGCTTTATGACCTCAAGGACGACCCGGGCGAGTTGCACGATATTGCACAGTCTTCCAAAGAGACAGGAAGGTTGCAATCCAGGCTCAAACCAAGGATAAAAAGATGGATAAAGTAAAAAAGGGGGACCGATAATGGCCAGCATGGAAAAAGAATGCGCGGGACTGATCGACAAGTCGAAAGCAGTAGTAAGGGAGTCATTCGGCAAGTTTAAGCTGGATGACCTTGCTATCACCTGGACGGGTGGCAAGGACAGCACGCTTGCGCTCTGGATTATTCGCCAGGTCTGCCAGGAGGACAAAATAAAGGTCCCCAAAGTCATGACGATAGACGAGTTCGATACCTTCGACGAGATACACGATTTCATGGACCGCTATGCGACAGAATGGAAGCTGGATCTGACATGGATGCGCAACAACGATGTTATCAAGGCCGCAGGCGGCAAGCTGAATAACATCGTCAAGGTCAAGGATTTAAACGAGAGAAACCAGGCGGAACTGAAGCGTATAGACTACAAGGAAGACACGTTTCCCTTCGAGGCGGAATCATATACCGGCAATCACCTGATGAAGACGGTCATGTTCAATATGTATATTGAGCAATATGGGGTCAAGGCAATCTTCCAGGGTCTGCGGCGCGATGAGCAGAACGCCCGTGCCGAGGATGATTACTTCGAGAAAAAAGAGGCTGCCCATCTCATCCCTGAACACGTCCGCATCAAGCCTATCCTGCACTTCACGGAAAGGGACCTCTGGAATACGTATCAAGTATTTAAAATACCTTATTGCATACTTTACGAAAAAGGCTATCGTTCGTTGGGGGCCAAGACCACCAGCGCAATAGCGGCCCCGGGCGTTCCTGCCTGGGAACAGGACCTTGAACACACGACAGAGAGAGCAGGGCGCCGACAGGACAAGGAAAAAATGATGAAACGTTTGCGCGGCCTGGGATATATGTAAAAGAGGTATAAAACTATGCCAAGCTTTGTGATAATCAACAAATGCGACGGGTGCAAGGGCAAGGATAAGACAGCCTGCCAGTATATTTGTCCCAACGACCTGATGGCCCTCAATGGAGAGACACAGAAGGCATTTAATCGTGACCCTTCCATGTGCTGGGAATGCTATAGCTGCGTGAAAATATGCCCTCAGCAGGCTATAGCCGTCAGGGGATACGCGGATTTCGTGCCCCTTGGAGCGAGTGTTACACCTCTGAGAGGCAGCGATAGCATCCTCTGGACCGTGAAATTCCGCAACGGGTCAATCAAACGCTTTAAGTTCCGCACCCGCACTACTCCCGAGGGCTCGGCAGTGCCAGACGGGGGCTTCCGATCTGTTGCCGAGGCGGACGACCTGAAGAGTCCACTCCTCTTTACCGAGCCGGAATCGCTTGGTATCGAAAAGCTGCCCTCGCTTAAAAAGAAATGAATTTCGGGAGACACTGCTGATGTCAGAGATACAAACCGTAGAAGTTAACACCGACCTGCTAATCATCGGCGGTGGCATGGCCGCCTGTGGCGCCGCTGTTGAGGCGGCCTACTGGGCAAAGAAACACAACCTGAAAGTGACACTGGTCGACAAGGCTGCGATCGAGCGCAGCGGCGCGGTCGCACAGGGGCTTTCCGCTCTCAATATGTATGTCGGCATGAAGAGCAGGGACAAGACCCCCGAAGACTACGTGCGCTATGTCAGGAACGACCTGATGGGCATCTCCCGCGAGGACCTTGTATACGATATTGCGCGGCACGTGGACAGTACGGTGCACCTCTTTGAGAAATGGGGCCTTCCCATCTGGAAAGACGAAAAGGGGGACTATGTTTTCGAAGGCGGCTGGCAGGTCATGATCAACGGCGAATCGTATAAAAACATTGTTGCAGAGGCTGCCCGCAACGCGCTGGCAACTATCGGCGAAAATAATATCTATGAGCGGGTATTTATAGTAGAGCCGCTTATCGATGGAGACAGGGTTGCAGGAGCTGTCGGCTTCAGCACACGCGAAAATAAGTTCTACATATTCAAGGCCAAAGCGGTCCTGGTGGCCATGGGGGGCGCAGTGCACATATTCAGGCCGCGCTCCGTAGGTGAAGGGCAGGGAAGGAGCTGGTATCCCCCCTTCAACAGCGGTTCAAGCGCCTATTTTACTTTGAAGAGCGGCTGTGAGATGACGTGCCAGGAAGTTCGCTTTATCCCTGTGCGTTTCAAAGACGCTTATGGGCCTGTCGGCGCATGGTTCCTTCTTTTCAAGTCCATAGCTACCAATGCCCTTGGCCAGGATTACATGTCGGAGCGCAAAAAAGACCTGGAGAACTGGGGGCCGTACGGGTCGTCCAAGCCTATCCCCGCCAACCTGCGGAATTACCTGATGATGCTGGACCAAAATGAAGGCAAAGGCCCCATGTACATGCGGACTGATGAAGCAATCGCCAGGATGCTCTCCGCCATCAGCGATGAAAAAGAACGGCGAAAACGCATGAAAGAGGTCGAATCGGAAGCGTGGGAAGATTTTCTCGATATGACTATATCGCAGGCCATTCTCTGGGCGGGGACCAATACTCAACCCGAGGAGAAACCCTCAGAAATACAGGCCTGCGAACCATATTTCATCGGTTCGCATTCAGGCGCTTCGGGCGCATGGGTCAGCGGACCGGAAGACCTGTCACCCAAAGAGTATTTTTGGGGTTATAACCGTATGGCCACCGTGAAAGGGATATTCTGCGCAGGCGATGCGTCCGGCGCATCCAGCCATAAATTCTCCGACGGCTCGCACTGCGAGGGCAGGATCGCTGCCAAAGCATCTATTGCCTATATAGTCGACCATCCGGAGCAGGCAAACATCGATACTACGCAGGTAGAAGCTCTAAAAAAGCGCCTTTTCAAACCCCTTGAACTGTTTGACCAGTACGGCAAACTTACAGATAATCCTGATGTCAGCGAAGATTACCTCAAGCCGAAGCAGTTCATGGTACGGCTGCAGAAGATCATGGATGAGTACGCAGGAGGCGCAACCACCCAGTTTAAGACCAATAAGCTTTCGTTGGAGAAGGGCCTTGAATTGCTGGATTTTCTTCGTGAAGATGCGGAAAAACTGGCGGCTGAAAATCTCCACGAGCTCATGCGCTGCTGGGAAAATCAGCACCGGCTCTGGCAGGCCGAATCGCATATCCGTTCGGTGCTCTTCCGGGAGGAGACCCGGTGGCCCGGCTATTACTTCCGGGCGGATTTACCCCGGATGGACGAAAGCAACTGGAAGTGTTTCGTCAATTGCAGGTGGGACCCCGCTTCTGGTAAATGGTCGGTGTTCAAGAAGGACGTTATCCCGTTAATAGGCTGATAACGCTGGCGAGCTATGCAACATACTGCTGTTTCAACCGATATCCTGGTAGTCGGCGGTGGGGTAAGCGGAATATCCGCGGCGGTTGAAGCGGCCGAGATCGGTCACAAGATCGTCCTGATTGAGAAGGAGCCTTTCCTGGGAGGGAAGGCCGTCAGGATGAGCCGCTATTTCCCCAAACTGTGTCCCCCGGCCTGCGGCCTCGAGCTCAATTTCAAGCGGATCAAGGTTAATCCGGGCATCAAGGTTTTCACCATGGCTGTGGTGGAGGCTATTGCGGGAAGTGAAGGGGACTTCAAGGTATCGGTCCGGCTGCTGCCCCGCATGGTGAACGATAATTGTACAGCCTGCGGCGAATGTGAAACGGTTTGTCCGGTTCAAAGGGCCAACGATTTCAACTACGGATGGGATAGCACCAGAGCTATTTATCTGCCCCATGTGCAGGCATATCCTCCGACATATACCGTGGATAAAGAAGCCTGTACGGGCAGCGATTGTGCAAAATGCGTTTCCGCCTGCCGTTACGGGGCTATCGACCTGCAGATGGGAGAACAGGTGATTACGGTCAATTGCAGCTCGATTATAGTGGCTGCGGGCTGGGAATCCTATGATGCAGCCCGGCTGAACAGGCTCGGTTTCGGCGTCTACCCCAATGTTATAACCAATATGATGATGGAGAGGCTGGCATCAGGCGCCGGGCTGCGTGACGGGCGCATGGTACGTCCGTCGGATGGAAAAGAGATATCCTCAATCGCATTTGTGCAGTGTGCAGGCTCCCGGGACGTAAACCACCTGTCCTACTGTTCGGGCGTCTGCTGTATGGCTTCGCTCAAGCAGGCAACTTATATTAAGGAGCACAATCCGGATGCACGGGTGGACATCTATTACATAGACTTGCGGGCGCAGGGTACGCAGGAGGATTTTTACCGTCGGGTTCAGGATATGGAAGGGGTATCGTTCATACGCGGGAAAGTGTCGCGCATAAAGCAGGACCCCGCCACAGGCGATCTTTTTCTCGAAGCCGAGGATACAGCGCAGGGAAAAATGGTCAGGCAAAGGGTGGATATGGTGGTGCTGGCCACGGGAATGGTACCTGCAGCGACGGACTGGCTGCCCGCCGGACCCGGTAAAGAATCCTGCGGATTTATGGTCTCCGACCTGGCGGGGATCTACGCCGCGGGATGCGTAAAGAGGCCTATGGACGTGGGATCATCGGTCAGGGATGCGACGGGCGCCGTCCTGAGGGCTATTGAATCGGTCAGGAAAGGGCGGTCAAATGGGAAATAAGACCGCGGTATATCTGTGCAGTGGCTGCGGAATCGGGGAGGCCATTTCACTTGAAAAACTGAGAGATGTGGCGGTCAATGAATATAAAGCCGACATTTGCCGAATCCACCCGTCTCTGTGTAGTGAAGATGGGCGGCTGTCGATAGATAGTGACATTGCCGGTGGCGCGTGCAGGCTGGTAATCGGCGCCTGCTCACCACGTGTGAAACAGGGATGTTTTACCTTCGACCGTTCAGTGATTCTGGAAAGGGTGAATTTAAGGGAACAGGTGGCCTGGTCCCATCGGCCCGGCGATCCGGATACGCAGATGATGGCCGAAGATTACCTGAGGATGGGCCTTGCCAGGATCGCCAAAACAGCGCCTGCAACACCGTATTTGCCGGAAATCAGCAAGACTATTTTGGTCATAGGGGGCGGTATATCGGGGATCACCGCTGCACTGGGAGCCGCCGGGGCCGGATACGAGGTTTGCCTGGTGGAAAAAGGCCCCTCTCTCGGTGGATGGATGGCAAAACTATATCGTGGATATCCCAGGCGTCCCCCTTACCGGGAGCCGGAAGACACCGGGATTGCGGAGATGGTTGCCGCCCTGGAAAACAACCCGATGATCAGTGTGTTCAAATCCTCGGAAGTTGAGAAAATCGAGGGTTCGCCGGGGATGTTCGATATCTCTATAAAAAGTTCGAACGGCGCTGTATCTTTCAGAGTGGGCTCCATTATTCAGGCCACGGGATTTCAGCCATATAATGCCGATCGCCTGGCGCACCTGGGTTTCGGTAGTCACCCGGATATCATTACCAACGTACAAATGGAGCAATTGGCCTTCGAAGGCGTGATCAAACGCCCATCGGACGGCAAGCCTGTGAAAAGTGTGGCGTTTATTCAGTGCGCCGGACAGCGTGACGACAGTCATCTGCCGTATTGCTCGTCCTTTTGTTGCCTTACTTCCCTGAAGCAGGCGGTTTACGTAACGAAGAGCAACGCCGATTCAAAGGCCTATATTTTCTACAAAGATATGCGCGCGCCTTCCCTGTATGAGGAGTTCTATCGAAATACCCAGGAGTCCGGATCTGTTTACCTGGCCAGGGCGGAGATAACCGGAGTTGCCGCCGCTGAAAACGGCATTATGGTTGAAATGCAGGACCTGCTGTTGGGCGAGAAGGTGACTGTACAGGCCGACCTGGTGGTCCTGGCTGCTGGCATTGAACCGTCACCTTCGCCGGCGCTCAACCTGGCCTACAGGCAGGGTACGGAATTGCCGGAGCTTAAATACGGGTTCCCGGATTCGCATTTTATCTGTTTTCCCTATGAGACACGCCGTACGGGTATCTATTCGGCCGGCTGTGCCCGGCAACCTTTAGACAGCCTGTCAAGCTGTGAGGATGCAAACGGCGCCGTGGTCAAGGCCATTCAATGCATGGAGCTGGTTGCCAGGGGAGAATCAACGCATCCCAGGGCCGGCGATATCAGTTACCCCGACCTCTATATGGCCAGGTGTACCCAGTGCAAGAGATGCACTGAGGAATGCCCTTTCGGCATGTATGACGAGGACGATAAGTTCAATCCGCTGCCCAACCCCACCCGGTGCAGGAGGTGCGGCATCTGCATGGGCGCGTGTCCCGAGAGGATCATATCGTTTGCCGACTACTCAATTGACATAATAGGTTCCATGATAAAGTCAATTGAGATGCCGGGACCTGAAGAGGATAAACCGCGCATACTCGCGTTTTTATGCGAGAACGATGCTTATCCCGCTCTGGACATGGCCTGTACGGGGCGCATGGCCTTTAATCCCTTTATCAGGGTCATACCCGTGAGGTGCCTGGGATCGATAAATATGGTTTGGATTGCCGACGCGCTCTCCAGCGGGTTCGACGGCATCATCATGGTTGGCTGTAAATACGGTGGGGACTATCAGTGCCATAACATAACCGGCAGTGAGCTGGCCGACGACAGGATTCAAAAGATGCAGGATACGCTTAACAAGCTGGCGTTGGAGCCGGAGCGTCTGCGTGTAGTGCAGCTTTCCGTGGAGGAATACGGCAAACTGCCGGGCATTCTGGATGAATTTCTATCCGGGATTGAGAAGATCGGGCCGAACCCGTATAAGGATTTGTAAATGCAGATGATCGCAAGGAATGCAGCGTAGATGGCTGATATAACGCCGGAAATTACTGATGCGATAAAGGAGCAGGGTGGCGCAGACCTGGATCACTGTTATCAGTGCGGGTTGTGCACAGCCGTATGCCCGTGGAACATCGGCGGGCATCTGGGTGTCCGCAGCCTGCTGCATCAGGCACAGCTGGGTTTGATCGATTTCGGTAACGAGGAGATCTGGAAATGTGTGGGCTGCAGATCGTGCGCACAGGCATGTCCGCGCGGTGTGGATATACCCCGCATGATCAGGTCGCTTAGAAGGGTCATCTCTGAAG
>Ga0247841_10010613_pt1 | contig 12501 bp, 8 predicted proteins | sample LaCruzMarch2015__2_FD_192410 | JGI IMG/M metagenome (GOLD analysis project Ga0247841, IMG submission 192410) | Freshwater microbial communities from meromictic Lake La Cruz, Castile-La Mancha, Spain - LaCruzMarch2015_18m | ecosystem: Environmental > Aquatic > Freshwater > Lake | place: Spain... | reverse complement strand
CGGCGATCCTGCCCAGCACAGCGCTGGCCGCGGCCACGGCCGGGTTGGCCAGGTAAACCTCGGATTTTACATGGCCCATCCTGCCTACGAAGTTGCGGTTGGTAGTGGAAACACACCTTTCCCCTGCGGCCAGTACGCCCATATGCCCGCCCAGGCAGGGGCCGCAGGTGGGGGTGCTGACAGCCGCGCCGGCTTTAACAAAGATTTCAATCAGCCCTTCTTTGAGCGCATCCAGGTAGACCTGCTGTGAACCGGGCAGTATGATGCAGCGCAGGTGAGGGTCGATCCTCCTCCCCTTGAGCACCCGTGCCGCCAGGCGCAGGTCCTCCAGCCTGCCGTTGGTGCAGCTGCCGATGACCGCCTGGTCGATGGGAACATTACCTGCCTGGCTGATCGGCCTGGTATTTGAAGGAAGATGGGGGAAGGCTACCTGTGGCTCGATCCTGGAGGCATCGTATTCAATCACTCGTATATATTCTGCATCCGCATCGGCTTCGTACACCTGGTATTTATTCCTCGTGCGTCCTTTAAGGTACCGCCGTGTCGTGTTATCTACGCGGAAAAGGCCTGCCTTACCGCCGGCTTCGATGGCCATATTGGCCATGGTGAAGCGCCCGTCCATGGAGAGAGCGTCTATGGCTTCGCCCTGGAATTCCATGGCCGAGTAGAGCGCACCGTCCACACCTATGTCGCCGATGGTATAGAGGATGAGGTCCTTGCCGCCGGTCCACTTGCCGGGCCGGCCATGGTAAACGAACTTGATGGTGGGAGGAACCTTCATCCAGATCTCTCCGGTGGCCATGGCCACGGCTATGTCGGTCGAGCCCATCCCCGTGGCGAAGGCGCCCAGCGCGCCGTAGGTGCATGTGTGGGAATCTGCCCCCACAATTACCTCCCCGGGCAGTGCCAGTCCCTTTTCAGGCAAGATGACATGCTCGATGCCCATCTCCCCCACCTCGAAGTATATCAGGCTGTGTTGCCTGGCAAACTCGCGCATCATTTTGGCCTGCGTAGCCGACTGTATATCTTTATTGGGGCAGAAATGGTCCGGCACCATTACGATCTTTGTGGGATCGAAAACTCGCGGGACGCCCAATCGCTCGAATTCTCTTATGGCGATGGGCGCGGTGACATCGTTGGAAAGCACCAGGTCGCACCTGACGCTGAGGAAGTCCCCCGGGCTAACTCTCTCCCTGCCGGAGTGCGCTGCAAGTATCTTCTCTGCCAGTGTCAATTTAGCTATCAACCTTTATCTTTTTCGGGCGCAGCTAAAGCAACGCCCCTACGAAGAGATTTCTGTAGGGACGGGCCTTCAGGCCTGTCCGTCGTTGCGGGCGCAGCTGAAGCAACGCCCCTACGAAGATGTTTCAACATTCACGTCATCCTTTAACCCTGGGTAACATTAAGACCACTACAGTAACCAGGGCCGCTGCCGCCGCAATGAAATAGAGCCCGGCCCCGGCTGCTATGCCGACGGCGGCTGTTACCCAGATGCTGGCTGCCGTGGTGATACCCATGACCTTGTCGCCGCGCATGCCGCGGAAGATCACACCGGCGCCGATGAAGCCGATGCCCGTGACCACGCCCGCGGCTATCCTGGACGCATCCACGTTCCCCGAGAATCCCATCACCGAGACCACCGTGAAGAGGGCCGAGCCCAGGCAGATGAGGATATGGGTGCGCAAACCAGCGGGCTTCTTAGCCCTCTCGCGCTGGAACCCGATGATCCCTCCCAGAACGACGGCCAACAGGAGGCGTAGGCCGGCCTCCATCTCAGGGCTCATCCCCATCCTCCTCCCTGTGGGACCTCTTGCTGACGAGCAGGCGGTTGAGGGCATTCATATAGGCCTTGGCGCTGGCCACGATTATATCGGTATCGGAACCGCGGCCGGTATAGGTGGCGCCCTCGCTCTCGATGCGGATAAGCACCTCACCCAGGGCGTCTATGCCCTCGGTTATCGATGATACGCTGAACTCCGTCAACGTATTGGGCACACGCACGATGCGGTTGATGGCCTTGTAGACGGCATCCACGGGGCCGGTTCCCAGAGAAGCGTCCGCCAGTATCTCCTTATTGGGCCCGGTCAGCCGCACCGTAGCGGTAGGCATGCTGTGGTTACCGCAACTGACGCCTACATGCTCCAGGTGATACACCTCGGTAGCTGTGCGCAGCTCCTCCCCGATGAGCGACTGTATGTCCCGGTCGGTGATCTCCTTCTTCTTGTCGGCCAGCTCTTTGAAGGCTTTGAATGCGTGGTTGAGGGCCGCGTCATCGAGCGTGAAACCGAGTTCCAGCAGCCGTTCCTTGAAGGCGTGCCTGCCGCTCAGCTTGCCGAGCACCAATGCGCTGGATGGTACACCCACCGCCCGGGGGTCCATAATCTCGTAGGTGCCGGCTTTTTTAATGATGCCATCCTGGTGGATGCCGGACTGGTGGCGGAAGGCGTTGGCGCCCACGATGGCTTTGTTCTGAGGTACTACGAAGCCTGTGAGCTCGCTCACCATACGGCTGGTTTTATATATCTGAGAAGTGTCTATGTTGGTGGCGATGTGAAAGAGGTCGTCGCGGGTTTTGAGCGCCATCACCACCTCTTCCAGGGCTGCGTTGCCGGCCCTCTCTCCTATACCGTTGACAGTGCATTCCACCTGTCTTGCCCCCTTGCGGACAGCCTCCAGGCTGTTAGCCACGCCCAGGCCAAGGTCGTTGTGGCAGTGGACGCTGATCAGTGCCCTGGAGATGTTGGGCACATTTTTAACGATGCTATCGATCAGCCTGCCGAACTCCCCGGGGGTAGAATAGCCCACCGTATCGGCAATATTAACCGTCGTGGCCCCCGATTCTATGACAGCCTCCAGTATCTCAAAAAGAAATTTGGAATCGGTACGGGTAGAATCCATCGGTGTGAACTCAATATCGTTGAGATATCCTCTGGCGTGCGCCACCATGCTCCCGGCCAGCTTGAGAACATCGGCCTGGCTTTTCTTAAGTTGGTAGGCCAGGTGCATGCTGGAGGTTGAGATGAAGATGTGGATGCGGCCTTTCTTGGCCGGCCTGACTGCCTCCCAGGCGCGGTCGATGGCCTCCCTGTTGGCGTGGCTGAGGGCGCAGACCGTTGTGTTGCTCAGCTCGCGTGCGATCAGGCGCACTGCCTCAAAATCGCCCTGGGAGCTGATGGGGAAGCCTGCCTCGATAATGTCAACGCCCAGTTTCTCAAGCTGGCGGGCGATCTCCAGCTTCTCCTGCGGGTTGAGGCTGGTACCTGCCGCCTGCTCCCCGTCCCTCAGGGTTGTGTCAAAAATAAGGACATGTTCACCTTTCATATTTACGTCCTGTCATAATGCCATTGCGGGGACACCTGAAACGGCTACTTCAGCCAGGGCATCATGGCGCGCAGCTTTTTACCCACCACCTCGATCTGGTGCTCGCTCTCCCGCCTCTTAAGCGCATTGTAAACCGGCCGATTGGCCTGGTTCTCCAATATCCACTCCCGTGCGAAACTCCCGTTCTGAACCTCCTCCAGTATCTCCTGCATCTCAGCCTTTACCGACTCATTGATTATCTGCGGGCCGCGGGTGTAATCGCCGTACTCGGCCGTATCGCTGACCGAGTAGCGCATGAAGCTCATGCCCCCCCGGTGGATGAGGTCCACGATCAGCTTGAGCTCATGCAGGCATTCGAAGTAAGCTATCTCGGGCTGGTAGCCGGCCTCTACAAGCGTCTCGAACCCCGCCTTGATGAGGGCGGTTACCCCGCCGCACAGCACGGCCTGCTCACCGAAAAGGTCGGTCTCGGTCTCCTCCTCGAAGGTTGTTTCTATAACGCCGGCCTTGGCGCATCCAATGCCCCTGGCGTAGGCCAGCGCCTGGTTCTTGGCTTTGCCTGAGGCGTCCTGGTATACAGCGATGATGGCCGGCGGGCCCGACTTCTCGGTGTAAAGCTGCCGGACCATATGGCCCGGGCATTTGGGCGCGATCATGGATACATCGATATAGTCGGGTGGTACGATCTGTCCGTAATGGATGTTGAAACCGTGGGCGAACATGAGCGTCTTACCCTTGGCCATCTGGTCGGCGATCGATTCCCTATAGACTTTAGCTTGCAGCTGATCCGGGACGAGCATCATGACAACATCGGCCTTCTTTGACACTTCAACCGCATCCAAAACGTCAAATCCCGCCTTTTTGGCGGCCCTGTGCCCCTCCGTTCCTTTAGCCTCGGCGACTATGACCTTGAGGCCGCTGTCGCGAAGGTTTTGCGCGTGGGCGTGGCCCTGGCTGCCGTAGCCTATGATCCCTATGACCTTGTCTTTTAACAAGGCCAGGTCTGCGTCTTTTTCGTAATAGATCTTTGCCATATTTCCTCCTGCCGAAATAATGAGCTCGATGTTTACGCAGCTACCAGTCCGGTAAGTTCTCCTCCTCAGGTGCTGCCTGTTCTGCGACGTGTCTGAGCGGTTTGTTCTCCTCGATTGTGAGTGGGCCGGTGCCTCCGCGCGGCAAGGCGATGGCGCCGGTACGTGACATCTCCCTGATGCCGAACCCGCGCAGCAGTTCGATAAGTGTGTCCACCTTGTCCGCTGTGCCGGTTACCACGAGTATTAATGAATCGGGTGATACATCCACAATGTTGGCCCTGAAGATATCCACTATCTGGATGATCTCGCTGCGCGTGGACGGCGTGGCTTTGACCTTGATCATGGCCATCTCGCGGGAAACCGGGTTTTCACCCGTGATATCGGCGATACGGATGACCTCGATTACCTTGTCCAGCTGCTTCCTGACCTGCTCGATGTTGGCGTCGTCCCCCTCCACCACTATGGTCATGCGTGAGAGGCCGGGCTGTTCGATATGTCCGACGGCAATGCTCTCTATATTGAAATTGCGCCGTCTCAGAGTACTGGCTATACGGTTCAACACGCCCGGCCGGTCCTGCACCAAGGCTACTAATATATGTTTTCTATCCAACTAAAATGTCTCCATTAATGATATTAGGCTGCTACTTCTTGAGGCTTGCCGCCGGGTTGGGCAACTCGAGGAACTCGACGATTGTCTTGCCCGGCGGCACGAAGGGGTAGACATTCTCCTCGGGCTCGACGATGAATTCGATGAGGAAAGGCCCCTTGTGCTCCATGGCCTTGTGAATAGCAGGCCTCACGTCTATCTTCTTGCTGACCTTAACGCCCTTGATCCCGTAAGCCTCCGCGATCTTGACGAAATCAGGGTTATAAAGCCGGGTGCCGAAGTACCGCTTGTTATAGATAAGCTCCTGCCACTGCCTGACCATGCCCAGCCAGCCGTTGTTGAAGACGGCTATATTGATATCCAGGTCCTCCTGCACTATGGTGGCCAGTTCCTGTACCGTCATCTGAAAGCCGCCGTCGCCGGCGATGCACCAGACCGTTTCATGCGGGCATCCTACCTTGGCCCCGATAGCGCCGGGAAGCTCGAATCCCATGGTGCCCAGGCCGCCCGACGATACGAAGCTGTTGGGTTTGTCATAGTAGAAATACTGCGCTGCCCACATCTGCGCCTGCCCCACACCGGTGACAATAATGGTGTCGCCCTTGGTGGCCTCGTATATCTGCCTGATGATGTACTGCGGCAGGATGTCCTCGTGGTTGCGTATCTCCATGGCCGGGTGCAGCGACCGCCATTCGTCAAGCTGTGACAACCATGCGACGTGTTCGCGCCTAACTACCTGTTTGTTGAGCACTTGCAGTACGTTTTTAAGGTCACCCACGATGGGCACATCCACCGGGATGTTTTTACCGATCTCGGCGGCATCGACATCGATATGCACCACGCGCGCGTGTGGCGCGAAAGTACTGACGCCGCCCGTGGCGCGGTCGTCGAACCTCATGCCTACGGCGATCAGAGTGTCCGCGTTGTGCACGGCCTTATTGGCGTAGCCCATGCCGTGCATGCCCAGCCATCCGTAGCTCAGGATGTGCGATTCGGGAAAACAGCCGATGCCGAGGAAGGTCGTGACCACCGGTATCTGCGCGTTTTCGGCCAACTCCCTTAGCTCGGGGAAAGCCTTAGATATATTGATCCCGTGGCCTGCGATGATTACCGGGCGTTCCGCCGAATTGATCAGGTCGGCTGCCTTTTTCACCTGGGAGGGGTGTCCGAACAGCTTGGGTTTAAAGCCGGGTAGGTCCACCTTCTCGGGGAAGCTGAACTCAGCGCGGCCCTGGAATACGTCCCTGGGTATATCAAGCAGGACAGGTCCCGGCCTGCCTACCTGGGCCACATATGCAGCCTCATGTATGGCCTTTGCCAGGTCGTTGATATCCAGCACGAGCTGGTTGTACTTGGTTATGGGCACGGTAATGCCCGTGATGTCGATCTCCTGAAAAGCGTCTTTGCCGATGAAATGGGTAGGCACCTGGCCGGTAATAGCCAGCAGAGGAACAGAATCGAGGTAGGCATTGGCTATGCCGGTAACCAGGTTAGTGGCGCCCGGGCCCGAGGTGGCCAGGCAGACGCCCAGCTTGCCGGTCACTCGCGCATAGGCATCGGCCGCATGGGCCGCGCCCTGCTCATGCCTGACCAGTATATGGCGCAGTTGGGGGTATCTTGGGATGGTGTCGTAGAGGGGAAGCAGCACACCGCCGGGAAAACCGAAGATGACCTCGACACCTTCCTTGATCAGGCATTCACATAGTATCTCTGCGCCGGTCTTTATCATCTACCCTGGTCACTCCTAATCCTTAAATACCGCTCCCTCGCTGGCAGGTCCGACCTGCTCAATGTACCGCTTGAGATACCCGCTCTTAATGCTGGTCTTAAATGGGGGCAGGTCTTTGAGGCGCCGTCTGATCTCCGCAGCGCTGACATCGACTTCCAGCTTCCTGGCAGGTATATCTATACTGATTATATCACCGTTTCGTACAGCCGCGATGGGACCGCGGTCCGCAGCCTCGGGCACGACGTGTCCGATGGCGGCGCCCCTGGTGCCGCCCGAGAAACGCCCATCCGTTATTAACGCCACTTTGCTGTCCAGTCCCATACCGGTTATTAGCGAGGTAGGCGTGAGCATCTCGCGCATTCCCGGCCCTCCGCGCGGCCCCTCATACCTGATAACAATCACATCGCCCGCCTTGATATTGCCACCCATAATGCCCCTGGTCGCGTCCTCCTCGTTTTCGAAGACACGGGCCGGGCCTTTATGTACCATCATCCTTGGATCCACCGCCCCGCTTTTTACCACCGCTCCGCCGGGGGCGAGGTTGCCGAAAAGAATGGCCAGTCCGCCGGTTTTCGAAAATGGCCTGGATAAAGGCCTGATCACATCGGGGTTTCTCACCCTGGCATCACGGTAGATACTCGAGAGCGGCTTGAGCGTCACCGTCTTACACCCACCGTCCAGCAGCCGGGCTATCTCATGCATAATGGCCGGGATTCCGCCCGCCAGGTCGAGGTCCTCCATATGGACATCGCTGGCCGGGCTGATCTTGCACAGGTGAGGCACCCTGTCGCTCAACTCGTTGATATGCGATAAGCCGAACCTGATGCCCGCCTCATGAGCAACGGCCATGAAGTGCAGCACCGAGTTGGTGCTGCCGCCCAGCGCCATATCTACGGCAAAGGCGTTGCTGATGGATGCCCTGGTTATAATGTCGCGCGGACGCAGGTTGTTTTTCAGAATTGCCATTATCTGTTGTCCGGCCTGCCTGGCCAGATGAAGCCTGCGCGAATCTACGGCGGGGATGGTACCGTTGCCCGGCAATGCCATTCCCAGCGCCTCTGTCAGGCAGTTCATAGTATTGGCTGTGAACATGCCGGAGCAGCTGCCGCAGCCGGGACAGGCAGCAGTCTCGATCTCCTCGAGTTCGGCCTCGCTGATCTCACCCTTAGCCGCGCTGCCCACTGCCGTGAATACCGAGATCAGGTCGACGGTCCGGCAGGATCCATCCTTGTGAAGTTTTCCCGCCAGCATGGGTCCGCCGCTGATAAATATGGAAGGTATATTCAGCCTGACGGCGGCCATCAGCATGCCCGGGACGACCTTGTCGCAATTGGGGATAAAGACCAGTGCATCGAACTGGTGGGCTTCGGCCATGATCTCCACAGAGTCTGTAATCAGCTCGCGGCTGGGCAGGCTGAACTTCATGCCGGGGTGGTTCATGGCAATGCCGTCGCAGACGCCGATGGTGTTGAATTCGAACGGGACTCCACCCGCGCCGATGATACCGGTCTTGACGGCGCTGGCGATGGTATTTAGATGCATGTGCCCGGGAACTACTTCGTTGAAGCTGTTAACAACGCCTATGAATGGCTTGTTGAAGTCGGCGCTGTGGACGCCCACAGCCCTCAGCAGGGCCCTGTGAGGTGCCCTCTCGATACCCTTTTTTATGCTATCGCTTTTCATGTGACAGATATCCCACTGTTGAATTTCTCGGGTCGCCTGACAGGTTCCGCACAGGTACGGTGGAGATTGTAGTAAACTATCACAGGTAATTATTTATTGTCAAGCAAAAACAACTCTGTGAGGGGTTGAATTATGTATATAAGAACAGAGTAACAAGCGGATATCAACCGGTTTTAAATGCAAACCTGCCGCTGTTGAAAAGCTCCAGGCAGGCATCCACTACATCAGCATCATATAGCTTACCTTTGTTCTTTGATATCTCCTCAAGTGCCTTATCGATGCCAAGTGCCGGCCGATATGGGCGGTGTGAAGCCATGGCTTCAATCACATCCGCCACTGCCAGTATTTTTGCTTCTAAAAGAGTATCCTCACCCTTTAGCCCGTTGGGATAACCTGAACCATCCAGCCTTTCATGGTGCTGCAGGACGGCCTTTGCAATCGAACAGGGGAGATCCATATCTTTGACAATATCGTAGCCGGCTTGAGCATGAGTTTTTATCAAATTGAATTCACCATCAGAAATTTTACCGGGTTTGCTGAGTATATCAGAAGGAACATATATTTTCCCGATATCATGGATTACCGCCGCCATCCGGAGTTGATCAATTCGGGTATCTTCAAACTTCATTTCCCGGGCTATGGCGATTGCTAGATCGGCTACTCTCTGCTGATGGCCGGCAGTGTACGGATCCCTCGTTTCCACAATTTTAACCATGGTATCGATTGCGTCATTCAAGGTTTTCTTCAGGGATTCATAACTTTTTACAAGTTTTTCTTCAGATAGCTTGCGCTCGGTGATATCTTGCACAGTTCCACTAATGAGTGATGGATTGCCCGCTTCGTCGAGCAGAAACTCGCCGGGTTCTGCCCACACCACATGAACCGACTGATCAGGCCAGATCACCCGGTATTCCAGCGGGACCGACTGGTTATGTTCGATGACGGAGAGATTTGCTTGTTTTACTTTGAGGCGATCATCCGGGTGGACGGCTTGTGCGATCACGGTCTCAAGTGAACTGGGAAATGTCTGTCTCTCCAACCCAAAGATCCAGAACATCTCGTCCGACCAATCCAGTTGCTTCTCCTTGACGTTCCAAGTCCAGTTGCCTATATGGGCATAGTGCTGCGCTTTTTTCAGTTGCGCTTCTGATTTACGTAACGCTGCCTCCCCCTGCTTGCGGTCGGTGATGTCTGTAAGTAAAACCACTTTACTTGTGGGACCACTACCTGCATCAGTAAAGGTAGAGATATGCAGGTCATAGGTTCGCTGTTTACCATCTCGTTCTAAGACAAGCCTTTCACCTGCTTTGGTCATTTCATTGAACGGCATCATTGGGGTAGGATGATAGGGCCATATCCGTTCTATGGACAGTCCAAAGGCATCTGAAATTCCATAACCGATCAGTTGCTCCGCTGCCGGGTTCAAGTCCAGGACACGGTTCTGTAAATCCAGTACTAATATGCATTCTTCAATGCGTTCGAATACGATATCACGCGCAATGGGTACAACTTGCTCCAGATGGAATTTAGGCAGGTTAAATATAAGTATGATAGCTCCAATACAGGCCGTCCACGATGAAAGACCCACTGAGAGTTTTAAAAATGAGAGCAGGCCCATCACCTCGATAAAAGCTGTTATCATGGGAATAACCGCGGCGATTAGCAGATATATTGATTCCCTTCTGTAGCCATAGCGGCGGCTGATGATATTCCAGATAATGAGGAGGCTGCCGGTTAAAGTCAGCATGGCTATGTAAACCATGCAGGCCCAGTAAATTATGCCATAGGTAGGTTGAAGCGGCAGGTAAGGATTCTGGCTGTCAAGACCAATCTCCGTCCACATAAGCCCATATATATTATTGGTCCAGAGCCCCAATATAGCTATGAGTGGCATGATGCCGAACAGAATGTAGATACGCCAGGCAAGTAATTTTCTGGGCCCGAGGTAGTGCAAAATATAGAACAACCAGAATGTCAGGGCCATCATTCCCAGGACAAGTTGTAACCCTACCAGGTATTCTTTATAAGAAGCCACCGGGAGTCCAATTTCAATAGCGTGCGACAGTATCCAGAGCGCACAGAAAAATACAAGTGTTACCCCGGTGAGTCTTGCCTGACGGTTGAGATCCCGCCAGGGAAAGTAAATTGCCAGTACCAGCAGGATAGCTGAGGCTATTAATTCTGCGATAACACTAAGTGACCATTGCCATAACATATATCACACTGTTTTAAACCCATACTTACCTTTGTTGAAGAGCTCAAGGCAGGCATCCACCACATCAGGAGCATAGAGTTTGCCCTTGTTCTTTGAGATTTCCTCAAGTGCTTTATCAATTCCCAGGGCCGGCCGGTAGGGGCGGTGGGAAACCATAGCCTCAATTACATCTGCCACCGCCAGTATTTGTGCTTCCAGGAGCACATCGTCATCCTTCAAATGATTGGGATAACCTGAACCATCCAGCCTTTCATGATGCTGCAGAACAGCCTCTGCAACAACACCTGGGAAATCCATGCCGCGGACAATATCGTAGCCGCTCTGAGCATGAGTTCTTATCAGGTTAAATTCAATTTCAGAGAGCCGTCCAGGTTTGCTGAGTATATCTGAAGGAACATACATTTTCCCGATATCATGAATTGATGCCGCCATCCTGAGTTGATCGATCCGGGTATCTTCCAACTTCATTTCCCTGGCTATGGCAGTTGCCAGGTCAGCCACTTTCTGCTGATGGCCTGATGTGTAGGGGTCTCTCAATTCCACAATTTTGACCATGGTATTGATAGCGTCATTCAGGGTCTTCTTCAAAGACTCGTAACTTTTTAATAGTTTTTCTTCAGATAGTTTGCCTTCGGTGATGTCGGTCATCAGGGTTGTGATACCCACTATTTCTCCATCTTTATATATAGGCCGGCTGGACGTGCGTACAAATATGACCCTGCCGTCTTTATCCATTACGCGGAATTCCCACGGTTTCAGATCCCCGGACATCAGGCCGGTGAAACGGTCTAAAAGGGCCGGCACGTCATCCGGGTAAATAAGCGAAGTAAAAGAATTCCCTACTAAGTCAATGACCTTGTACTTGCTTAATTGTTCAACTACAGGGCTCATATAGGTTATGTTCCCCTGGGCATCCAATAACAACAAGACATCGTTGATATTCTCTACAAGCGTACGGTATTTTTCTTCTGATAATGTCAGCGAATCTTCTGTCAGTTTGCGCGCGGTGATGTCTTGTAATGAGCCGAACAGACGTACAGCCCGCCCGTCCGGCGCCATTTCGGCGACTCCACGCGCTATACACACCCGTGTCTCGCCGTCTTTCCGGATGGCCCGAAGTTCAAGCTCGTAAGGGGTTCCATCGGCGACGGCGGCCTCGACGGCCTGTTGCAGGCGCGCCATATCATCGGGGTGATAGAAGGATGGATGCTCAGCGAAACTCGGCGCTCCTTCCTGCGGATCCAGCTGGAAGATCCGGAACAACTCATCCGACCAGGCTACTGTGTCCGTTGCGACATCCCACTCCCAGCTTCCGATATTGGCAATACCCTCGGTCCGCGCAAGCATTATTTGTTTGCTCCGCAGCGAATCCTCTGCCTGCTTGCGTTCGATGGCATAGTTCAGCACGCGCCACAATACCCTGCTATCTATCTTGCCCTTTAACAGGTAATCCTGTGCGCCATTTCGCATGGCCGCAATGGCCGTGGTTTCATCATCAAGCCCGGTGACAACGATGACAGGCAGACGGGCGGCTTTATTTGTTACGGCTTTAAGCGTATCCAGTCCCTTACTATCGGGCAGCCCAAGGTCGAGGAACACCACATCGACATTATCACCGGCCAGGCTTTCAAGTCCAATCGATAGTCTGTCGGCTTGCTCCAGGTGGTAGCTACCTTTGGCTTCTTCCTCCAGTAACTCCTTAATAAGCCTGGCGTCCGCCGGGTTGTCCTCGATAAGCAGTATTTTTAGCATTTCATTTTTTATCTGTGTGATTCTCGCCGTTAGGTGGCAGCTTCACAATTTCAAACCAAAAATTTTCAATCCCCTTCACCACTTTGGAAAACTCATCCAGGTCAAGTGGCTTGGTGACAAAGCAGTTGGCATGCAGGTTGTAGCTCTTAATGATGTCCTC
>Ga0247841_10010612_pt1 | contig 12501 bp, 15 predicted proteins | sample LaCruzMarch2015__2_FD_192410 | JGI IMG/M metagenome (GOLD analysis project Ga0247841, IMG submission 192410) | Freshwater microbial communities from meromictic Lake La Cruz, Castile-La Mancha, Spain - LaCruzMarch2015_18m | ecosystem: Environmental > Aquatic > Freshwater > Lake | place: Spain... | reverse complement strand
CCCTGGATATTAAGCCGGATCTCTGGATTGTCTGGGCCTATCTGGGATTATCCCTCAAAGAGCTTGGCGAAATCGAGCGGGCCGTCGCCTGCATGGAAACGGCTATGGAGCACATGAACTGTAGTGTCATGGCAACAGCGTTAATCGAATTCTATTATCGGCAGCGTAATAAGGAGAAGGTCTGGCACTACTTCAAAAAGATGGAAGCTGGAGATGATGATTTTGACATAGAATTTTACAGCTCTGAAATAACCAATGATGAGATCGAACAGTTCCTGGGTCCGCTTGTGAAGCGTAACGAGGTGAAGAATTTGGTGAGCAATACAAAATAATACAGATGGAAAGGAGGTGCAAAAAGTGAAACTGAATGGAAAAATTACAGGATTGGCTGTCGGAGCCCTGGCGGCTGTCATCGCCATTGAACCTATGACGCTTATGGGTAAATTGGCGTGTGTTGTCATTGGCGGCGGCGCCGGAGCAAAATTTGGCGAGACATGTGAAGCGGAATACTACCGCATTAAATCAAGCGTACAGGAAAAAGAAATTGAGCGGCTGAAAGCAGAAGTCGAAGCGGCAAAAGCGTGACCATGATGCCCACAGAATGCAAATCGTATGAAAGACCCTGGCGGGATTGGGCTGTTGACCGGAATCTTGATGATCAATGGCTGAAACGTCTGAATAATCTGGAAACGCTCAATCTCGTCAGCATCTGTGAGGGCCATATTGACGCCAGGCCGACTTCGGCAAGAAGAAGCCCACGCATCGCTCTGATGCTTAAAAAGGCTTACATGAGACCGCTTACTGAACAATGGTATGATCTAAAAGAAGATTTGGCTGCTTCAATTGAAAATATTTGGCCGGATGAAGAGACCATCATTGAATTTGAGATCCAGCATAGGCTTGTCAAAAATGATCCTATGGAAGAAATCGAATCCATTATCATAAGGATTATATCTAAACGAAAACGCGACACGATGCTTTTGCCGGAATGGACAAACCATTGGTTTCGGCAAGCCCTCTTGAGAATAGAAATCTTCGACCAGTTCATGAAAACCATGATAATAAAACAATGAGAATCAGACCAATCAAAAGGAATTTCTACCATAAGCAACTGTTTATGCGCTGGGCAGCCCACAACCGGCGGTTGTTTCCCTATCCGCTCTACTTGCTGCGGCAGGAGAAGGGCTCCTTCGTCATCGGTTTCCGGGGCGTCAGCAGGCACATCACATGTACTTTTACCAATAACGGCATGATTATGATCGGCGTTGACTACCGGAATGTTTGTTTTGACATCGTGCGGGAATTTGACCTTTATGAAGAACAGACGCCGTCAGGTCGTTGGCTGTGCAGCATGTGCCGCGACCACCCCAATCCGGACAATACAGAACCCTTTATCGAATACGAAGATCGCGAGAAATTATGGATCGAGCATTCATTTGCACCCCTGGCGGAATGGACTCGTGAAACCTTCACCAGAAAAGCCAGACTTTACCTGTACCGCTCTGAGGGAATGACATGGGCTGTTATAGACCAGGGACAAGATCCAAAGAAAACAATAAAAGGCAGCCACTTATTCAAGAAGCTCCCCGTTTTGACGGCAAGGTAAGGAAATCGGCGATAATCGCCCAAGATCCTGATGGTCATCATTATTCTTCTGTTAATGATGGCCATGTTGGATGAAAATACCGGCATAACATTGGGAATCATTTGTTGTGGAATATATGGTTTTATTGTATTGAAAAACTTCCGAATAATCAGGTTGCAGTCTCAGGATTGACAAGATGGAGCGCCCATGAGCCGCAAAGAATTTCTGGTCTTGAAAGCCGTTGCTGCCATAATCATCACTTGCCGCCGGTTATCTATACGATGAACAGATTGATTTCGGATAGGTGGTGAGGAAAAGTGAAGTATTTTAGGGAGGTGAAGGCATGAAAAGTTATTCAACAGTTATATCCGGGAGAGAAATGAGCAGGTTTGTGAAACTACCTGATGAATTTCGTGAAGTTGAACTGAAGGTGGTTGTCAGACCCATCCAAAAAAAAGGGGATCGCTTTGCAAAGTTGTTTCTGAACCCTATCAAAGTGGAAAAGATTGTAATCCCCTCAAAGGATGAACTCCATGAAAGATGACCGCGTCTTCGTAGATACGAACATTTTCATATACGCATCTCTGGAAGAGAAACAGCAAGGGGACAAAAGAGACAAAGCTATTAATTTATTTCAAATCCTATCAGACAAGAAGGTCTTCATCAGTACCCAGGTTCTCCATGAGTTTTATAGTGTTATGTTACGACATGGGATTGACGAAAAACTCATCCAGGATAAACTTGATGTAATAACGCGGGAAACAAAACTTTCTGTCATCAAGTTAAAAACAGTAAAACGATGCTGGGATATGAGGTTGAAGTACAAATATTCTTACTGGGACTGCCTGATGCTGGCTTCAGCGCTCGAAAATGAATGTGGTATCCTGTATAGTGAAGATATGCAGAATAAGCAGATAATTGAGCATTCATTACAGGTAGTCAATCCGTTTATGTAAAGTTGTGGAATATATGGTTTTATAGTATGGAATAACTTCCGAATAATCAGATTGCAGCCTCAAGATTGGACGGGAGCGCCCATGCAGACCCGCGAAAAACAGGTTGGGAATGATGAGCGGAAAAACGGAGGAGCTTCTCCAGTGGCTAAAAGCGCAGATTCTGTAGAGAAAAAATTGAAAGATTTTGTCGCCCTCATGAGGGAAACATACAACATTTACGCCGTTGTCCTTTATGGTTCCTACGCGGAGGGCAGGGCAAACGATGATAGCGACATCGACGTTGCCGTTTTTTCAGACGACTTTGGGAATGACCCCTATGAAGAGATGAAGGCGCTTTTCCGTCTCCGGCGGAAGATCGATACCGACATCGAACCGTTGCCGTTCAGCCGGGACGCCTATTTCAGCAACGACACTGCTGATTTTGTCAACGAGATCGTCCGGAAAGGCAAGGTCATTTACATGGAGGACCGCACGCACATCTAAAAATGCTGGCATGGCATAGCATTGGTCAGCATTTGTTGTGGAATATATGGTTTTATAGTATGGAATAACTTCAGAACGATCAGGTTAAAGTCTCAGGATTAAACTGGAGCGCCCATGAGTCGTCACAGATTTCTGGTCTTGAAAATAGCAACTGCTCTTATCCTTTTTACCTCCCCGGCGTTCCCCGCCGATACCTGTTTCAACTCCCACAAGATTTTGAATGTTGACGCCCAGACGATACGCCTGAAAGCCATCGACATGGGCTGGCAGGTCGGCAAGACCTCATCAATCACCGCCGCTTCCCTCGTCATGGGCAAGCAGGCAATCTATCCCAAAGACAACGTCGAGATCTGCCTGCGAGAAGAGGAAAATAACCTCCAGGTCCGGGTGCAATCAAAATCCAGGGATGCAAACCAGGCCCGCTGGCGCGATCTGATGGCGAAGAAAGCAGGAAAAGGCGACAAAGCAAACTGAAAATTTGGTATCAGATAGCTGTACAAACCGCTGGCGTGAGGGTGACTTGGCTGGGTGATGAAAAGAGGCGCAAAAATAATAAGCAGTTTTCGGACAATCAGGGGTAATCGCACACATGACAATGTCACCGGATGATCTTGTTCGCCTAAAGTACGCCAAGGACCTTCTTGAAAATCCTGGTCTCGCTGCCAAGTTTACCAATATAATTGGCATACCCTTTGAGAAAGCTTTCGATTACCTGCCGGCGAAATGGTCAGGCGCTATCCAGAAAATCACCCAGAAGTCTTTGACCCACGCCCTCGATTTTGCCATCCGCACCATAGACCATGACGAGAAGAAATCAGCGAGCAATACCCTTCATAAGTTTCTTGTCGCCGCTTCCGGCGGCATAGGCGGCGCTTTCGGACTGCCTGCTTTAACAGTCGAATTACCGGTCACGACCGTTATCATGTTTCGCTCCATAGCCGACATCGCCAGAAGTGAAGGTGAAGATGTTCATCTGGTAGAAACGAGACTGGCCTGCCTGGAGGTTTTTGCTCTGGGTGGCAGCTCCGAAAAAGACAATGCCGCAGAAAGTGGATACTACGCCGTGAAGGCGCTGCTGGCAAAGCAGGTATCAGAGGCGGCGAAGTATATCGTTGAAAAGGGGATTGCCGAAGAAGGCGCCCCGGCATTGATCCGGTTGATAGCGACCATCGCTTCCCGCTTTGGCGCCACGGTATCGCAAAAGGCCGCCGCATCTGCCGTCCCTGTCATCGGTGCCGCCGGTGGCGCGCTGATCAATTCCATCTTCATGGACCACTTTCAGAATATGGCCAGGGGGCATTTTATTATGCGGAGTTTGGAGAGGAAGTATGGTGCTGAAATGGTGCAGGTGGAATATGGCTACAAAAAAGCAGAACCCATTTTAGGGAAAAAATAGAAATGAATGTATATAAGCGGTTGTGAAAGGAGAAAGATCGAATGAAAATCGCAAAAAACCCAGAATTGAGCAAAGCCATCCTGTACGCAGAACAGGCATATGCAAGTATGAAGGAGGTAGGCAGGGATGACATTGCCAAGCAACTCGAAGCTATGATCAAGGCTGCAAAGGAACAGAAGTTTGTGGTGGGCGTTGTAGGAAGCGCCAAACGTGGCAAATCGACACTTATTAACGGCTTCCTTGGAAGAACAGACGACAAACTGGCGCCGATTGGAACATTCCCGGCGACAAATGTCATATCGATTTTCAGGCGTGCAGATGCAGATAAAGCGTCTATCAAGGTGCATTTTAAGGATGAGGGAAAGACCAATATTGAAATTTCCGAGGACGAGGTTCGCTCATATGCCAGCGAGGACCATAACCCCGACAACAAGAAGAATGTTCGGTCCATTGAGGCGGAAGGTCCGTTTCCCGGGCTTGAAGACAATGTCCATATTGTCGACACCCCAGGCGCAAATAATGCCCTTTCCGCCATGCACGGCGATATCCTGCTAAACTTTCTACCCCATGCGGATGCCCTGATATTTCTCGTAACGGCAGGAGAGCCATTGGTTAAATCCGAAAGCGACCTTCTGCGAGAAATACGAGACATACAAAAAAAGAACATCCGTAAAATATTCTTTGCCATCAACAAAGTGGACGAGGCAGACAGTGACGAGCTTGCCGAGGGGATCGAACATAACAGGGAAATTCTCGATTTTGTTGGGTTTGAAGGCATCAAGATTTATAGAATATCGGCGAAAGACTACTTTGAAAAAAGAAGTGATCCTGGAACGGAAATGCTCATCAGTGATATACGCCAGACAATCGCTAACGATCGCATCAAAATCATTGCAGAGAGGATCAACGAACGGACCAGGGTCTTGCTTGAACAAGTCAAAAGAGAACTGGCAAGTGAGCTTGATCAAGCGAAGGCAACCGTGGAGGACCTGACCATTGAAAGAGCGCAGCTTGAAATGTTTAAACGAGAATTGCAGCAGGGAAGGGAAACTCGTGAGCGACTGTTTGTTCAGGAATGGAATGATGCATTCTCAGACCTGGAAAGCAAGATCGGACGCACTATCCGCAAGAATCTTAAGGATAAATACGGACAGTTGGTTGATGAAACGAGTGGTGTGAAGGTGCAGGCATTGGCGCAGACCATACATGGAGATGTAGCTGTTGGATTCTCAAAAGAATTGGGCGCCGCGATCGAGGACTGCGAACACAGGTTGGATAAAGCCCAAATGGATTTCCTCAATGCCGTTCAAACAACCGTCATCAGTATCATTCCCGATGTATCACCCGGCAGCACAGTAACATCTGATCTTACAGGCGCGCTCAAGATAGGGGCGTCAACCATTCCGGGGATTGTCACCGGCGCTATCTCGTCGAGCCTGCCGGGTTTGATCGGTAGTGCCATTGTTGCTGGTGCGCCTACCGTGGCTGCAGCCGTATGGTATAATCCGTTTACCTGGATTGCCTCTGCAGCTACCGGGGGTGCAAGCGCCCTTGTTGCTACCTTAGGCGCATCCGCAACGGGCTTACTTACAACAGTGGCCATGCCATTCGCGTTCGCGGCGTTCGGTTATGCCACCTACCGTGGCTTCTCAACCTGGAGGTTACAAAAGGATCTGGACAAGAACAAATTGAAGACGGCTTTAGATAGGATGATTGATGAAGGCTGCGAATCTGTGTTAGATCAAGTCCGATCCTACAAAGAAAAGGTAAAACCCTTACTGAAAAAAATCAATGACGACCTTGACCAGAAGTTGGCCGCTGCAGATGTGAGCCTTGAAGAACTTATCAGAAATCGCCCGTCACCTGAGAAGATTGCTGTTTTAGAGCGAAACGTGGGGAATCAAGTCCTGCTGCTTGCCGCACCTGGAGTTGAAAGTGTGGAACGCGGCCAGCCCGCCGGTCCAATGGCCGACAAGTATTTCAAGTAAAGAGGAGGGATCCCCTTATGTCTGATAAGCCGGTATCGTCATTCATGCTCCTTCTCAAAGAAACGAGCAAATCGTTGAAAGATAAGCAGATTGTGGGTGCATTTGATGACTTCCGCCATAATCGCCTCGACCCTCTCTGGCATCAGGAGAATAATGCGGGCGTCTCCCCTTATGTACTGTCGTTAGTCGGCCTTACCAACGTAGGCAAATCTACCATTGCCGAAGCCCTACTCGGTTTTCCTGTGGCCCCACGAAAGAATGGGCCGGCTACCGCTATCCCGGTGGAATACATACACGCCCCGTATTGGCGAATGGAAATTCTTTACCGCCATTCGTGCGGAAAAGAAGAAACAGAATTTGAAAACGCCTCATTATTGGCGACAGAATTGGAGAGGCGGGTAGTGGGTGTTGACGCAGCTACTGCCAGTTCCATCGCATGGGTCACTGTCAGAGGCCCAATGATGGTTCTCAAGGACGGATTGACCCTGGCCGACACGCCTGGGTTTGGGGCGGCCCAGAAAGGGGATGATGACGGTACACACCAGCAACGCCTCGAAGAGTTCATTACCAAGCGTGTTCATCGCGTGTATTTCTGCCTTGCGGCTGGCGACAACTTAACAGTAAGCGATGCTGAAGTAAAATTTTATCAAAAAATTAAACATCTATGTAATCATATCATCGTCAACAAATGGAAATTTGGCGGCGATATTGATAAGCAGCAGAAGTATAAAAATCTCCACCAGCGCCTTTTCCCGGAGGCCAAATTCGTTTTTGTTAATGCAAAGATGGCTATTGTTGGAAAACAATCCAACATCGAAAGCTTACAATCTGTCATTGAAAGCCACGCAACGCCAGAGCGCAGAAGGTGCATGGTCTGGATGGATTTATTGGGTGCATGGAAAGATTTTCACTATTATATGGAGACGGTTCATCGTTTATCAGAAATACCTTGGCGTGAGGTTTCTAAAAATTCGTTTCTTCTCTCGTGTGAAACAATAGACGAACTCCAGCCGATTGTTTCGGATATTGAAAGGATTAAGAAATGAAGGTTTGCATTATTGGACCGGATGGGTCGGGCAAGACAGTGCTGGCAACAATGATTAATTACTATTTGGAAAACCATCCGCAGACTGGATTACTGTTTCGCGCTGGTGACTATAAAACCAAGGAATATTTTGACGGGGTATTGAAAAAACTCGAACATCGTGATTGGCCCGCATCAACAAAAGACGGAGAACCTATTATCTTGAGATGGGAATGGCAAACGGACAAGGGAACTGTGGTAGGGGTTAATATGCCGGAGATGTCTGGACAGAATTTACGCGAAGAGATTTGTCAAGATGACAGCAGACTTATGCTGAAGCAGAAGATCAAGGAATCTGATCTGCTCATGGTGTTATGTGACCTTCATGGGCATGACTGCGAGAGTGAGGAATCTATTGACAGAAAAAGATCGGGAAATGGTTGGATGATTGAATGGGCGCTGAGGGAAGCCAGTTTGAAGCAGCATGTGATATTCATTGTGACGAAAGCGGACCTTTTTGAAAAGGAGTTACCCGAGGGCAAGTGGGGCGACAGAGATGCGATTGAATCACTGGTAAAGAAATATATGCGTGAATTCAATTGGCATGGATACAAAGATCATTTGAAAAGATGCTCGTTATTTGCCGTATCAGCCGTTTCCGTCTCTGATGACTTAAAAGAAGGGGATATTTTGCGTCTTCCAAAAACCCCATTACAATCAAGGGGCATGGACAACTTGATTGCTGAATTGCGGAAGGTGCTTAAAATTAATACCAGTATACTTACTCGTGCGATTCATAAAGTATTACACTAATGCAAAGAACTCCATCCGATTGTTTAGGATATTGAAAGGATTAAGAAATGAAGGTTTGCATTATTGGACCGGAAGGATCAGGCAAGACAGTGTTGGCAACAATGATTGATTATTATTTGGAAAACCATCCAGAGAGTGGATTAGCGTCTGTATCTGGCGATCTTAGCACAAAGCTCTATTTTGACAAGATAAAGAAGAAACTTCAACATCGTGTCTGGCCCGGCTCAACGACACCTGGCAGCCCTGTTATCTTGAGCTGGAAATGGAAACCGGAGAAAGCAGACGCGGTAGAGGTTAAAATGTTGGATGTGGCAGGGCAGGATTACCGGCAAGAGATTGAGCAAGATGACAGCAGTGTGATGATGAAGCAAGAGATAAAGGAATCTAACCTGATCTTGGTGTTATGTGACCTTTTTGGGCATGACTGCGAGAGCGAGGAATATACGAACAGTAGAAGAGCGGAAAATGGTTTTATGATTGAATGGGTCCTGAGCCATGCCACTGTGAAACAGCATGTGATATTCATTGTGACGAAAGCAGACCTTTTTGAAAAGGAGTTGCCCGAGGGAAAGTGGGGTGACAGAGATGCAATTGAATCACTGGTAAAGAAATATATGCGTGAATTCAATTGGCATGGATACAAAGATCATTTGAAAAGATGCTCGTTATTTGCCGTATCAGCCGTTTCGGTCTCTGATGACTTAAAAGAAGGGGATATCTTACGTGTTCCGAAAACCCCATTACAATCAAGGGGCATGGACAACTTGATTGCTGAATTGCGTAAAGTGATTGAAATTAACGCACATGCTCGTCCCGGCCCATATTCAGGTAGAGATGAACCAACAGTTATTGTTAACACCCCTATTGCTGAGTTTGTAAAGAATAAAATTGAAAGTGAAAATCCGTTAAGTGGCCTACTAAAGGCCGTCGGCTTTGTGTTATGTCCATTAATCGTAGTTGTGATGGTCCGAGGTTGCGGTTAATTTGTTTATTAGATTCTTTATTTTTGTAATATTGTTTATCTTCATTGTCCTCGGAATCAAGCGGATAAGAGGCCGGTCCATAACCTAACTTTTGAAGAAGTAGCTGTTCGTCTTCTGCTTATGCAGGGAAAATCAGATCAGTAACATGGACGCTTTGGCACGTTACAACTTTCAATATGACGTTTATGATCCTTCAAATTCGGTGGCGGCTCAATACTGGCAGATGGGCGTTGTGCAATCTGCCAAGGATACTGCCGATTGGCAGCAGGTAACGCATTGTGTCAACCAGGGGCTTCCGTCCAAGGAGGGCACCCTGTTTCATTGTACGAAACCGGATCATGAACACGAAATGTGGGGATGCGTTCGCTGGAAAGGCGCGCATTGGGTATATCGATTTTTCTTGACCGGTAGAGACCGTTTTGATCGACCAGGCCGTTATTTCTTCGTACTCTTCAAATTTGACACAATAGAGCATGTGTCATACTTTCAAATAATTAGTATCATTCGTTATCTTGGAAGTCAGACGGCGAATCCCCTCGATTTAAAACCCCTCCAGAACATGCAGGTGGAATCGGAACACCTAAAATTAAATTCAAGCGTGAAAGCCACGCTTGTCCTTTCTGCTAAGCCTTCTTTTGATGAAAACGGCAATGAATTGAAAGCGATCTTTGCACGTTTTCAAAACATACCGGAAAATTCCCACATGGCTCTGTTGGTGAGACAAAAAAAGATTGATAGGGAATACGAGGGCTTCGCCAGTCCCAAAGAAGATACGCCAGCCATTGCCGTGAATTTGAATAAAATTAGTCGTTCTCTGGAGAGAAAGTCCCCTGAAAATGGGCAAGCCGCGTGTGCTGCGAAAGCATCTTCATCTCGCGAAACATACAAAGAAAATATTCCTTGGCTTTTTTCGGGCGGTCGCTCGGTTGCGCTGATTATCGGAATTGTCAGCGGCGCTACTATCGGAATTTTGTCTGGTTTTATGATTGGGAAAGACTATTCTGATGGAAGCGAAAATAAAACAAAAATAGGCGAACGTACCAGTATTCAAATAGTTGCCAGCGATTCCCGCACACGCACTCTTAGCCAGGATGCCATTGGCAAAAACATGGACAGTCGGGGGAAATCGATAATTAATATCCCGATCTCACGCTCAAATAATATGACCATCATGGCGCAAAAACCAATATTCTGGCTTGAATATAAAATTGATCGACCGAAAACTATCCATAATGGCACAAAAAATCCGGTTGAAATTGAACTCCGCACAGTGGGTGCATTACCATCAAACATCATGTGGGAAGTTAACAGGAAAGTAATTTCAGGGGAAAAAGGAAACAAACTACTTATTGAACTTAGCGCCGGTCGTCATGAGGTTTCGGCAGCCTATGATTACGCCGGTCGCTCAGATGACATTTCAACCGAAGTCCTTTCTATTACCATTCCGATAGGGGAAACAAGATCGACAACGAAAAAGTGAGTTAGGAAGAATAATGCCTGGTAAATTACGTTGTGATAAACTTACGTTAGATAGTCCTGATTTTGTTATAGGATGTGTCGAAAGTTTGATGGATATTGCAGGAGATAATTCAAACCTGCATAGACTATTTGTTAGTGATGACGGATGTCATTTCCGATTATCATCTGGACAACCAGCCATTGACGATGCTGGCTGGTATATAATTTATGATGGAAGACAGTTTCCAATTTATGTTGGTACTTCAGTCAACTTAAATAAAAGACTTAACACGAATTACGGAAGTCGAGACAATTTTAAAAATCCAGATAGGCTGTCGGACGGCATAAGAAACTTTATTAAAGTCCACGCAATGAAAGAGTCATTAGGTGAGCTTACTGTATTGATAATCACTGAAACTGACTTTTGTAATCGTACTAATATTGATCCGCCATTAAGTAAATTGGACCGCGAAAACATTGAAAAAGTAATAAGTATTTTTCGTTGCCTTTTTAAAATTATGGCAGTTCCGGTTTGCACGTAGGCGCGACTTCCCCTTTAATAGGCCACCAAACTATTTTTAAAAGGCTGATTATGACCAACGATCACCGTCCCGGCGTCGCCGCTGTATTAAGCCTCATCATCCCCGGTGTGGGCCAATTCTACAACGGCGCATTCTGGAGGGGAATATTCTGGCTGATCATCACCCCCGGTCTCTGGATTGGCTCCGGCGGCTTATTGGGTTGGATCTGCCACATAATCTCCGCCGTTACCGCCTACAATTACGCCAAGAGGGCATCAGATGTCTCAGATAACGATGAAAAATCAAGCCCGGCTGGCGCAGAACTTATGAAGAAGGAAGAAAACTTTAATATCTTGAAATCCGGGAAGGATTGATTGCCGGCGGGTGCATGATGAGGTCGGAGGAGAATTTTGATGCCGCTAAAAAAATATTCCCCGGGTAATACGACTTAAGTTGATGAAATAGAATGTGAATTGACGAAACTTCCCGCGATTTTGATATTCCGCGACGGCTGGTGTGGAAGCGCTGGATGCTTATGACTTTTGGTAAAGATTGCAGCCCATGCGGTTGCTGCTTCGTTGTGCCCGCCTTCGGGCATGGGTGTGAATGTGGTGAGTCACGGTCCGTCCAACCTTGAGCATGTGAGTTTTACCACGAAGTTCCGGGGGCAAACTTTTCGATGCCGAGATTCGGCGCTCTGTAAACATATGATATGTGTAAGCAATAGACGAATCGGAAAAAGTTTTGGTTTATTAAAAGCCGGGGTGTTCGGTGGGCCGTCTTCTACAAAAAAATAAAAACGAATTGGTGTGGTGGCTATGATGAATATTAACCAACTGATCGTACGTGATGAGGGCAAAACGCTTTAGTTCAAGCGTGATCTCAGTTCTCCCCGAAATAAGCGGTATTCTCCGGATCTTCGAGGAGGCACAACAACTTGGCTTGCCGGAGCCACAAATGGTCGAGATAGGAATGCGTATTCGCTTTATTGTATATCTTGCCCAACCACTAGCCCTTGACGGCACAAGTTCACCGCCGCTCTCGAAAACCGAGCCAACCGAACAAGTAACCGAACAAGTACAGAGATTGTTGTTCTGCTTGCCGCTGGTTCTATGCGCGTCAACTCTTTTCTATGAAGAGTTGGCGGGGGGCATGATGGGTCGGGGGATAATTTCAATAAGGAAGTAATTGATCAATATTAAACGCCAACAAGGAGGCGCCCATGGGGAGATTATATACTTTGACAGAGAATATCGATTTCTATACAGATTCTACTTCCTTTGTTGAAGACAAG
>Ga0247841_10010608_pt1 | contig 12504 bp, 13 predicted proteins | sample LaCruzMarch2015__2_FD_192410 | JGI IMG/M metagenome (GOLD analysis project Ga0247841, IMG submission 192410) | Freshwater microbial communities from meromictic Lake La Cruz, Castile-La Mancha, Spain - LaCruzMarch2015_18m | ecosystem: Environmental > Aquatic > Freshwater > Lake | place: Spain... | reverse complement strand
TTTATGTCAGTCAAAGGGGAATATTTAATGATACGGGTTGCAATCAACCCTTCCTTTCAACTGATTGCCCGTAAATATTATTTGTAGTTTGAAGATTTTTTTAGCTGCTGATTTATATGCGCACTTGTGGTCATATAAAACATTAAAATCAATTTAAGATATAACTGCTGCATTAACATTATGAAGAGAAGTAATTTTGCTTCTTGTTTCGGGCGTGGAGTTGTTTCAAAAAGAGGGTTTACTCTTGTGGAGCTTTTGCTCATTGTTGCCATCATGGGCATCATGGCATCAATTGTGTTGGTAAACTTGGGTGATGCTGGAGGAAAAGCCAATCGATCGGCTTTCGTTGAAGAGGTTTCAGCCGGATTGCCTGGAATTTTGGCGACATGCGCCAGTGAAAATATAGATGTTGCAAATATTCCCAGTACGCCCAATGTTGAATGGGTGAGTGTTCTTTCGGGTCAACTTTGCGGTTCGGACAATAAGGAAAAAACTTTTTGTGTTATAGCCAAAAACAAAAATGACTTTGCAAAAACGGGCATAGATGCTTGCAATGTTTCTATCGATCAAAGCGGGACATTATTTAATGGTATTACTTGTACCGCTCGGTTTACGAGCAACGACTGTCTATAAATATCTGCATTTTTTGTAGCGCTATTATTTAGTATAATTTCTGAACATTTCAAATATAAAAAAGAGCCTTTTGAGCATAGGAGGTTCTTTTTTGTTTGGTATGATATAATAGAGCCAGTCAGGCCAATTTGTCCAAAATGAAAAAAATAACCATTGGAATTCCTTGCTATAACGAGGAATTGAGCATAAAAAAAGTCATAGAAGATTTCAAAAGAGAGCTTCCGGAAGCTCAGATTTTTGTTATTGACAACAACTCAAAAGACAAAACTGCCGAAATCGCCAGAAACGCGGGTGCCCAGGTTTTTTCTGAAAAAAAACAAGGCAAGGGCTTTGCAGTACAAAAACTCTTTGAAATTTTTGATGGGGATATTCTGGTTTTGGTAGATGGAGATGATACCTATCCAGCGGAAAGCGTCAAAAAATTGCTGGAGCCGGTAATCAATGAAGAAGCGGAAATGACCGTTGGAAACAGGATTCATAGGAGAAATGCGAAAAATTTCAGTCAGAGCCATTGGCTGGGAAACAAATTTCTGACCCGATCGTTGAATTTTCTTTTTCGGACAAAACTGAAAGATATGGAGTCTGGTTTTCGGGCAATGGACAAAAAATTCATTGAATCCAGCGCGCTTTTGGCCAGCGGATTTGGCATAGAGCCGGAGCTTACTATTCAGGCGATCGAAAAAGGAATGAGGATAAAAGAAATCATGATTGATGTCAGGCCAAGGGAAAAAGGAAGTAATTCAAAACTAAATGCGGTGAGAGATGGAACAATAGTTTTATATACAGTTATTTCCTTGTTCCGCGACTACAAACCTTTGCAATTTTTCACTCTGGTAGCGTTTGTATTTTCCTTGTTTACGGTAGGTTTGGGATGGTATAGCGTTAGAGATTATGTGGCGACTGGGATAGTTTATCATATTCCGGCTTTGCTTGTTTCCGGCTTTTTCGCAATAGCTGGTTTTGTGAGTTTTATTGCCGGATTAATTTTAAGTTCTATAAAAAGAAGGCATGAGGAGCTACTTGTTATTCTTGGAAGGAAATCATATGAAAATAAGTAGGTATTTAATTTTAACACGTAGCTGTTTTAATAAAATAAAAACCATTCCAATTTATTATTAGTGAAAAAAATGTCAGGTTGGTTGTTTTGAATTACTTTATGAACATAATTAAAAAGATAATAAAAAAGACAAAAGATTCCATTGATATATAGGATTTAATCGGCATCTTTCTTATGAGCCAAGTAATGTGAGAAGTTATGAGCTAAATCTAAATGGAGTTCTTTAGATAACAGATAATCCGAAAGGATATAAAAAAATATACAGAGTTGAAGAAGAAGTGGTGTGTTACAAGAATATCAATGAAGCAATTGAATTAGTGAAGTATTATTTAAAAAATAACGAAGAGCGCGAAAAAAAAGCAAAGGCTGGTTATGATAGGGCAATGAAAAATTATACTTATGAAAAAGTTTTTGATAAACATTTGAAATATATTCTAGGGGATTAGTTGAATTTTTTTGTAATTCTTTAAATAGAATAGGCACGGTGAATCGTAAGCTATATTAAGAATAAATGAAAAGAATAATAAAAATTGGCGGATCTATTTTGAATTTGCTTGGTATATCTACCGTAAGAAGAATTAAATTATTTAATACTTTTAGATTAGCTACTGTGTTACTTAGAGTTAAAAAAAAATACTTAAGAACAGAGTCGGAATTTAATATTGCGTCCAGTTTTAGCAAATACTTATATAATGAAGAAATTTTTAAAAATAAAATCGGTGCTTTGAAAAAAAATATAGATTTGGAAAGTGCGAATACTGCAGATAAGATAGCCGAGAGGTATGGGTATTTGTTTTCAAACAGTATTGTAGATGAAAATCAATTTAGCGAAGAAGAATTGAATATGCAAAAAAATGTTAAATGGAAAAAAATTAAAAATAAATACCCAGGCTTTAAAGATTTTGAAATTTCAACTTTTAAATTTCATAATGGACTAAAAATTGTTCCTAATTATGTATTAGAAAAGATTAAAAATAAAGATTGTATAGATGCCGGAGCATTTAACGGTGATTCTGCGATTATATTTAATAAAAATTATAATTTTAAGGGAATTTATTCATTCGAACCCTTATTGGAAAACTTCTCGTTACTACAAAAAAATATTAAAAAATATGAGGCAAAAGATGTTTTTCCGATAAATAAAGGGTTAGGGGATAAAAAAGAGACTCTCGGAATTGCAGATAATGGCTCCGCGTCTTTTATTGCAGATGATAAAAATTTAGAAAAAATAGAAATTATAACAATTGACGAATTCGTATCTGAAAATGATTTAAATGTTGGCTTGATAAAAATGGATATAGAGGGTTTTGAAATGAACGCGCTTAAAGGATCTATTAATACAATAAAAAAATATAAGCCGGTGTTACTTATAAGCATATATCATTCCGGAAACGATTTCTTCGAGATAAAACCATTTTTAGAAAAAATTAACAAAGATTATAAGTTTAAAATTGCTAAATTAAATCCCTTTCATCTTGTTTTTGAAACCATGCTTATATGCTGGTAGTCTTACAACGATTTTGAAATTTTTTATTAGATTTTCATGGCGAATGAAATAAAAATATCATTTATTATACCTTGCTATAATTGTGAAAAAACCGTTAGAGAATCAGTAGATTCAATATTGCTTCTTGGCTTGGATGATTTTGAAATATGTATGATTGATGATGGATCAACTGATGATACGCATAAAATTTTAAACGAATATAAGAGAAGATTTCCAGATATTATAAAAATAGGACATAATAATAAAAATATTGGCGCAGGAGCCACCAGAAACGAATGTTTTAAATTGGCAAAATATGAATATATTTTTATGTTGGATTCCGATAATATCTTAAATAAAGAATCATTTTCGAAATTACTAAAAAACATGAAAGAAGAAGACGATATCATGGTTTTTGGCATAACTAAATATTTCTACTCCGTTTTTAATCTATTCAAGATTTTTTATAAAGATCTTATATATCTAAAGACAGAAATGACTTTTGAAGATATGAGAAAAACTATAGATCACCCGCTTTTAGGAGGGAATTATTTGTATAAAAGAAAAATATTTGAATCCGTAAATGGCTATGTAAATAAAGTAGGAGTTGATACATGGGCTTTCGGCTATAAAGCTTTAGTAGCTGGTTGCAAGATTAAGATTATAAAAAATACACAATATTTTCATAAGGTTCACAGAAAATCGTACTGGAGAAGCGATGTTAAAAAAAATTTTATTAACATAAAGGAGATGTTTTTAAATATGCCACACAAATTGACTGAAGCGGACATCCAAAATCTTAAAAATTGCAAGAACCCATTAAAGATAATGGATATTATAATCAATAGAAATAATGATTTCGTTTTAATAAAAACAAGTTTTTTATTTAAATTTTTGGTAAGGATTTACTTTTTTTTATGGAAACTTCCCAGCCACAAACAATAATTTTTCTAAGGTTTAATTTCTATGAAAATTTTAATTTTTGCTCCATATTATCTTCCTCATATAGATGGCTTGGGAATATTGATTAATGATTTCTGCGGAAAATTATCCTCAGATAGTTTTGAAATAACTGTTTTTACTCCGCATCTTCCGGAAAGTTCACCAGAAATAGAAAAACCATATAAAAACGTTAAAGTTATAAGATTCCCGGCATTTTACATCGTATCCAATTATCCAATTCCAAAGATTTGGAAGGTTTCTTTTTGGAAAAAAATCTCATTTATCTTTAAACTCAAAAATGATGTAGTTATTTCATATATGAGATTCTTTGTTGTTACCTTTTTTGCATTAATTTATAGTAAAACCAAAAAAACGAAGTGGATTCATATAGAGCATGGTTCAAGTTTCGTTACATTATCAAGCAAGTTTAAAATGTGCGTAGCTAAATTGTGTGATTATACTTTGGGAAAAATTGTATTGAGGCTATCTGATGTTAATATTTCAGTTTCTTCGGCTGTTAGGGACTTCATTAGGAAATTTGATTCAAGGTATTCGCCCATAATTTTTAATTCAATAAATGTAGAAGAAATAGAAAAAACAGATCCCGATTTTAAAATAAAAGAAGAAAATGAGGGAAAAGTAATAATTTCTTTTGTAGGCAGGCTTTATAGATGGAAGGGTGTTGAAAACAGCATAAAAATAATAAAATCATTACCAGAAGAAATAAAAAATAAAATAATTTTTCTTATTGTTGGAGATGGCGAAGACTATGATAGACTAAGCAAGTTGATAAGCGAAAAAGATCCAATAAAATTATTAGGAGAACTACCGCATGAAAAAGCACTGGGAATTCTGAAAGTGTCTGATATATATCTTCATTCAGCAATGCCTGGCGGAGGCTTATCGGGTTCATTGCTTGAAGCCATGTGTCTGAAGTGCGCGGTTGTGGCGACTCCAAATGAAGGAGCTAAAGATGTTATAGTCAATAATAAAAATGGTTTTTTGGCGGATAACACGAGGGAGTTTAGAAAAGAAATAATCAATTTATTTTTAGATGCTGATAAACGTATATTTTTCGGAGAAAATGCTTCAAACACAGTAAAAAATAAATTTAATTTAGATTTTATAATAAAACAATATGAAGATATTTTTAATATATGAAAAAAAATGAAAAAGAAAATTTTATAGAGATTAAAATTACCAAGGACTATACAATAAAGAAGTCTATAAAGAAAATTAATGAAGAGAGAATCAATCCAAAAATTTGGGACTGGTGTTATTTAAATTTAAAACCGATTTTAAATGAAGTAATTTATTTCGTTAGTAAGCTGAAAGAAGATAATTCAAGAAACGTTTTAGATTTAGGGTGTGGAACAAAACCTTATAATAAATTATTTGACTTTACTAATAAATATATAGGGTTCGATGTACAGAAGAATGAAAAGGTTGATTATATTGGAGTTAATTGGAAACTTCCATTTGGAGATGATGAGTTTGATTCACTGATGTCAACCCAAGTTCTTGAGCATACCGAAGAAATTTGTGAAACGATAAAAGAGATTAAAAGAGTGGTCAAAAATAATGGCTTGATTTTTATCTCTGTCCCATTTGTTTTTCCTGAGCATGAAATACCTAATGATTTTTTTAGATTTTCTCGATATGGAATTCAAAAAATTTTTAGAGATTTTGATATACTAAAAATTACTCCTTCGAATGGTTATTTCGGAACAATTTTTTTGGCAATTAACACTGTGATTCATTATATTCCTGGCTCTAGCTATTTTGCTTTCCCAATTTTTTTCTTAAACAACGCATGTTCTCTAGCAATGGATTTATTTTTTAAGATTTTTTTCAAATTGTTTAATTCAGGTAAAATGAGAGACATTTACGAATATTATTATCTAGGTTTTCCTGCTAATTATGCAGTCCTTTTTAGAAATAAAAAGTAATTTATAAAAAATTATATTATTATGAAAATCGTGAATTATATAAAAAATAATATTTGGATGTCGACCTTACTAGTTTTTTGTTTATTTTTTATAATTTATGGATCTATCTATCTTTTTACTGATGGCATTTCTGCTCCAGATGACCATTTTTTTCATTTAAAATTTGCATACTTGCTGAGAGAACAAGGTTTTTATGTGGCGAATAATTATGATTGGATTCCAATTCAAACTCATAGATATTCCGTGTCATTATTTCAAGCTTCTCTAATCCCGTTCACCTTTTTCAAGGATTTATTTACTGGTCTTCGCGTTAGCGATACTTTCGGAGCTGCCTTTTCACTTGCTGTTATTTATTTTGCCTTAAGAAAATTTAATTTCAATCATGCCTTTTTAATGCTTTTGATATTACTGTCTTCTGCTTATTTTTCTTTTAGATTGTTTTATGGCAGAGGCTATGTCTTGACACTCGGATTGGTTCTCCTGGAGCTTTATTTTATGCAGAAAAAAAAATATTCCAAGTTTTTTCTAGTCTCTTTTTTTCATATCCTTTGGCATCCGAGTTCTCTATTTTTCCCACCAATGATAGCTTTTTTTACAGGAGTATCAAAATACTTAACGGAAAAAAAAATTGAGTGGAAAGGTTTTCTAGCAGCCCTTCTTTCTATTTTTTTTGGCATGTCAATTTATCCAGGATTTCCAAGGAATATTTTTTCTTGGGTCACTAATTTAGCGAATATTTCAGATGGTGCTAATGATGGTCTAAAACTAGAAGGCAATGAGTTATATGCAAAAAACAGTCTGGATATGTTTATAAATAATCCAATTTTTTCTTTTTTAGCCGTTATCTCCATTGTTTTAGTGGTTTATTTATATATTGAAAGCAAAAATAAAAATCCTATTGATGAAAATCAGAAAGAAAAATTATCAGAAGTTTTTTCCTTTTTTCTGATGTTAATATTTTTTAATTTAGGGGCGATAAAAATCAGCGGTCGTTTTTTTGATTATTATCTTCTTTTCATCGTTACTCTTTGGGCTAGTATTTTGAAGCTGCTTTTTGCGAAAAGAGAAATTATTATTGGTGAAAAAATATCAAAATATATTGTTTTTGCCTGCTTTATCTTTTTCTCTTACCTAAGTCTTAATAACTTTCTTGATTTAAGAATAAAAATAGATAATTCTGATTATAAAACTATAAAAGCGCCGGTTGAGTGGATTCGTGATAATTCAAAAGAAAAAGAGATGGTTTATTTGCAGAATTGGTCTGATTTTACCAAAGCCTTTTTCTATAATGACAAAAATATATATTCTTGGGGAATGGAGCCGAAAGATTTAAACAATAAAAGTCCTAAACTTTATTGGAAAGCCTATAGCATACTTGCCTATAGCTTTTATTGCGAAAAACAGGAGGATTGTGAGAAAGACGTCGAAGCAACTCAAAAAAAGTATGAAAAGATGAGTGAGGATGACCAGAAAAAATTTAAAAAAGAAAATTCCAGAAAAATCATAAATTCAATCAAAAATGACTTTGGATCAAGATTTATTCTTTCAACAAGCTCCAGTTTTAGCGAGCTTATTAAGCTAAACGAAGATCTAATTGAAGATCAATTTGAATCAGTTTCCGAAAAGGACGAAAATTACAAAATAACCGCCTTCAAGCTTAAATAAGAGGAGTATGGGGCCATCTGGTGCATTGTTAGATACAATTTTTTTGACCAGCTGGATAAAAAACAAGATTTATGGTTTAATTAGGGTAGAAAAGAGCTAAAAGAAGTTTAAAATAAAAAATAGCGGGGGATAAAAACAAAACTTTATGATTATAGCCATATTTTTTCTCATCGGCCTTATGGTTGGCAGTTTTTTGAATGTTTTGGTGTACCGGACGCGCGTGGCGGAAGACATTTTTTTTGATCGTTCCCGCTGTCCGCATTGTAAAAAGGTTATTGTTTGGTACGACAACATTCCGCTTTTGAGCTTTATTCTTCTCAAATTCCGCTGCCGGAATTGCCGGAAAAAAATATCCTGGCAGTATCCGGCTGTGGAACTTTCGCTGGGAATCTTGTTTGCAGCCTTAGGCGTCAAATATTTCATCATTCAAGACTTTTCTTCCTGGACGACAACTTTATATTTCCTAGGAGTAGCTGTTTTTCTCGTGGCTATTTTTGTTTATGACTGGCTCTATATGGAAATCCCCGAGATTTTCATCTGGCCAGCCATTGCGTGGTCGCTGGCCTTCAATCTGCTTCTTGATTTCAACAAAGGCAATTTTTCAGGAGATGTTTTCAGCGTCAGTACCTATTCTGGAATTCTGGCGGCTTTTGTCGCTTTCACATTTTTCTTTTTGATGTCGACGCTGTCGCATGAAAAATGGATGGGGATGGGGGACGCTTATCTCGCGATTTTCCTGGGACTGATCCTGGGTTGGCCGCAAATCTTTCTGGCTGCTTTTTTCTCCTTCTTCACTGGGTCAATTTATGGTATAATAGCGATAGCCCTTGGCAAAAAGAAGATGAAGAGCCAGGTTCCTTTTGCGCCTTTTTTGGTCATAGGAACGCTCATCGCGCTTTTCTGGTACCAGCCAATAGTTGATTGGTATTTTGGGTTATTTTGAATAAACACGAAGGAAACGAATACTTACTAAAATAACGAAATTAATGAGAAAGAAATCAAAATTTTTTTCAAAGGGGTTTACGCTTGTTGAAATATTAATCGCGATTGCGATTATGCTCGTTATGTTTATGGTGGGCTATGCTTCGCTAAGCTCGCCAAAGAGTGAAAATAAGCTGAAAGCGGCGCAAAGGGAAGTGGCTTCGGCAATATCAGTCGCGCATAGCAATGCGCTTCAGGGCAAGACGGTCAATAAAATTTTGCCTCAATATTGGGGGTTTAAATTTGTTAATAATAAAAAATATCAAATTTTTAATTGGGATGGTTCTTCTCCAAGCGATAGTATGGTTGAAGAATACACACTGAGTAATGGTGTAACTCTTAGTGATCCTGCTGATTTTAATGACTCGAGAATTACATTCTCAACTCCAAATGGAATTGCTGGTGGTGCTACTCTGCCACTTACCTTGACTCTGAGTTTATCGGGGTCAATAAAAACAATCACCATAAACTCCGCTGGAGTTGTCAGTGAAAATTAGTTGAAAGTATAGTTAGAATATGTTTAATATAAAAACAAATATATTTGGTTCAAAAGCAAGAAAGCGAAATGGGTTCTCCTTATTGGAATCAATTCTTTCGGTTTTTTTGGTTTCTATGGGGCTTGTTGTTTCCATAAAGCTTCTGACTTTGGGAGTCAGCCAATCGATGAAAAACAGAGATCAGTTTGCTGCCAGTCTTTTGGCGCAGGAGGGAGTGGAGCTTGTAAGAAATATTAGGGATAATAATTGGGCGGATAATGATCCAACGACAGATAGTTTTAACAAAATAACGACAGGTACTTCCTGCAGGATTGACTATACCCATATTTCAGCAGATTTAGTAGATTGTTCCCTCGTTTCAAGTAAGCAACTTTATTTAAATGCTGGATTTTATAATCACACCGCTAATGGTTCTGCAACGAAATATTATAGAGAAATAATTATACAGGATAATACTACTTCAAAAACTGTTACAAGCGCCGTAAGATGGGGATCAGTGGCTTTTCCTTCAATAGCAAATATGTCTAGTCAATGTAACACTGCAAATAGTTGCGCATACACGCAAATCACTTTGAATAAGTGGGGAGAATGATAAAAAATCAAAATGGAAATATCAAATCTCAAAATTATAAGAAAAAATGAAAAATAAGAAAAAATTTAAGAAAGGTTTTTCTCTCCTGGAGATGATTGTGGCGATGTTTATTTCCACTCTTATTGTTACCGTTGTGGTGTCGGCTTTTGCCAGTGCTTTTCGAGCCAGGGAAAGTGCCGGCAACACTCAAAGAAGCATTGAAGACGCTAAAACCTCGATGGAGTATATGGCCAAGGTCATAAGGATGAGTAGTAACTTAAAGCCAACTACTCCTGGTTCTTCTGATTATATTACTATGTATAACAAATCTAGGGAAATTTGTATAAAATACGAATATGGTGGCAATAAGATAATCGAATATAGCTGTTCACCTGAAGATAGTGATGTTACTGATGCAAGCAGGGGTCCTTGCTATGATGATGGAACTCCTTGTTCTAGTAATCGTGATTATAGTAATTTTACACCAAAGGAAATAACAGGAAGCAAGGCTTTGTCAGGTGCTGGATTTTCAATTGGCGGAGATTATATAAAAAGAGTTACGATCCAAATGCAAATGGCCAGCGATTCGAACGCGAAATTGCAAACGACGGTTTCGACCAGGGATTATAAGGATCTAAATCCGACGGGGAACTAAAAAGAAGTAAGAAGTAAGAAGTAAGAAAAACGAAACCGCGTAAAATAAAAATTTTCCGGAAAAATTTTTATCACGCGGCAAGCATGTGGTATGAAACAAAAAAGGAATATAAAAAATGGTTCGGTGCTTGTTATTACGCTGGTTATTTTTGGAATAATTGTGGTTACATCTCTTAGCGTAACGCTGGTTACTCTTCGTAACCTGAAAACTTCAATGCAGGCCAGCAAGACCAATATTGCCTATCAGAATGCGGATGAAGGAATTGACAATGTGATGACGGCAATTTTAAAAGGGCAGAAAAGTTATAGCAGTGGCAATATAACTGTGGAAAGTATTACAAAAACATGTAGCCCTGCTCTTATGCCTTGCGTATCAAATGCTACTTGTTGTCCAGCCGGGAATAGTCTTGACGGAAAAATTGTTTCTGGCATAGATTGTACCGAAACTGCCAAAAGAGAATACGAGGTTGAAATTCTTGACGGAGCGGATTCGCCCGTTCGGATTAAATGTTATGACACAACAAAAGATATTTCCGAAATCGTCCAACTGAAATCAAGCGGTAATGACAATTCGGTCGGAACGCAAAGAGTTGTCGGGGCGAATGTTGAGCAGAAGGATTTAGCTATTAAGCTTCTTTTGCATATGGATTCTATTGTTGGCACGGGAACAGAGGCTGTTGATAATAGCCGGGTTCATCACTCAGTTACTAATTTCAATAATGTTGAAATTGGCGTAGTTGGCGCATTGCCTTTCACTGATTCTAATTATGGCTATGCCTCTTTTGAAGAATCATCAAACTCATATTTAAAAACGTCGGATGTGGTAGGAGCAGATTGGTCAACCGTTGGTGCAAATGGGATAACACCATTCACTGTTGATTTCTGGTTTAAAATTGATAGCAGCGGTATCGACGATCCTCAAACCATGTTTTATATGAAAAATGGCGCTTCAGACCGTTTAAAAATAAGTTATGTCAAGGCAAGTCAGACAATACAGCTAATTGCTCTTGGCACAACAACCTGTAGTTATTCTGAGAGTATTAACAGTGACTGGCACCATCTTGCAGTTGTAAGGATTTTGACGACCAACGATATTAAATTATATTTAGATGGAGAGTCTCAATCTCCTATTGGACCCTGTAGTGTAGCTGGAGATATGAACCCTACCGACATATTTATTGGGTCAGATGGAGTCGCTGGTACCTCGGATCAGTATAAAGGTTTTATTGATGAGCTTAGGGTTTTCGCCGGACAATATTGGACTGCAAATTTTAATACTAGTCTTCCTACGAGTCCTTATTAAAAAAAGCTAGCTTTAAGAAATGAGATTTTATGTCCGGTGTTTGTCACCGGATTTTGATTTTGGCACAAGGGTTGATATAATAAGGTTATGCCCGGTAGTGAAATTTCAATTGATTGTCGAAGGCAATCATATCTTGAAACTACCAATGGAATAAAATTTCTAAGGCATAGATCAAAAGAATATTCTATAATAATTTAACATTGAAATTCTACTACCGGGATGGATAAATCAGGAGCAGGCGTCAAAAACCGAATAAAAAAGCTGACGGCGGAGATCAATAAGCTTCGCTATGAATACCATGTTTTAGACAGACCGGACATCACGGACGAAGTTTATGATTCCCTGACACGCGAACTCAAGGAACTTGAAGAAAAATATCCCGATCTCAAACTCCCGGAATCTCCTATTGGCCGGATCGGAGGGAAGCCGATCGAAAAGTTCCAAAAAATTCGCCACCAGGTGAGGCAATGGTCATTTGATGATGCTTTTTCATTTCAGGAGCTTGAAAAATGGGAGGAAAAAATCGAAAGAATGGTTAAGAAAATAAATCCGAAATCCGAAATCCCTGCCTCGCCGGCAGGCAGGCGAAATCCGAAACAAATTCAAAATTCAAAATTCCTGCCTACCGGACAGGCAGGCAAAATTCAAAATTCTTTTTTAGATTATTGCTGTGAGTTGAAGATTGACGGTTTGAAAGTAATTCTGACTTATGAAAATGGGGTTTTTGTCAGAGGAGCGACTAGGGGCGATGGAGCGATTGGCGAAG
>Ga0247841_10010607_pt1 | contig 12506 bp, 12 predicted proteins | sample LaCruzMarch2015__2_FD_192410 | JGI IMG/M metagenome (GOLD analysis project Ga0247841, IMG submission 192410) | Freshwater microbial communities from meromictic Lake La Cruz, Castile-La Mancha, Spain - LaCruzMarch2015_18m | ecosystem: Environmental > Aquatic > Freshwater > Lake | place: Spain... | reverse complement strand
CATTGCTGATGGTTTTCTTCGGAATAATTGTTGGTATAGGAATTGTTTTTGGAAAGAATTTTTGGGAGAAAAACTTCAAGAGAAACATGTAAAGCGTAGAAAATTCGTGAATAAAAAACTAAATATTAAATATTGAACAGTAGAAAGCTGCGCGGTTTTTTATGATGGGATGATCATTTTTTGTTCTAAAAGATGAAAAATCTTGATGCAGCTTAATCTGCTATTTTGCCCATAGAGGAATCAACGATATTGTCAAAAATATAGAAATTAGTTCACACGTACTTAATTGCTATGGCATTACAGTATATTTTGTCAAAGGAGGGAGTTCAACCAAAATTTGCGGCTATGGAAACAGAACAAGAAGGTATATAGAGCTAATAAACAGGAAATAGAAAAATACCACCCAGTCAGCTATCTACTTGTTAATAAAAGTGGATAGCAAATTCAATTATAAAATTCGAATTTCATTTGAGATTTAAAACTAAGTAATTACAGTGTTATATTTGACAGAGGATGTAAAAAGGCATAAGGAAAAAGGGTGGAAAATTCATTTTTTCATTTTCATTTTTCATAATTAAAAATCAGCACCAAATTCCAAACAGGAAGAATTAATTATTACGATAAAATTTGAATCAATTAAAAAAGTGTCAAGTATTTTTTCGATACAATTCAAAGTTGTCCTTAAGCAAAGAATTATTAGGTGATCATAGAAACAAATTGAGTTTTTATTTTACTGTTTGGATCACGATATCACGTTGGGGTCGAAGAACATTTATAAAGAAAATGATTTACAAGAGGGAGAATATTCGTTGGAATTCCTGCGGTTTCAACCTGAGAATAGCTGATTTAAAAAGGGAGGGTTATTATATTTATTACACCGTTATTGCTGGTTATAAGAAACGCCATTGATTATTTTGACAATAATGCGCAACTGTTTTCAAGGCTACCATCATATACTCACAATAGAACAGAACTTACTCAATTATCATAATATAATCAGCACAAAAAAGTATTGCGTTTCATGGTAAATCGACCACAATTTAACTCATTACAAACACTGAAGCTCTTGAATTGATTTTGTGGAAAGAAATCTGGAAAGTCTTCATGAATATGCACCCCTACCCGTACAAATTACTTTCCCTGATTCTCCTTCATGGGAAATTGCCAGCGTACCGGTCTGTAAACGATTATCAGCGTGGAGTATAAAGATTGAACGTAACCTAAATGTTTTATATTTATTTGTTATAGACGCTTTAAATGCAAATAGTCATAAAAAGCCAAAGCTTGGCAGTTCTTCTTAAACGAATGTGGCAACATATTTTACCACGCCGAAGGATACAGTTCGGGATTCTATGTGTGCTGATGATTATTTCGTCCTTTGCCGAGGTAATCAGCATTGGTACCCTTTTGCCTTTTTTAGGTGTACTTACTGCTCCGGAGCGTGTTTTTCAAAATCCTCTTGCTAAACCAGTAATTCAAGCACTAAACCTGGACGAACCCAAGCAGATGTTATTACCGCTTACTATTGCATTCTGCATTGCTGTAGTTGTATCCGGAGCAATGCGCTTGCTTTTACTTTGGGCTCAGACCCGCCTTAGCTATGCCATTGGGGCAGATTTTAGTTTCAGTGTCTATCGACGTACACTTTATCAACCATATAGTGTGCATTTGTCGCGAAATAGCAGTGAGATTATTTCAGGCATCACAGGGAAAACTATCTCGGTCATTTATGGTGCATTAATCCCAATTCTTACAATCATTACCTCTGTAATAATGCTCTTCATGATTCTTAGTGCTTTGGTTGCTATCAATCCAACGATAGCCCTTGTGGCAATTGTCGGATTCGGTGCTATTTATATTTCTATTATCCAGATAATGAAGAAGAGACTTTCTCTTGATAGTAAACGAATCGCCCGGGAATCTACCAATCTAATGAAAACAATGCAAGAAGGTTTGGGGGGCATTCGTGATGTATTGATTGATGGCACCCAAGCCACTTATTGTGATATTTATCGTAATGCTGATTTGCCATTACGCAGGGCACAAGCTAATATTACAATTATTAGTGGTAGTCCGCGCTTTGGGACAGAAGCATTGGGAATGGTTCTCATTGCTGTCTTAGCTTACTCGCTTGCAGGAAGTTCTGCAGGATTTGCAACAGCTATTCCGGTATTGGGAGCCTTAGCCTTGGGCGCGCAACGGATGCTACCTGTACTTCAGCAATTATACAGTAGTTGGACCACCATAAAAGGAGGGGAGGCTTCTTTAAAAGATGTCTTGGATCTCCTTGACCAGCCCTTGCCCGAGTACACCCTAAAACCCATGCCGGAACCGATCCATTTTCAGCGTGATATTTCACTTAAAGGATTATCTTTCAGGTACACACAAGATGCTCCATGGGTCCTGCAGAATATGAATTTCATCATTCCTAAAGGCTCTCGAATTGGATTTATGGGAATTACTGGAAGTGGCAAAAGTACGCTTTTAGATATTTTTATGGGATTACTGCAACCCACAGAGGGAAATATGGCTATTGACGGAGTGCCGATTTCTTCTGAGAATTATCGTGCATGGCAAGCTCATATTGCGCACGTGCCACAAGCTATTTACCTTTCGGATACTTCCATTACTGAGAACATTGCTTTTGGCATTCCAGTTAATCAAATCGACCACGAAAGAGTTCGGCAAGCGGCGCAGAAAGCACAAATTTCAGAAACAATTGAGACTTGGAATAAGCAATACAAAACAATTGTTGGAGAACGGGGTATTCGTCTTTCTGGTGGACAGCGGCAGCGAATAGGTATTGCCCGGGCACTCTATAAAAAGGCTGATGTGATAGTTTTCGACGAGGCGACCAGTGCGTTGGACAACGAAACAGAGCACGATGTAATGGAAGCAATTGAAAGCCTTGGTAACGACTTAACAATCCTCATTGTTGCTCATCGGCTGACGACACTTAAATATTGCACCCAAATAATTGAATTGGCAGAAGAAGGTGTGAGGCGTACCGGTAGTTATTACGAAATGGTGGAACAAATAGATAATGATCACGCTGTAATAAGTTAAAGTTTAATTGCTTACAAATATTCATTCTCATTGAAGAAGATTGATAAATATTTCCGATAGTATAAGACTTAGAAAAGGTATTCACAAAAGATTTAATAAGGATTTTAACTATTCAATGCACAATCCTACCCCCCCCCCACTAATTCCTGCCAACCATAAAATTCCTTATGGACGTCAGGATATCAATCAGGCCGACATTGATGCGGTTGTTGAGATTCTAAACTCTGACTTCCTCACTCAAGGCCCGGCCGTCTCCAAGTTTGAACAAAGTATCGCCAATTATACTGGAGCTAAGCACTCAGTGGCTGTAAACAGTGCCACCAGTGCACTGCATATCGCCTGCCTGGCCTTAGGTGTTGGGAAAGATGACATTGTCTGGACTTCACCGAGCACCTTCGTTGCCAGTGCGAATTGCGCGCTTTATTGTGGTGCAAGGATAGACTTTGTCGATATCGATCCGCGGACTTACAACCTCAGCATAGAGTGTCTCGCCAAAAAACTGGAAATGGCAAAACGGGTGGGCATCTTGCCTAAGGTACTAATACCTGTCCATTTATGTGGTCAGTCATGTGAAATGGCCGCCATCTATGCGTTGGCTAAGCAATACGGTTTCAAGATCATCGAAGACGCTTCACACGCCATCGGTGGAAAATACAGACCACAGCCTATTCCTGATACTGAAGGAAAAGAATTGACGTGGCAATCCAACTCTTTTGAACCTATAGGTAACTGCCGTTATAGCGATATAACCGTGTTTAGTTTTCATCCTGTCAAGATCATCACTACCGGTGAAGGAGGCATTGCGCTTACGAACGATCCAAAAATAGCCGCTCAAATGGTACGGTTGCGCAGTCATGGGATCACAAGTGATGCTCAACAGATGCACAACAGGCCCGATGATGAAATTTGGAACTATCAGCAGATAAGTCTCGGCTTCAACTATCGTATGACCGACATTCAAGCAGCCCTGGGCATAAGTCAAATGAACCGGTTAAATGAATTTGTCGAAAAACGCCATCGCATTGCTCTACGATATGACATAGAACTGGCTGGTTTACCAATCAGAACCCCTTGGCAACATCCGAATAGTTATTCAAGTTATCACCTTTACCCGATTCGATTAAAATTGGACGAAATTAATAAAACCCAACGTCAAGTATACAATGAACTCCGGGCAAAAAATATTCTCGTCAATTTACATTATATTCCAGTTTATCGTCAGCCTTATTTCGAAGCAATGGGGTTTAAACAAGGATACTGTCCGGAGGCAGAGCAATATCATAAAGAAACCATTAGCATTCCTCTTTACCCAGGTATGACAGACGATGACCAGAGTCAAGTCATTAGCTTATTAATTGAAGTATTCAAATGAAACTTGGCCTTGGCACAGCACAGTTCGGTCTCCTGTATGGCATCAGCAATACTCATGGAAAGACAAACCCGAATGAAATACCCCAAATACTAGAACGAGCTGCTAGTGCAGGGTGTGAAGTAATTGACACCGCCCCGGCTTACGGTGATGCTGAAATGATACTTGGTAATTATTTGCAGGCTAATCATCCATTCAAAATTGTGACTAAAAGTAATGCAATCAATGGGCGTACGGTTGATAACGATTTAATCCACAAATTCAGAAATGAATTTTTTGATTCACTTAAGCGCCTTCACCAATCAAGCGTTTATGCTTTGTTGGCCCATAATGCCGATGATCTTCTTGGCCCAAATTCGGTAGGGTTATTTGAAACTATGTGTAATTTTCGTCAAGATGGCTTGGTCGAAAAAATAGGTGCCTCTGTCTATAATAAGGATCAAATTGATGCACTTTTAGCGCGATATGAGATCGACATTCTTCAAATCCCCCTGAGCATATTTGATCAAAGGCTTATGAAGGATGGTACTCTTGAGCATTTGCATAAGATTGGGGTCGAGGTTCATGTGCGTTCTGTATTCTTGCAAGGACTTTTAATACTACCACTAGAAAAAATACCTGCCTATTTTGATCCCATTCTTCCAAAATTGCATACCTGGCATAACAACTTGGCAGAACATCACCTTTCAGCAGTTGAGGGCGCATTGGCTTTTGTCACAAACATCGCACATGTCGGATCAACAATAGTTGGATTTGAAACACTGAAGCAGTTTGAACAGATCCTTAATGCCAGACCCGATCCGCTTAAATTTAATACAGATATACTCGCTTGTGACAATCCTGCATTTGTTAACCCTGGTTTATGGAAAATCAAATAAAAAAACTTCATTTGGGAGTGATTGGGGTGTCGGAGGGCAATGGTCATCCATATTCTTGGTCTGCAATATTTAATGGCTATAATCCTGAAGCCATGGAAGAGTGCGGATTTCCAGTCATTCCGAGGTATTTGGAGAAGCAGCAATTTCCTGAAGATGCAATAACCCTTGCCTCCGTCACACATATTTGGGCTCAAGATAAGGAAATTGCGCAGCACATAGCAAAAGCCGCTCTAATAGAAACAGTGGTTAAAGATTTTACTGACATGATCGGTCATATTGATGGTCTGTTACTAGCGCGTGACGATGCTGAGAACCATGAAGATTTTGCAGCCCCCTTTCTTGACGCAGGCATACCAATATATATTGATAAACCTCTTGCTCTTTCAGTCATTGAAGCACAAAGAATGTTCAATAGACAACGGTATGAGGGCCAACTATTTTCTTGCTCTGCATTGAAATATGCAGAGGAACTGAAGTTATCGAACCATGAAATAGCTAGGGTTGGAAAAATACGCTATATACAAGCCTTAGTTCCTAAAGACTGGGACAAATATGCGATTCATGCAATTGAACCTGTTTTACAAATAGCTGGCGACTATGGTAATCTTGTTAGTACTCGGGTATTCCATGACGATGACATTACAATGTTTAACGCATCATTTAGCAATAGATTGAATATTCAAATTTCAGCCTTGGGTTCAATTCCAGCGCCAATATCAATAAAAGTATTTGGTGAATCAGGGTGGGTGGAGCTTACTTTTCAAAATACCTTTAAAGCATTTAAGTGTGCATTGGAAGACTTTGTACTTGGAATCATTCATCATGATGTTCGTTCATCTCCGGAAATCATAATTTCGGCAATTAAACTTGTTGAATCTGGAAGACGTCAATGAGAACTAGGACTATTTTGTTGACTGGAGCGAGTGGTAAGTTTGGGAAACTGCTAACGCATCATTTTTTGGCAATGGGAGATGTTGTAATCGGAACGGCGAGATCACGAGAATCACTAGAGCGATTGATAAATGGATTGCCTAATAATTGCAATAAATTTATTGGTATTTTAGTGAATCTTGCTGCGAATGATGGCATTGAAAAACTTTGTGTTGATTTAACGGAACGGAAACTTTACCCTGATTGTTTGATCAATAATGCCCGTTCCATAGAGAATTTAAAAGTTCAGGATAATGGCATCGTAAATCGGGAAAATTTTATCAATGAATATTTGATTGATGTAAATGTTCCTTATGAATTGACAATGACGTTAGTAAAACAGACAGGCAGTCAACTCAAGAAGGTGCTCAATATCGGATCGCAATATGGAATTGTCGCCGCAAACCTCTCTCTCTATGAAAATCCAGAGCAACAATCACCCATTCACTATAGTGTCGCAAAAGCGGCATTGGTTCACCTTACTAAAGAGTTGGCTGTTAGGCTAATAAATCAAGGTGTCCAGGTAAATTGTATCGCTTTCGGAGGGGTCGAAGGCAGAGTCGACGAATCTTTTAAACAACGCTACTCGACATTGTGTCCAAGCGGCCGAATGCTTAAGGAGGACGAGGTTGTGGGTCCTGTAGAACTGCTTCTTTCAGATCTCAGCCTGGGAATTACCGGACAGACCCTAATATCTGATGGAGGATGGTGTTTATGGTAAAACGTCACATTGCAATTATTCTTGCCCGAGGCGGGTCTAAGCGATTGCCACGAAAGAACATTCTCGACTTTCACGGTAAGCCAATGTTAGCTTGGTCAATCGAAGCAGCTTTGGAAAGTAGACAGTTTGATAGAGTACTCGTTTCTACGGATGATGAAGAAATTGCACAAGTTGGTCTGAATTATGGCGCAGAAGTACCTTTCTTGCGTGATTCTGCAGTAGATGATGTTTCGCCTTCAAGTCAGGCGACTTTGGGTGCGTTAAAACAGGCTGAATTATTTTGGGGGGAAGAATATGACTCGGTGTCTCAATTAATGGCCAACTGCCCCCTACGTGACAAAAAGGATATTCTAGATTTAATACTTAACTTTGAACATTTTAAGGTAAATTCACAGATCAGTTGTTTTCGCTTCGGCTGGATGAACCCTTGGTGGGCATTAAAACTAAGTAGCGAAGGTATTCCGGATTACCTTTTCCCGGAAACTCGTACTTTACGGTCACAGGATTTGCCCCCGCTTTACTGCCCGAGTGGGGCAATGTGGATTTCCCGCACCGACTATCTCAAGGCGGAGAAAACCTTCTATTCGGTTGGTCACATATACTTCCCTTTAGACTGGATTTCGGCTATGGATATTGATGATGCAGAAGACATGGCAATGGCGAAGGCATGCTTTCTTGTTAAGCTGCAGAAACAACAAACGGAGAAAAGTTGAAACACATTGTCTTCCGCACTGATGCATCCCTCGATATTGGCACCGGTCATGTCATGCGTTGCCTGACCTTGGCCGAGGCGTTGCGTGAGCGTAGTATGACTTGCCGTTTTGTATGTCGTGCTCATGACGGCAACTTAATTGACCTGATTCGTCAACACGGTTTTGCTACCTATACCTTACCGATCTCCGATCACCAGACCACTAGTGATAAAGCAATGGCTGAGTATCTACCAGGTAACGCTACGTGGTTTGACGTCGACTGGGCTACAGATGCTGAGCAGACAAGAATCGGTATTGGCGAAACAACGGTTGATTGGTTAATTGTCGATCACTATACCCTGGATGCCTGCTGGGAACGCAGCCTGCGTCCCACCTGCCATCATCTAATGGTCATCGATGACCTTGCTGATCGACCGCACGATTGCGATATCATTCTCGACCAGAATCTTGGTCGTATTACAGCTGATTATACTGACCTCGTTCCAGTTTGTTGTACGATACTCACTGGCCCGCAATTTGCCTTGCTTCGCCCCGAATTCGCCTTGCTCCGTCCATATAGCCTTATGCGCCGCGCAACGCCGCAAATCAAACAAATATTGATCAGCATGGGGGGCGTTGACAAGGACAATGCCACCGGTAGAGTGATGGAAGCCTTGAAAAACTGTCCGCTGCCGTTGGATTGCCGCATGATGGTGATGATGGGTTTACATGCACCCTGGTTAGCTGAAGTACGAAATAAGGCAGCACAGATGCCATGGACGACTGAGGTTTTGGTGAGTGAGCCGGATATTGCAAAATTGATGGCTGACAGCGATTTGGCGATTGGGGCAGCGGGTACATCTGCATGGGAACGCTGTTGCCTTGGACTGCCAACGTTGACTTTAATACTTGCAGATAACCAACGGGCAGGCGCGAAAGCACTTTACGCAATAGGTGCTATTTCGCTCCTGGAAGAGCAGCACCAAGTTTCTGAAAGACTTGATGAAAAGATCAAAATCATGTCTAATAGACAATCGTTACAAAAAATGCAGCAAGCTTGTACTTCTGTCACCGATGGTAAAGGAGTTACCCGACTCCTTGCAGTACTATTGAATACAAATGGATGAGAACATAGTTATTCGCCAAATGGTGGAATCAGATATTGAGCAGGTTTTGGCTTGGCGCAATCATCTTGAAATACGACGCTATATGCTTACCCAGCATAAGATTTCGCTGGGTGAACACCGGCAATGGTATAATAAAAACTCACAAGATTACACACAAAAGCTATTGATAGTTGAAGAAGGGACCATTTCGCTCGGTTTTGTGCATTTTAAAGGAGTTGCACAGGGTGGCATTGCCGACTGGGGATTCTACGCGGTGCCAGATACTCCCAAAGGTTCCGGCAGAAAACTGGGTACGACTGCACTTAAATACGCATTTCAGGCATTGGAACTGCACAAAGTGTGTGGCCAAGCCTTAATTTTCAATGAAGCCTCAATCCGCTTCCATAGCAAACTAGGGTTTCGGCAAGAGGGGTTGTTACGGCAGCAGTGTCGAATAAATGGCACTTATTATGATCTAGTTTGCTTTGGACTCATTTGTGATGAATGGTCGGCTCAAGAATTAGGTCAAAGAAATGAGTGATATGGAGAATATGCAAATCGCAGGCCGTAACATCGGGCCAGATCAACCGCCGTATGTCATTGCAGAAATGTCCGCCAATCATAATGGTAAAATAGAAACCGCGCTGCGCATTATCGAAGAAGCCCAAAAAGCCGGTGCTGATGCCGTAAAAATTCAAACCTATACACCTGACACAATCACCCTCAATTGTGACACTGAAGATTTCAAAATTCAGGGTGGTTTGTGGGACGGGCGCACGCTGTATAACCTTTATCAAGAAGCGCATATGCCTTGGGATTGGCACGCCCCACTATTCGAACACGCACGCAAACATGGAATCACGCTGTTCAGTTCCCCCTTCGACAAAACGGCGGTTGACCTACTTGAAGACCTTAATACACCTGCCTATAAAATCGCGTCATTCGAAGCTGTTGACTTGCCGCTGATCAAATATGTCGCCAGCACCGGCAAGCCGATGATCATCTCTACAGGTATGGCCGACGCAGAGGAGATTCAGGAAGCCATCGGCGCAGCCCGCGCTGGCGGTTGCAAACAACTCGCCATCCTGCACTGCATTAGTGGCTACCCAGCCCCAGCCCTTGATTATAACCTGCGAACCATCCCCGACATGATCCAACGCTTCGGTCTTATCATCGGCCTGTCCGACCACACCCTAGGCAACACCACTGCCATCGCCAGTATCGCGTTAGGTGCAGCTATTATCGAAAAGCATTTCACCCTCAACCACAACGGCGGTGGTCCCGATGACAGTTTCTCGCTTGAACCATCTGAACTGGCCGCCATGTGCCAAGGTGCAAAAACCGCCTGGCAAGCCATGGGTCAAGTCGATTATGGCCGAAAATCCAGTGAACAAGGCAATGTCAAATTTCGACGCTCTTTGTATTTCGTTAAGGATTTGAACTCAGGTGATGTTATTACCGAGGATGCGGTTAGGAGCGTCAGGCCAGGATTTGGGTTGGCTCCGAAGCTATACAATGAAATCATCGGAAAGAAAGTGAAATCAAAAATTACTTACGGCATGCCAGTTAATTTTTCGTTGTTGGATTGAATGGCCCTGTCTTAGGGTTGGCAGGATAAAATTTTGAGTTAGAAAAGTTAATATCATCAAATTTGGGATGAAAAACATGCTAACAAGTTAACCAAATTTGCCTTTGTGCTAGTGGTTAATGAATTTGTGGTTGAATCCACCCTTTTTATTTTCTTGTTCGATTATGGACTCATATCGGTTATAAAACAATTATAAAACACTAATGTTTTTTACATCAATAGCTTTTGCCATATTCCTGCTTTTAGTATTCATTTTATATTGGTTTGTTTTCAACCGAAATCTAAAATCTCAGAATCTGTTTTTACTTATAAGTAGTTATTTTTTTTATGGGTGGTGGGACTGGAGGTTTTTATTTCTTCTATTTTTTATTTCTGCTTCGAATTATATAATTGCAATCCAGATTCAAAAAACAGGACAAGAACCACTCAGAAAATTCATTTTTATCGTTGGCTTGGTCATTAACATTGGTGCTTTAGTCATCTTCAAGTATTTCAATTTTTTTATTGACGGAATGGTTCATCTTGTTTCCTTCTTAGGTATCAAGGTGAATCTTCAAACCCTAAATATCATTTTACCTGTTGGGATAAGCTTTTACACTTTTCTTTCTCTGAGTTATATTATTGATTCATATCAAAATAAACTTAAACCCACCAAGAATATTTTCGATACATTATTAACATTCAGTTTTTTCCCTATTATCCTTGCAGGCCCAATTCAAAGGCCAATTAGTCTATTGCCTCAAATTCAAAAAATGAGAATCTTTAATTATGAAAGAGCAGTGGATGGGTCTAAACAGATCCTTTGGGGGATATTTATGAAGATTGTAATTGCAGATATGTGTGCATTATGTGTCAATCAAATTTTTGCTGATTCTATAACATATGCAGGCAGTACCTTGATTTTGGGAATTTTCCTTTTTACTGTTCAGATTTATGCTGATTTTGCAGGGTATTCCAATATCGCTATAGGATTGGGAAAATTACTTGGTTTTAATATAATGCGGAATTTTACCTATCCCTATTTTGCAAGGGATATTAGGGAGTTTTGGAAAAGATGGAATATTTCTCTTACAACGTGGTTTCGGGATTACATATTTTTACCATTCGCTTATTTAGTATCCCGAAAAATAAAATCTGATCGGATTTTATTTATAAAAACTGAATTCATAATTTACACGATTGGGTTAATAGTAACTTGGATATTAACAGGATTATGGCATGGCGCTAATTTTACCTTCGTTATTTGGGGTCTTATTCAGGGATTTTTCCTTTTAATGAACCACTTAAGTGCAAAGACCAGGAAAAGATTATTAAAAAAATTGAATATTCCTAATGATAATATTTTATTAACACTTTTCGATTCTATTGGTACTTTTATCATTATTATGTTTTCATGGATTTTCTTTAGAGCAGATGACGTTGGGCATGCATTGAATTATATTTCGAAAATATTTTCAATGTCATCGTTCACTATTCCAGAACTACTACCAAAAAGAACGATCCTCTTAGTTGCCTTCTTTTTTATCGTTGAGTGGATTGGCAGAAAACAGGAATTTGCTATCGCAGGAATAGGGTTGCAATGGGCAAGACCAGTGAGATGGGCAATTTATTACAGTCTCATTTTCGCTATTTTCTATTTTATTAACCTTGACAGTCCGCAATTTATTTATTTTCAGTTTTAAAAATGAAACAGTTTATTATAAAGATAATACTATTCTTCCTGATCCTTTTTCCTGTTTTTTTTATTGTGGGCAGAGATTATCGTACTGTTGTGAAATCGGATTTTATGGCTGCTATAATAGACAAACATGCCTTATTAGAAAACACACACCCCCCGCGTATTTTACTCTGTGGTGGTTCTAATTTAGCTTTTGGTATTGATAGTAAAAGAATACAAGATACATTTGGATTGCCTGTTATAAATTTGGGATTACACGCAGGGTTGGGTGTGGAATTTATGATTAATGAAATAAAATTATCAACTAAGCCGACTGACATTGTAATATTTTCATTTGAATATTTACTTGATCCTAAGGGAGATTATATTAGCCTCAATTAATTGTTAGCACTTTTTAAGCTTAAATTTACCAACCTAATGGCAAAACAACAGAGAAAAAGTGCGAAGAAAAAGACCCAGATAGTACTGGAGCTATTGC
>Ga0247841_10010606_pt1 | contig 12509 bp, 9 predicted proteins | sample LaCruzMarch2015__2_FD_192410 | JGI IMG/M metagenome (GOLD analysis project Ga0247841, IMG submission 192410) | Freshwater microbial communities from meromictic Lake La Cruz, Castile-La Mancha, Spain - LaCruzMarch2015_18m | ecosystem: Environmental > Aquatic > Freshwater > Lake | place: Spain... | reverse complement strand
ACTACAGAAAAAAGAAAAACTTTGATGTTTCAAGTTCTCAATTAGCTGTAGTAATCCAAAAGATGATTAATTCTGAAAAGTCGGGAGTAATGTTTTCCAATAACCCAATAACCAATGATAATTCTATTTTAATAGAAGCAGTTTATGGTTTAGGAGAAGGTATAGTTTCGGGGATGATAAAACCAGACAGCTATGCTGTAGATTCAAATTTAGATAAATTCAAGATATTAAGTGAAGAGATTAATGATAAAAAAGTAGCAATAGTCAGAGATTCTTCTGGAAGTAATAAGACTATAAAATTAACTGCAGAAAGATCAAAAACAAGAGTACTAGAAAATTATGAAATAAAAATCCTCGCCCAATATGGAAAAAGACTTGAGGAGCATTATAAAAAACCTCAAGATATAGAATTTGCAATTGCAGACAAAGAAATTTATATCGTTCAATCACGTCCAGTAACTACCTCATTTAAGCAAAACAAAGATGCACAAATCACTGGAAAAATTCTTCTTTCAGGCTTAGGTGCTTCCCCAGGAGTTGCTTCAGGAATTGTAAGAATAATTCATAATTTAGATGAACTAGACAAAGTCAAGAAAGGAGATGTCCTAGTAACAGAGATGACAAATCCAGACATGGTAGTTGCAATGCAAAGAGCATCAGCAATAGTCACAGATGAAGGAGGAATAACAAGTCATGCTTCCATAGTCTCCAGAGAAATGGGAATTCCAGCAGTAGTAGGAACAGGAGAAGCAACAAAGAAGCTTAAAGATGGACAATTAATAACTGTAGATGGTTACACTGGAAGAGTAATTGATGGAAAAGGTGAAACTCATTTAGTGGAAATTAAACCAATTGTAGAAACAAAAACAAAGATAAAAGTAATTGTAGACCTTCCAGACTATGCAGAAAGAGCAGCCCTATGTGGAGCAAAGTCTGTTGGTTTAGTAAGATTGGAAGGAATAATTGCAGAATCTGGAAAGCATCCACTATTATTCGTAAAAAAGAAAATCCTCCCAGAGTATACTAATATTATATTCAATGGAATAAAAAGAATTGCTGAACACTTTGAAGAACTCTGGATTAGAAGCTCAGACATAAGAAGCGATGAATTCCTGCATTTGGAAGGTTCAACTGGAAAGACAGAATTAAATCCTATGCTTGGCAATCACGGAATAAGATTCTCTCTTAAACACCCTGAAATTCTACATTCAGAACTTCACGCAATAAAAGAATTAGCAGAAATATTCCCAGAAAAGAAAATAGGATTTATGATGCCTCAAATAATAAGTGTCCAAGAAGTTGAAGAAACAAAGAAAATTTCCCAATCCATTCAAATGCCCTCAAATGTCAAATTAGGAATAATGGTTGAAACTCCTGCGGCAGTTCAAATAATAAACCAACTTTGTGAGTCTGGAATAAAGTTCATTAGCTTTGGTACAAACGATTTGACACAATTTATTCTAGCAATAGACAGAAACAATGAAGAAATTCAAGATTTATACAATGAGGAAAATCCAGCCGTTCTTTCTGCAATTAGTTATGTAATAAGGAGATGCAAAAGATATGGAGTTGAGACATCTATATGTGGACAAGCTGCAAGCAGAGAAAGTATGGTAAGATTCCTAATGTCTGAAGGAATAGACTCCCTAAGTGTAAACGCAGATGCAGCATTCAAAATAAGTACATTAGTAGCAGAACTTGAAAGAAATCCTATAACAAAGATGTTTGAATCTGCCGCCGAAACAATATCTGAATTTGTAAACCCCGAAAAAAAGCAAGATAAATTGGCTGGACAAGCACTAAACAGAATAGAAGAAACAAGAATAGAACAAATTCATTCCCATTATCCAAAGCCCGAGGCATTCATGGACCAAAAACATGAGATAAAACATAAAAAAGAAAGCTCTCAAGATATTGAAACAATAATTCTAAAGCAATTGGATGGACAAGAAGAGATACAGAGCAAAGAAAATGAGTATCTCCCAGGAATACTAGAAAGAATTTCCTTTGACGACCCATTGCCCTTATCTGAAGTAGCTAAGATTATCGAACAAGAAACAATCCAAGAATCTTCAGAACAACCAAAAGAAGAACAATCCAATAAGGAAGTAAAGGAAGAAGTATTCGAAGAAGAATTGGATTTGGGTGATTTGGGCAAACAACTTAATTTGGATTAATTACCAGTTTTAACCGGAGAGATACCTAAAGAACATGCCTCAGAGTCACCGGCATCCCTGTAGCCAACAACAGCAAGATTATCGCTAATGTAGTTGAGAACCAACCCCGGAACCCTTGTAACCAATTTATTAGCTTCTGCGCTCAAACCAAAAAAGGACTCGCCTTTATATGCTCTTGAGCCAACAGCCAAGCTTTCAGCTACTTCTCTGCTTCTTGCTAAAGCAATAAGCCCAAGATTTCTTCCAAGATAATCTGTATTCATAGGATGCCAGCTTTGATCTCCCTGAGAAACATTTTCAACTGAAACGGCAGCAAGGTTACCTGCAGAAGCAATCCCAGTTCTTCGCTCTTTTCTCTTTAATTGCTTATCAAAATTGGAAACCATTTCTTCTAAAGCCCTTTGATCATTTACTCCAAACTGAGCTCTTAATTCTTGATTAGGATTATTAACAAAATATGCTTTAGTTGGACTTACAACCATTAAAGTATCTCCTGTTAAAACTTTTCCTACTCCGCCCATAGCATCAACCACTGGATCAAAAGCAGGATTAAATTTTCCATCTTTTTTATGATTATATCTATCTGTTAAGGCATCTCCCGCAAGTTCTAAAACTTGGTCAAATGTTGGTTTAACTAATTTAGTTCCATCAATAGGATTAACACCCCAGTCGGCAGACATTATATTATGCCAAGTACTAGGTCCAACTCTTTGTAGAGGCAAAGGAAAATATCCTCCTCTAACTGAATGAGCATTTGGTTCTTTTGGTGCAATAGTAATAAATTTTCCCATTCTTTTTCTACAAAGAAGAACTATATAAACCTTTTGAGTAGTCCCCTTTAAGGAGTGACAAAAGAAAGCTTTAAATACCTGCTATTGACATGAATTTTATGGTCTCATTGAAACCAAACGCCTATGAACAAGCATGGGGGAAAGCAAGCCTATACCTTCAACTAGCTAATGCTTTCGGAGCAATGCAAAGCCAGGATCCAGGACAAGCAACCCTAGGAAGAAATGTAGCTTCAGAATTAATAAGAAAATACACGGGAGCTAATATGGACAAAAATACTCCAGATCATTTAATAAGAGCAGCCGCTGGAAATTTACTTGAAACTTCATATAGAGAAGCAGAGACTTTTCTTGAGAAAAACCTTGGAGATATTGCAAAACACGCTCCTTCAAAAGCTCTTGAGGGGATAGTTCTAGAGTTATCACCAGTAATAGGATATGATGGAAATAAGAAACTTGCTGCAGCCCATAGAGCATACAAAAACAGTAAACAAACACTTGCAGAGATAAATAGTGGAGAAAGAACTCCAAATAATAATGATCAGGTCAACTCTGTATACCTAAAAGAAAAAGACAAAACCCTTCGAGGATTATACAAAAAGATGTTCGCAAATGTAGATCCAAAAGAAGTAGAAAATCTTCACTCAGGAGTCATGCATGGAATAATGAGAGCTGATTTGAAAGAACCAGACTGGACAACCCAATTATCCAAAGCAAGACAAATAGTCAGAAAAGAGTTAGGCGATGCTAAAACCAAATTCGAAGATGAAGTAGAAGCTAATGGTTTTGATAAGAACTACGCAGCTTGTGCTCTAGCTCATACATTTAGACAAATGATAAGACAAGGAATAATGTCTGGAGACCCACAGAAGAAACAAGAAGCAGTAGTTGGAGTCTTAAAGACGTTAGTGGACTTGCACGGAAAGAATTAAACTAAAATGGTGAAGAGAAATATAAGCCCAGGTGAATGGCATACTGAAGCACAAAGAATAATTAACTCTGCATTTATATCTAATGAACCAGAACCAGAGCAAAAATCAAATCCAGAAGTATATTTCGGAGAAGATTTAGTAGCGATGCAAACCCTATTCAGAAACCAAGTCTTCAATCCAGAATCTGTTTTATATCCTTCGTGTGGATTTGATGGAAGTCCTGCAAAAGTATTTAGAGATGTAACTTTTCTAGATTCGGAAGAAGGAAATAGAGGTTGTATAGAATTATTAAAAAAATTAGGATTCAAGGCATTAAAGCAAGATATAACAAATTACAAACCAGCAAAACCACACGACTTGTTAATTTTACTTAATCCTCAATTTAGATCTGAACTAGCTTTACCCCATTTAGCAGACAGAGGATTTGTCCTAGCAAACAACTATCACAGAAACGCCTCTCAGATATTAGCTATGCCCAACTTCGAATTATTAGGAACTATTGACTTTTCACAAAATCCTGTTTTGACAAGAGGAACAAAAAACCTAAGATTGCCACAAGATCAATTGTACGCATTCAGAAGAAGATAATTATTTATGAGCAAACCAAAACTCATAAACGCCTTTCTTTTTTCCATCAAATCTCACAAAACCAAATCTCTCAAACTGAATTATCGCTCCTACTTTCAGTTTTCCTATAGCTTTCTCTGCAAGTCCAGATTTCCAAGTTCCATCGGGCATTAATACCTGTGTTTTGACTCCATCAGAAACCCAATTTATCTTCTGTATGTCCTTATTTTCAATTGAAGTGCATTTAGCTTTATTTTTATCTTGCAACTCAATATTATAAAGATGCAATAACCTAACTTCCTTCCCTTTCAAGCTATCATAATCTTCCTTGGAGATGGAAATCTCTCCAACTTTTACTATTTTTTTCTCTTTCTTGTCTGGATGAATTGGAATTTCAACTTTTTTTATTACTGGTTTATCCATAATCGCCAATTGAACAGCATCAGAAACAAAACTATATCTATCTGCAATAGGGTCTATTATCTTCCTATTTATCGCAGCAATCATATCGAAATCTAAATTGACTGGATGTTTAGTCAATCCAACAGTATTAACTAACTCATAAATCGCTTCTTTTACAATCCCTCTTCTCTTTAATGCCTTAAGAGTAATCAGTCTAGGATCATCCCATCCAATTAACTGTCCAGACTCAACCAATTCTCTAATTTCTCTTCCCTGTGTCGTGAAATCAATTACCTGGAACCTTCCATACTGTATAATTTTCTGTTTCTTCAAACCAAGAAGTTTTTTAATATGATCTTGCAACTCAACCCTCATATCAAATTCATTACTTCTCAAAATAAGAGTAACTCCCATCAAACTATCTTCTATTGGATTGTAGAAGTCATACATTGGCCAAATCTTATATTTTTCACCATATTTATAGTGCTCTGCGTCTACTCTTCTGAATATAACCGAATCTCTCATAACATGATTTAAACTTCGCATATCTCCCTTAATCCTTAAAGTTGCTTCTCCAACCTTATATTTGCCTTTTAGAAATTCCTTCCATCTCTCCTTTTGTATCTTCAAAGGAAACTCTCTACATTCGCATTCCTTACCTTCATGTCTAAGGTTCTGCATCTTTTCTCTATCACAAAAACAAACATATGCGTTCTTACTATTAACAAGTTCTTCGGCATAATCATAAAGTAATTTCATATCATCAGAAACAAACCTTATCGAATCTGTTTTAATCCCCAAATAATCAAGAACATCCTCCTTCATTGCATCAACATATTCTTGCTTTGCCTTTTCAGGATTAGTATCTTCAAATCTAAGCAAACACTTACCTTTATACTTCTGAGCATATAAATAATTCAACAAGAAAGTTAATGCATGCCCAAGATGATTATATTTACTTGGTTCAGGAGCCATTCTTGTAATTATCTTTGAAATCCCAGAAACATCAATTTCAGGAAGCCCTTTCTCTTTCTCCTCATGCTCTTTAACAACTCCCTTAAGAGACTCAAACTCCTCAACTCTATCAGAAGGTTTCATTTTATTAACTAATTTAACAATTTCCTGCAAACCAGGCATAATTTCCTTTATCTCTTCCTTCAACAATCCATGTTGGAATAGCTTTGGCAATATTCTTCCCCCATCTGCCTTTCCGAACTCAATAGCATTCTTTAATGCGTATGCTTTAATCTCTTTTGTTAAATCTTTCATAAACTTATTAGAAAAAGCTAATTTTTAAGCTTACCTATTAGGATACGGAGCAATTGCACCAATTGGCTTTTTTCCTCTAAAGAAAGTTAATGAGCGAACATTTTCCTTATGTCCAGCTATATCTCCACCCAACACCCTCCTCTGAGAATATACTCTATCAAAACCTATTGCTTTAAAATAGTCAAGAAATTTCTTTTTAATCTGGGCATAATAATGTCCTCCATTGGAACAAAATGCCGCGGTCTCAAAATCTGTAAATCCCATTCTAACTTCTGTAGGTTCTACTTTTTTTGAACTTGAATTAGTTGTAAACAAATCTGTAAGAATATGGTTGTTTTCTTCACGAGCTCCTTTAATTTGTGGTTTAAACCAAAAAGATGCTGCATTATCCCGCCCAAGCTCAAACTTAAATTGATATGACGCCTGTTTCAAAAACTGTCCCCCATCATAACCATAATATTTCAATACTTCCAATAAAAATGGGTCATCAACAACTAAAAAACTAGGTTTTTCTGGAGCCCATACCAGAGAACCCTCTTCCCTAAACCACATATGATTAACTGTATCTTTCTCTAGAATATCAAACAACCTGCTCATATCAAACAGCAATATTACATATTTTTAAACATTTATATACTATTAACCAACTTTGTTCTCAAATTCCAATAACTTACTCTCAATCTTTTCCATCCTCTCCACAAAGGCAGATATTTTAAAATCCAAGTCATCCATCTTTATCTTAATGGAGTTTAATTCTGAAGAGGAAGATTGCATTAGTGTATTGTCTAAGGAACTTCCTGCAGAAGAAGATGATGATGAACTAGCACTCGACAAATTGTCCAAAAATCCAAATGGGGAAATAGCGCCAGAATTAGAACTACTTCCAGAAAGACCATCACTTTGAGAGCTAACTGCAGAATTAAAAGAATTAGCCATTCCAGTAAAATCAATACTTCCATCTCTATCTATCTTAACCCTACTATCAACCTTTCTTTCAGGCATTTTCAACAATCCTCTTTTTTTTAAGGCGGTAAAATCTACATCCCCTCCTCTTCTTCCAAACACCATATTTTACAAAGAGCAATGTTTTATTTAAATGTATTTATTCTAACCAATAACGATCCCATCAATAAGCTTTAAAACTTCAATTCTTCTTAGAATTGAATGGGTTAAAAGTTCCATGGGAACTTTTAAATAAACCCCTTTCTATAATATTGCAGGAGTTAAAAAAGAGAAAATGGCGATAGAAGTAATGAACTTAGTTGCGGCAATATGCCCAGACATATATTGTAAAGAATTCGACAATACCCATGGAGGAGTAGCAAAACCTATCAGAAGCAAAGTGAAACAAATACTTGCGGAAGGCTTAGCTAAAAAAGATCCCCAAGTTTATCTCAAAGCAGCAAAAGAAGCAAAATTGATTGAAGGCAAATACATGGACATAGACGAAGCAGAAAATTGGATGAAAGGTGCTTATTTCAAAGTAGGGCAAAATAATCCTCTAGAGAAGCATCTTATAGAATATGATAACATTGGAGGAAGTTTAGAAACAATTTATTTCTGGATTCTGGATTATCTAAAATTAAGAAGTCATAAAACGGAAAAATTAGTAGATACATTCCTCGCTTCTCCAGGTTCTGCAAACTTCGCAGAAATGGGTGGAAGACTAACAAGAATGCAAGAAGAAGGAATGAAGATGCTTGGAGCAGCAAACCAAGTAGTAAAATCAATAATAAATATTCTCTATGACTTAAAAGAATTTAAGATAAGATTAGCAACATACAAAGATTACCATTCAGAAAATAAAGCAATAAAGCAAGCATCCCTGCTTTCATTAAAACAAATTTGGATGGACACAGTAGATATGAAAAGAGGAAACTCATCCATTAAGGCAATGGCTCAACAATTCGATTATGTAACCTTAATTGATGCATTCATGGCGACAAATGACTTAGAACAAGTTATGAAAAAACCTGAAGAAGGGGGTTTGGACTTAAACGATAGAGTTAGAAGAATTTTAACACAAAGACTTCAGGATTTCAATCGCTGGGTAAAAGAATCTGAATTAGAATTAAGTAAAAGATATGAGATAGAAAAAATTTACTTAAAGTCACAGGTAAATACGGTAAAAATGTATTCTCGTTGGGCCAAACCTTATCTAAGATTTGCAAAACAATTAGAACCAAGAGCAATGATGGAGCCAGGTGTAGAACCTAACGAAGCATCAACTTCATATTTGATAAATTCATTCAACACTACATTAATGCAACTCACAGTTTTAGCCTGGAGAAAGTTTAACGCCATAGAAGACATAGGATTAGGACATCTTCCAGAAATGCTTCGATTCAAACTAGATGATTGCAGAGATTATTATTCCTGCACAATATTAGATTACAAATTCAGAGCATATCCTGAAAGATTTGGACAGGGCGGTTATGGGATGAGGGGCAGATTAGAATTAAATTGGTATACTGCCTGCTTAAACAAAGATGAATATAAAGTTCTTAAGAGAGAAATAGAAAAAGACGATTTCGGAGATATTTATCAAGCAATAACCGGCGCAACAGATGATAGTTTATCGTTAATTCAGAAAGAAATAGACGAATTTCTAGATGAAACTGAAGATGAAAAAGAAGAACCAGAAGATACGAATCCATTTTCTGCTCTTTTAGGAAAGGGAGGAAAATCTAAGAAAGAAGGCAAATCTGGAAAGGATGAAAATAAGAAAGACCCAGATCCCGGTCCACCCATAAAGAAAGACTCCCCATACGAAGAAGGCCTAAGATGCCAATCAATAATAGAATCAAGAAAGGAATGCAGAAGAGCCTATAACATGTTCAAGAGAGCCTTTGGCATGGCTGCATTTAATAACTAAAGTTATTAAAATAGAATAATGAAAAAAACTATAAAACAATTAGGAAATTCTTTTAAAAAAGTAGGAAAATCTTATCACCTCGGAAGAAGAGATTACCCAAAAGAGCTTATGAAAGACATAACAAAGATTTCAGGAATAAATAAAGAAAGTTCAGTCTTAGACGTTGGTTGTGGAACTGGAAAATCAACAATTCCATTCACCAAAACTGGAGCAAAGTTAATTGGAATAGACATAAGTGGAAATATGCTCAAAATAGCAAGAGAATTATCTGCCAACTACAAGAATATCGAATACGAGCAGATATCTTTTGAAAAATTCTCTCAACCCAAAAGTTCATTCAATTTAATCTTATTTGGAACATCAATACATTGGTTAGACTCTAAAATGGTTTACAAGAGAGCAAACTTCCTTCTTAAAAAAAATGGACACGTTGCATTATTCTGGGAACCAATAGGTAACCTTTGTAAAGAGATTAGATTATTAGGCATGGAAGAGATATTTACGATAAATTGTCCAAACTATCCAAAAAGTCCATATTCTATGAATATCCCTAAAAAAAGGATAAATGAGATTATAAAAAGCAGACTCTTTGCCAAACCCATTTTGAAGAAGTATAAGATTACTCAAAAGTACAATCTTGAAGAATTTTTATATCTAATTAATTCATATTCTTGGGTTATCTCTTTAAATAAAAATAAGAAAGATAAATTAATGCAAGAAGTAAAAACTTTTTTGAGTAAAAAAAAGATTACACTAAAGTTTCGGACAGAAATGTATCTTATTATGGCGAAGCGAAAATAACTAGTAGTGAACTAATTTCTACAAATTTAAATATCCTTGATTACACCAATTAGCATGGCAAAAAGCACAAAGAAACCTGTAATGAAGTTGAAAAAGATAGAGTCCAAAATAAAAGAAATTAAAGTAGAAAAAGATGAAAATCTTAGTTTAGAAGAAGAAATAGAAGATTATGATTCCCCTTCAGAATTATCTTCATCAAGAGGACTAAAAGCAAACGTCCTAGAATCAGGAGAAGTCCAAGAAGGCCCTGCGGAAGTAGACATACGAACTCCTGGAGAAGAGAATGTAAGCACAAGAAAAGTCTATGGTTCTGGAACAGATACATCTAAGCTTTATGGAATACAAGGCAGTCAAGAAGAAAGAACGGGTTATGCTTCATCAACAGGAGCAGCAATATCAACTGGAGGACTAAGAGCAGACATCTCTAGAAGCTTCGCTTCTAGCGGGGGACAAAGAGGAATAGAACACAATCAAATAAGTCAACCAGGATTACAATTAGACGATTTCGATGACGATAAAAATAAGAAATACGACCCAGTTCACGACAGAAAAGCTAAAAGATATGCCTGGGAAGTTTGATAAGAGCAGTTTTAAGGTTTAATAATTAATAGCAAATAATAAAGATATGAATGATATCTCGATAGAATAAATATGTAATGTAGTTGTACAAGATAACTATTTAACAACATTTAAATGTGAAGTTTTATCAAACGTAATTAAACACCAATAATATCCTAGCGTATTAGAGATATCTAACCAATATTCAGTGCATATCGATTTATTTAAACAAAGGTTTAAAACTTCAACTCGTAAGAGTTGAATGGGTTAAAGATTGCCAATAGCAATCTTTAAATAAATCCTTTTCCCTCTATAAACAAGAGGTTAAATAAAAAAGAATGTCAAGTGAAAACTTTTATGCTGGTGCAGACTATGGATTAACTCCTAAGTATAAATCGCCAAATTCTGTCGGAATGAGTACCCCAGAACCCTCTTCCAATCTCGGAGTACCAACCGACCCAAGAACAGCAAATCAAATTAAAGCAGTTTCAGACAAATTATCTACAGGAGTAAAAACAATTGAAGTCTCTGGAATAACCCCTGAGGTTTTAGAATCAATTCCAAATCAGCACTTAGAGGAAATAAATAGATTAAGACAATTAACTGGTGTAGACTTAACATTCCACGGTCCAATTGTAGAAGCAACAGGAATAATAAAACAAGGATGGGATGATACAGACAGACAACAAGTAGAAAAAACAATGTGGAGCTCTGTAGAAAGAGCGCATAAACTTGATCCAAAAGGAAATATTGTTGTAACTTTCCATTCAAGCGCGGCAAATATAGAACCAGAAACAAAGGTAATAAATGAATTAACTGGAAAGGAAGAAATCTCAGATATTTATGTAGTAGATGAAAGAGAGGGAAGATTCGAACCAATGAGGGTAAAGCCAAACTTCTTCACTGGGAAAAATGACTGGAAAGCAGATTTAGAAAAATTGAACAAGGAAGCCTGGTTCAGATCTCTCCAAAGCGTAAGCTACCACGCATCAATAGGAGAAGACCAATTGAGAAGAGCTCTAGTAAATGGGGGAGAAGATTTAAAGGGACTTTCTCCAGAGATTAAATCTTCTGTAAGTGAAAAAGGAGTTTTAGGTTTATATAAGAGCTATATTGAAGGTAAAACTACAGACATGATTGAAAAGCTTCCAGAAAGTGATAAAAAGAAAATAGAAATTAGTGTAGGCGAGGTTGTTCATGCAGACGTTTATCTAAGAGACGCTTATCAACAAATGCAAACCCTATTCAATCAAGCATATGAAGTTCTAGAAAGAGAAAACAAAAAAGGGGCAAATGAGAAAGCAAAAGCAGATTTTGAAAGACTCGAAGATTTCAGAAAAGAACTTGCCCCTAAAATAAATGAATTACAAAAAGACCCAAGTAAGTTAGGAGACTTCGGACAATCACTTGTAAAAGGAGTCAATCTTCTAAGAGCAATAACTCCTCCAGAAATCTACAAACCCCTTAGGGGATTTGCAATAGACAAAGCATCGGATACTTTCTCAAACATAGCAATGAATTCATACAAAGAATTCAAGAATTCCTCTCCAATCATAAGCATAGAAAACCCCCCAGTTGGTTCTGGACTTTCAAGAGCAGAAGATTTAAGAGACGTGGTTAAAGAATCAAGGAGAAAATTCATTGAAAAGGCAATTGACTCTGGAATCTCAGAAAAAGAAGCAGAACAGCAAGCAGAAAAATTAATTGGTGCAACCTGGGACGTTGGACATATCAACATGATGAGAAAGCGGGGTTACGATACAGAGGCGGTTGTTGAAGAAACAAAAAAGATAGCTCCCTTCGTTAAACACGTTCACTTATCAGACAACTTTGGTTTAGACCATACAGAAATGCCTATGGGGATGGGTAACGTTCCAACAAAACAGCACATGGAATTGTTAAACCAATACAACTCCAAGATGAAGAAAATTGCTGAAACAGGAAATTGGTTCCAGCCTTTCGTTAAAACTCCATTGAGAGAAACATTGGAAGCTTTTGACTCTCCATTATATGCAATGAAAATGCAACCCTATTGGAATCAGATATCCCATGCTTCTGGAGGCTATTTCTCAGGATATGGAATGAATCCAGACGTTCACCACTCCATTTACGGTGCGGGTTTCTCAGGACTTCCAACCTC
>Ga0247841_10010605_pt1 | contig 12509 bp, 6 predicted proteins | sample LaCruzMarch2015__2_FD_192410 | JGI IMG/M metagenome (GOLD analysis project Ga0247841, IMG submission 192410) | Freshwater microbial communities from meromictic Lake La Cruz, Castile-La Mancha, Spain - LaCruzMarch2015_18m | ecosystem: Environmental > Aquatic > Freshwater > Lake | place: Spain... | reverse complement strand
ACGGCCTTCTTCTCGAATACTCGAAAGCCGGGGGTGGTCTTGCGAGTCGCGGCAATGCGCACCCGCCCGCCGATGGAAAGAACGCACTCTCTAGTCAATGTGGAGATGCCGCTCATGCGTGCCATGAAGTTCAAGACCAGTCTCTCTGATTGCAGGATGGCTCGGGCACTTCCGCGCACAGAGAGGACCTCGCTTGCCGCAGGCACAAATTCACCGTCATCGTAAAGAAGCGCGGCCTTTAGCCCGAAATAGGCAAAAAATTCCTCTGCCTCTGCCAGGCCACAGATGATGCAATCCTCCTTGGCGATGATGACGGCCAACGCCTCGACCTCAGGAATGAGACTGCTGGAGTCGTCCCACTCGCCCAGGTCCTCGCCCACAAATCTCTCCAGCTCTGACGTTAGCATACCGCAAAGGTTTTGATGTCCAATCGATTTATAGCCTCCGATGCCTATCAAGATCGGGCTTGTTGGGTGCGGCGCTATTGGGGCTGAGATTGCAAAAGCAGTAGACTCCGGTGCGTTAGACGCGAAATTAGTTGCGGTGTGCGATCATAATCCGGAAACAGCGATGGCACTGATCGACAGCTTGCAGCATAAGCCGGCTAGGCTCAAATTGGAGGAGCTGGTGAGCCTCTCCGATGTGGTAGTGGAGGCGGCCAGCCAGAAGGCCGTCCCGGCCATTGCCAGGGCTACACTGGAAAAGGGAAAGAGGCTGATGATCATGAGCGTGGGGGCTCTCGCGGACAGGGACTTCTTTGCCGAGGTGAAGGCCCTGGCCAAAGAGCACGGCTCGCTGGTTTATCTCCCCTCGGGAGCGATATCGGGCCTGGACGGTCTCAAGTCCGCCAGCATAGGCACCATTCGCAGCGTGACTCTCACCACTACCAAAAATCCCATTGGGCTGAAGGGCGCGCCCTACATTCTGGAAAATAAGATCGACCTGGATCTGCTCGCGGGGCCGACGTTGATCTTTGCGGGAAACGCGCTACAAGCAGTGAGGGCTTTTCCGGCCAATGTCAATGTGGCCGCCACCCTTTTCCTGGCAGCCGGGGAAGGCGAGGTGCGCGTTTTGGTGGTCGCGGACCCGGGCATCCATGTCAACCGGCACGAGATTGTGATAGAGGGCGACTTTGGCCGGATCTCGACCCTGGTAGAGAACGTTCCCTCGCCCAAAAATCCCAAGACCAGCTATCTGGCGGCGCTATCCGCCATAGCCACATTGCGATCCATTGTGGAGCCGGTGAAGATCGGAACGTGAGGGCTAAATTATGGCTCTTCGCTATTTCCAGTTGTTAGTTAGTCGCTCGGTGCGTACTCTATGTCTCTGTGGTGGAAACGTCGTTAGCCGCTGGTTATAACAAACGGCGGACGATACTACCACCACAGAGACACAGAGCGCACGGAGGACTCACAGAGGATTTGCTTTTATCATTGATCAAAGCATATTACTAACAGGTAGACAGAGAACCAACAGCTTTGGAGATAAGCGATGAGTGATGTCATTAAATCATATCTGGCAAAAATTGACCGAGAATTCAAGACGGGAAAGGCGACGGAACACACTCATCGTCCGGCTTTAAAGGATCTGATCGAATCTCTGGACAGTAGGGTCAGTGCTACCAACGAACCAAAAAGAGTAGAGTGCGGCGCACCGGATTTCATCCTGCGTCGGGATGGCCTTTCCATTGGTTATGTGGAGACTAAAGACCTTGGCAAGTCCCTGGATGAGGCGGAGGATTCTGACCAACTGCAACGCTACAAAAAGTCTCTGCCCAACTTGATTCTGACAGACTACCTGGAGTTTCGCTGGTTTGTGGACGGGCAGCTACGCGACAATGCCCGCCTGGGCCGGATGGGAAAGGAAAACAGGATTCTGCCGGATAAGAAGGGAATCGATGAGACGGCGCAGCTTCTCAAGCTCTTCCTGGAAAGCCGACCAGAGCCCATCACCACGCCCAGGGATCTCTCGGAGAGGGCGGCAAAGCTGGCTCACATCATCCGGGACACCATTGTGGAAGCCTTTGAAAAGGACAGAGCATCGCAAGACCTCAGGGAACTGCGCGATGCCTTCGCCGAGGTTCTCATTCCCGATCTGAACCAGCCGGAGAAGGTGGCCGAATTCGCAGACATGTATGCCCAGACCATAGTTTACGGCCTTTTTGCAGCGCGGGTCAATCACAAGGGGCCGGGCCCCTTCCAGCGGCTGGGAGCGGCCCGCGAGATTCCCAGGACCAACCCATTTTTGAAGAAGCTCTTCGAGACCATCACCGGCTCCAGTCTGGACGAGGAGCCTTATGTTGATTTCGTGGACGATCTGGTGCAGATTTTAGCCAACACGGACATGGAGAAGGTGCTGGAGAACTTCGGCAAGCGAACCCGTCAGGAAGATCCGATTGTCCATTTCTACGAGACCTTCCTGGCGGCCTACGATCCCAAGACGCGGGAGCGTCGGGGCGTTTACTACACTCCGGAGCCCGTGGTGCAGTACATCGTCAAGTCGGTAGATCACATCCTGAAGACCCGCTTCGGCCTGGAGGGCGGGCTGGCGCACACCGCTGATATCGTCGAGTACGACCGGGAGGAGGCTTTCCTGGATGAGCAGGGCCGGCCAGATAGAAGCAAGCTTCTCAAGACCGTGCAAGAAGAGAGGCCGAAGGTGCTGATCCTCGATCCCGCCTGCGGAACCGGGACATTTCTTTACGCCGTAATGGATTTCATCCGGGCCGAGTTCATGAAGCGAGGGGACGCCGGGCTCTGGTCGGCCTACGTGCGAGATCATCTCTTGCCTCGCCTGTTCGGCTTCGAGCTGCTCATGGCACCTTATGCCGTGGCCCATTTTAAACTGGGCATGCTGCTGGCGGGACACGATCTGCCCAAAGAGCAGCAGAAGCAATGGCAGTACGATTTTGAGGGAGACGAGCGGCTGGGGATTTATCTAACCAACACCCTGGACGAGGCTCCCAGCGAGTGGCAGAAGCTTTTTGGAGCTTACCGCATTTTGAGCGAAGAGGCGAATGCAGCATCGCGGGTGAAAAGAGATCTGCCCATTATGGTAGTGCTGGGAAATCCGCCGTACTCCGGGCATTCCGCCAATAGTAGCTGGGAAATGGTGGGAAAAAAGAAGAAGCTCAACTTCATCGGCCAGTTGTTACAGGATTACTATTTCTTAGATGGGAAACCATTGGGTGAAAAAAATCCAAAATGGCTACAGGATGACTACGTGAAGTTCTTGCGGTGGGGCCAATGGAGGATCGAGCACACTGGCTCAGGCATTCTCGCCCTAATTACCAATCATGGCTATCTAGATAATCCTACATTTCGAGGAATGCGTCAGCAATTAATGAATGCATTCGACGAAATTTATATTCTTGACTTACATGGAAATTCTAAGAAAAAAGAACGAGCACCTGATGGCTCAGACGATGATAATGTCTTTGATATTCAACAGGGCGTAGCTATTTGTATTTTTATTAAAGATAATACTAAATGTGAAAATAAACAAAATAAAATATTTTTTTCTGAACTCTGGGGCCCGCGCCAGAATAAATACGATATACTTCAGAAAGAAAATATAGAACACACAACATGGAAATTACTGACACCTCAATCACCATTATATTTATTTGTGCCACATGATACTGATCTTTTTTTTGAATATAACAACGGATTTATAGTTAGTGAAATCTTTCCCGTCAGTGTTCTTGGATTCCAGAGCCATCGAGATCACTTTGCAGTCGATTTTGAGCGAGAGACGATTCATGATCGAATCTCTGATTTGATAAATCGACTGATTTCAGATGATGACTTGAGAACTCGCTATTCTTTGCAGGATAATCACGATTGGAAGCTTTCAGTCGCTCGAAAACAATTGAATGACGATCTTGATTGGAAAAATAGCATAGTTCAGTGTTTTTACCGACCATTTGACTTGCGATGGTGCTATTTTAATAATGCTGCAATGGATCGTCCTCGACGAGAACTAATAGATCATGTCTCCGGAAGAGGTAACATATGCCTTAACACAGTCCGTCAAACCAAGTCGCCTTCATGGAAACACGCAATTGCTTCTAATTCGCCTACTCCTGCGGTATTCGTCGAGATCAAAGATGGTTCAAGTGTTTTTCCTTTATACCTTTACGGAAATAGAGCCGAAGGAAATAGTCAAACGCATATATTAGATGACTTAAAAGTGTGCACATCCAAAAAAAAGATGCAAGTTCCAAATATTAACCCTACATTCATAAAAACTATTGAAACTAAGCTAAATTTAGTTTTTGTATCCGACGGCCACGGCGACCTCATCGCCACCTTCGGCCCGGAGGACATCTTCGACTACATCTATGCCGTCTTCCACTCGCCCACCTACCGCCAGCGCTACGCCGAATTCCTGAAAATCGACTTCCCCCGCGTCCCTCTGACCTCCAACCTGGAACTCTTCCAGAAGCTCTGCATCCTGGGTGAGGAACTCGTAGCGTTGCATTTGCTGGAGTCGCCCCAACTCGCCCAGCTTCTCACCCGCTATCCTGTGGCGGGAGACAATATCGTGGAGAAGGGCTTCCCCAAGTTCGTGGTCTACGAGGAAGGAAAGCCGGGCTACGTCTACATAAACAAGACGCAATACTTCGAGGGCGTCCCCAAAGAGGTCTGGGAGTTTCACGTGGGCGGCTACCAGGTCTGCGAGAAGTGGCTCAAGGATCGCAGAGGCAGGCAGCTCTCCTTCGACGACCTCATGCACTATCAAAGAGTGATCGTGGCCCTGGCGGAGACGGCGCGGCTGATGGAGGAGATTGACAAGGCCATACCCGGCTGGCCGATAGAGTGAGTGCGAATTTGTTGAAAATATCCTTTCGCGCTCTTACCGCCTCAAGGCCACGGATCAGACTCCACCACACAAAGTAGTCCTGATCGTCTCCCATAATAGTATTCATACGCAGCATTGGAATAATATCCTTATGGCCACTGACTTTCAAACCTGGAACTCTTCCGCAAGCTCTGCATCCTGGGCAAGGAACTAGCACCGTCCACCCCCCCGCACCCGCTCGTGCGCGTGACAGCATGATTATGGGACTACACACTTTCTGGACTCTACAGAAAAAATCTTATAAGAAAAGGTACAATTATCTTAAAGCCATGGTCGATATAAAAACAATAATGCGGGAAAATACAGGATTGCGATTAATAAGCATAACACTATTTGTCATTACAATTCTTATTCTAGCTTCCAACGCGACTCCCAGGCAAGACCTTGCCAATCAGTCGTCTAATTTGTCCAATGGCAATCCCCTTTCGTTGACATCCCTGAAGGAGGCTTCATCATCCCTAATTATATTTCTAATCACGCTGTTTATCTTGGTCATTGGTGTAGAGGTCATTTATCGATTATTATTAGATGAAATAAAGAGCCCGGTGGTACTACCCTTCGAGACAAACGATGAAAAAGAATTGGATGGCCAAGCTATAACTGATTCTATTATAGCTAATTTGCAGCGAATACATGATGTGCTTCCTAAAAGTGAGACGTTATTAAGAAGTGAGGCGGAGTTATTATCGATACCAACTACGGGAACTACGGGCATCATGTGGGAAGACATTCTCAAAAATTCAGAGCAGGAAAATAATAGGGTGACCGACCAGCTCAAGGATTCTGTTAAGCTAACTGCAGGGGGTTGGGAACTGTTGGTCTTACCGCTGATATCGGCCGTATTTCGATTGCGCAAAATCGGAGATAATGGCTGCATTATTCGCGGTAGTTTCCAAAAATATGGAGAGAACGTTTTTGGACATGCGATTGTTAAAACGAAAATTATCAGCTTTGCCTGCGAAACCAGAGGTTCATATGGTCAACTTCCCGACCTAATCAAAGACCTTGCTTTTGATATTGCCTTCAATTTAAGCGAAACCAAACGGCTCGGTCAAATTGCGAAGGAGCACACCACAGCAGAGCTGCCGTGTAATCGAAATGACAAAAAAGAAAATAAAAATTGTGTAGATAAGCTCAAAATGATAGATAATAATTGCAAAAATATATACAAACACTCAATTAAAACTGCGGAAGGGTGGATTGGATTAGAATATTATTATAATATTATTAGAGACCTGCCTAATGAAACCAAAACGTTTAAAAAAAATATAGAGCGGCTTGAAAAGTGCTACGGAAATAGAGATGAAAGCTGCGAAAAGAAATATGGATATTTTTATAATAGAAAAGATGGTGACAAAGATTTCAAGGCGGAACAAATAGGGGATTTGAATACATTTATTTTCAAGGGCATCAACTCACAAGATGGAAGGGAATGGAGCCACACAACACAAAAAATCATGGACAGATGCAAAAATAGAGATGAATGTTATCATCTTAATCGTCTGCAATTGGAGGAGGTCTGTCCCGATCTCAAAGATAGATTGCCCATAAAAACTTCGATGGGTTTAAAATATTTCACAGAAGCTACATATGAATTCCTTCAATATAAGAGTACAGAAAACATTGAGCATTTAAATAGCGCGAAAAATAATTGCGATTCAGCCTATCGCGAAGAGAATAACGCAAATTTTTTAAGTATGTTTCACGGGCTAGGACTTGCTTACTATAATAAAGGGAACTTCAAGACAGCAGGGGAAATGTTCGCAGAGGTAATTAAGGAAAATCCAAATGCGGTAAGTTTTAGCGGAAAAGGCTTCTGTCGGAAATACCAGGTGCGTTTTAAGGATGCTATTGACGAATTTGAGAACGCCATAAGTTACGATAGGGACTATGATAAGCCTTGGATTCTTCTTGGTGCAATTTACTTCAACCTAGGTCTCTACGCGGTTGATCTATACGACATTTCTATCGCTTGCTTTCATGAAGCACTTAAGCGCAATTCGAAATCTCCCTACCCTTGGATGATAATGAGTCTTATTTACTATCGAAGATCATGTTTTCAAAAAGGAATTACCTTCAATTCAGCGATAGCAGTTGTTAATAACGAAGCAAATTTAAGAAGCAGACGGCGGCTGCAATTGCCAAAAGCCGATCCTATTTCGATGATAAATAATTATAATAATATAGCATTGAAATGCATACAAAGATCTATCGAACTATCAAAGAAATATGGTTACAAAGAATTTTTCGCGATCCAATTAGATCAAGAGAAAACACTAAAGAACTTGGTCGATCCTAAAATGGGTAAGCGAAAAAAGTATTCTTCATCTTATTTGCTCAAGAAGGACCCCTATGACAGAGCTTGCCAAGCTTCACTTCGCAACAGAACAAAAGAGGCTAAGAGAGAATTGGAGGTGGCTCTAGAAAAAAAGCTTGCGTATGAGGCTCTAGTCCTTTTTGACCCAGATTTGGATAACATAGAGAGAAAAGATCGAGAAGAAATTTTAAAAAATTATCCTGTTGATATTGAAAGATTGAATGAAATTCGTAGCATTTTAAATGAGAATTTAATAATAAACAATCCATATATTTTAGCCAGTTTCGAGGCTACATGCCACTATTGTGATGAGGCGATCAAGATTCTCAAAAACCTCCCCGACTCGGATTTAAAAAGGTTTGAAATGGATCCGCATTTTGAGTCCATTCAATATTTGGCCGTTTTAATGAGAATTAATAAGAAATCAAAAGCTCAGGGTTTAAATACACTAAAAATAGTGGTAATTAAAACAAGTGAAGACCAAGTTATTGCTCTCTCCGTGGTGGTCATTCTCCCTAAAGGAGTGATCTTTGCTTCAACGCGAAAAAACAAAAAAATTGTTAAACTGAAGCAGATTCAGATTCCTAAAAAAAGATGGGAGCTGCATGATATCATTAATGAAAAAATAATCCAATTTGATGAAAAAGCTTTAGGGTTCCCGGCAAAAGTCAATTTAATAGCCCAGTTTAAGTGTCGAAATGATCTAAATGCTAGAAAAAGATTCGAGAGTGTATATCATCAAATCCTCAAGTTCGAAGAGCTCGGCAATGAATCCGGCAATATGATGACCTTCCAGATAACGAGAAAAATAATATTTGTCCAGGATGGCAGTCAAACTCAGCTGTCGCATACCACAGCGGAGCCGAATATATCTCTGCAAAATATAGATGAGTTTTCCATTATGGCCGGATTCTGAGTCGATTGCCGCAGAAGAGCCGAAAATCTCTTTGCAGTGATGGGCGTAAGATCTATAAATGAAGAGTGAGTTTATTATAGTGAGGTTAAGGAAGATGTTCAATCCATAAACCACCGCAATTGCTGGTAATGAACTAATAACTGCTGCCCGGTCCAATTTATTGCTTTTCTATTCGATCAGACAGCTTGGTCAAATCGTTCTTTAGATTTATGCTAAAGAAAACAAAAATTAAATTCAGCGCCCGAAATATCTCGGCGCTGTCTCCATAGCTCTGGCTACCAATTCTGCGGCTTGTTCTATATCGTTCAAGCTTAGCACTTCCACGGGTGAGTGTATGTATCTAGTAGCCACGCTCAAAACGCCCGTCATGATTCCGGAACGGGTGGTTTGAATTGCATTACCATCGGTGGTTCCGCCGCCATCGGAGGCCTCCAACTGAATTGGAATATCAAACTCTTTGGCCGTACCAACAAGCCAATCAATCACTTTAGGTGCAGTGAGTATCCCCCTGCCCGAGGCATCTGCCACGACTACTACCGGTCCCTTGCCCATCTCCAGGGGAGCATCCTTCATCTCAATTCCAGGATGATCTCCCGGCACCGTCACATCGGTTGCCAGCGCAATATCTGGATTAAGATCAAAAGCGCTCACCTTGGCACCTTTAAGGCCTATCTCCTCTTGAACCGTTCCCACCAGATAAATGGTTGACTTGGCTTTGGTCCTCTTCAAGGCTTCAATCATTACCACCAAGCCCGCCCGGTTATCAAAGGCTTTGCCTGTTACTCGATCACCTTGCAGAGGGGCAAAAGTCCTATCCATAGAGATGGGCGTGCCGGCAACAATACCCAGATTCTCAACTTCCTTCTTGCTCTGGCAGCCGACATCGATGAACATATCTTTCGATTCAACCGGCTTCTTTCTCTCCTCCTCTTTCATGGCGTGCGGTGGCTTGGAACCAACTACTCCAAAAATTGGGCCTAATTTTGTGTGTATTATGACCCTTTGATTTAGAAGAGTCTGGTCGAACCATCCACCAATGCGGATGAATCTTATAAATCCCTTCTCTTCTATGTACTTCACCATCAGGCCGATCTCGTCCGCGTGGGCACCTATCATTATTGACGGCTTCTCTCCGTTCTTGGTGGCGATGAGGTTTCCAAAACCATCAATCCTCACATCATCGACGTAAGGAGTGATCTCGTCTCTCACTATCTGCAGGACCGATCCCTCCCAGCCTGAAATACCGTGAGCATTGCTCAATTTCTCCAATAAGGACCTTATCTCGCTCATTGAATCCACTCTTTTGGCATTAGGACTTTTAAGGATTGGGATGAAAACATCAAATGGTTCGAACCTTTGCGCCCTCATTTCTGGCGCGAGTGAACAAGATCTCTCCACCCACGTCCCTCATGGCCTCGTTCGCGGCGGCCTCGATATCCCGCCCTTCTGTATCCGTTATGGCGTACACCGTTGGCCCAAAGGAACTGAGTCCCGCACAGGCGGCACCAGCTTCTCTCATGGCGGCCATCAGCCGATGCACTACGGGATGCTGCAGCATTACTTCAATCTTCTTGAAGCCGATCTCCTGCACTCTGTTAACGGCCGCTCCAAACTCATCCAGGCTTTCTTCCACCAAAGAGGGCACCATGCGCACCAGGATCTGGTAGCATAACTCATGCACCTCAGCTACAGGCAAGGGGCAGTACTCCCGGAATATGTCAACTTCCCTCTTTCCATGAGCGCCCGCAGCGATCTCGGGCAGGGCCAGGATGATCTTCCAGTCACGAGGAAAGTCATGGCGCGCTATGACCGAGGCCGGCCGCAAGCCGCCGCAGGCTGAAGAGGGAGAAAAGCTCATTTTTTCTTTTCCCGGCCCATAGCTATGCCCGCCGTCTATGAGAAAGCCGCCCGTCTCAAAGGCAGCTGTGCCGATGCCGCTGGTTCCACCCCGCGAAATGATGCGGGCGATCTCGCGCACAGAGAGCTGCCGGTTATAGAGCTCACAAAGCGCCTTTCCTGCGGCAATGCCTAGCTGCGTTCCCCCGCCCAGGCCCGCATGCATTCTGTATCCGCTGCGGATAGTTAGAAGCGCCCCGCCCAGATCCAGGTGTTTTTGCACGGCTCGGGACGCAGCCAGAGCGCGATCTGCATTCTCTCCCACTGCCACCAGGTCCTCGCATCTCTCTGCCTCCAGCAATATGTTCGGCTCATCCAGAGTGATGCCCACGCCCCCGTCCACTCGCCCGCTGCTGCCCGTTAAATCGGTCAGGGTCAGATGCAATCGGGAAGGCGTCTGAATCACAACCCGTCGCTCATCCCGGAAGCTGTTGTAGGGAAATGTCTCCTTGATGGCTATGAGCGGCTGGCCCTGGCGAATTATCTGGTAGCTTCTCGTGAGCATGATCTCGCGATCAAAGACGCCAAAGGCCCGGCAATGCTCCGGGCCGGCCGACAAAAATGCTGTGCTGGTTATGTCTCGCCGCGATTCGATGCGATGTTTTTTCAGGATGACTCCTATGGGAATATCGGCCTTGGTAAGGTCATCTTTAAAGCTCGCATCGAGCCTTTTTAAGGGCGTATGCGATACTGCGTAAACCAGAGCCTCCTGGCTGTTTGCCTTCTTCAAAAGCACTACCCTGAAATTGACCTCCTCACCCGGGTTTACCTGAAGCTCTTTTGCCACAGCCTCATCTGCCGACACGACCCGCTGCACCAGTGTCTCAATCTCAACCGGGCTTCCAATGACCACTTCCAGGAGGCTGGTCACAGACCCATCTGTCCCCAGCAGCATCTTTTGCACGGGACTGAGCCTTCCCACAATGTTTTCCAGCTTTAAAATCTCACCAGCAATGGGAAAGGAAGAAGATTGGGCCATAAAAATAAATCCATCGGCTGGAATAAAGTTTTTCCCCTGCCAAAGGAACTGAGATCTATGACGTCCAGAATATCGGGATTTTACAGGCTTGCTCCCTCCGAGAGGCTTTTGGCCGTAGCCGAGCAGGCCGCGTTGGGGCTAGAAGAGATAGCCCAGGTTGAGACGGGTCTGTCTCTTGACCAGGCCGACAAGATGGCGGAGAATGTGATCGGTTTGATCCAGGTGCCGCTGGGAATCGCCACCAACTTCGTCATCGATGGCAAAGAGGTGCTCATACCCATGGCCACCGAGGAGCCTTCCGTCATCGCCGCCGCCAGCAACGGAGCCAAAATGGCGCGGGAAGCGGGCGGCTTTTTTACCTCCAGCACGGGGCCAGTCATGCGTGCCCAGATCCAGGCCACGGGAATATGCGATCCCTTTGCCGCCCGCCAGTCGATTCTGCTTCATAAAGACGAGCTGGTGAGGATGGCCAACGACAAAGATCCCATGCTGGTCAAGTACGGCGGCGGTGTCAAGGATATCGAGGTCTATGTCATCGACTCCAAGATGGGAATGATGGTGGTTACCCATCTCATTGTGGACTGCCGGGATGCCATGGGCGCCAACGCCGTCAATACCATGGCCGAAGCGCTTGCGCCGCGCATAGAGCAGATCACCGGCGGGCGGGTTTATCTGCGCATCATCTCCAATCTGGCCGATCTTCGCCTGGTTCGCTCCAAGGCGGTCTTCAAGGCAGAGGAGATAGGCGGCCATGAGGTGGTGGACGGAATACTTCTGGCGGCTGAGCTGGCAGAGGTCGATCCCTACCGGGCCGCGACCCACAACAAGGGCATCATGAATGGGGTGACGGCCGTGGTGCTGGCCACGGGAAATGATACCAGGGCCGTGGAGGCCGGAGCGCATGCCTTTGCATCGATTAGCGGACGCTACAAATCTCTAACCCGCTATGAGAAGAACAGAGATGGAGACCTGGTAGGAACCATTGAGATGCCCGTAGCCGTGGGCCTGGTTGGGGGAGCGACGCGCGTTCATCCTGTGGCCAAGACGGCCGTGAAAATTCTGGGCGTCAGGAGCGCAGACGATCTCTCCCGCATCATCGCCTCGGTGGGGCTGTGCCAGAACTTCGCAGCGCTGCGGGCGCTGGCATCAGAGGGCATTTCGAGGGGGCACATGTCCCTGCACGCCAAGAACGTGGCTGTACAGGCGGGGGCTAAGTGCGATCTGATTGAGATCATTGCCGCTCGCATGGCTGCCGAGCGCAGGATAAGCGTGGATCGAGCCGTGGAACTGATGGCCGAGCTGGATGAAAAAGCAAAGGAGAAGACTTGAGCTTTAAATGCAGGATTGGAGCTCTGGGGCCGGAGGGAACTTATTCGGAAAAAGCGGCTCTTCTCTGGTCAAAAGGCCGGCCAGAGGCCACCCTCGAATACTTCAATGACTTTGAGGGAGTGCTGGAGGCGGCGGCGGCCGGCCGGCTTGAGGCAGGCATAGTCCCCGTAGAAAACAGCCTGGAGGGAGCAGTAACCGCGGTCATGGAT
>Ga0247841_10010604_pt1 | contig 12509 bp, 23 predicted proteins | sample LaCruzMarch2015__2_FD_192410 | JGI IMG/M metagenome (GOLD analysis project Ga0247841, IMG submission 192410) | Freshwater microbial communities from meromictic Lake La Cruz, Castile-La Mancha, Spain - LaCruzMarch2015_18m | ecosystem: Environmental > Aquatic > Freshwater > Lake | place: Spain... | reverse complement strand
ATTGGCTGGGCTTGTGGCTGTGCCGTTGGTCTTGGTCCGACAGATTGGGTTAATGATTTAAGTTGTTCGACCTCTGCTTGAACGTGCTGTAAAAAGTTTTGCTGTATCTGCACATCTTCCAATCTTTTAAACAAAGGCTTTTTCATAAATGCGGCGTGTTCATCTATGTGAGCTTTGTCTGCCGCTTGAAACGGAGGCACGATCTCGCCGTCCATCATCGCTTCCTGCTCCTCTTGCGCTTTGCCTATGCTGGTTGTTTCTGCCCCTGGCGTGTTCTCGTCCATTAAGAAAGTGGCAAGGTATAGTTTCGGGTCAAGATTGTACATAACCATTCTCCGGGCCGCTTCTTTGGGGTTTGATACCTCGAAAGCCTCCATATAACTCAACGGGTCAAGCAAGCTGGCGGCCATTCTCTCCTGCGCTTCCAGCCTTTGTGTGGCTTTGAAAGCAGTCATTTCGCTCTTGACCATAATCTCAATGCCGTCCTCAATATCGTCAGAGCTAAACTCTAAGTAATCGGCCGCTCCTTCCTTGCCTAAGAGCTTGATATAATGCGTGTCATCATAGAAAACCTTGGCCATCTGCAACATCCATCCGTATAAAAGCTCAAGTTTCTTGTCTATGCGCCGGACAGAAAGGTCTATGCGCCCCAAATCTCCTTCCCTTAAAATGTTCCTGCCTGTGGCCGTTTCCTGTGGACCTCTCTCGCCTCTGGTTGTGCCGTGTGCCCCCATAGTGCTGTCTATCTCGGTCTTTGTGTCCTGTAAGTCATTTAAAAGCACCGGAGATACCTGCTGGGGGGAGATATGCGTTACTGCATCGCTGGCGTTCCCTTTCTCTAGCCATAACGGAGCGTTCGGGTTGGATATGGCTTTCTTAGCCTCGTCCTTGCTGATATATGAGCCGGAATACACATCTCGGCCTAAAGCGTGGATCGCGGCTTTGTCTATCTGCCTCTTGCGCCTGTTCACAATGTCCTGTCCAACCTTGGCCTGCTCAAAATCGCTTGTATCGGCGTATATGCTATGGCCTAGGTTCTTCAAACTCAAAACCACATAGGGCTTCAAAGGCTCGTTAAAGTAATTGAGTAAAATGTTTTCCAGCTTCTTTTCCTTGTTCTTTAGGCTGGCCTTTATCTTCTCCAAAGATTTCTTCCTGTCCTTCTCGTCCCAATTCCAATTCGGGTTTTTCTTCTTTTCTAAGATAATACTCCCCACCTTTACCACCACAAAGTCATTGGTCCAGTATTCAAGATAGTGGATGGTTGTGCCTAGCTTATCGCCGAACTCAACGCCCAAAACTCCTTTCTTCTTCGGAAACATCTCCATTAGTTCGGCCAAAGTGTTTTGCTTAAACTCAATGATAAATTTAGCGTCAGCCTCATCAGTTGCGTCCTTGTCAATTAAAATGCGCTGCGGTCTTTTGACCTCGATAACATAGTCGTCTTTTTTCTTGTCCCATCGGATTTTCAGCACTCCTATCCGGTAAAGATAGCTCTGTCTGGCCCAATCCTCATACTTGATGGACATATCCTGCTCGCTCCATTTCCAGCTCAAAAACTGCTGGGTTTTGTCCCTTAACTCTTTGCTTTCGTCCGTGTCTTGTGCCGGTAATACGATAGGCTCTTTGCGCTTGCTGGTAATGATGGATAGTATCGTTTCAAGGTTGCGGTAAAGTATGTTCTGGTCTGTAGGCAATTCATAGTCAAAACGCCCTGCGTCAAGCTGGGTTCCAAGATAATAGCGTTCATTTTCGTCCTGTATCCGCTTCATTGCCGAATACAGGCTCTTTGAGTTTTCTAAATCTGCGTCAATCTCTCTTACAAGATCGGCGTCAGCCATTGATAGTTTCAAAAGCTCCCTCTGCTCTTGAGAACCTTCAATGGTTATTTGTTCGTCAGTTTTTACCTCGTCAGCCATAAATAGACAAAAAGCCTCCCCCGAATACTCGGAAAGAGGCTCTGTGCGTTCTAGACGCTAATGGCCTTCTAAGGTTTTATATTTTAAACTGAAATTTGTTAAACTTCTTACACTTCGGGCATTTGATCTCAAGATCGGTTATCGTCCCATTGTGCCTGCCCAACAGCTTACCGCAGTTATAGCACCTTAAGTTATTATACGCACAAATTTTAACAATTGTCAAGCAGATTCTATTTTCCTGTTTTTCTTCGTTGGTCATCTAATACTCTAGCTAACCTCTGTGATTTATGCGCCATTGTTTTTACATCGTGCGCCGATACATTGATATTTTTCGTTCCCCACTTTTCCACAAATTTAGGGTTCAGCTCCCCATCTGATGTTCTCGGCTGGATAATATCATCGGCGTGCTTGGCTTGTTGCCGGCGGATCTCTGAAATTGGTATGCGCGAGTTCTCCTTAAAACGCTTGATTATCATATTTTTTCAAAACTTCCCTTTCTCTCTGCTTTGCCAGCTCGTCCGGCGTAGCGTCAAGAATGGCTCCCTTAGGATTATTTGGCTTTTCTTTTGCCAATGCCTGCGCGTCTGATAGGGTTTCTATCTCGACTATCTTCAGGCCGAATATGTGTATTATTTTTTTCATAATATTACAAAGATTTTTCCTCTATTGCCTTTATAATTATGAGCAATATCTTCATCTACCCAATTAAAGCAAAAGACAAACTTCCAAAAACTTAAATCTATTGTAAATCTTTCATCTCTTTTGGGATTGTAGCAGTCTTTTTTTGAATACCAGCCTATCGTCGGGTAAAAGAAAGTCTTTTGATTATCTTTAACTGTTCCCCAACAAAAAGTTATTACCTTACAAATATCGCCAGTCTTTTTTTGGTTCTTCATAAATCTCCTGCATATATCCGTCCTTTACGAACGGAGCCGGATTATGTTGGTTATTGTCTGCTGTTAAAATCGCGCCTCGCTCATTGCTCATCAGTCCCTCCCCTATGGCCGTATATCGGTACATATCGGCTGAATGCGAAGTAAAGTTATGCAATGGCTGGTCTTTGAACATTCCCTTGCTGTCGTCCCATTCCCTGCAATACTGGGCGATATAATCAAGCCATTGGGCGCATTTCGTTTCATCTACCCATAACCTTGAAAACATCAGCCTGCCTGCATTTATACCATCGCTGAACGCCAGCTTAGGCAATATTTCAAAACTTATCCCCATTCCCTGCGCTATCTCAAGCCTGCTCTTGCCTGTTGTCAGCTCCCGGACCGTTATATCGTGCGGTGCGATGTGCTTGGCGTATAAATAGGGCTTCTCTTTCAGCTCTTTAGCGTACCAGTCCAGCCCTTTGTCGCTACTCTCCAAGTAGTCAATCATTCTTATCTCTTGATTTACCTTTTGAAAAAAGCCGATTGCTGTGCTGTCCGATACTCCTAAGTCCCAATAAGTATAAACTGGAAGCTCCCTCTCATAGCTCAATGTCGTTATCCTGTGTTCCTGCCTTGCTTTGGCTATCTCCTCGGCGTAATAAGCTCCCTTGATAGCCGCTTCAAAACTGCAATACCATTCCTGCCTATACTCGTCATCTGTCATCACTTTCCGGCTATCCTCAAGCTCCTCTTTGCTTATAAGCCCTGTGTCATCTACTGTCAGAAGCAATGATAACCAGTTTTCGTTGGTCTTGGCTTGCTGGTATAGCCTGTAAAAGTCATTCTTTCCCTTTGGCGTGCCAATCCATATCGCATATCCCTGCCTGTCTGCCAGTGCCGGCCTGATGATCTCTGTGAAAATGTTGCTCGGCTGCTGGCTGTATTCGTCAAACACTACCCCGTCCAATCCGATACCTCTCAAGCTGTCCGGATTATCTGCCCCGTAAAGCGTTATCCTTGAGCCATTAAGCAGATCAACCCTCAACTCGCTTTCATTCACTCTTGAGCCGTAAACCTTATTAACGGACTGCTTGAGTATGTCCCAAGCCACATTCTTCGCCTGTTTGTATGTCGGGGCAATATAAGCGTATTTGGTGCTAGGCTTTCTGATCGCGTCCCTCACTAGGTGGTTGATCGTTGCCGTACTCTTTCCGGCTCGCCGGTGTGCGATTATTACCTTCCACCTTTTCTGGCTCTCGTGCAGTTCCTTGGTCCAAAGTCTTGGCTGATATATTGTTATTATCTCCGGCATAATTTGACCAAGAATAAATTTGCTCTCCTTTGCTTGTAATATCCACCTCTGCCTTATTAGCGTGGAGCTTGTCCATTATCTTCATTGCCACCTGCTTCACACTCTCAAGGGCCGCCACATCTTTCTCACTTGCCTTTCCTTCCAGTATTTTGTCGCACTTCTTAATGGTGCGGCTTAAAACAGATTTCATTTCTTCTATCTGTTGTTCTTCATAAGCATATCCCTTCCGTCCTGCTCCTGGTGTTGCTTGTCCTTTCTTGAAAGGCATTATTAAAAATTGACAAACTTACTTAATTATTGTTTAGCTGTCTTCTACTTTTATATCCATAAGTATCAGTTTTTTTGTGACAATCCTTGCATAAAGTTCTTCCGTTATCTATGGCAAATCGCAATTCAGGATATTGAGCAAAAGGTTTAATATGATCTGCGTGCAAAATAACCGCCCTACCATTCCCATTCTTTCTTCCGCACCAGATACAAGTATAATTATCTCTTTCAAATACTGACTTACGCCATAATTTATATTCTAAAGAGTGTCTAATTCTTTTATTTATCGGAGTAATTCCACCTTTCCACAAATGTGATTTATAACCACTATTTTTTCCCTTCAAAGAAACCTTCATCATTTCTCTATATTTATCATCCTTCCATAACTCTTTATGCTTTCCACTCATTCTCTTTCTTATCTCTTCCGTTATTTTATATCTTGATTTTTGACCTATCTGCGATTCACTAATTTTTCTTTTTGCTTCATCTGTATGTTTATATCCTTTCATCCATTTACCAAATCCTTTAGATTTAGCTACTTCGCTCATTTTATTTCTTGTTTCAAAAGATAATTTTCTTCCTTTTAAAGCAATAGAATTAGCCAATCCAATTTTTCTTTTTGTTTCTTCGGAAAGTTTATGTCCTATTCTAACCATTTTATTCTTTTTCTGGTTTGTTCAATTTTTCATTCAAATTTAATAAATAAGCATCTTCCAATTTCAATTCTTTTCTATCTCCCTTTCCCTTGATGATATCTTTTAAAAGTTTAACCTCATCGCCGGAGAACTCTATTTCTTTTCCTTTATCCTTTGCCGCGTCCCATTGCATTTGAGAATAAACCTTGTCCTCCGCCTTGGTTATGATCGTTCGCAAATTAACGGCCTTAGCCTCTGCGCCGCCGGTAGCAAAATATGTTTCAACCCCGCCCTCTTTCTTGCTTGGCTTTTCTTCAAAGACCAATTCAAGGCTTACTTTCCCCAAAACCTTTTGTGCTTCTAAAAGCATTTCAAGGTCCAGTCCTCCTTTTGCGTAGGTTTCGTTTAATAAATTGCGTGCGCCTAAGCGTTCCGCAACCGTCATCGTAATTGTTTTGCTCATTTTGTTTGGTTTTTTACTTATTATAATAATGGTATTAAGGCCAGCAATGCGTCTAAGATCTGCTGGTTCTGGCTAGCGTATTGGATAAGAAGCTCGGAGCTTATATCCGGCGCACCGGCGTTTATCAGCACATCGCATATTGCTGAAGCGTTTTGAACTAAAATGTCTGGTATCATAAACTTAATTTCCTTTATTTAATTATCTACTACTTTTATGGTTTGTCAAGCTGTGAATTGCTTTAAAACCCTAACTTAATTACATCGTCCAGCCCCCGGACCACCTTGTAAATACCTCCGTTGGCCTCTACATTGGATTGAAATTTCTTCTGCTCGGGACTTTGGTATGTCTTGGGGCGTTTTACTTCAATGAACCAAGGAACCCCGTCTAAAATAAGAATAATGTCGCTTACGCCCTTTAAAGAGTATTTAGGCATACGCCGGAAGCACTGTCTGTCTTTCTGAAAGGTCGGGGCGGTGTTCTGCCTCCAGAAGAATAGATGCTTTAAGGCCAGATAGTCGCAGATTTGATTTTGAATGTCGCTCTCTTTCATTTCCCCAATATCTTAAGTAATTCTTCTTTAGCGTGGTCTATCCCAAATCTTATATCATCATCAGCATCGTTTGAACCTTGTTTCGCCCACTTTTCTATTTCTCGGAGTTTATCTTGGCATTTATAACATTGTCTGCAAAGATTTTTGGATTTCTCCCAATTAGATTGTTCTTTTTCCATATCTTATCCAATACTTATTCTTACATCCAAATCGCACTTAGGACAGAAGAAAATATATTTGCTTATTTTTTTAGTTATCGGGTCTTTTGCATTTTTCATCTTCACTCCACAGATAGGACAAACTGTTAAATCCGCTCCTGCCAATTCAGCCGAAGAGATGGCTTCTTCCATTATTTGGTTCTCTTTTAGGTAAGGGAACTTCTTTTTAAATTGTTCTTGGCTCATACTTCAAATTGTTTAAGGATATTATTGCGAATTTCGGCTTTGGCGGCGTTGTAGCCTTGCCTTCTTAAATGGTCATCAATAGTTTCACTCCATTTATATTTTTCAACCAATTCAAAGTCTTTTGTATCTATAAAAATATATTTTCCAGACCCCTTTAATCCACCTAATGGAATTTTTTTATAAGTTTGCCCTTCTGGTAAATCTTTGAATGGCATAGTGTTTTAAGCTCCTAAAGCGAATAAAATTTCTTCAAGAATATCTATCTTTCTCCATCTGTTTTCATTCGCTCCTTTATATTCTTTTAATTCTTTAATTCTGTCCTCTAATATATTTATTATATCTTCTTTGTCCATAATGTTTTTTAGCTGATAAAGACTTGCTTTCTACCAGCTTTTTAGATTAGTTATTTTAAAAGTTCAGGATTTTCGTAGATGTTGCCGATGACTTCCCATTTTCTCCATCCATTTGGAAAAGAAAATCCAACATAACAATCAATAAATCCTCCTTGTTCATCATCATAAATTTCTTCAGCATTATCATTCCACTCTACTATTCCATAAAATCTCTTTTTATTACCTTTGACTATTTTCCCAAAAACATCCCCCTCGTAAATCTCTTTGCCGTTCTTGTCGGTTAGGCCGGTGAATTGCATTATTGGGTTTTCATCATATTTGGTAACACATTCAGCCGTTTCATTTAAAAAATATCCCTTGCCAAGCCCAGCAACAACGCTGTATTCCATTCTATCTCCTATCCACGCTCTAAATTTTATTGTTCTCATACTTTTTTATTGGTTAGAGGTTAATTAATATCTATATTTCTATCATCTCTCCAAGTTACTTGCTCGCCCATTATTACTTCTCCTATAATAATAAAGAAAGCTCCGATCAATAATGGGATTAATCCCAGTAAAATCCTTATAATTTTTACAATTTCATATAAATCTTTTTTCATATCCTTATTCCCCCTTTAAATTAGTTATTGGTTAAAATAATACTTCTTGTCCCAATCTTTTCTTGGCTATATCGCAATACTTAGGAATTATCTCGATGCCGATATAACGGCGGTGTAATTGTTTGGCGGCGACTGCGGTTGTGCCTCCTCCTAAAAAAGGGTCTAAAATCAAATCGTTTTCGTTGCTATTGTCCAAAATTAACTGCTTCATCAAATCTATCGGCTTTGGCGTTGGATGTTCTCCGGCTTGCGGTATTATTTTTTGAAACTTTAATACATTTGATTTATTGTTCCCTCCGTTCCAAACAAGCCTTTCTCCTTTTGTCGCCACTAAAATAGCTTCCCATTGAAAACGATACCTCCAGCCCATACCGACAAAACCTTTATCCCAAACTAAAACATTTTCAATTTTTAGATATTCCCCCGCCTTTAACCATAAATGCGCCAACGAAGGAGTACCACCACCACCACAACAACAACAACAACAACCGCCATCTTTTAAAACCCTTTTTACTTCGCTTAAAAACGGACCAAGAATACTTATAAAATCATCTATCCCGTCATTAACAATTTTTTCTTTTTTCTGTTTTCACTCGGCCTGGCCGATTGAAAACTTATCCCATACGGCGGGTCGGTCAACACCAAGTCAACGCTCTTGTCGGGAAAGGTTTTCATCACTTCAAGGCAGTCGCCACAGATTATTTGGTTGATTGGTAGTTCCATATTATTCCCCCTTTAACACCTCTCTTATTTTATCTCTGGCGACTTCGGCGGCTTCTCTGGTAGGAAAGCAATTGTTAAAATTTAACTTGTCTTTATCTGAATTGCTAGCAATTAAAAAATCAATTTTATATATATCCCCATCAAAATCTACATACCAATATTCTTCTCCTTCAGTTGGACTCCACTTTTCTTTGGGAACAATATAGCCTGTTTCTAATTCTGTTTTAGTAACCCACATACAGAAAATATTAAATCCTCTAAATTGAGAAAGAGCATAAAGGTCATCTACGATAGCTAAGACCTTTCTACCACCGCTACACCCCCTTTGTTCTAATATATCTCCTACTTTTATCATAAGTGTTAGATTTCTTTTAACAGGTATTTATTACTTATTACTTTAAACGACAGCCTAAAACCTTTGTAATCCATTTCTGTTTTTGGTCTGACAACAATCCCCTCTCTTTCTGCTTCTGGATTAAGAAGGCTTTTCCCTTCTGCCAAGGATAATATTTCTTCCAATGTGTTCGGTAAAGAAAAATTGTCATTTACCATCGGAACCATTTTTAGATCAAGTCCGTTAATAAGTTCACAGAAATTACCAAAGTCTAAGTATCTGCCAGAGGATATATTATAGGCACTGAAAAAATAAATTTGTTTTCCTTTAATCTTTAAGGAATTGCCTTGTATTCCTTCTCCAACAATCTCTCCCTGTAAACAAAGACCTTCTGGCAATTTATCCTCTAACTCTAATTTTTCAGCGATCTGCCAATAAACAGTTCCTCCTTTCTCCAGTTCTATATTTTTGGAACAAACCCCGAATACTCCGTCTTTTTTGTAATAGGTGGCACTTGTCCCGTCCAACTTCTCAGTCGCATAGAATCCAGTCAGGACATCAGCCATATTTTGAATACGCTCCTCATCAGTTTTTCTTAAAAATCCAGGGAAAAAACCTTTAATTTTTCCAGACATACAAGCTGGAATCGGCGGTTCGTATTTTAAAACTCCAAGCAATTCAGAAACATCTTCTCCCACTTCGCTGTTATTTTCCAACAATCCGAATAAACTTAATGGCATTATCAACCCCTGCGAAAGTTGTCCTCTTAGCTTAATGGTTTTTAATCTGATTCCTTCTACTTCTTTTCCATCCACTATCATTTTCTTAGGGCTATTTCCCTTAGTCAAAAATTCATATTCTGGTATCACTGGTAAAAAAGAATCTATCTCATAGTAAAGAACTTTATCTTCGACATTAAACTCATCTTTATGGGCAACTACCCACCAACCTTTTACTCTGGCGGCGATTATTTTATCTGCCCCGTCTATTGATTTTATTTCTTCTATTTTTTGAACCGTAACTAGCTGACGCATAAGTGTTTTTTTTAGTTAGTTAATTATGTCGGGGAGGCAGGACTCGAACCTGCGCATACGAGGCTTAGTACCAAGTCGCCTCTATCTACCGACTGAATTACTCCCCTGATTGGCTCAATGCCTAATTCTTTATCAATCAAGAAACCAATTTCTTTTTTTCAAAATGTTTGGCGAATAGAATTAAGCTATAAACAAATCCTTTTCCGAAGTCTGATTGTATTTTTTCAGTTTCCATATTTTTTAAAACGGCACATCCGCTATATTTATTTCTGGCCCCGTCCCCCTCGGCGCGCTGTCGTCAATGATCGGCAAGCCGTCCTCGTCCAAGTCTTTATCGGGCGCAGCCGACCTTTGCGCCTTGGCTCCGAATTGCACGCTCTCCGCCACGATCTCGGTAATGTATCTTTTCCCGTTCGGGCCTTCCCAGCTTCGGGTCTGCAATCTGCCCTCGATGTAGATTTCACTTCCCTTGGCCAGATAGCTTGCCACGCTCTCTGCCTGCTTGCCCCAGATTACGGTGTTATGGAATTGGGCTTCTTCCTGCTTCTGGCCTGCTTTGTCCTTCCAGGTGCGGTTTGTGGCCACTCTTAGCGTTGCTACGCTCTGGCCTCCTTGCGTGGTTTTAAGCTCGATGTCGGAAGCGATACGGCCTATAAGAAATACTTTATTGAGGTTCATTTTAGTTTTTTATGCTTATTAACTCCTCGAAAAATTGAGGATATTTTTTTATAAAACTTATGTCTATCGGTTTTAGTTCCAGCTCCTCGTTCGCTATCGCTCTTAAAACTATCTCCTTCACTTTGGCTGTCAGCCTCCAATGGTTGTAGTCGCTCTGCATCGGGTTTGCGTGGCACTTCCAGCATATTGGACAGGAGTTGAAGATTGATCGGTTGTGTTCGCCTTTGATGTAGCAGTTGGCTGTGGGGCTGATTATGTGATGTAGCTGGTCAGCGTTATTCTGGTCGCATTTTATACAGGTATACCAGCCGTTGCCTTCCCAGAAACTGCGGACGGCAATCGGGAAACGGTTTTTGAGGAGTGTCATTGGTATCTTGCCGTTCCTTTTTCGTCCTCTTTGACTTTTAAGAAACGGTTTAGACTTCTTATCAGGGCCAGCAATCCTTTCTCGGCGTTCCTTGCTTCCATCATTTCTCGGTATTCGTCCGATGTTTTTGCCACGATCTGCGCACGATTGGCCTTTTCATTTCTTTCAAGCTCGACCTTTAAAACTTTGTTGTAGGAAATGTCTGTTTCAAGGATTTTGTCGTTCACATTTCCGTATATCGCCGCCAGCTTGGTCAATATCTCCGCCGCTCTGTCCGGCGTTATGTCCTTGTTGCTTATCTCGTTTTGATAGGATTGGATAAGTTCGCGGACTGTCATTGTAATTTTTTAGATTTGTTATTCCCTTTTTGGATTGTGGCGGGAAAGAGGGGGTTCATTGTTTTGATTTATACCGATCTCTTGTTTCCTTCCGGGCCTCGCTTCCTTCGATCTCCTCGCTTATTTCGTTTGATATGCTCTCAAAAATACTGTCGAACTCTGCGTCATTGTCCGAACTCCAATTCATTCCTGCTTTTTCCCACAAAGTTCTGATATAAAATTTAAGTGTCTTTTTTGCGTTTTCCATAACCTTTAAATCTTATTGGCGGGCATTGAGAGGAGGGCAAGGTTTGACTTGCAGATAATGGCCTGCTGAATTGCACAGCTTTACTATCGCCATTACTTACTTAGGATTTCCACCTATTCTTGTTCAAGGGCTCACTGTCCCACACCTCCTCTCGATACCCGCCACTGATTATTTTTAAACTTTATTGCTTTCCTCGATGAACCTTTGGATTGAATACTCGATAAGTTTCCTTGAAACATCCTGATCTCGGAATATTTTGTGGTTCTGTTCTTCAAATTCTTGTAAAATATCTTCAACCAAACGCTTTTTAATTTTAATTTTATCTTTGGTCATTTCGTTGCTTCTTTTAACAATTTATCCAGCTCCTTATCCCCGATCATTATTTTTCTTGGAGTGTTCGGGACAAGCTCCCAAACTTTGGATTTTCTGATTTTATCGACAACCTCCTTTTTTAAAAATAAAGCGAGATCATCTGGTATTGGTTCATAAATTCTGCTTCCTGATTTATTTTTCCAATAATAATATTTGTTTTGTCCACCGTTTATTTTTTTAGCCTCTTTATCTTCTTTCCAGTTTTTCATCTTCTTAATCTTAGAAATTACAGGGCGGTGGGTTTTCCGCCGCCCATTACTTACGATCTCGGCTTCCCAGGTTCCGGCAGGGTTTTCCGCCGTTGCGCTGAAGGCAATAATGTTTTATTTTGCCCCACGATGGTCGCTTGGTTGGGTTTCTGCAATACAGATAGGGTTTTGCCGTAGGATCACCTCCAAAGAACTCTTTACCACTCCTCGTCAAATTTCATTTCTTCTTGTCCGAAACTCTTTGACTTGGCTTTTACGCATTTCTTCTCATCGGTTTCGATAAAATATTCGCGGCCAGTTGAAGGACAAATACAGTTGAAAAACTTGAGAGGATTGTTCAAACCTTTGACGCTGAACTCCACCACTCTTTCTTTGTTCCCTTGCTCATCGGTTCTTTCCTCTAATACTTTTCCTGCCAGCTCTTTCATTTTTGTTTTGTCCATTCTTTCGTAAGCCACTCTGCGCTGTTCGGTATTGGAGAGTTGGAACACTTCGGCGGCGGTCAGTTGGTCTTTGCGGACTTTATCGAATAGGTCTTTGTAAAATTCAACATTGTTTATTCGATAAGTGATATCTCCTTTTTGACGAAGTAGCCATTCGGAAGAGAGATCGGTGATATGCCATTTTTTCTTTGAGGCTAGTTTCCATAATTGCTTCTCTAATTTTTCTGAAATTTGGGAGTTGATGGAAAGGTAACCGCCTACGGACTTGAGGTTTGGAGTGTCCAGCTTGGCTTGGGAGTGGATGTAAAGGTAACCGCCTACGGACTTGAGGTTTGGAGCGTCCAGCTTGGCTTGGGAGTAGATGGAAAGGTAACCGCCTACGGAC
>Ga0247841_10010603_pt1 | contig 12509 bp, 15 predicted proteins | sample LaCruzMarch2015__2_FD_192410 | JGI IMG/M metagenome (GOLD analysis project Ga0247841, IMG submission 192410) | Freshwater microbial communities from meromictic Lake La Cruz, Castile-La Mancha, Spain - LaCruzMarch2015_18m | ecosystem: Environmental > Aquatic > Freshwater > Lake | place: Spain... | reverse complement strand
CATAGTGAAGGATTTTGGAAAGAAATAAAAGGAAAAGAATTATTCTTTATTATAAATGGGATACTGCAAAAGTATCCCATTTTAATTAGTTGGCATTAAAATTAACTATTAAGCACCGATAAAGTATGAAAAATTCAAATTCCAATAAAAGAGTAGTAATAGCCTTGAGCGGCGGAGTTGATTCTTCCACGGCTGCTGCCTTATTGATTGAGCAGGGATATGAGGTTATTGGAATGACTATGTGTTTTAATCTAGCTGATTCCCTAAGTAAAAGGCCGGGTTGTTGCAGCATCCAGGGCATAGAAGATGCCCGTAGGGTAGCACATAAATTAGGCATAAAACATTATGTTTTGAATATGCAAAATGATTTAAATGAACACGTAATTAAGGATTTTTGCATTCAATACTCGTCTGGCCGGACACCGAATCCCTGTGTAATTTGTAACCAGCATCTTAAATTCGGCAAGTTATTAAGAAAAGCATTGGCTTTGGACGCTAAATTTATTGCTACTGGGCACTATGCCAGAATAGAAAAGGTTAAGAATACTCTTTATCTCTGTAAGGCAAAGGATCTTAAAAAAGATCAGTCCTATTTTTTATACCGCTTAAAACAAAGTCAACTTAAGCATATCCTTTTTCCTTTAGGTGATTATTCAAAAGAAGAGGTAAGGGCGATGGCTAGAAGGTTTTCGCTTCCAGTCGCGGATAAATTGGCTAGCCAGGACATCTGTTTTATTCCCGAAGCAGGCCTGCATAAGTTTTTAGATTCGCATATAGGTCTAGAGATCAGGCCTGGGCCTATTATTGATTCTAAGGGGAATGTAATCGCAGAACATAAAGGCATTGCAAAATATACTATCGGACAAAGGGAGGGTTTAGGTATTGCCCGAGGCTATCCGGTATACGTAAGTAGTATAGATTTTAAGAAAAATCAGATTACAGTTGGCAAAAGAGAAGATGTTTATAAGCGCCAATTTATAGTTAAAGATATACAGCCTAGCTTAAAAGTCTTTAAAAATAATATTGCCCTTAAGGTAAAGATAAGGTATAATCAAATTGAATCACAAGCTAAAGTAACCTTAGTAGCAAATAAAATCAAGGTCATATTTAAAGAGCCGCAATTTGCCATCACTCCTGGGCAATCCGCAGTATTCTATTTGCAGAATAGAGTAATCGGTGGTGGAATCATTGATGAGGTTTTCTAAATAAAATGCTTAAAGAAATTACCGGTTTAGAAGAAAAGATCAAGGATTTAAAGAAAAAGCGTAATGCTATAATTTTAGCCCATAATTATCAGTTGCCCGAGGTTCAGGACATTGCTGATTACCGAGGTGACTCTCTGGAATTAAGCCGCATTGCCGCTAAAACTGAAGCTAAAGTCATTATTTTTTGCGGGGTATATTTTATGGCCGAGACTGCATCAATACTTTCTCCCAATAAAACAGTTATTGTCCCTGATCCCCATGCCGGTTGTCCTATGGCGAACATGCTTAATGCCCAAGAATTAAGAAAACTAAAAACAGAACACCCGAATGCAGTTGTCGTCGGCTATGTAAATACTTCTGCAGAAGTAAAGGCTGAGCTGGATTACTGCTGCACTTCTACCAATGCTATTGCGGTAGTCAATGCCTTAAAGAACAAAGAAGAAATTATTTTTGTACCGGATAAATATCTGGCAGATTATGTATCTAAAAAAACAGGTAGGAAGTTTATTACCTGGAACGGATTTTGCCCAACGCATGTCAAGATTTTGCCTGAAGATGTAAAGCGGGAAAGAAAATTTCATCCTTTTGCTAAAGTTATGGTGCATCCAGAGTGTCTTCCACAGGTAGTCGCTTTGGCCGATGCAGTTTTATCTACGAGTCAAATGTCAAAATTCGCTAAAGAGTCGGAGTCAAAAGAATTTATTGTCGGCACGGAAGTTGGTTTAATTTATCGTTTAAAGAAAGATAATCCGGGTAAAGAATTTTATCCTGCCAGTGAAAAGGCAGTTTGCCCGAATATGAAGCGCACTACGCAGGAAAAAGTTCTCTGGGCTTTAGAGGAAATGAAAGAAGAAGTGCGCGTTTCAGATGACGTGCGCCTTCGCGCCAAAAAAGCAATAGATCGGATGCTAGAGATAGTTTAAGTTGAACATTCCCATAATTTACGAAGACGATTGGATCTTAGTCGTAGATAAACCCTCAGGATTACTGACTGTCCCTAGCCCTAAGAATGAACAACGTACACTTACAAGTATATTAGGTTTATATCCTTGCCATCGTTTAGACCGCGATACTTCAGGATTAATTATTTATGCGAAAGATGAGCTGACGCAGAGGAAAATCGCCCAGGCATTTAAAAATAGACTTGTTAGAAAAACTTATATAGCTCTTGTGCGTGGCATTCCTTCTGGTGGTCAAGGAGAAATAAAAAATAGAATCGAAGGAATGTTTGCCCAAACGCGTTATAAAGTTATTGAAAAAAGAAGAGATTTTGCTATTGTAGAAGTTAAGCCTCTTACTGGACGGACTAACCAGATCAGGATTCATTTTAAACAGATCGGTCATCCTGTTTTAGGCGAGACTAAGTTTGCTTTTCGTCGGGATTTTAATATTAAAGCCAAAAGGCTGATGCTCCATGCTTGGAAATTAGAGTTTAAGCATCCAGAGACTGCTAAGTTGATACAGCTAACCTGCGATCTGCCTAAAGATTTAAAAGATTTCTTGGATAAACATGCTTAAATATATTTTACTTGGGATAATCCAGGGTTTAACGGAATTTCTACCTGTAAGCAGTTCCGGGCATTTGGTGATTGCTCAAAGGTTTATGGGTATGAGCGGTGAAGAAATTGCCTTAGGCGTGATTTTACATTTAGGTACGTTGTTTGCGGTAATTGCGTTTTTCTTTAAAGATATCTTGAAATTACTGCAGGATATAAAATCAATAAAGCTGATATTAATAGTAACCTTTATCACCGGAATAATCGGAGTCCTGGGAAAAGATTTCTTCGAAAGTTTATTTACTTCGCCTAAGTTGGTAGCCATCTCATTTCTAATTACAGGAATTATTCTGCTTTTTACCCGCAAATTTATGCAAGCAAAAAAGAATAAGATTGAGTTAAAAGATGCCATTATCTTAGGATTTACTCAGGCAATCTCTATTGTTCCGGGTATTTCCCGTTCCGGTATAACCATATCCACGTTATTATTTAGAAAAATAGATAAAGAAGCATGTTTTAGGTTTTCTTTTCTGGTTTCCATTCCCATTATCTTTGGGGCAGCGGTTTTGGAGGCAAGGAAAATTGATTTTGCCATGCAGCATAACGCTTTAAATCTTATTATCGGCTTTATTTTTAGCCTGATAAGCGGTTTGGCCGCACTTGGGATCTTAAAACTGATAATTCAGAAAGCTAAATTTTATCTCTTTGGATACTACTGTATTCTGATAGCAGTAGTTACTTTCTTATTCGTAAAATGAGCATACTTGTTTTAGGTACTGTTGCCTTGGATACAGTTAAGACGCCGTTAGGATTTAAGAAAAGAATCCTCGGAGGTTCAGCTGCGCATTTCTCGATGAGCGCCAGGCTTTTTACCGATGTGCATCTTGTCGCTGTTGTGGGTGAAGACTTCCCCAGCCAACATATTAAGTTTTTGCGTAGAAAAGGGATTAATCTGGAATCGCTAATTCAGGCTCCGGGAAAGACTTTTCATTGGCAGGGTGAATATCAGGGAGATTTAAATTCCGCACTTACCTTAAAAACCGAGCTTGGAGTGCTTGCCACATTTAATCCGAAAGTCTGTGAGAGCCAAAAAAGAATAAAAAATGTTTTTTTAGCCAATGTCGATCCTGATATACAAAGTTACTTATTAGGTATTATGCGTTCTCCAAAGCTTGTAGCTGTAGATAGTATGAATTATTGGATTAGCAGCAAGCGCAAAGCCTTATTGCGTTTGCTAAAGAAAGTTGATATCTTTGTCGCCAATGATCAAGAAGCCAGAAGTTTATCGGGAGAGACAAATTTAATTAAAGCAGCTAAAAGTTTACGTTCCCTTGGCCCGAAGATGGTTTTGATAAAAAAAGGCGAGCATGGAGTATTGTTCTATAGCGATAAAATTAAGGTTTCGTTACCTGCATATCTGGCAGAAAAAGTCGTTGATCCTACTGGTGCAGGAGATACTTTTGCCGGGGGCTTTATGGGTTTCTTATCTAAGGTCGGAAAGATTAATGAATCTACTATTAAGCAGGCGCTTGCCTATGGTACCATTGCTGCATCATTTAACATTGAGGGTTTTGGCTTAGAGAGAACTTCTAAACTGACTATTGCCCAGCTCAATAGAAGATTAGCTGAATTTAAGAGATGTATCTTATTTTAATAGAAAGATAAACTCATGATAAATAACTTAAGATCAAAAAAAGAAGAATTTTTGCAGTTTATCAGGTCTTATGGGGTTATTGGCGTTGCCATAGGTATTGTAATGGGTGGCGCAGTTGCTAAAATAGTTAATGTAATTGTTGAGGGTTTAATTATGCCTGTTATTGAGGTAATTCTTCCCGGGCCAAAATGGCAGGAGGCAGTCTTACATTTAGGGAGAATTAATATAAAGATAGGTTTAATAATTTCTGCATTCATTGATTTCTTTGCAATTTCAATTATTGTATTTTTTATGGTTAAATATGTTTTAAGAGTAGAAGAGCCGAAGAAGCAGGAGGATAAATGCTAGAAGAAAAGATTTTAAATGACTATAAAGAGGCGATGAAAGCCAAGGATACCTTAAAAAGCTCTGTCTTAAGTTTTCTGCGTGCAGACATGATCAATGTGGCCACCTCTAAGAAGAAGGGCAAGCTTGATGATAATGAAGTTATACCTGTAATCAAGAAGCAGATAAAACAGCGCCAGGATTCGATTGAGCAATTCACCAAGGGAAACCGCTTAGAAATGGCGGACAAAGAGAAGAAGGAGCTTGAGATCTTAAAAACCTATCTTCCTCCTGAATTATCTTTAGATGAAATAAAGAAGATAATCGCTGAAGCCGTATTAAGTTTGGGTGCAGTTGATTTAAAAGATATGGGTCGGGTAATGAAAGAAGCAAATACAAGAATAGCTGGTCAGGCAGATGGTAAACTGGTGAGTGAATTAGTTAAAGAGGCTTTAACCAAACCAGCTTAAAGAAACTTATGGAAACGTATTTTTTAAAAAACGAAGACATTTCTAGGTTTTATGATCGTATAGCCAGTGAATACGATTTATATCTGCCCCTAAAGGTTAAAAACCCGATTAAGAAAGATTGTTCTTGTCAGGCAGTTGCGTCCTTGCCCACAGATGACTATGTCTTAAAAAGATACACTAAGGATAGTAATCTCGAGTTTGTTTTTAATGATTATCGCTGTATTGAGCCGACACGCGCATTTTTCACTCAATATAAAGAAGAGCTTTGTACATATTTTGCAGAGACTAGTACAAAAGAAAAAAAAGAGCGGCCACAGGCTTTATGTGGAATAAAGAATTGCGATCTTTTTGCCTTAAAAGTTCAGGATTATGTATTCTTAGGAGGGGCGGAACCCGACCCAATTTATAAAACAAGAAGAGAGAATACTTTAATTATTGCAAGTGATTGTCCGAACTTTAAAGAAGTTTGTTTTTGCCGCGCCTTTAACATTAATCCCTATCCCACAGAAGATTTTGATATTAATCTTTCTCCTCTTAATAATGGATTCTTAGTGGATGTGGCAACAGCTAAGGCTAGATCAATAGCTCTGGCTTTAAAAGATATATTCTCTCAGGCTACCTTAGGCCAGATTTCCGGCAGGGCAGCAAAGAGGGAATTATTAGTAAGGCGTCTGGATGAGCATCTTACGCAATATAAAATACCCCAGAAGGAAACCCTACGTGATATAGTTATTAGCGGTTACAATTCTACTATTTGGCAGGATCAGATGCGTACCTGCGTTGAGTGCAATGGTTGTGTTTTTATCTGCGATACCTGCCATTGTTTTTTATTAAGCGATGAGCCTAATAATGACAATTCTAAAAGATTGCGTCTTTGGGATGGTTGCCTTTTAAAGAACTTTACAAAAGTTGCCGGCGGGGCTAATCCTCTAAAATTACGTTACATGAGATTGCGCAATCGCTATCTAAAGAAATTTGATTTTTTTATTAGTAATTTAGGTTTCCAGGCTTGTTGCGGTTGCGGCCGGTGCATAGAAGTCTGTCCTGGAAAAATCGATATACGCTATATATTGCGTAAATTACATGAAGAAAAATATTTACCAACCAGTTAAGGCTGTTATTGAAGAGGTCATTGAGGAAACACGCACAATCAAGACCTTCAGGATTAAGCCGGAAGCGGATTTTTCCTTTGCTACGGGGCAGTTTATAGAATTAACTATTCCCGGTATAGGAGAGGCCCCTTTTACTCCGTCTTCAGATCCCGGGATAAAGGACCGGTTTGATCTGACAATAATGAAAGCTGGTGAAATTACTACCAAGTTACACACCATGAATAAAGGTGATGCAGTTGGTATTCGCGGTCCGTTTGGTATCGGATATCCATTACCTAAATTTAAGGGCCGGGATATCTTGATTGTCGGAGGCGGTGTGGGCTTAGCGCCATTACGATCTTTGTTATTTAGCCTTTTTTCCCAAATAAATGAATATAATAAAATAGTCCTGCGCTATGGTGCGCGTACTCAAGGGGATATAGTTTACAAAAGCCAAATTCCAGAATGGCAAAAGAAGGATAGGGTAGATTTGCTCTTGAGCGTCGATATCGGAGATGATTCTTGGTCTGGGAATGTAGGATTAGTAACTACTATTCTTAATAATGCAGCGATTGATTTTACAAAAGCAGTAGGCATAGTTTGCGGTCCTCCTATTATGATGAAATTCGTAACTTTAAAGTTGTTAGATTTGGGCATTAAACCTGAAGACCTATACTTATCTATGGAGAAAAGCATGTCTTGCGGAGTAGGCAAATGCGGTCATTGCCGTATCGGTAAATTCTATGCCTGTAAAGATGGCCCGGTATTTACTTACGATAAACTTAAAGATATGCATGATATCTGGGACTAGGAAATTTAAAACGCATGAAAAGATTATTCGTTGATTTAGACATCTGCAATAATTGTAAAGAATGTAAAATAACTTGCGATTATTTTTACCATCCGCAGAATAATGGCATTACTTGTTTACGCGAATATGCTACCTTTGCTACTATTTGCCGGCATTGTGAAGAAGCCCCCTGCGTCAATTCTTGTTATCACAATGCTTTAGAACGGGCATCCGATGGGCATATTAAGCGTTATAAGATGCGTTGCACAAGTTGTAAGTCTTGTACTATCGCCTGTCCTTTTGGCGTGATTTTTCAGGATTTTATTCCTTATCTTGATTCTAAATGTGATTATTGTATTGGTAAGAGTGAAGAATTACCTAAATGCGTAAGCAGTTGTCCTCATAAGGGAGTGGAGATTAAAGAAGTAGAAGAAGATTTAGAAAAGAATATTTTTTTTGTAGGAGATAATTTAGCAGTTCATTCAGTAAAGTGGTCAAGAGAAGATGCGCAGTTACCTAAAAAGAGATGATTGCCATATTTAATTTCTTAATATTTCCGGGATTTTTATTTGCTTGCATCGTAGGTCTTTTTGCCTGTTGGATCGATCGAAAGATAAGCGCACGCCTGCAGTGGCGTGTTGGTCCTCCATGGTATCAGACTTTTATCGATATAGTAAAATTAACAGGAAAAGAAGTTATCGTGCCCAATGGTGCAAAAGTAACATTTCTTTTAGCACCATATCTTGGGTTGATATCAATAGTGTTAGTTGCGAATAATCTGGGCAGGGCTATTTTATCGCCGTTAAGTAGCTTTAGCGGTGACTTAATAGTGATTATATATCTTTTAATTATACCGGCACTGGCTTTGATTGTTGGTGCCTCAGCTTCAAGGAATCCCCTTGCTTCTGTGGGCGCTTCCCGGGAAATGAAATTAATCTTAGCTTATGAATTGCCGTTTTTACTTGCAATAATTGCGGTAATAATCAGAAATAAAGGAGCACTTGGAATCGGCTCAATCCTTATTAATCAGGCATTCACAGTTTCAAATATTTTTTCTCCATCAGGGATAATATCGTTCTTTATAATGCTATTTTGTGTTCAGGCTAAGCTAGGGATAGCCCCTTTTGATATATCCGAATGTGATCAGGAGCTTATGGGAGGTACATTGATTGAATATTCAGGCCTACCTTTAGCTATATATAAATTAACTAAGGCCACGATGCTTTATACGTTACCTATTTTCTTAATTATTTTATTTCTGGGTAAAGATTTAAGTTTCTTATTTATAAGTATTAAATATTTATCAATTTTACTGGTTATTATTTTGATAAAAAATACTAATCCCAGACTGCGTATTGACCAGGCGATGCGTTTTTTTTGGCGTATTCCTACTGTGTTAGGAATTATAGCAATAGCGCTAGCCCTATTTGGATTATAAGATGGACTTAAAAACTAAAGCTTTATTAAAATCGATTTGGGTTTTTCATGTCAGCGCAGGTTCCTGTAATAACTGTGATATAGAGATTCTGGACTGTTTTACTCCGAAATTTGATCTTGAGCGATTTGGGATCCAACTCATTGGTTCGGTGCGCCACGCAGATGCCCTTTTCATAACTGGGGCCATGAATAAAAAAGCGATTCCTAGAATGAAAAAGATTTATGAACAGGCGGCTAAGCCCTGCGTTGTAGTCGCTATTGGTACCTGTGCCTGTTCTCAACACATGTTTAGGTATAGCTATAATGTCGGCGAGCCTTTAGATAAGATTCTACCGGTAGATGTTTACATCCCAGGTTGTCCTCCTAAGCCGGAAGCGATGATCGCCGGAATTAAAAAGTTAGTAGATAAAATCAAGAGAGGTAAATAAATTATGCTCCGCGATAAAATAAAAGAAAAATTAAGCGATAAAATACTTGCCTGGTATGAAACTTCCGTAAAAAGGATATATTTTAGTGTAGATAAAAAACATATTACCGAAACTGTAAAAATATTATTTTGCGACCTGGGTTTAAGATTTATTACTGCTTCAGCAACAGATCTGCCTTCATCTTTTGAGGTTATCTATCACTTTAGTAATGATCCTCAGGGTGAGATTTATTCGGTTAGAGTTCTTTTGGAAGATAAACTTAAGCCCGAAATTGACTCTATTGCTAATCTGTTTCCAGGAGCAGAATGGATTGAGCGCGAAATCTGGGAAATGTTAGGGATAAATTTTAAAGGGCATCCTAATTTAAAGAAACTGCTTCTGGCTGATGATTGGCCAGAAGGGAAATATCCCTTAAGGAATAAACAATGAGCCATAAAATAATTGTCCCCATAGGTCCATACCATCCTTTGCAGGAAGAGCCCGAGTTCTTCCAGCTTTATGTTGACGGTGAGAAGGTAGTAGATATCGATATTATTATCGGGTATAACCATCGTGGTATCGAAAAGCTTTCAGAATCCAAGCACTTTGATCAAATCCCTTTTCTGGTAGAAAGGATTTGCGGTATTTGTTCTTCCAGCCATCCCTATGCTTATGTATTAGCAGTAGAAAATATTTTAGGAGGCGAACAAAGCATAGTTCCTGAAAGGGCGCTTTATATCCGTACAATAATTGATGAATTACAGAGAATCCATAGCCATCTTTTGTGGCTTGGACTTACCGGGCACTTTATAGGGTATAATACAATATGGATGTGGGCCTGGAAATATCGCGAGCCGGTACTTGATTGTTTTGAAATGGTGACGGGAAATCGCAATAACTACGCAATGTTTAAGGTAGGTGGTATCAGGCGCGATGTTTTAGATGAGGATATCCCAATATTAAAGAAAACACTCGACGAGCTACTTAAGGCCCTGGATTTATTCCGCGGGGCAATAGCCGATGATCCGGTGATAAAGTCAAGACTAAAAAATGTAGGAACCTTAACTAAACAACAGGCGATTGATTGGTGTGTAGTCGGACCAACTGCCCGGGCTTCGGGAATAAACATTGATGTGCGCCGTGATGAACCCTATGGCGTAACAGACCGCCTGGATTGGAATGTGATTTTAGAGAAAGAAGGCGACATATATTGTAAGACTATGGTTAGGATTTTAGAATTATATGAAAGTGTGCGTATAATACGTCAATGCCTGGATAAAATGACTAAAGGCCCGATTGATGCAGATGTTAAAGATATCCCTCCGGGGGAAGGTATTGGCAGGGTTGAAGCACCACGCGGCGAGTGTTTTCATTATATAAAAAGCGACGGGACAAACCGGCCAATCAGGCACAAAATCCGTTCTCCAAGTTACATGAATGTAGCTTCGGATAAGGTAGGTGCAGTCGGAGGCACTATTTCTGATGCCACGCTTACTTTGGCTGCAGTTGATCCATGTTATTGCTGTACTGAAAGGGTGGTAGTAATAAACAGCCTAGATAATAAGAAAATAATGAACGGTTGGGATTTGATTAAGCTATCTCAGGAAAAAACCCTAAAAATAAAGGAGCATTACGATGGTAGACCTAAATAGTATTAAAGTTAAAGTCAACCAGATGAGTAAGGCTGCTCTATCGATGTGGAGTTTAACCTATGATGCATTCATAGAACACGACGTAGACTTGATAACCAAGGCTTTGGAAGAAGAGACTAAATTGAATGCCTTAGAGGAAGAGATTAATAAAGGTATTGTTAATTTAACAAAAACATCTTTACCTGAAGGTGATAAGTTAAAGATAGTAATTTATTCTGATATCGCCGCTGATTTTGAGCTGATTGGAGATTACTGTAAAGATATTTTAGAGCGAGTCCAAATTAAAATTGAGGAAAGATTACTTTTCAGCGAAGATGCGGTTGAAGAATACAAAGAGTTATACGCTAAAACCAAAAGTGCGCTGGAGGAAGTTGTGTTTGTTTTAGATAAAGATAATCCGGCACTTGTAACAGAAGTCTTAAGAAATGAAGAACATATAGATAGCCTGGTGGATAAGTACCGTCATAATCACAACCTAAGGCTTGTAGGGGGAAAATGTACCGCATTGGGATGTAACATGTATTTAAATATGCTCGATTTCACTGCAGCGGTTTATTATCACATAAAAAAGATTGCCCGGAGTTTATTAAAATTAAGATGATAAATACTTCTTTATTTTTTCTAGTTGTCCTGCCGATTATTAGCGGTTTTTTACTGTTTTTATTCGGTAAGTTTGATAACTATAAGAAGAATATAAGTTTGTTTATATTTTTCTTAAGTTTATTGTTTTCCGTATATTTAGCCTTAAAAGGAGATTTTTCTTGGAGCCATCAAGTTTTCAATAATTATATCCCGGTTTTAGGTCTGGATAAACTTTCTCGGCTGATACTTGTTTTTGCTAATCTTTTTGGTTTTCTTATCTGTCTATATTCTAAAGACTATATGGAGGCAAAGAAGGGTTATTTTTCCTACCTCTTGTGGCTTTTGGCTTTTTCTAACCTTGAAATTATGTCTATGGAATTTATAACCTTTTCTTTATCCTGGGCTGTTTCGATAGGAATACTTTATGGCCTGCTTAGACTTGGTTCAAGTTTTAGCGCTAAAAAAGCAGCGGTTGTATTAGGTTTTTCTTATATCTGTTTTATTATTGGCGCATATCTTTATTCTACTTTTATTGGTTCAAGCAATATGTTTTCATCCGGGAAAATTATTATAAATAGCCCTATATGCTGGTTGGCCTTTATTCTGATGTTAATCGGCGCTCTTGCAAAGATAGGAAGTGGACCGCTGCATACCTGGATACCTACTGCTGCAGAGAAAGCCCCTATACCGGTTATGGCCATACTTCCGGCTTCTTTGGATAAGCTTTTAGGTGTGTATATATTAAGCCGTATTTGTTTAGATTTCTTTGTACTTAATGAGGCTATAATGGCTCTGCTACTTATTATCGGAGGACTTACAATAATTTTTGCTGTTATGCTTGCCCTTGTTCAGCATGACTTAAGGAAACTTCTGGCGTATCATGCAATAAGCCAGGCCGGCTATATGGTTTTAGGGTTAGGCACAGGAAACATTATAGGTATACTAGGGGCAATCTTTCATATGTTTAATAATGCGATATATAAGAATGGGCTATTTCTTATTGGCGGTGCAGTAGAGAAAAAAAGAAAAACTTTTGAATTGGATAAATTGGGTGGACTCGCCCGTTATATGCCTTTGACTTTTCTGGCCGGATTAATTTTGGCTCTTTCAATATCAGGCATCCCGCCGCTAAATGGTTTTGCCTCTAAATGGATGATTTATCAAGGTACGCTTCAAGGGCTAGCCACGACAACCAATGTATTCTTGCGCTTTATTTATTGCTTTGCCTTAATTGCGGCTATGTTTGGTAGCGCCCTCACCCTGGCCAGTTTTATTAAATTTATTCATGCTATATTTTTAGGTCAGGATAATAGTAAGGATAAGCTTAACACCGGTGAATCTTCTTTTAATATGCTTAGTCCTTTATTAATTCTTTCGGGGTTGTGTGTTATCTTAGGAGTA
>Ga0247841_10010602_pt1 | contig 12510 bp, 8 predicted proteins | sample LaCruzMarch2015__2_FD_192410 | JGI IMG/M metagenome (GOLD analysis project Ga0247841, IMG submission 192410) | Freshwater microbial communities from meromictic Lake La Cruz, Castile-La Mancha, Spain - LaCruzMarch2015_18m | ecosystem: Environmental > Aquatic > Freshwater > Lake | place: Spain... | reverse complement strand
CAATACATGGGAAACCTGTTTCTTTTTCTATCCGGGCCAAAATCTCTTCCCTTCCCCTGGAATCCCACATCCCCCTGAAAACCGGAACGGTCGCAGGGACGTCAATGCCGCTCATGGCCAGGATACGGCGCGAAATATATTTATCCATTCCCAGGGCTGAGGCAAGAACCCCCGAACCTGTATAGGGAATACGCAATAACTCCAGAAGCCCCTGTATGCATCCGTCTTCCCCGTACTTGCCATGAAGGCCCAGATAAACGAGATCGGCGCAGTCCTTAATGGACTCATAGGAAATTCGTTTGGCTTCCGTTGCGAGGTCATCCTCGATGTCCCTCGTAGAGTTTCTCATGAGGAGCTTCAGAGGAATATCCCAGAGGCGGGCCTGAGAATCCATGAACACCGCCAAGGGAGCGAATCTTTTCCGATCCATCTTGCTGAAGATATTCCGGCCGCTCTCCAGGGAAACTTCCTTCTCCGAGGAGACGCCCCCCATGATGACCGCGACTCTGAGCTTTTTATCAATTGTTTCCTTCGACATATACAAGTCCCCTTACTGGTTTGTCATTCCGGCGTGTCACCCCGCTGGAACCTATGAATCTCTCCTGAAAATTGTTAAATCGTCATTCCGGCGTGTCGCCCCGGTGAAAACCGGGGAGGAATCCTACTGCCTTCCTACAGCGGCCCTCTTTTCCCATGGTGAATGGTAAGGGCATTCTGAATCAATGTCGAGATCATCATCGAGGGCAGCATCCCGGCGCTGGCCGCCTGCTCAAAAAAGAATGAAGACGGGGCCATACCGGAAGAGGAATTCGGATCGGTAATAAAAATCCTGCCGTCGTTCAGATAGAAGCCGTCGATACGTCCATAGGATCGAAACCCGAGCACTTCAAAGGCGCGCTTGGCTTCGGCCTTTATTATCTCCGCAGTTTCCCGGGGAATGTTTTTCGGCGGCGTGAATTTACGACATCGTCCCGGCATGTATTTGTCGTCGTAGGTATAAAAGGCGCTCTGGGGATATATTTCCGTCAGGTCAAGGGGTGCGATCTCGCCGTCCCGTTCCAGAACGATACAGGAAAACTCGATGCCTTCGAGAAATTCCTCGATCAGCACCGCCCGGTCCCAGCGCAGCGCCTCTTTCATGACCCCATCCAGGTCGGCCATATCTTGAATCTTGCCCACCCCGACGCTTGATCCCTCCCGGACCGGTTTCACGAAAAAGGGCAGGGAGAAATTTTCCCGCAACCTTACACGCACCTGGTCCGGCGCCCGCAACCATTCATCTTCGCACACAACCATGCTTTTCGGGACGTCAACACCTGCCGCTGCCAATATCTTCTGCTGGATATGCTTGTCCATCCCCAGAGCTGAGGCCAGGACCCCCGGTCCGGTGTAGGGAATCCCGAGGAGTTCGAGGAGGCCCTGAATGCATCCATCATCGCCGTATTTACCATGAAGGGAAATGAAGGCAAAATCGATGTTATCTTTCAATGATTCATAGGGCATCCGCCGGGCTTCGCTTGCCAGACGTTCCGCAATATCGACGGTCGTATTCTGAGACACCAGTTGCCAGGGGATCTTCCATAGTCCTCCGTCGCTGTCCATAAAAAGCGGAATTCCCTCATAGCATTCCGGATCAAGATTGTCGTAGACATTCCGCCCGCTGTTGAGGGACACCTCCCGCTCCGATGACATCCCTCCGAAGATAATACCCACTCGCAGTTTATTCATCAACCCCAAGTAGCCTCCCTAAGTATCTATAATAATTAAGCATCCCAGATAAAGGTCACACCGCTGTTCGGAAAAATCCAGGTGTGATTTGGCGCTCGCAGACGGATATATTTCCCTTTTTCCCGAATGATCTCGGGATAAGGATGCTTTCCCGCAAAAAAACTCACCTCCCGTACATGCCGGAAACCCGTTTGCTCGTAATTAAAGGAAATATCGAGTCCCCGGGTCGGATAGACGACATAGACGGAAAAAATGTTGTTTGTCCGGGATTTCTTGGTAAATATTTCGATGGCCACTTCCACCTGGGTATTGAGCTTTTCCCGCAGGTCCTCATGACTGCACCAGACCTCATAACCACGGGAGGTCATTTCGGTGCGGATGATGGGTACATCCATGCCATCGATACTCACCCTGGCAACGCGAAAGTCCCTTTCCATGACCAAGCTTTCCCCCCGGCTCATCAGCCAGCGGTACTCGCACCGGGGATCTTCGAAAAATGCGGACAATTGTTCTTCATCAAAGGCGCAGCCAATGACGAAGGCGTCGTTTTTCAAGGTCTTCTTATAAGAAACCCGGGTAATTACACGTAGGGCGTCTTCGCGCCGGACCGCCGTTCCGTCTTTGCCGGCCTCGAACTCGGCAACGCTAATATCATAACGGAAATCTTCCCGCAATTCCAACTGTCGATCCTCTTTTCCGAAGAGGGTCTCGAACATTTCGTAATAGATGGCATCTCCTAATTCCTCGCTCCGGGCCCGGGTTTGGAAACACTGCCTGATGATGTTGTCGATCCGGTCGATGGACCGCTCTTCGTCGGGGATATAGATACGCCGCAGCCTGGGCAGAACGGTGTCCGCCTTTCCTTTGTGAATAAACAACCGGGGCGCCCGTTTCCCGAGGGCGCAAAGGATTTCATAGCTGATGCTTCCCACCCGACCGGCAATTTCGTTGGCGGAGATTGATTCCTGCCCCTGCCGTCCCATGAGGACGACCTCGTCGCCAACCTGGCAATCGGGGATAGAGCTTACATCAACAGTACACATGTCCATGGAAACCCTGCCGATGACAGGCACGCGCTTCCCCCGGATGAGAACCTCTCCCTGATTGGAAAGAATGACGCCGTAACCGTCGCCGTAGCCAATTGGTATCGTGGCGATCCTGGTCGGCTTTTCGGTTATGTAAGTTCGATTGTAACCGATGCTGTATCCCTTCGGGAAATCCTTCAGCAGCACGATCCTCGTTTTGAAAGACATCACCGGCAGCAGGTCCGCTTTATCCATTGTTTCTGCGGAAGGATAAATACCGTAGGACATGAGTCCCGGACGCACCATGTCGAGATTGAACTGGGGGTAGTTCAGGATAGCGCCGCTGTTGGACATATGCCGGATGGGGATGCGGATTCCCGCCGCTTCCAGTTGGGCGAGGAGACGACTGAAAAGCTGTGCCTGTCCCTCGTTATATTCCAGGAGGGTCTCACTCGAGGAAAGATGGGTGAAAATTCCTTCCAGGATAAGGTTCGAAAGAGCGAGGATATCCTTAATGGTCTGAAATGCCTCATAGTAAAGGGTCCCCCCTCTTCCCATCCCCGTATCCACCTCGACATGAACCGGTATCCGGATATGGACCTTCTCGCAGCGGGCCTGGAGGGCCCTCGCGAAATGCAGGTCCGACACGGAAGGGCTGAGATTGTATTTGATGATATCGCCGATTTCTCCTTCCGGTGAAGGGCTAAGGATTACGATCGGGGACATGACGCCGCTGACCCGGAGCTGGACGCCTTCGTCGGCATTGGCCACCCCAAGATATACCGCGCCGTTTTTCAAGGCCACTTCGGCAATTTCGATGGCCCCGTGACCATAGGCATCCGCCTTGACCACCTGGAGTATTTTTACGCCCGGTCGGACCAGACGCTTCATCTCCTTCCAGTTCCTGGCAAAATGATCGAGGTCAACCTCGACCCAACTCCGGTATTTATGAACTTCCTGATATGGCATTATTCCTCACTTTTTGGTCATGGTGAATACCCCATCCCACTCCCCTTCCGGCGGGTGTTCCTTCAAATCCTGGCAACGCTGGATGTAAAGATTTGCCGGCGGATCATCGGGATGGACCTCCAGGACGCTTCTAAAGGCCGCGATGCCTTCATCCCACTGTCCCTGCTTGTATTTTTCCAGGCCGGTGTGGAAGCGCCTCACATATTCCTCATGTTCCGTGGCATCTTTCTGCTCGCAGATCAATTCATAGATCTTGACGGGGAGCTTTTTGCCCTTGACACGCACGGAGTCGACCTCCCGGCAGAACATCTCATCCTTGACGACCTCATAGGTAAATTCACTAAGGATGATATGGGTTCCATACTCCTTGTTTATTCCCTCGAGGCGGGAGCTGAGATTAACATTGTCGCCCATGACGGTGTAATCGAAACGCATATTCGAACCCATGTTCCCGACCACCATATCGCCGCTGTTGATCCCGACCCCGATATCAACGTAGGGTCTCCCCTCCTGTGCCCACCGCTCCTGAAGCACCTTTAGTTCCGCCATCATCTCCAGGGCGGTCCGGCAACTGCGCAGGGCGTGATCCGGCTGTTCCAGGGGCGCGCCGAAGACGGCCATGATGGCATCGCCGATGTACTTATCGAGAAGTCCCTCGTATTTAAAGACAATATCCGTCATGACCGTCAGGTACTCGTTCAGGAGGCGGACAAGCTCCTCGGGACTCAACTTTTCCGAGATCGTCGTGAAGCCCCTAATATCGGAAAACATGACGGTCAGATCCTTTTTATCGCCCCCCAACTTCAATTTGGTCGGATCCTTGAGGATTTCCGTGATGACCGAAGCCGTCAGATAATACTGAAATGCCCCGCGGATCTTTTTCTTCTCCCGCTCTTCCGTAAAGTACCTATATACCGTGATGACTAAATAAATCGTCATCATGGTCAACACGGGATAGACCATGTTGAGCCAGGTATTGTATTTGGCGAAAATGTATGTATTGCCGGCAATGAAACCACCTATCAGTACCAGGGCAAGGACAATGCCCTGGACCGCTTTGACCCGCGGGATCGCAATACCAATGATCATACCGAACACGGCGATATTACAGATGTCGATAAAGGTCGTCCACGCCGACTGTTCCAGAAAGTTACGGTGCAGAATATTGTCGACTACCGTCGCATGCAGTTCCACCCCCGGATAAACAGGACTGAAGGGGGTAACCCGCAGATCGTAGATGCCGGTGGCGGTGGCGCCGACGACTACGATCTTTCCCTTGAAAAGATCGGGAGAAAGACGGCCGTTCAAGATGTCGGTGATGGAATAATGAGGAAAGGTCTTGGCCGGCCCCAGGTAATTGATCAGCAGACGTCCGCTTTCATCGGTGGGTATCCTTACATCGCCGAGCATAATCCCGTCTACGCCGAAATCGGCAAGGTTGAGGACAATCATGGGAAAATCGAGATACTGCATAAGGAGCGCTACCGGAAGAGGATAAAAATAATTTTCCTGAAATTTTATGACCAGCGGCGACCAGCGGATGACGCCGTCCGGATCGGGAAAGGCATTGAAATAACCACTGTTTTCCCCTGCTTCCGCGATCTCCTTGATACTCGGAACCGGGGCGTAGGCCTGGATAATGTTATATGTTCCCGCCTGACTTTTTGCCCGCACCATGGAATACATGGAACCGCCGATTAAAGATGAGGCGGCGGCAATATACTCTTCACTGATAAAACCGACATCCTTTGCCGTTGTATGGAAAAAATAGCCGAGACTAACATTCTTTGCCTTTTCGATGGACTTGGCAAGGATGGCGTCAGTATTGGCCGCCTTTGCCTTATTCTCGAGCAGACCCATAAGGCGGGGATCCTGAATCCCCATTTTAGTTGCATCCTGATAGATTTCAGAAAGGGTCTGCATACTCGCGTTCTGATCCGGTTCGGCAAAGACAATATCAAACCCCACCGCCTTGGCGCCATAGCCCTTCAGGGTATCGACAAGACGCGCTGTCACCGTCCTTGACCAGGGCCATCTGCCGATTTCCGAAAGACTCTTTTCATCGACTGTGGCGATGACTACTTCCCCCCCCGTCGGCAACTGTCCCCGGGATACCATCCGTAAATCCAGTGATTTCAACTCCATAAAGCGAAGAAAGGGCAGATCCATGAAGAATAGCGCCAGCGCCAGGATTACCAGAAAAATGGAAATCTTGATGGGTGAAAGGGACACAAGCTTTTTTATCAGTTCCTTCATGATCATCCCTCCTGGAAGAAATATTTTGAGATTCTAATGAAAACCCTATGTATTGTCAAGGTAAATGGGCTTATGTCTTGACAAGATGCGAATGTTAAGTTAAAAGAACACCTCATCGCGCCGATGTAGCTCAGCCGGCAGAGCAGCTGATTCGTAATCAGCAGGTCGCCAGTTCGATTCTGGCCATCGGCTCCAGTAAAATCAAGGGGTTAACCAATGTCTGGTTAACCCCTTTTTTCTTACTTTGTGACTTTTTACCACTCCTTTACCACTTTTGGGGTTCGCTAAGGAATAAAAAAGGCGGATGATTTCTCACCCGCCTCCGTCAATAGATGTTTCAGTATTTAGAATATCCTTTTTTGTCCATACATTCTTTGAAGCAGACCTCATATGTGTAAGCTCCCTGATTGTTTTTATAATAACTACAGCTATATTCGCATCCGGATTTGACTGGTTCCGGGGCTTTATTTCCTTCTCTATCACGCCATGTGGCACATCCGGAGAACATAACAATGACGGCAAGTATCAGAAATATTTTTATAATTTGCATCATCACTCGCTCCTTCATGAGTTTAAATTATTTGGAGTCCATGATCCAGGCGCCGTCCCAGCCCTCCGCGGGGGGTGTTTCTTTCCAGAATTTGCATCGGTCGCTATACATCCGGCAAATTTCATCAGCCGGATTAAGCTCCATAGCTTTCTCAAAAGAATGAATCGCCCGGTCCCATTGTTGATTTCTGTACTTCTGAAGCCCATCCTGAAAATGATTAACTGCTTCCATCAGGTTGGGGAAGCTCTCGGCGGTGTGGTAATCGAGGACTTCATAGACGCCGACCGTTTCGGTCTTGCCTTTGACCACCACCCGGTCTACCTCCCTGATCCGGTAGGTTCCCCGCAGACGCTTATATGTATTTTCGCTGATCAGGATACTCGCATGATACCTTTTACATAAGCTTTCCAGTCGCGATGCGAGATTGACGCCGTCCCCGATCAGGGTATAGTCCATTCTTTTCGGCGAGCCGATATTCCCTGAGACAATCACGTCCGTGTTCAGTCCCAGCCCCATCTTTACCGGCTTCTTTCCTTGAGTCATGCGTTCCAGGTTCCAGTGATTGAGAGCATTGATCATGGCAATAGCAGCCCGCATGGCCCGGTCTTCATCATCATCATGGGCGATGGGAATACCGAAGGCGGCCATAATCGCATCACCGATAAATTTGTCCAGCATCCCGCCCTCGCGTTGAATGCATTCCACCATGATCGTAAAATACTCATTCAGCAGCGATACAGTTCCCTGTGCCCCGAGTTCCTCGGTCAGGGTTGTGAACTGGCGGATATCAGAAAAGAGAATTGTTGCCATGGTGCTTTTCCCGCCCAGGATATCCTCTCCTCCTTCGAGGAGCTGATCGGCGAGACCGGGGTCCATGTATCGGGACATGGTTGACTTTACCCGTTTTTCAGAGCTGATATCGTCCATGATGATCATGACGCCCAGATTCTTCTTGTCCACACTGGTCAAGGGAAGAATAGCGATGTTGGCGGAAACCTTATTCTCTCCGAATTCCAGCTCGGCGTCCATAGTCATTTCGGATTTCCTGGTTTCATCCACGCGGTGGATCTTGTCCACCAGCCAGGCGTTTTTCCCCGCAAAGAACTCCCGAACCGCATGATCGATAATATCCTCAGCCTCAATCTGCATGATCCCCCGTCCCGCGGCATTACAGGTGATGATCTTTCCTTCTTCGTCAAGGGTAATGACGCCGTTGGACATACTCTCGAGCATGCTCTCGCTGTAATTCTTCATGTTCTGGATATCATCGAAGAGTTTGGCGTTCTCGAGGGCGATGGAAACCTGGGCGGTAAAGGCCCGCAGCCGGGATTCGTCATCCTTTGTAAAAGGTCCTCCCCGCTTGTTGAGAACCTGGGTTACCCCGATGGTCTTGCCGCTCTTGTTAACGACAGGAACGCAGAGGATCGATCTGGTGAAAAACCCAGTTTTCCTGTCAAAAGCGGGATTGAAGCGCAGATCCGCATAGGCATAAGGAATGTTGATCGTTTCCCCGGACTGGAAGACGGCGCCGGCGATGCCCATATGATTGGGCAGGCGGATAACCATCGCCCCCAGTCCTTCACCAACCTTGGAAAACAACTCCTTTCGCTTCTCATCATTGAGAAAGAGGGTAGAGCGCTCGGCGTTAAGCATCCTGGTTGCCTCAGACATGACCTTGTTGAGAAGGCTGCCCAGATCAATCTCAGCGGTGACGTTGGAGACGAGATCGAAAAACTCCATCTCCTTGGCCCGGAATTTTCTCATCTTCTCGACAATCCCGATGCTCTGCAGGGTAATTGCCGCCTGGGTAGTCATCGATTCGAGGAGGGTCATATCTTCCTTGCTGAATCGCCCCTTTTTCTTGTTGAGCATCTGGGCGGCGCCGATGATTTCCCCCTTCATGGTGCGAATGGGCACACAGAGGATACTTTTGGTTGTATAGCCGGTTTTCTCGTCCACAGAACGGTTGAACCGATCATCCTTGTAAGCGTCATGGACAATCAGGCTCTCCCCGCTGGTAAAGACATGTCCGGCGATACCCGTATTGTTGATAATCCGGATTTCTCTCTGGAAGGTCCCCTGGGCAACCCGCGAGTACAATTCCCCTGTTTCTGCATCGTTTAGAAATATGGTCCCTCGATCCGCACGGATTTCCCTGGTGGTAATCTCCACCAGGACATTCAGCATATCGTCGAGGGTCTCATAGGTCGCCATGGTCTGGGCCACATTGAGCAGCAGCTCCGCCTGGTGAAGCCTTACATCCGCCTCTAAAACACTATTTTTTTTCATAACCCTCCAGCTTCTGGCGTAAAGTGAAAATCGCCTCCTGCAATTGCTGCTTTTCATCCCGGTCAGTCCGGCTAATGGCTGTCACCTCGTCTTCATATTGGATTTTTCTTTTTTCCAGCTCATACCTCATGGCGTCAATCATGCCTCGTAATTGATTGGCTTCATCATGACTGTCAACGATTATCTTCTGCTTATCTTTGTCATGCTCGATGGCCATTTTTTCCATTTCAAGGCGCAGAGAGTTTACCGTTTCCTTGAGCTGCCTTATGTTATCGTGGGCATCGGCCAAGGCCTTCTGAACATCGTCATCACGGCAAATCCTCTCCTTTTCGAGTTCTTCCCTGAGAGCGGCGATCGTTTCCTTCAGAAAACGGATCTCCATCTGAGCCTGGTAAAGTTCATCGGCGGTCAGGTCTTGTTTTTTAGCGTTTTTCATGGGATTCCTCAGGGTAACCCTTGGGATTGCGGGATTGCCATCGCCAGATGTCGGTGCACATGGCATCGAGCCCCCGGGTGGCAATCCAATTCAATTTCGTTTTGGCAAGACTGGAATCGGCGAAGCAGACGGCGATATCGCCGGGTCGGCGCTCGACAATGTCATAAGGGATGGGCCTTCCGGATGCTTTTTCGAAGGCTTTGATCATCTCAAGAACGCTGTATCCCCTGCCCGTACCAAGGTTATAAGTAGCTGATTCTGTTTGTTGAATTATTTCCAGAGCTTTCAAATGGCCCCGCGCGAGATCCACGACATGGATGTAATCCCTTACACCCGTTCCATCGGACGTGTCGTAGTCATTCCCGAAGACGCTGAGCCGGGAGAGCTTGCCGATGGCAACCTGGCTGATGTAGGGCATGAGGTTGTTAGGGATGCCGGTGGGGTCCTCGCCCATCAGTCCGCTTTCGTGAGCTCCCACGGGATTGAAATAGCGCAGGAGGATTACATGCCAGGCGGGATCGGAAATCCGGAGGTCCTGGAGGATCTTTTCGATCATCAGCTTGCTGCGGCCATAGGGATTGGCCGGGGAAACGGGAAATTCTTCCCTGATGGGGACTGTAGCGGGATCACCATAAACGGTTGCGGAAGAACTGAAGACAATCCGCTTGAGCCCGCAGTCGGCCATCACCTCGCAGAGGGCGACGGTCGAGCCGATGTTGTTGTCATAATAGTAAAGGGGCCGGGCAACGGATTCACCCACCGCCTTGAGACCGGCAAAATGGATTACGGCGTCACAGGGATGGGCTGCGAAAATGGCCTTCAGGGCGGCACGGTCCCGGCAGTCAGCATGGTAAAAGACGGGCCGACGGCCGGTAATTGTTTCAATGCGTTCAAGGACGCTGATCTTGCTGTTGGAGAGGTTATCAGCAATTACGACATCATAGCCTGCCTGAAGTAGCTCCACACAGGTATGGCTGCCAATGTATCCGGCGCCGCCGGTGACAAAAATAGTCTTCATTATAGATCGCCTTCATTGCGAGAATAAGCCAGTCTCATACGGTAAATATGGAGACAGTGCAATACCTTTTTGCTCGGCAGGCAACCACCTGTTGCTTCTTGACAAGCCGACAGCATTGTATATGATGAAAAGCGATAAATATGGATAAACACGAAAGGGGATCGGGGCCAAGATGGGCTACATAAAGATTAAATTCAGGAACGACAGCGGCAAGTTCGAACAGGAAATCCAGGATGTGCTGGATGACATGTTTCACATCGCCAGCCCCACCTTTACCCTTTGCGAACATGTCTGGCGTCCCCACACAGACATCTACGAGACGCCGGATCTCATTATCGTCCTCCTTGATCTGGCCGGGGTAGCCAAGGACGATATTCGCCTCGAGGTAAGCCGCAAGAGCATCAAGATCTCCGGGAAGCGCGATCAGCATTATCTTTCCGGAACGACGCGCTACCATCTCGCGGAAATACCTTACGGATATTTCGAAAGGCACCTGGCTCTGCATGCGCCCGTGGATACGGAAACGGTCCAGGCGATTTATGCAAACGGGCTTCTCGAAATCCGTCTGGATAAAATACCCGCGGAGCGGGAAAGGCGAATTCCGGTGATGGGACCAAGAGGAGGAAACAACCCATGACGGATGAAAAGACAACGAACGATATGAAGATCATTCATATCCCGGAAATACTGCCGATTCTTCCCCTCTTCAATATGATCGTCTTTCCTAAGATGATGCTTCCCCTGGAGGTTTTTGGAGAACAATCCCTGCAACTCGTTGATGAAGCCATGGCAAAGGACCGGATCATCGGCCTGGTTCTGGCCAGGAAATCGCCTCCGGAGACCTCTTTTCAAGCCGAGGACTTCTACTCCATCGGAACAAGCGCCGTCATCCTGAAGATGGCAAAAACCACGGAGAACAAGGCTCAGCTACTTGTGCAGGGCATCGAACGCTTCCACATCAGGGAAATAGTGACAGGGAAACCATATCTTCAGGCCCGCATTGAATCCGTTCAGGATCAGGAAAGTAAGGATATCGAGATCGAGGCCCTCATGGCAAACCTCGTGGGACTCTTTGAACGGATCGTCAAACTGACCCCCTTCCTTCCCCAGGAATTCGGTTCCATGGCCAAGACGATTACCGATCCAGGCGTACTGGCTGATCTTATCGCCTCCATCATCAATGTCCCGACCGAAGAAAAACAGACGATCCTGGAGTTGCTCGAGGTCAAGGAACGGCTCAGAGAGGTCACGCGCCTCGTCAATCATCAGGTGGAAGTCCTCGAACTGGGAAACAAAATCCAGTCCCAGGTCAAGGACGATATGGATAAAAGCCAGCGCGATTATTACCTGCGTCAACAACTCGGGGCCATCAGGAAGGAGCTTGGCGAAGAGGATGAGACAAAGGTGGAGGTGGATGAATACCGGGAGAAACTGGCCAAGAAAGACCTCCCCGAGGAAGCGAAAAAAGAGGCGGATCGGGAGTTGCAGCGCCTGGACCGGATGCATCCCTCGTCGGCTGAATACACCGTCGCCTCGACCTATCTGGATTGGATTCTTGCCCTGCCCTGGCGGGAGGGGACGGAAGACAATCTGGATATCAGGAAGGCCCGAAAGGTCCTGGAAGAAGATCACTATGGCCTGGAAAAACCAAAAAAGCGGATCATCGAGTATCTTGCCGTCCGGAAACTGAAAGCCGACGCAAAAGGCCCTATTCTTTGTTTTGTCGGACCGCCCGGGACGGGAAAGACTTCTCTGGGGCAGTCCATTGCCCGCGCCCTGGGGAGGAAATTCGTCCGCATTGCCCTGGGAGGCGTCCGGGACGAAGCGGAGATTCGCGGACACCGGCGGACCTACATCGGCGCCCTGCCAGGGCGGATCATCCAGAGCATTCGCCGGGCGGAATCCAATAATCCCGTTTTCATGCTCGACGAGATCGATAAGGTGGGAAGCGATTTTCGGGGCGATCCTTCTTCGGCGCTTCTCGAGGTCCTCGATCCGGCCCAGAACTTTTCTTTTATGGACCATTACCTGGACATCCCCTTTGACCTGTCCCATGTCATGTTTATCACTACGGCTAATATTCTGGACACAATTCCGCCGGCCCTGCGTGATCGCCTCGAAATCATTGAATTAGTTAGTTACACCATTGATGAAAAACTCCATATTGCCGAGAAGTATCTTCTTCCCAGGCAGATAACGGAAAACGGTCTGCAACCGGGCCAGATTTCCTTCACCCGGG
>Ga0247841_10010601_pt1 | contig 12510 bp, 13 predicted proteins | sample LaCruzMarch2015__2_FD_192410 | JGI IMG/M metagenome (GOLD analysis project Ga0247841, IMG submission 192410) | Freshwater microbial communities from meromictic Lake La Cruz, Castile-La Mancha, Spain - LaCruzMarch2015_18m | ecosystem: Environmental > Aquatic > Freshwater > Lake | place: Spain... | reverse complement strand
ATCGTTAAGGACCAGAGGGTCACCGCCGGAAACGACAACGTCCCTGACCTGTGGCGTTCTTTCAATATATTTAATGGCCTGGTCTATCTGCTTGTCTGCCATACTTGCGTCAGTATCGCCCACAAGACGTCTCCTCGTACAGTGACGACAATACATTGAGCAGATGTGTGTAACAAGAAACAGCACCCTGTCAGGATAACGGTGCGTTAACCCCGGCACAGGAGAATCTACGTCCTCGTGCAGTGGATCATCAAGGGTACAAGGGTCTTCTTTTAATTCATTGAATGTTGGCACAGCCTGTAACCTGACCGGGCAATCCTTCTTTTCCTTGTCCATCAGCGACGCATAGTGCGGAGTTATTGCCATCCTGAACTTTTGTAGACACTTTGCGAGGGACTCTTTTTCGTCTTTGGATAAAGCTATTACTTTTTCCAAAGTCGGGATATCCCTGATCGCGTTCTTTAACTGCCATTCCCAGCTATTCCAATCTTCAGCTTTCACGTCCCTGAACAGAGGAACGGACTTATAGTCCACGCTCTTATAGATCTTTTTAACCATTATGCCCCCCAAAGTTTTTCTTATGCATAAAGTTTTTCGTACATCTCCCTCAGCACCTTTGATTCCCTCAAAATATTAAGACTGAACTCAGCGTGCCCTTTTACGTAACCGTTTCCAATTAACATAGTTACGTCCTTGCCAACGCCCTCAGCGCCGAGGGCTGCCTTCGTGAAAGATGTAGCCATACTGAAGAAATATACTAGTCCGTTCTCTTTGCACATAAGTATGGAACCCATCTCTGTGTCTGGAGTACTAACGTTGTTGATAATTACGTCAGCGAGTTTACCATTTGTTATTTTATGAACAGCCTCGTAGCAGGCCAACGCGTTGGACGCATCTATTGTAACAACATCATCACAGAAGCCGAGCTCACTAAGACGCTGTTTACCCTTATCAGAATGGACAAGCCCAATTATCTTTCCGGTTTTTCCCATTTTCTTTCTTGCCTGATACGCACAAAGTATACCAGATTTTCCGCTCGCCCCGACGATTACAACAGTTTGTCCTGGTTTAACAAGCTTGTCCGTTTGCGCGGCAGCACCAGCTACGTCGAGGATCGCAAGCGCCAAACTCTCTGGCATATCTTTCGGCAGCTTTGCATATATACCGGTCTCAAATAATATCGCCTGCCCTTTTATTCTGACCTGGTCGACGTTCTTTTTCACTTCTATTATTTCATCTATCCTGAGAGGAGTTTGTGATAGCGACACCAAACTTGCTATCTTGTCCCCTGCTTTTATATCCACCTTGCCAACTAATGCCTCACCTACCCTGTCAACAGTACCGATGAACATTCCCCCTGAACCTGTAACGGGATTTTTTAGTTTGCCCTTGTCCTTTACTATATCCAGAATGATCTTCCTGATACCGGCCTCGTCGCCGTTCGCCTGTTTTTTTATCTGAGTAAAACTTGCAGAATCAACGTTCAGCACCTCAACATTAACGCGTATCTCGTTGTCGTACACGTCATCCATGTTGTTGGATACTCTCAGCGCCGGCTGAGGCAACGCCCCAACAGGCTCTAAGACCCTGTGAGTGCCAAATGGATTTCCCTTCTTTACCATACGATCTCTCCTTTTATTTTTTGATATTGAATGCTTTTCTTACGTCGTCCGGTTTAGCTATCTCCAGCCCCGCTAACTCGGCAATCTTCACCGCCCTTGTGACCAATTGAGCATTACTCTCTGCAAGAACGCCCTTTGCATAGTGAATGTTATCCTCAAAACCCACCCTTATAAAACCACCAAGATTTATAGCTCCAAAATGAGACATCAGCGACGATCTTCCGCCTATCCCCATCACTGTCCAATAAGCGCCTTGTGGAAGTTTTTTTACCATAAGGTCCAGAACATCGTTCTCATATTTTACGCCGGATGGAACATTAAGAACGAGGCCGTAGTGATATGGAGGCTCTATCAAACCTTCTTTAATTAAAATGTGTGATGCATATACATGAGAGAAGTCAAAGCACTCCAGCGTCGGATGAACATTATATTTTTTCATCTCTTTTGCAAATCTTCTCATTGTGGGCAGTGTGTTCAATATATAATCAGTACCAAAATTCATTGAGCCGCAGTCAAGAGAGGCCATCTCAGGTTTTATCTTTTCAATGACCTGAAGCCTTTCGTCGTCTGTCATGCCAACAGCGCCGCCGGTGGTTATTTCGACTATTACATTACATTTCTTTTTTATGAGCGCTATAGTTTCATTGAATATTGCTGGGTCCTGTGTAGGTGTGCCGTCCTTTTTTCTTACATGCAGATGGATAATTGCAGCACCCGCCTTGTATGCATCAAATGATGCCTGTGCTATCTCCTCAGGCATGATAGGAAGATTTGGATTGTCCTTTCTTGTTGTCTCAGCGCCGCAAACTGCACATGTTATGACCATCTTTTCCAATCTGTCCATTGTAACGCCTCCTGTTACTCTCTTCCGATAATTATTTTATTTGGGTCAACTTTTTCTCTCAGTATCTTTAATTCTTCGTCGGTGGGTTCGCTTGTTGTCTCGTATTTATCCGGTATCAGTATCGTAAATTCAGTATTATTTTTAACGTCATCCAAAGTTTTACCCGGGTGCAGCGACAATAACATCATCTCTTTTGTTTCGTTATGGTAACCATAAACACCAATATCAGTTATAACTTTGTACGGGCCTGTGTTCTCCGGAAGCCCCGCCTCTGTTCGGGAATTTCCACCGTTCAGGTAGCCGGGTGTAGTAACAAAGTCCACCTTGTTCACAAATCTATTTTTATTCTGAGGAGTAACGACCATCGTCCTCCAGCACAACGACGCTAGATCGTTCGCACCGCCGCTCCCCGGGAAGCGTGTTTTTGGTTTATAGTAGTCACCTATGACCGTTGAATTCAAATTACCATATTTATCTATCTGCGCACCACCGAGGAAACAATAATCAACAACGCCGGCCTGACAGAACTCCATTATCTCTGCCATCGTCGTTGCTTTTAACGCCTTGTATGTTGTCCTGGAATCACCAACAGATATCGGCATGGTCTGTAGAAGCGGAGCAACACCGCCAGCCTCGAACATTATGGTAAGGTTTGGCGACTTTGTTTTCTGTGCAAGCATTGCAGCAGCACATGGAACGCCTGTACCTACAAGCACCATTGCGCCGTCCTCCAGATTTCTGGCGGCGATGGTTATCATCAATTCCATATTGTTATATTTTTTATCCATCGATGTTCTTCTCCTTATTGCAGATGTTCCAGTTTTTTCAGTTTCTTTATCTTTTCAGCCCCGCCGTTCTTTTCAATGTACTCATTAAAATCTTTGCATGAATATATATTCTTATCGAGAAACTTCTTTAATGCCTCAGGGTCCTTTTCAGCCTCGAGCCACTCTGCTAAATGTCCCTCATCGGAGTAATATTCACCGGGCATGTTCCCAGGGTATGAACCGAATGGAACTTCTATAACAGCGTCTATGCACCAGAACGGAATAATAGTTTTGTTCGGAGCGTTCCTTATTTCATCGTTAGAAATTATTTTTTCAGTAGTAACGATCACTTTTTTTGAAGCTTTTGCAATGTCATCATCAGCGACTATAATTCCATCTATCTGACAGTTACCGTACATATCAGCACGGTGAACGTGTATCATTGCAACGTCAGGATACAGCGCCGGTACTGCCAACAATTTTTTACCTGTAAAAGGACACTCTATTTCTTTTCCTGCTGAATATTTAAATGTATCCGTTCCCAACATCGTCCTGCAGGGAAGGTATGGAACGCCCATGGCCGCTGCTTTAAAACGCCAGCTGAGCGCCGCGTTGGACCATTCTGTAACTTTAATATTTCCGGACTCGAATTTTCTTCGTGCATTCTTTGAAAGGCCTCTTGCTTCCAAACCAACAATGTACGATGCATCACATCTGTTAAAGCAATCCCCAGCTGAGAGCAACTGGCAGTCGTGTGTAGAAACATGCCCCGCAAACCCTAATTCCTTTTTTCCTTGCCTCAACAATTCATGTATCAACGCCGCTGGTATTCTTACTCCCCCGAACCCGCCGGTTGCAATATAATCACCATCGTTAACATATTTCTTGATAGCTTCTTTAACAGTGGTCTTTTTATCCACCATTCTCTTATTCTTGTGTCTGAAAAAATCACGCATTTTGTCGACGTTAAGCTCCGTAAATATCTCACCGCTTCCCTTTTTCATCATTTTACGTATTTCTCCTTTAGATATGCTAACGACTCACCGATCGCGTTCACCGTGTAGGTCAGGTCTTCCTTGGTGTGTCTGTAACAAACATATCCGTGATGGTAAGGCTGTAAGAAAACCTTACGCCTTATAAGTTGAGTATAAAAATCCGTCCTCTTATCTTTATATGTTTTGTTATCGTCCTTCTTAAACGTGATGAACATCATCGGTGGAATACCTGTAAGCTCAGCGCCCACAGACTCATAAGTCTTCAAATGTTTTTTGATCCCGTCCATCAGATACTTCCCTTTTTCCCATACAGCGTCTATAATTTTATCCCTTTGAAGTATCTCTATAGTTTTTAATGCTGCAACATATCCTGTGCTGTTAGAAAAGAACGTCGAGGAAATAAACACATCAAGTTCCCCTCTCTTCATTATATCTTCTCTTCCGCAGACCACGCCCAGTGGATGGCCGTTAGCAATGGCCTTCCCAAAAACGGACAGATCCGGGCGTACACCGTAATATTCCTGAGCCCCGCCAATTGAGACCCTGAACCCTGTCCGTATCTCATCGAATATAAGTACAGCGCCGTATTTATGTGTAAGTGCCTTGACCGCCTCAAGGTATCCCTTTTTTGGTTCCTGCATCTCAGCCGCGAGCGGATGTCCAAAAGGAGTAATAATGACCGCAGCCATATCGTCCTTATTGGTCTTTAACAGCGTCTCAAGTTCCTCTAAGTCGTTATAATGAACTTCGTATACGTCCTCGTAGAGTTTTTTTGGAATGCCACCTTTTGTTTCAACGCACCAATCGTGCCAGCCATGATATCCGCATCTTATTATTTTTGTTTTGCCAGTATACGAGCGTGCAAGCCTTATCGCTGTGGAGGTTGCATCAGAGCCGGTCAAAACAAAAAGGCTCATCTCCGCCGACGGTATAAGTTCCCTCAATTTTTCCGCTAAAATATTTTGATATCTCTGCATCAGGGAGAAACAAAAACCTTTTTCTTTCATTTGTGCTATAACAGCGTCGTCAACCTCGGCCTCTCTGTAGCCTATTATGACAGGACCGTACGCACACAAATAATCTATGTACTCATTGCCATCGATGTCAGTAACTCTTCCGCCCTTCCCGCTCTCAAAAAATATTGGATATTCGCCAGGCACAAAGTTATATGGTCTTCTTATCCCCAGCACACCGCCCGGGATCAATTTTTTAGCTTTCTCGAATTCCGCAAATGATTTAGATAGATTAAGTTTTGGCAGTTCTTTCATAGCTCACATCCCCTTTGTTAAAGCTCGAAATACTGCCGTAAAGTACTACGATTTAAGGATTTAATCAAGCTATCGTGAGATATTTAAAAGCTGGACTAATACGTCGAAAGTATCGCATCCATCTCTTCTATGTGCTTCTTTCGCGTGTTGGTTTGAGCTCTTAATATAGCAGCGCCTACATTGTTCTTTCTGTTAGCGAGGTCATCGATACTATTTTGACCGTATAGAACATCTGTTCGGTCTACTTCCTCTTTTTCCAACAAACCATTGTTGTTTGTGTCCGTTCCCGTTAACGTCATTATTACTATCTCTTTTGAAACAGTATCCATTTTAAACTGAGTTATATAAGATGTCTTCCAAATAAAGTCGTTCTCATAATCATATCCCCTATTATAATAAATTCCGCCTGATGAATACTTTAACTCAAAAAGATTACTACCACCAAAGGCTAGCATATCTTCTTTGCAAAATACAGCGGCGCTGGCGTCCCGGCGGCTATAAGGAGTATATGCTTTAATGTAGTAACCTATTCCCGCTTTGCCTGTTAAGATATAATGTCCGTTCGTCAGCACAAAGGTTGTTGTATCAGGATCTATGTCATCAATATAAGCTACTACGAACTTGGAAAGCTCAGCGCCCGATGACTGAAGCATGTTGGTGATCAGAGTGTATGCACAATAATAATAGTAGTTAGCATATTCGTTCTTACTGAGGTCCATAGAATCATCGTCTATTTTTTCTATGTATGTTCTTATAGCACCAGCTTCCTGGTTTTCCTTGATCGGGATCATTACCTTAAAGCGGTCTACCGTTCCGGGAAAACAGTTAATGGAAAAAAATAGAGTAATAATTGTTATGAAGGCTCTCATGCTCGCTATTCTCCCCTTAGCGTCTTGTTCATCGCTTCTATATGTTTTTTTCGCGTGTTTGTTTGAGCTCTTAATATAGCGCCACCTATATTGTTCGTTCTGTTAGCAAAGTCCTTTATGCTGCTCTGTCCGTAAACAAAATCAACTCGTGTTGCTTCCTGTGGATCGAATAAGCCGTTTGCATTTTCGTCTATTCCAGCTAACGTTCCTATTGTTGTTATATTTGAAACAGGAGCTACTACCTGAGCTATGTGAGAGATAAACCAACTAGGCGGAAGCATATCATAATAACCTCTCTTATAAAAAAGTTCTCCTGATGAATTCCTTAACTCAAAAATGTTTGGACGCGAAATGGAATCATATTCCTCGCAAACTACGGCAGCATCATAGTAACTGCCATCCATACCGGTATAATGGTTGTAGGCTTTATTAATATAATAACTTATCCCAGCGACGCCTGTTATGTTACTTTTTACGTTTCCGCTCGTCAGTACAAAAGTTGTTGGATGATATCCCGAACCCGGGCGTATATCATCAATATAGGCTACTACTAGATTAGAAAACTTCGGCTCTGACTGAATTATGCTGGTGATAAGAGCGTATGCACAATAATAGTAGTAGTTAGCGTATTCGTTCTTACTGAGATCCATAGAATCGCCATCTACTTTTTCCATATCTACTTTTAAAGCATTAAACTCTACATGTTCTTTGATAGGAATCCTTGCCCTAAATTTAATGAAGTCGTTTATCGTGCTCTCCGTACCGTCATAAATAACCTGTGCAAAGCCATGAACAGATAGTAACAAACTAACAACGAGTAATGCTCTTTTCATAAAACCTCCACCAACGTTGCGTGAGACTTTTTGGGTTTTACCAAGATTTAACGTGGTCCGTCAAGTATTTTTTGGTATTACTTTTTTATTATACCGAGCGGCTTCCCCAAAGGCAGAACAACTCGACCCATCTGCACGTTCAAAATAACTGCGGCAGAGCCGTAGAAGGAAACGAGGGACAGCGCCAGCTCGCTTATGCCTGCAAACGGAGTAAAAAACTCAGGATAAATACCAAAGGTGCTGAGTGTTAGGCCAATGAAAAGAAAATTAATAAGGAAAAGTATTATGAATAGAACTTTATTAATTTCTGCCGCTACAAAAGTCATATAGATGCTGAATATAAGATAACCTATGAAAGCGACGCCGATCTGTTTTACGTCGACAGAATTCATGATCTCCAGTCCGAATGCACCGGATTTTATCAGCCACGAGAATGCAACGCCCATCCAGAAAAAACTGTACGCGCCAAAAGCTGTGGTCCCAAATATATTGTTCCTTTTTGAATCAACTATCGCCGCAAATAATTGCGCGAATGCTCCTAAAAAAATTATCCATGGCAATACAAATGATGTGCCGGAAGTAAACCCTAACTTTTGACTTGATGCGACCAGCGTCGCCAAAGCCAATCCAAAAAGTCCTAAAGAAGCAGGATCTGCGATAGTGCTAACTGATGTTGTTTTTTTAATAGCCATAATTCACCTCATGACGGTTCATAAATTATGGAGTTATGTTTGTCAACAGTTTACAAGTAGTCTATTATCCAAATACACTTTAAGCAGTGTGGGAGGATTTTAATATGTTAAACGTATCTATACACTGGTGGGATTTTGTTATCCGCGCCGTCGTAGTTTATGCTTTTGTCCTCGTATTCTTAAGGGTCACCGGAAAAAGACAAATGGGGCAGCTTGCACCTTTTGATTTGGTCCTCTTACTTTTGATAAGCAACGCTGTCCAGAATTCAATGAACGGAGGAGACACCTCGTTAGTGGGTGGACTTATTTCTGCAGCGACGTTGTTGTTCTTCAACTTCCTCGTGGGGCGATTAACATACAGGAACAAAATGCTTGCGGGTTTGGTCGAGGGTCGACCTGAAGTGATCATTCATGATGGCCATGTTTACGAGAATATTTTGAGAGCAGAAAAAATATCGCATGATGATCTTGAGTCAGCCCTCAGACGAGCTGGTTGTTCCTCCACAAAGGAAGTTCATTTTGCAATACTGGAAAATAACGGCACGATAACAGTAAAAAAGAAGGATCAATAAGCCATATCTGAAAGGTCAGCGTCCTTTTTTAATTAGTATGCTTTTTCCAACAAGCTCAATTCAGCATATATTACTTTGTCGGGAGACTGTTTTGCAGTAGAAGCATGAACAGGGTCACCACGAGTATTTATCGCAAAAGTAACTTCCCCATTGATGACAGTCCCTTTAAGCAACATATCACGATAAAGGTCGTATTCCCAAAGCAAGGTAAGCACAGCGGTCTTGTAGCCACCTACATATGCAGTCTTGGATGAGACAGTAAAGGTCCTTATAAAACTAGCATCCGTTTCGTTCAAATGGCTATTATAATCTATGTAGTCCAAATCCGTGTATGACACGCTGTTTAATGTCTCTTCGTTATTAACACAATAGGAAATACTGAACCTGTAGTTGTCATCAATGAAAGTACCAGGAAAAACTACGAGCTCGTAGTTGTATTTGTGACAAGCAGCATTCAATCCAAACGAACTAAACAGGACTAACAAAAATATTACTTTTTTCATGGTTCCCTCCAAAGTAGCACTGATAACCTTTTTATCAGAACAAATAGCTAAGTGTCAAGTATTACGTTACACACCTAGAACGCTGCCTCAACTCCGCATTGTTAAGTGTTATCGCGACGTTAAGAGCTTTTATAAAGAAAGCTTGCTATTGGTAGCCGATTAGTGGTACTAATATCAACATTATTTTGTGATGTCGGGTAGGGCGCATATGTGTCTCTTCTTTCGGCTCTCAAAAGATCCTAAAGGAGGGATTAAAAAATGGAAAAGAAATTGTATGTAGGGAATTTACCTTACAGTGCTACTGATGCGTCTCTGAATGAACTGTTCTCAAAGTGCGGAGAAGTTATTTCTGCAAAGGTTATCACCGATGCTGAAAGCGGCCGTTCAAAGGGATTCGGTTTTATCGAGATGTCAAATGCGGACGAGGCTAAAAAAGCTATCGAACAGCTGGACAACACTGAACTTGATGGAAGAAATATCAAGGTCAACGAAGCGAAACCAAAATCAGATTCACGTTCTAACGACAGAGGCGGAAAACGCTGGTAGTTAGTTCTAGTTCTTAAAACAAGAGCTTACAAGGCTGCATCCTAACGGATGCAGCCTTTTTTTAGTCCTTAAATCCAACCACGACTGCGCCAAAAACCATTCTTAATTCTTAAAAGAATCTTGTCCATTAACATTAACTGCGTTACCATCTTTAATAATAAGTATTAAAAAAGGAGGAATTAGTATGAAGAAATGGACTAAACTTTCTCTGGTTTGTGCGTTGTTCGCGACAATTATCATTTATGTATCGTGTGGCGGCAGCGGTTCGTCTGGTTCATCGTTCGATCTTTTCACAACTGCTGAAAAGGCTGCACCGATCGTAACACCGACTACTACGTCGTCCGTATCTATAAACGCAGCTAATTGGACTACGGGCAATACCCTCTATGAAATATTCCAACTCATTCGCGAATATGATAATACGCGTGATAACGGCGTCATCGATGGATCAAATATGCATAAGGCGCTGTATGAAGCAAACACATATGTGACACAGGCGCTGACGGGATGCCTGACAACGGCCAACGATGGAACAGTTGTGGCAGACTACAGCATTACCGAGCAATCAATAACGTCTCCATTTGATTTTGGCACTGATCTTTTTACACAAACATACAACTGTGCTTACACCACAAATGAAACAGGGACGATCCAAGGAGCACCTATCACTTATACAAAAAGTTTCGCCGTTAAATATTCAGGCGGAGTATATCAGATGTTGATGGGTTGGTACGCCGCACAGGGAACTACTACCAGTCCCTCTGTTATGCAGGTCGAATACAACACAACAACAAATGACATCAAGTACAACAACGCATACTTCGTGGATTATGGCTCTGGCGGCATTATGACGGGTACTTACAACGTCCGTATTTACGTTAATGGCAACACAGAGACACACCTTTTCAGCCTCAAACTTTTTAAATATTCCTCTACTGGTGCAAGTCCATCGATAGCCGGATATGGCTACTCCGAAGGCACAGACAAATACTATCTCTTCAAGGTTGACACTCTAGGAAGTGCCGCAACATATTTTTGCTTCCCATCCAACGCCACAGAAGCTGACATGGAGGCTATGGACGACGCTGGCTCGGCGACCGTTCCGGCAAATTGCACAGGCCTGGACGCCAATCTGCCCAGCAATTACCTCACGGATGGAAGCGAGTCAGCAACCTCGGCCGCAAAGTTTACCGGTGGTGGAGCTTCCGGCATAGAACTCAGCTGGACACATTAGTGGTTGGATTATTAATAGCGTCTTTTATTACAAGCACAAACCCTGGTTTTTTTGATCTGTTCGACAAACTGGCAAAAGACCAAGGCGTAACAATACCCGCTGATGTAGAGAAAAAATCATTTGAATTTTCTATTATAATAGGACCAAAAGACAAACCCATTGTGTTCGAGATGGGACGTAGAGGTAACAGTGTCTATAAAGACGAAAAGCCGGCTCACAGCGTCGTGCTAACAAAACCTTTTGCGATACAAAAAACAGAAGTAACTCAGCTTCAATGGACGTTGATAATGGGCAGCAATCCATCAGGTTCCCAAAGCACGGCTAATAGACCGGTAGAAACAGTTTCTTATTACGATATACAAAATTTTATTACAAAATTAAATGCACTGGATACAAAATATGACTACAGACTTCCAACAGAGGCGGAATGGGAATATACGGCAGGTGGTGATAAAGATAACGTCGGTGATTATGCATGGGTTGTGCTTAATGCTGGTGAGTCCACACATAATGTGGCTACTAAACCGGCAAATAATAAGGACAAGGATCTGTATGATATGTTCGGTAATGTATGGGAATGGGTCGATGATGTATATAGTGAGAAAGCCTATTCTAGTTTAGACAAATACATCAATCCCAAGATCGTTGGTGCTGATAACTCTAACCGAGTGTTACGTGGAGGTAGTTGGCTTACTTTTTCAGATGTCTGCCGAGCTTCTAAGCGTGACAACAAGCCACCTGACTTCAAATTCATAGATGTTGGGTTCCGTCTTGTAAGGACACCAAAAAAAAATAATAGTCCTGTCCTTGCAAAAACAGGTAATAGTTTTTTTGATCTGTTCAACGTGATGGACCCTGACGCTGTGGAGGAAAAGTCGTTTGAATTCTCTTCCATAATAAAACAAGGAGATAGACCGGTTGTATTCGAGATGGGGAGCAGGATTAATGGTGTTTGCAAAAATGAAAGTCCGATCCATCACAACATTACGTTAACAAAACCTTTTGATATGCAAAAAACAGAAGTAACTCAACTTCAATGGATGTTGGTAATGGACGACTGGTACAGCGACGGGATAATAGCTAATAGACCAGTAGAAACTGTTTCTTATTACGATATAAAAACTTTTATTACAAAATTAAATGCGCTGGATCCGGGATCAAAATATGAGTATCGACTTCCAACAGAGGCTGAATGGGAATATGCAGCAGGTAGTGATAAAGATAACGTCGGTGATTATGCCTGGGGCGTATTTAACGCCGGTGAGCGCACACATGATGTGGCTCTTAAGCTGGCAAATGAATTTGGTCTGTATGATATGCGTGGTAACGTATGGGAGTGGGTTACCGACGCTGCATACAATAAGAACGCCTATTCTGGTTTAGATAAATATATAAACCCTATTGTTGTTGGCGATGAAAATTCTAACCACGTATTGCGTGGAGGTAGTTGGCGCCACTTCTCAGAGGTTTGCCAAGCTGCTGCTCGTGACGACCAACGCCCTGATTATAGGTCAATAGATATCGGTTTCCGTCTTGTAAGATCACCAAAAATAGCACCCAATTTTTAAACGACTGTTACAACTATCTTGTAGTAGAGACTTGTGCGTGACGCCTTTGATGTCTTTACCCACCTTAGAATGAGAAGAACCTTAATAATGGTTCTTCCCGCTTGATGGTGGGTAAATAGAAAAAGACGGACATAGTTTTGTACGGTGCCTGGGTTAGAATTTAGTTGTCTAAGACTAATTTTAATCTAGGAGGTACA
>Ga0247841_10010600_pt1 | contig 12511 bp, 8 predicted proteins | sample LaCruzMarch2015__2_FD_192410 | JGI IMG/M metagenome (GOLD analysis project Ga0247841, IMG submission 192410) | Freshwater microbial communities from meromictic Lake La Cruz, Castile-La Mancha, Spain - LaCruzMarch2015_18m | ecosystem: Environmental > Aquatic > Freshwater > Lake | place: Spain... | reverse complement strand
TCGCCCCCGTATCGAGCCAAAAAATCGCCCGGCCGATTCAGTGCGTTCGCCAGGGTCCTAGCCACGAGCTTGAGACAGTCGTCTCCGAGCAGATGCCCGTAAGTGTCGTTGTACAACTTGAAATGATCGATATCCAGGAATATGAGCGAGATCGGCGCGCAGTTGCGAACACTGCGCCGCCATTCAATCTCTAAAACCTCGTCATAGTGCCTTCGGTTCGCGACCTCGGTCAGGCCGTCGATAGAGGAAAGGCTCTGCAGAATATCCCCGCGACGCTTGAGTTCCAGATGCGTCTTGATCCGCGCCTTGACTATCGGCATGCGAAACGGTTTGGCAATATAATCCACGCCGCCGCAGGCAAAACCCAAGGTCTCGTCATCTTCTTCGCTGCGTGCGCTGATGAAGACCACGGGAATATGACTCGTGGATAAATCGGCTTTCAGACGCCGGCAGACCTCGTAGCCATCCATGTCGGGGAGAACCACATCCAAAAGGATAAGGTCGGGCGGCACGATGGATAAGACGCGCCGTAACCCCAGTTCGGCATTCGTGGCCAAAACGATCTCGTATTCTTCCTTGAGTTCCTCGCCAAGAAACCGCAAGGTCTCGACCGCGTCGTCGATGATGAGAATACGGGGCCTGTGGTGTTTCTCGCCGCTCTCCACGGCAGGCTGATGCGTGCTGTCCATACTGTTCCATTTCGAGTTTCGCAGCGCTGCGAACATGCTGCGGGGACATCCCTTAGGTTCTTTTGAAAATTACTATACGCCTCTGCTGCCACGTTTTCAAGCTCGATTGCGATAACTATTTCGATAGCGACGACCGAGCTTGCCTACGCGTCCGGACTCAATCCGCCGCGACAGTCGCCTCGAGCGCAGCACTCAGCGCATCGAGGGCCGGCAAGGCTGCTTCCATGTCAAAACGACGCAGACACTCCTCGAGCTGCACCACAAGACCGCGGGGGATCGAGAACGGCAACAGGGGCTTGAGCTCGGCCAGGCATTCCACGGCCCGGATGTTGCCTTCGAGCAGCAAAACGCGCAGTCGCTGCACCCTACGCGCAACGCGCTCCGAGTCCGTTTGCGAAAACCCCATGCCCCCGGACTCAGCCGGCGCCGTAGCAGCCTGATCCTCGGCTGCTTCGACCGAAACGCAGCAGGCCGCCGCGTCGAGAACCCGGCGTAATTGCTTCGCGAATTCGATTTCAAGGTCTACAAGCTCCGGACTTCTGGCCTTCAGAGCGCGATCGAGCCGCTCCACAGTGTCGAGGAGAACAGGCGCGCCGATGACGCTGGTCACGGATTTAAGCGTATGCAGGATCCGGAGGGCAGTCCTGTCATCAGCGCGGCTGCAAGCCGTAGCAAAGTCCGCGGCGTCGTGCCCGTGGTCTCTGAGAAAATCCTGGAGCAGCCGGAGATAGAGCCCTTTTCGCCCAGCAGTCCGACGCACGCCGCGGAGCACGTCGAGACCGGCCTCGGCGTAGCGCGTGCAGCGGGCATGAAATGTATCATAAAACTTTAGACTTGAGGCTAGGCTCTGGGTCTTAGACCCCCCAGCGGTCGGCTTGGGCGCGAGCCAACGCGCCAGCGTCGCGTACAGCTCGTCCAACTGCAGGGGCTTGGAGATAAAGGCGTTCATGCCGGCCGCGAAACATTCCTCGCGGTCTATCTTGGCCACATGCGCAGTTGTGGCCACGATCGGCAGCTCGCGAAAGGAGGGGTTTTGCCGGATGCGACGCGTGGCCTCGAACCCGTCCATGCCCGGCATCTGGATATCCATGAGCACGACATCGTAGCGTTTGTTTTCCAGGGCGCGCAAGGCTTCTTCGCCATCCGCGACGATGTCCACCTCGATCTGCGCGAGTTCGAGCGTATCGCGGGCCACATGCTGGTTGACGGGATTGTCTTCGACCACCAGCACGCGCGCGCCGGCGAACGAGGGGACGAGACCGTCTTCGAAAGAAGTGGACGTCGCGCCACTGGCAAGGCTCGGAAGCAAGGGCGCGGGGAACAGCGCTGGGACGCGGTCGCATTCAAGAACAAAAGAAAAGACGCTCCCTTTTCCAGGTTCGCTTTCAGCCACGAGCGCGCCGCCCATCATCTCCACCAGGCGCCGCGAAATAGCGAGCCCCAGGCCCGTGCCCCCATACCGGCGCGAGGTCGACCCCTCGGCCTGGGTAAAAGGCTCGAAGAGCCGGGGAAGCGTCTCCGCCGGGATGCCGAGGCCAGTATCACTGACCGCGAACGCCAAGCCCAGACGCTCGGCAGACTGGGCCACAGCCTCCACGCGCACCTCGACCCGCCCGGTTTTCGTGAATTTGATGGCGTTATGGACCAGGTTGACAAGTACTTGCTCCAAGCGCAAAGGATCGCCGTACAGCCAGCCCAAGCCCGCAGGTAAGCAGTCAACCGCGAATTCCAAACCTTTTTCCCCGGCCTTGAACGAAAACAGATCTTCGAGTTGCTGCAAGACATCCGGCAGAAAAAATTCCACGCGCTCCAACTCCAGTTTGCACGCTTCGATCTTGGAGAAATCAAGGATGTCGTTGACTAGGGCCAGGATGGTTCGCGAGGCCGCGCTGATCTTGGTGAGATAGCCCTCCATCCGCGGATCGAGGCCAGTCCGGAGCGCCAGATTGACAAAGCCTATGATGGCGTTGAGGGGAGAACGGACCTCGTGGCTCATGTTGGACAAAAAATCGCTCTTCGCGCGGTTGGCGTCCTCGGCCTTCAGGGCCAGTTCCTCGGCTTTTGCACTGCTTTCTTTCAGACGCCGATTCGTGTCTTCAAGCGCTGCAATACGTTGCCGCGCTTGGTCCAACTCGCTACGGAGTTTTTTCAAATTCTTGGTGAATAAAACCACGCGGTCCCCCCCGCTGGTCGTTCGGTTATGGACATCGAGCCCGCGAGCCCCCCCTGCTCGTGTCACGATAGAAAAACCGTTCTCACCGAAGAAGTCAAGGAGCTAGACGCCCAAGCCCTGGCGAACAGCGCATATAAGCACGCAACAGCGTGGATATAAAGAAATAAAAGAAAGGATAAGCATTACGTGAAAAAGCCCGGTTTCCCACGTCAGCCTCCACGCCGACGGAGATTCCGGGCCATGCATTGGGCAAGGTCTTTCTGGCACAGGCGGAAGAAAAAATCTACACATTTTCAAGAAATATTTTTGAATAGCAGCGGCCTTCCCCTCTGTGTCAATGAGTTCAGAGGATTGAGGATGCTTGACGGAGAATTAGAGGAGGTGATTCCTGACAGACCAAAGGACCGGGCCTCCCGCGTGCGGAAGACCCGGCCGGAGCGTTTCGCTAGAGCGAGCGCCGCTACTTGCAGTACTTGATGGAATCCATAATCTGCCGCAGCGTAAGCTTTGCAGCCTGGAAATCTTCATTGGCGCTGTGAGCCATGAGGTTCATGTAGAAGTTTTCGCCGTCGTAATTCTGCCAAATGATGCGCTGGTAGCTGTTGGTCTGAGGCGCTTCGGTGATTTCCCAGCCGATGACGCCGCATCCGCCCTTCTTGGCGCTGCCGTCGTCGCGGCGACGGGCGTCCAGCAGCTTCTTGATCTGCACGCGTTCCTGGTCGCTTTTGAGGCTTGCCTTGACCGCTGCGTCGCGCGGGAAGCTTGGAAGCATCTGTTCGGCATGGAAGGTGAACCCCCACGAAGAGCCGACTTTCTTGAAGCCGAATCTGTCGGAACCCGGATCGCCCTCGATCAGCTCCCAGCCAGCCGGGATGGTGTACTCGAACTTGCGAGCCACGTTTTTATAGGTTTTCGGCGCAGTGGACCCCCCACCGCCGGCCGGACCAGAGGCCTTGACGCCGCCGGAGGCAGGGGCTGGCGCCGAAGGCGCAGACATGCTCGGGATATAGCCCGTGCCCGGCGTGACGCAGGACCAACAGAAAATCGCCAAGACAAAAGATGCCAACAGAGTACGTTTCATGAATTCCCTCCACAGTTGCATGACTGCGATGACTTGATGACCACCTCGCCGCTCGCCCCCGTACCAAAGGGGTATTTTTTCTTACACTGGGAGCGCTGCCCTGGCAATCATTTCTTGGCAACTTATGACGAACGCGGACGCGGGGCGAAGTGTGACACATACAAGCTAACAGAGTAGTATCTAAGATGAAATGGAAAAGTGGTTAAAAAAATAGGGGGGGGAAGAAACTTTTTGGCACAGCTTGGCGGTATAAGACCCTTTAACTTTTTTCAGTTGCTTGGGCAAACTGGGAAATCTCGGAAGGCCAATGGACATCTTTCATGTTTCGAGGGATTGAAGCGAAACGGTTACGGCTCCTGAATGGCGGGGATAGAACGTTGGCAAATTTCCCGCTGACTTGATGATCTTCTTGAGCCATTTTTTGTGGATGACGTGCGCAATACGGTTTACTTCACCCTGTAAGACTGGGTCCTTGGCGATGACGACAGCCACTGCGTCAGCTTGGCGGTAATCCTTTTCTTTCTTTTCCAGCAGCTTTCGCTCATCCGCCACAAGAAGTTTGTGAAGCATAAAGGCCGGCAGGGAAGGAACCTTGATGCGGCCGATATCTTGCGCTTTAATCTCCATGGAGTTGTCCAAAAGCATACGCAGGTACGGCAGGGCCTGGGGGTAGAGTCCTAACTCAGAAATGTATCCCTTTTCTCCCTTTCTTTTTGTTCCATCTCCCTGCCTGTCTTTAAGAAATTCTACTTTGAAGTCGCCCGCTTTGAAACTGACGCTTCCATCGGCGTAGTTCATCTCTTCTTGAAATCCCAATTCTTTAAGCCACGCGGGGACATTCACCGGATTGCCGGGGTAAGGAATTGTGACCGCAAAGTCCACATCCATCGTCCTTTCCGGAGCGCCAGCAACACCGCAATAGTTCTGATATATTTTGAAGCACCATGAACCAATCAATTCAAATCCTGCGTCCCAGAGCCCATTCGTTTCAAATTCCGAGAATATCTTGCTGAGTGTGGGGAAAAAATTCTCTTCTCGTATTTCAGAAGCAGACATTTTCAACTCCTTGAGTGCTTCCTTTACTTTCCTCAGCTCATCCACGCGCATCTTACGTTCTTTGACCTCTGCGGCAATCATAATGGCGATAGGGTCATTCTCTGGGCAGAGATAAATATCTCTGTAGCCGCCACTCTCACTACGCCGTAGATAAAAGTATATATGTCCTCCCCGCTGCTTTTTCACCAGAGAGCCACGGGCATTTATGGAGAGCTGTCCTACAAGCTCTCGTTTCAGTTTGCGGTAATATTCCCTGCTTTCATTGAGGACATCCATGATCGCACTTGACATGATTACCCCCTTACGCCTCCACCTTGCCCCATAAGTCTCTGATTATTAAAACTTATGGGACAAAAAAACATCCGTCCGAAGCCAACGCCCTTGGAAAGCGGCAGGCATGAACCGGAATAAGTTCGTTGGATCAGCCGATGCACAAAGCGCATTGACCGATTCTAATGAAGGATTACGGACGCCCTACCTTGCATCAAAGGGCCTTGGACGTCGCCATCAAGTATATCTCGTGCGGGTCGAGAATGAGCACGACCGAGCCGTCGCCCATGATGGTCGCGCCCGACAGGCCCTTGAGGTCGCCCAAATACGAGCCCAGGGACTTGATGACCACTTCCTGGCGTTCGAGCAGCCGGTCCACGACAATGCCCAGCCTGCGGTCGTTGTCGTGGATGACCAGGACGGAAAGGAACTCAGGCGCGACTTCCAGGGGTGGCATCTCCAGGAGTTCGCGCAGGTCGATCACGCCAAGGACCTCGCCGCGAATAGTCACGGCCTTGCGGTTGTTGACGTCGGTGAGCCGGCGCGCCTCGATCTTGGTCGTCTCGGAGACCGCATCGAGTGGTATGGCGAAAGTCTGGCCCGCGAGTTTGACCATGAGCGCGTCGATGATTGCAAGCGTCAAGGGCAAGGTGAGGGTGAACTTCGTGCCCTTGCCTATCTCGGAAAAGATGCTCACGCTCCCTTTGAGATTCTTGATATTGGTCCGGACCACGTCCATACCCACGCCGCGGCCCGAGATGTCGGTGATCGTTTCGGCCGTGGAGAAACCCGGGGCAAAGATGAGTTCCAGCGCCTCGCGGTCGTCCAGTGACTTGGCTGCCTCGGGCGTGAGGATCCCTTTGCGGACCGCGACCTCGCGCATCTTCTCGGGGTCGATACCCTTGCCGTCGTCCTCGATCTCGATGGCCACGGAATTGCCGCGATGGTAAGCTCGCAGGCAAACACGGCCCTCAGGCCGTTTGCCCAGGCGCACGCGGTCTTCCTCGGCTTCGATGCCGTGGTCCACGGAATTCCGGATCAGGTGCACCAAGGGATCGCCGATGACTTCGACCACGCTCTTGTCCAGTTCTGTTTCTTCGCCTTCTGTGATGAGTTCGACCTGTTTGCCACTCTTGCGGCTCAAGTCCCGCACCAAACGGGGAAAACGCGAAAACACGGTCTGCACCGGCACCATGCGCACCTTCATGATCGTATCCTGAAGGTCGTCGGAGATGCGGGCCATGGCATAGGTCGTCTCCGTGAGATTCTGGGCTGTGGTGGTGACGTCCATGCCTTCTTCGAGATTGCGGGCCAGCATAGCGAAACGGTTGCGGGTGATGAGCAGTTCGCCGATGAGGTTCATCAGATGGTCAAGCTTTTCATGGTCCACGCGGATGGTAGACGAGACCTTGGGCTTCTCAGCCGCGGCTGCCGCGGCCGCAGGGGGCGCGGCTGGCGCCGGAGGCGCCTTGGCAGGAGGCGCGGGTGTGGCTGCGACAGATTTCGGCGTCGCGGGTTCACTCGGCTTGGCCGCGACCGGGGCTGGCGCTTCCTTGACCGGGGCTGGCGTCGCGGCAGGGGCCTGAGTTTGGACTTTTGCGACAGCAACTGGTTCGGGCTTGACTTCGGGCTTGGCTTCGGGCTTGGGCGCTGCCGGCTCAGGCGCTGGCGCCGGAGCAGCGGGCGCGGAAGTGGCTTTTTTGTAGGCATCGACTTCTTTCTGGATCAATTCTGCGAGAATGGAGGTTTCCTGGCGCAGGATGTCGAGCATAGCGTCGAACCCGATACCCGACTTGCGGGCCGAATCGACCAGTTGGGCGGTGCGCTCCGCGTACTGCTTGGCCTCGTTGAACCCCATGTACCCCGAGGCGTTTTGCAAGGTGACCAACGAGCGATAGAGCCCGTCGATGTAATCGCGTTGATCGTCGTTTTCCGCCAGGGTCTTGAGCGCGACGCGGATATTGTCAAGCTGTTGAGCGACCGTGTTTTGAAAAACAGCGATGTCTTCGAGGTCAAGGCCTGTGCTTTCAACGGCAGCAGGGACTTCGGGTGCCAGGGTTTGGGCAGCCGGCGCCTCGATTGGTTCGGGTACTAGCTCGGGTTCTACCGCGGCCGGGACCTCGACCGCGCCGGCGCTAATGACCTTTTGCAGCTTTTCCACGAACACGGTGATATCAAGCGGAATGACCTTGCCGGTCGCGGGATTGATCCTGGTCACCAGTGACTCGATGAAATCAACCACTGAGAGCAAGATGTCTATGAGCGGCCGCGAGGCTTGCATTTCCTGTTTGCGGACTTTGTTGAGCAGGGTTTCGGCCTCGTGCGTGACGCCGTTGAGTTCTTTAAAGCCGATAATGCCGCTGTTGCCTTTGAGGTTGTGAAAATACCGAAAAATATCATTGACCAGTTCGCCGCCCGCGGTGGGGTCTTTTTCGAGTTCGAGCAGGCCGCGGTTCATGTTGCCGATGATTTCAAAGGCTTCTTCGAGGAAGTCGTTGAGATGCCCTTCGCCAAAGGTGGTAAGCGTGTATGGCTCGAGTTCGATGAGCCGCGGTTTGGCGCTCTCGACACGCGCCGCGACCTTGGCAGGCGCCGGTTCTGGAGCTGGCTCTGGCTTGGGAGCTGGCGCCGGCTCTGGCTCAGGCGCCGGCTCTGGCTCAGGAGCGGGCGCCGGCTCTGGCGGTGGCGGTGGCGCCGGCGCGGGGGCCGGCTTCGGCGCAGGAGCGGGGACGGCTGGGGCCGCGCCTCCGGCAAGGAGATGTTCGATAGTGGCGATGATCGGATCGACATCGACTTCGCCTTCGACGCCCGTGGCTTCGAGGTTGTCGAGGAGGTGCCGCAGCGCGTCCGTGGAGGTGAGAATGACGTCCATGACCCCGGCCGAGACCGGGAGGTCTCCCTTGCGCAATTCATCGAGGATGTTTTCAGCCTTGTGGGCGAGTCGGTTGATGGTGTTCAGACCAAGGAAGCCAGAGGCGCCCTTGAGCGAGTGCATGGGCCGAAAAATCTGATTGAGCAGCGAGAGATTGTCCGGGCTTTTTTCGAGTTCGAGCAGATTCGGCTCGATCGTTTCCAAGTGCTCTTTGGCCTCGACAATAAAATCCGAAAATATTTCCGGATCAGCGAAATCTTGGCTCATGCGGCTTCCCCTTGCAGGCTATCAACCGAGCAACATTTTGACATTACGCAACAATTTTTCTGGTTGCGCGGGTTTCACCATATATAAGTTGGCCCCAAGATTCAGGCCTGTTTGGATGTCTTTATCTTGGCCCTCGGTGGACAAGACGATAATCGGAATATCCCGGTACGCCTCTTGTTCACGCAAGTTTCTGATGAAAGTGAATCCGTCCATACGCGGCATGTTCACGTCCGAGATGATGAGATCGACCTTCTCGGCGGCGTAGAGCCGTTCCAGTCCGTCAAGACCGTTTTCTGCGCTGGTGACCTTGAACCCTTCTTTCTTCATGATGAAGGCGACCAAGTTCCGGACAGTTTTAGAATCGTCAACTATCAGTATATGTTTAGCCATGCCAGTCTCCTCAGGTGCGTAATACCTTTTCGATGATACGGTCGATGGAGAAAATGCCGACCAGATACTCGCCCGATTTCATCAGCGCCACTACCAGATCTATATCGCCCCCTAGCCGCGAATCGATATTCCATTCAATTTGTTTTTGCGAGGCGCGGTAGATCGTCGCCACGTTGCGCACAATCAACCCGAGCTGCAAGCCCTTATGACGACAAACGATGATGAACTTGTCCTCGTCATTTCCCACCTCACTCTGACTGGATTTGCGCTTCATGCCGACGAGATCGCTCAGCTTGAACAACGGAGTCACCTTGCCGCGCAGATTGATGACCCCGGCAAAGGTGGACCCGGAGCCAGGCAGTTTGGTCGGCGCCACATAACGGATTACCTCTTGAACGGCCTTGATGGGAAGCGTATATTCCTGTTCTCCAAGAAAAAAACTGATGAGTTGCAGCTCCGGTTCCAGCCTGAGTTGCGCCTCGAGATCAGGCGCGCGCGTGACAGCAATCTCAGGCTGCGCGAGCGCTTCTGGAGCCTTTTCCTCTTCTATGGCCGGCGAGACTTCTGCCACGACGAACTTTTCTGCGATGATCCCCTCTTCAACCTCCGCGCTCGCCCAAATATCTTCTTCGCTCTGGGACTCGAGTTCCTCTTCGGGCCAATCCTGTTCAGGCAGAGCTGCCTCGGGCGCGACTGTTTCAGGCTCGGGTTCGAGCACAGCTGTTCGTGCAAGGATTTCTGTCGAAGGAGCATCGACGAGCAGTTGCGGCGTGGGCAAGACCACGGTCCTGGCCTCGACCGGGGCTTCAATCCCCAGTTTCTCCAAGATATCTTCCTCGGCCAACCCCAAGTATTTTTCGATGAAGGCCTTTTCCGCGCTGGTGAATTCCGCTTCTTTCTCGAGGACTTCGGGCGCGAATGCCTGCTCCTGGAAATATTCTTCAGGTGTCTTGTTCATGCGGCCTCGATCTCTTTGGCGAGTTGGAGGTATTCAGTCGCACCGCGGGCAGCGGGGGCGATGTCGTAGATCACCTTGCCCAAGGCGCAAGCTTCCCTGAATTTGGTGTCGATATGGATGACGGTATCGAACATCTTGCCGCCCATCTTGCGCCGCAACAGTTGCATGACGCGTTTGCAGGCGCTGGCCCGCTGGTCGTACATGGTGGCCAGGACCATGTATTCAATAGGTCGCGGCAGGACGCGGTTGAGGGTGCGCATGGTGTCAAAAAGCAGCCTCAAGCCGTTGAGCGCGAGGAAATCTGTCTGGATCGGGATAAGCAGCAAATCCGCGGCCACCAGGGCGTTGACGAGCAGGATGCCCATGTGCGGCGGGCAGTCCAAGATGATGTATTCGTAGTCGTCGACCACCGCGGCCAGGGCTTCTTGCAGGATCATGCCCTTGGCCGGTCGGTTGTGCAAATCGATTTCGAGTTCGGAAAGCCGCGTATGGCTGGGCACAAAGTCAAAGGCCAGACCATTTCCTGCGTAGCGGACCTTGTTCCAGATGTCCATCAAGTGCGCGGGCGAGGTCGAAGACAGGTTTTGAAACAGGTCGTAAGCCGTGTACTGGAGGCGTTCGGGGTAGAACTGGAGGTGGATGGAGGCGCTGACGTGCGGGTCCAGGTCCAGGACCAGAACCTTGCGCCCCATACGGCCGAGAGCCGCGGCCAAGGACAAGGCCGTGGTGGTTTTCCCCACCCCGCCTTTTTGATTGGCCACTGGAAGAACTCTCGCTCTCACCTGCTCCCTCGTTCGCTCATGCCTTTACCCCTTTCCTCATTGCCCGTCATTCCTTCTTGTAGATGATCGCCCCAGGATGGTGGACGGGTTTGAACGCACGCGAAATGTTGTGCAACGACTCGGAATGGCCGATGAACAAAAAGCCGCCGGTCACCAAATTATCGTAAAAGCCCGAGATGGCTTTTTTCTTCATTTCGTCGTCAAAGTAGATGATAACATTGCGACAAAACACGACCTGCGAGCGATCTATGCGTTTCAAAGCCACGCGGTCGCTCAGGTTGATCGGGCCGAAAGAGACTAATCGTTTGACCTCTGGCTTGACCTTGAACATCCCCTCTTCTGGGACAAAATACTTGCCCACGATGTCCTTGGGTGTGGTCCGGAGCGTATAGTCGTTATAGACCCCGCGCCGGGCGGATTGCAAGACGGCTTCAGAAAGATCGTTGGCCGTGATCTTGACCGACCAGGCGCTGATCTCTTTGCGCAGCACCTCGTGGAGGATGATCGCCAGGGTATAGGGTTCCTCGCCGGTGGAGCAGCCCGCGGACCAGATGTTGAGGCGCTTTTGCCCGAGTTTGCGCTGCGCTTCGATCACCTCGGGCAGGATCTTGTCCTGAAAGACTTTGAGCTGCGGCGGGTTGCGGTAGAAGCTCGTTTCGTTGGTGGTCACCGACTCGAAGAGCCGGTTGATTTCTTGCGTCTTGCGTGGATCGTAGCGCAAGTAGTGATGATACTCACCGAAATTTTTGAGGTTGAGTTCCTTGAGTCGGTTACTCAAGCGATTTTCCAACAGATATTTTCTGTTGTCCGCGACGTAGATGCCGCTTTGCGCATAGATGAAATCGCGTAACTGCGTGAACTCGCTGTCCGATATTTTTAAGTCCTTGCGAAAGGATATGGACTCTGAGAAAAGAGAAGTCATTTAACTATCTTCCCCCTGTTCATTCTGGATGCGGGAGAGTGCCTCTTCGGCTGCGGCCTGCAACTCCGGATCGTCGCTGTTGACGACCTCGAGCAAGGATCGGAACGAGGACTGGCCCCCCAATTTCCCGAGCGCGTCGATGACCTTCAACGCCACGAGTTTGTTTGGCGTATCGAGCAGGGGCACGAGATGGGGTATAGCCTTGTGGTCGCCCCGGTCGCTGAGCGCCTCCACGGCACGGATGCGGACCCAGTCGTCCGCGTCGTTGAGCGCCTGCACGAGATACGGGGTGATTTCCGGCCGGCCGCAGGCGCCCAAAAGTTCGACCACGGCCAACCGTACCTCGTGGTTTTCGTCATGCAAACGCGATACCGCGAGCGGCAGGTCCTCGTCGAGGTGCTCACACAAACTGGTCAAGGACTGAATAGCGACCTTACGAATGTCAGGAATTTCGTCTTCGAGCGCGCTTTTGATCTCGTCCATGTTCTGCCGCACGCCCAACTTGCCGAGCGCGTAGGTGGCCATGAGACGATCCAGGGGCTGCGGGCTCTGGAACAGCCGTTTGAAACGTACGCGCATATCTTCGCTGCCGATGGCCACGCAGGCGTCCAGCGCGGTTTCCTTGACGTCCTTATAATGGTGTTCGAGCATGGCGAAGATGAATTCTCCGTCAGCCTCGTTGCGCAGCTTCTGTCCCAGGACGAATATGGCGGCTTTGAGCACGTCGCCATCGTTGTGTTTGTGCAATACTCCAAGGAGAAAACCACGTTGTTCGACCCCGGCCAGGGTCATCAGCGCCTCCATGATCGCGCGTTGCATTTCCAGGTCTTTTTCCCAGAAAATCTCGATCAAGAGCGGCACTGCGTCAGGATTCGCGCGTACGAGTAGCATTTTGATCGCGACCATGGCCTCTTTCCAGCCGCCCTGGCGAATGGCCTCCTCGATCGAGGAGTTGAAGCCGATCGAGGCGAGCCAGTTCGCGACGCGCTCGAGCCGCTCCTGGTCAGCCTGGGGATCGAGGCCAGCAGCGAGTTTCAGAATGGCCACCGTA
>Ga0247841_10010599_pt1 | contig 12512 bp, 9 predicted proteins | sample LaCruzMarch2015__2_FD_192410 | JGI IMG/M metagenome (GOLD analysis project Ga0247841, IMG submission 192410) | Freshwater microbial communities from meromictic Lake La Cruz, Castile-La Mancha, Spain - LaCruzMarch2015_18m | ecosystem: Environmental > Aquatic > Freshwater > Lake | place: Spain... | reverse complement strand
AGAACAATGACACCTTTTGCAATCGTTTCAATGGGGTTATGTGGGTGCAATCAATCAAGACCAGCACCAGAATCAGAAGCTGATACCAATAGGCTTGACAGAACAGTATTGCCTGTCAAAGAACCGGTGAATCCGGCAATTACTTAACATAAAAAGTTCACTTGACCAGTTGCAACTTTTATCCGTTCGGGGTACATTGTCCTCCGAAGCTTTGGCGAAGGAGGGCTGAAAACAGAGCAAGTGTGGGGAGCGAGAGCGAGCACACTCGTTTTGTTTTCTCACTCACGTACTCATACTTACACTTTCCTCTTCCTCCTAATTTTAGGCAAAGAAGTACACTCATATTAAAAAAGAATAAGAGACCTTATCGCTGAAACAAGGGATCCTCAATCACTTATTATAGGATTGAGGATATTTACATGATAGTATTCGAGAGAAATTGCTTAATTTAGACATAACCAAATTATTGCAATATGAAAAAAGTACTTTTCCTTCTTTCAATGGTACTCATATTATCTTGTAAAGCAAAGAAAACTGAGATACCACAATACACCATCGATCAATTCTACAAGAATGTAAATGTGCTTGGTAATTATTCTTTTTCAGATGATGAAACCCGGCTTCTGATTAATACAAATGAAACTGGTATTTACAATCTTTTTGAACTAAACATTGCCGATAGTTCAAAACGGGCAGTAACAAATTCTACAATTGAGTCATGTTTCGCTCTTGATTATGTTCATGGCACAAAACAGCTGCTTTATTCCGCCGACAAGGGAGGAAATGAGTTATCTCATATATTTCTCATGGATGAAAATGAGAAAGTAATGGATCTTACTCCCGGCGATGAGGTAAAAGCTTCTTTTGATGGCTGGAGTAAGGATAAAAAGGTAATATACTTTGTTTCAAATAAACGCGATCCCCAATTCTTTGATCTGTATTGTATGAATACCGGTGAATGGAAAGAGCAGATGATTTTTAAAAACACCGATGGGTATGAGCTTTCATCAAAGAGTAAGGACAGGAGCATTATAGCTCTGAGCCGGCCCATAACCTCAAGTGAATCAAGACTTTTCCTTTATAACCGTGCAACAAATAAGGTTATCGAAGTCTCTGAAGATGGAAAACCGGGATCATACAATGGCCAGTCTTTCAGTAATGATAACAGGTATTTCTATTATACAACTGATGCAGGAAATGAATTCTCTTATGCTGTAAAATATGAAATTGCCACAGGTAACCGTGAAGTTGTTTATGAAGACAAATGGGACGTCACCGGCTATGGGTTCAGCGAAAATGAGAAGTACAGGATAGCTGTAGTGAATGTTGATGGAAGAATTGTCGTAAGGATTTGGGACAATGCATCAGGAACAATGATAAGTTACCCTAATATTCCCGGATCTACTATTAGCGGATTTAAGATCTCTGAAAGCGAAAAGAAAATGGCTCTCCTTCTCGGAAGTTCAAAGATGATAGGTGATATATATCTTTGGGAAATAGGTGCCACAGAAATGAAGAAACTGACATCAACAATGAATCCTGAGATAGATACCAGGACGCTTGTTGATGCTCAGGTAATAAGGTTTAAATCATTTGACTCAATAGAAATTCCTGCCATTTACTATAAGCCGCACACTGCAACAAAGAAAAACAAAGTTCCGGCTCTTGTATCTGTTCATGGCGGACCCGGAGGACAGTCAATGCTTTACTATGACCCGCTCATACAATACCTCGTAAATCACGGGTATGCAGTTCTCTCGGTGAATAACAGGGGAAGCAACGGGTATGGCAAGACATTTTACAAAATGGACGATAGGAACCATGGGGATAAAGATCTCCGCGATTGTATATGGGGGAAGAAATGGATGCATGCACTTGATTATATCGATGGAGAGAAAATAGGAATCATTGGCGGCAGTTACGGCGGATTCATGACAATGGCAGCCATGACCTCTTTCCCTGATGAGTTCGTGGTGGGTGTAAATTTTTTCGGTGTAACAAACTGGATCCGGACCCTGAGGTCTATACCTCCTTTCTGGGCGGCTCAGAGGGATGCACTTTACCAGGAATTAGGAGATCCGTTCACTGCTGATTCGGTCAGACTTTACCAGATTTCACCGCTTTTTCATGGGGAAAAAGTTAAGCATCCTGTTTTAGTTTTGCAGGGTGCAAACGATCCGAGGGTTCTTAAGGTTGAATCTGATGAAATGGTAGAAGCAATAAAGTCGAATAACGTGCCTGTTGAGTATATCGTCTTCCCGGATGAAGGACATGGCTTTGTTAAACGCGGGAATGAAATTAAAGCATACTCCCAGGTTCTGGATTTTCTGGATAAATATCTAAAAGGAAAAGAGATTTAACTAAAAGGATTATAAAGATTTGGCCAGGTTAAGCTACTTTTTTATTAATATTCTAAAACTAAACTATTCACATCATGAAGAAGACGATTTTGATTCTGATTACAAGTTTTGCCATATGCCTTATAGCCAATGCACAGGAGAATCTGACATTTCAGAAACCATCTGCTGAAATTCTGGCATTAGCTGATTATAAAAGAGCTCCGACTGTGTCAATGGACTCAAAAAAGGAATTTATGCTATTAAGCTATCGTGACACTTACAAATCGCTTAACGATTTAAATCAGGAAGAAATGAGGTTAGGAGGATTACGAATCAACCCTGTTACTAATATTTCGAGTACCATAACATATATCAATAATTTTAAGATCAGGAAATTCTCTTCACAGGAAGAAATTCAGGTAACAGGTTTGCCAGAGAATCCGAAGATTGCCAATGTATTAATGTCTCCAAATGAAAAGAAAATTGCCTTTACCCATACTACAAATACTGGCGTTGAGCTGTGGGTACTGGATATTGAGACAGCCAGAGCTGCACGTTTAACTGAACCAATTTTGAATGCAAATATGGGAAATCCAGTCAGTTGGTTAAGTGATAATGTAAATCTGCTCGTAAGATTATTACCAAAAAACAGGATTGCATTAACTAATACAAAAAAAAACTTGCCTGCAGGTCCCACTGTTTCATCAAGCGATGGCTCCATATCACAGAATCCAACTTTTCAGGATCTGTTAAAAAATAAAGCCGATGAACAGAATTTTGAATCCTTAATCACATCTGACCTGTACAAAATCTCGATAACAGGAATAACTGAACTGTTTAAACCATCCTCAATGTACGCCGGGGTAAGTGTCTCTCCGGATGGTAACTTTGTTTTAATTACAACTATTAAAAAACCATTCTCGTATTTGGTACCTTATTACAGATTTCCCCAAACATCAATTGTTTATGATATAAACGGTAATGAAATAAGAGTTGTAAATGAAATTCCCCTGACAGAAAACTTACCAAAAGGATTCGATTCAGCTCCTAAGGGAAAGAGAAATATGGGATGGAGAGATGATAAACCTTCAACTCTGTATTATGTTGTTGCACTCGACGAAGGAGACAAAGCTAATAAGGTTGAAATGAGAGATGAGGTTTTTCTTTGGAATGCACCTTTTAATGCAGAGGCAACTTCTTTATTTAAAACCCAACAACGATTTGCAGGGATAATCTGGGGTAATGATAAATTTGCCATCGGCTACGACCAGTGGTATGATACCCGGAAGATGAAGACCTACCTGATTGACCCTTCTGTCTCCAATGAAAAACCAAAAGTCATTTATGACCGTAACTTTCAGGATATTTATTCTGATCCGGGAAACTTTGAAACCAGGAAGAATCAGTTCGGCAGATATGTTCTTATTACTGAAAAAGATAATGCATACCTGATTGGAGATGGCTACTCAAAAGAGGGACAATATCCTTTCATAGATGAAATAAACCTCACATCATTAAAAACAAAACGACTTTATCAATCTGAATACAAGGATAAGAAGGAAGATCTGCTTTCAATTGAAGATATTAAAAAAGGAGATGTACTGGTACTGATTCAGTCAAGTAATGAATTTCCAAATTACTTCTTCAGAAATATTAAGACAAAAAGTAAGCTGACGCAGATAACATACTTTAAAAACCCTTTTGAAAGTATTACCGGGGTTTATAAGAATGTGATTAAATACACAAGGAAAGATGGAGTAGAGCTATCCGGAACCTTATACCTGCCAGCAGGTTATGATAGTGTTACTAAGCAAAAATTACCATTGCTGATATGGGCTTATCCATTAGAATATAAGGACAAAAACAGTGCTGGACAAAGTGATCTGAATCCAAACGAATTCACATATCCGAGTTATGGTTCATTTATCTATTGGGTAACTAAAGGTTATGCAGTTCTTGATAATGCCTCCTTCCCTATAGTTGGTGAAGGGACCACTGAGCCCAACGATAATTTCATTGAACAATTAGTCTCAAGCGCTGAAGCAGCTATTAATGCAGTAGATAAGATGGGATATATAAATCCAAAAAAGGTTGCAGCGGGAGGCCATTCTTATGGAGCCTTTATGACTGCAAATCTCCTGACCCATTCGAAACTTTTTGCCTGCGGAATCGCCAGAAGCGGAGCATATAACAGGACTCTTACCCCTTTTGGTTTTCAAAGTGAACAAAGAAATTACTGGGATGCTCCGGATGTATATAATACAATGTCACCGTTCATGAATGCAGAAAAAATGAAAACACCACTTCTCCTGGTTCATGGCGATGCTGACAATAATCCCGGAACATTTACACTTCAGACAGAACGGTATTTTCAAGCTTTAAAAGGATTAGGTGCACCGGTAAGGATGGTGTTGCTGCCAAAGGAGAGTCACGGCTATGCTGCTAAAGAGAATATTCTGCATTTACTTTGGGAACAGGATCAGTTTCTTGAAAAATATCTAAAGTAGAGGAGTCCTTCTGCTGTCGAAATGAAATAGGAGGAAATTAAAAAACACACTATTAAAAAATCAAAAGGGTTTTTTAATACGGTTGCAAATTCTGTCCGTTTGGGGTACAGAAAGCCTCGATTTATCGGGGCTTTCCTCATTTAGTAGGTGCAAATAAATTTAAAAAACTATAACATGATTTTTTAAGATAATGAAAGGCTTTTCCCAACCATATTTCTTTTTCCGGATAACTAACGTGCAATATACCCTTAAAAGGTAATAACCTGATCGCTTTCAATTGTCCATTGGGTAAGCTCTTTCATTGTGCTAAGCTCTACACCATCCACAAGCTTCAATGCTTTTAGTCCACGGGCTTCAGCACATGAACCGCAAAGCTTAACTTTTCCCTTTTTCATTAGAACTGCTTTCAGCATTCTTTCTATATTATAATATCCGTTGGGAGTGTTCTGATCAGGCAGGGCACAGGTTACTGCATCAGCCATAAGAAATACACAAAGATCAGTTTCTTCATAATCTTTCTGGATCTGCATTGCAAGTCGCAATCCATTATATGCTTTCTCGGTGCCGTAAGGAGCATCATTGATTAGAATTAAAACTTTTTTCATTTTAAAAAGATTTTTAGTTGTTACAATCAAAATAAGAACACTTATATGTTTACTAGATTGTCTGGTTAAGCTCAATCTGTTTCATTTTCCATTCGGGATAGCCTTCATCTAGCCTACTGACATTATAACCCTGTTCACTAAGTACTTTCACTGCTTCATCAACAAGCACACAAAATGGACTCCGGCCATAGGAAATACAAATGTATGACTCTTTTTAAATATTTTTGACTAAGTTTAAAAACCTGATTTACGGGGAACTTATTGAAAGTGTCCTCATGAAACCCCCATGATTGACCAAAATCGCAAACAGGTATGAATATAATATACAATCATGTGTGGTTCCATCCGACCTTTAAAATCAAAATTATATACGGATGAAATGAAAGATAATAAGCTCCTCATCTTTATTGTAATTATACTTTTCCTTCCGGTATTTTATGCTTCCGGTCAAAAAGCAATTTCACTTACTCCAGTCAAGAATATCCCTCCTTTAGACGGAAATTCAGATGACGTCATTTCACTTATGACATCATATAATTTCTTCCAGCTTGAACCGGATAATGGCAACATATCCCCTTCTGAAACTAAGATTATCGTCTTGCAGTCAACAGATACTCTTTATATCGCCATTGCTTGTTTTCAAAATTCAGAAGTGACGGCAAAAATACAGATGAGAGATAAATTCGGACAATCTGATGATGGGATATTCCTCTTCTTAGGCACTTATAATGACAATCGTAACTCATATGGGTTTGGTTTAAATCCTCTGGGGACCCAGGCTGATTTCAGAATAATGGATGACGGACGAACACTCGACTATAACTGGGATACCGAATGGTCATCAGCTGCAGCAAAATACGAATGGGGTTGGTTTGCTGAAATGGCAATTCCTTTCAAAAGCATCAAATTCAAGAGAAATATAAATAACTGGCAAATTAATTTCAGACGGGTCAATCGTGAGGATTCAGAAATATCTTATTGGAATACAGCTGTGCAGGATGAATTCAAGGTATCCTTATCAGGAAACCTGGTGAATATTAATCCCCCTGTCACAAAAAATACTCTTTTAGTAGTCCCTTATAGTATGGGGAAGGCGACCAAGACAAATACAGGGGTCGATAAAGAATATATCGAAGGCCAGTTTGGTGGTGATATTAACTGGCAACCCAGTTCAAATCTTACGGCAAATATTACCGTGAATCCTGACTTTGCTACCGTTGAAGCTGATGAAGATGTTATTGATCTTACAAAATATGAAATCCGATACCCCGAGAAAAGAATATTCTTCCAGGAAGGCAATGAGATGTATAATACGAGGTTACAGTCGTTTTATTCAAGGCGAATAGGGGATATTTCCGGAGGGATTAAACTTACCGGCAAGACTGGAAAAACTAATATAAATCTCATAAATGCTTTTGATAAGAATGTTGAAGACTCTTTGGGGAACAAACCCATGTATACTGCAATTCGAGTAAAAAGGGATGTATTAAAATCATCAAGCATAGGATTTACAGGTACAAATAAGCTGCTTGATGAAAAGGTGATGACAACATTAAGTACTGATTACGTACTTAACCTTGGGCCACTGTGGAAACTGACAGGCCAGTATGTGGCAGCAATAGATGATTGGAATGTCCTGCGTAATGCAGCTTATGCCAGATTTGCTGCCGAGAATAATTTTTTTCACTGGCACTTAAGGTACTCATATACCCAGGGAGACGGCTTCAAAGATATTTTCAATGAAACAGGATACATTTCAGATGATGACAGACATGAGTTTGATTCAGATCTGTCATATAAATGGTGGATTAAAAACTCTACAATAAAGTATATCTCGCTTGGAACTGCAAATAATGCATATTGGAACGATGATTTTACAAAGTTCATGAGTTGGAACCTTAATGAAACAGCTGACATCTACCTGATAAACAAACTGAATTTCGGTTTTAAGTATAACAATGAATACAGATTCTTAAAATCGGATAGCAATGACTATTACAATTTCTATTATGGTCTAAATATTGGGTACAATACAGAAGCATATAATAGTGCCAGGTTAATGTTAAGGACTGGCAGAAGCTTCGGTTCTGACTATTATTCATTCGAGGCTGCCTTTCAATTAAAGATCCTTGACCGGATCGCATTTGAATTAAAACCCAAGTATATTAATTTTACACCCAAAACATCTTCATATAAAACTGCTTTCATAAACAGCCTGGCGGTGACCTATAATTTTACAAATGATTTATGGGTAAAGCTGATTTGCCAGAATAATACTTCAAATGACAAGTTTTATGTTTATGGTCTTTTCGGCTGGAGGTTTAAACCACCATTCGGGAATCTGTATTTTATTGTTAACCATACTGAATATTTTGACCCAGCAGGTCAGTTTCAGAATAAATATATCGGATACTTAAAACTAACGTATCCCATAACAATCAAGTAATTGAATCCAATTCGCCAGATCACGCAATTTACCATCCCAATCATCAGGGTAAATCTCCTTTAGTGTTCCTTCAAATAAGTTCTTATTATTATATAATTCGCTTACCAGAAACCATGTAGGTTTCTCAATTCCTTTTCGGGTTGTGTTGATTTCAACGTTGGCATCAAAATATAGTTCAAGTACTTTCTTAACAACTTTAGTGTACAATCTTTCCTTTGAGCGAAAATAATAATGAACAGCTGATTTATTCACACCTGCCTGCATTGCAATTTGCTGGATTGTAGTTCCGTGGTATCCGAATAACAGGAAGATCTTGTATGCAGAGTTGAGTATCTTATCTTCGGTACTTATCTTATTGTTTTTCATTTGCTTGGACTTTAATTAATATTTCTACCAGTTTAAATCTGGTAAGCTAAAATCTCAGCTTTTCAGTCATTAACCCAAACCGAAGAACATCCAACCGATGACTGAAATAGATGTTGTAATAATCCAGCCCATGGTAGTATTGAGCAAATAAACCAATGTCCTCAAGAAATTTCGGATGATAATAAAAAGTCAGACTGAGATTGAGCCTTTTGAATGAATCTGCATCCAAGTTATTCAACTCACCAAACATCCATGTAGATTCGCCTTTAACTGAAATATCTGCTTTCTCCTTAGTATCCATATCATTTTTGGATGGAAGCTTATATATTGAGATTGTATTATGCCAGCGAATGTTACTGTACATTCCTTCCAACTCATTACCGCTCCATGACTGCGGATGAATCTCAATAGAACTTTTAAAAAACTGATATGCATTGAATCGGGTATTTATATTTGTGATAATTAAACCGGACTCCAGATAATTAGTAGAAAAATCTCCGGACTTTACATTTACCTCACCATTTTCCAGAAAAAAATCGCCATCCTGTCCATTGGAATGATGTGCGTAACGTCCGAAAAGACTAAATTTTCTTCCATTTTCTCCCTCATCTAACATATAATATAAGGTAATTTGAGGCATATAACTTGGTGTGCGCACAGGATATGACCTCTCCTGATACATACGAAGAATAATTTGTGGTGTCAGGACACCCATTAATCGGGAGTTTTTACTTTCTCTCAGGTAAAAATTCGGAATCAAATTTGCTTCAAACCAGAGTGCTTCAATATTTCCTATATCTGTTGGAAAAGTAACATAGCTATTCCCCTGGTTTACCTGGGATAATTCCATAAGGCCAATGCCGGGAATGGAATCCCGGACCTGTCCAAAGACAGAAACTACATAAATAATTGGAATCAATACTACAAGAATGAATTTTTTCATGTCTACATGTATCAATTATTAGCGATAAATAGCCAACCCGAATCCAAGTTCCAGCACTTCATCCAAAGGGATTTCATTATTACCAACCATATTCATCAGATATAAAACTCTGCTCCCAACACGAAAATAGAATGCAGTTCCTGAAGCAGGAGTTACACCTGATAGAAGTTTTGTTTTGATCTCACCCCCGACAAATAAACCCGCATTTCTTCCCGGGGCCCACCAGTAATAATTATCGGGATAATGTGCCGGCAGACTTATCCAGTACTTGTTGCCAAATGTATGATGAATGAAGAATCCGAGATTAAGAGGTAAGACTTCAGCATTTTCAGATAATTTATAATGTAAGAATCGTGAAGTAAACTGCAAACTCACGCTATGCAGATCATCTTCAGAAATCATATGCGGAACATAACTATAAAATAATGAGACATCCAGCTTATCATTAAAAAAAGTATAACCGGCTCCTGTAGATATAAATCCTATTCCCCCTGCATACTGAAACTTGACGTAATCAGGCAAAAACTTCCTAAACCGCGATGAATCAGTAAGCATTGAGTTCTGGCTGTCTGCATTCCCCGAAAATGCAAATAACAAGATCACAATAAATCCTGCGCTAAAAGACCACCGTTTCAATATTGAATCCATCATTTGAGATTTGAATAATATAAAAGCACTGTTGCTGAACACCATACGTGTTTATATAGGGAATGTTATCCTGATATGGTTCTGTGATTTCATGCTTGTGAGTATGACCGTGCAGGGTGAACAAAACATTGCCATTTCTGGCAATCACTGAATGAAATTCTGTTTCAAGGGAGCTGTCAAAATCTTCGTCAAAAGGAGGTGTGTGGAAAACCACCACAGCTTTACCAAATTCGTTATCAGGATTAAGTTCGTTCCCAAGCCATTTAATGTCAGGCACTAACCCATTAAATTTGTATTCCCTGCTATTTGTATTAATGAATATAAATTTTACAGTGCTGTAAATAAAGCTGAAATTCATTTCACCGAACATCTTCTCATAAGCATAGCTGCCATTCCCGACAAGGTCATGATTTCCAACAGTCACAAAATATGGACTTTTCAGTCTTAGTAAAATATTGTTTATCCATTCATACTGCTTTGGTAAGCCGAAATCAGAAAAATCACCTGTATGTATCAACAGATCAATCCGCGGCATTCTGCTTACATATTCGACAAATGATGCTGTTTCATCATACGCCCGGTGCGTATCGCCTGTCACCACAATTGTTATTGTATCATCAGGGGTCTGTCCTTTAAGCTGTTCAATATTCCTTGCATTTACAGAACTGTTCTCCGGAGTAAAATCAACGATATAGGGAGAATAATCGAACATATCCGTACAAGAGACAGAAACCATTGCAATTATAAAAAGCAGTATTCTCATAAGATCATCTGATAACTGAAAATTATACCGTCATTATTTTTTCGAGAGGTAGATTATTTTCACACGGATTTTCAAGTTGCCTGACAAATTGATGTATGCTCTGTCAAAAGAAGGCCGGTTTGAAAATCCTATTGACTCATAATTGGAAAACCCAATTCCCTCCTTCGGGAAAATAAGACCTTTGTTTATCCTGCCATCAATATTTTCATCATGCAAAACATTTACAGCATATTTCCCTTCCGGCAAGTTCTGAAATGTCACTGATGATGAGCCATTAATTATCTTCCCTGTAAGTACCTTTAAATACTTTTTAAAATGTTCATCCGGGAATGCATCCGACCTGTTGTACAAAGCAAATTGTACTGTGCCATCAGAATTTCGAAGCTCATTTACTTCTACTGTAAAGTTGAACGTAACGTCATTATCACTGTTAAATGAAGAAAGTAGCAGGATAAGAAAAAATACCATTATGATACCTAATGCTCTCTTCATCTTAATTTTCTTTTCTTTTTGTAATTCTTTCTTTAATTGTATCAGCAACGTAGTAAACCATCGGAACCAGATAAACCGAAAGAATCATTGATGATAACAGTCCTCCGATGATAACCCAGGCCAGACCGTTTTTCCATTCGCTTGCAGTACCCTTAGCTAAAGCAATAGGTAACATACCAATCGCCATAGCAAGTGTTGTCATTAAAATTGGCCGCATACGCTCCTTTCCTGCAATAATCAATGCCTCTTTATAATGCATGCCTGCGGATTTTAGCTGATTTGTAAAATCAACTATCAGGATGGCATTTTTTGTAACCAGCCCCATGAGCATAATCAGTCCAAGTTGAGCAAACAGGGTTAAGTGGTTTAATGACAAGTTTAAAGCAAGGAAAGCCCCGATTGCTGCCATAGGGATAGCAAATAATGCCACAAACGGATAAATATAGCTATCATAGAGAGCAACCATAATCAGGTATATCAGTATAAATGAGATCAGAAGAACCGAACCCAAAGCTCCGAAACTTTCATTCTGAGTTTTGATATCGGCTCCCCAGGTCAGGTTCACACCTTCAGGCAATGGTTGGGTTTTTAAAAAGCTTATTGCCTCATCTGCTAAAGTGCCAGATGGTCTTCCAAACGATTCGGAGGTCAGTGTTACAGATGGTTGTCTGTCTAATCTTTCAAGTAGTGAAGGTGAATTATCCTGCCTGACTTCTGCAAATTGTGAGACTTCGATCGGAATGTTCATTGGATTTACGATGGAAAGATGTTGTACATCTTCGAAATTTTTCCGGTCAAAGTCATCCAGCCATATTCTGACAGGATATTCTGTCCCATTTTCAGTAAGAGTGGCATCATCGTTTCCTGTAAAGGCGGTTCTTAAATTTAACCCGACATATGCAGTTGTTAATCCAAGACGCTGCATCTTATCTTTGTCAGGTATAACCTTGTACTCAGGGCTTCCTTCTTCAACTGATAACTGAACATTATCGGCACCCGGTATTTTTTCAATTACTGTTTTTAGTTCATTCCCTGTTTTCATTACCAGGGCCAGATCGCTTCCGCTAAGGGTTATTTTGATTGGAGCCTGTTTTGGCAGCAAGCCTAGAACTGCCATTGAAAAGTTAACTCCCGGAAACTCTTTTTTCAGTTCCTCGCGGAGCGATTTCATAAACGGCTCTGTTTTGATTTTTCTTTCCTTTTCAGTCTTCAGCTGAATTGTAAATTCTGATAAATTGGCAGAACCAACACCTAAACTTCCGATGCCTGTACTTGGCCCGGCAATATTGCTGAAAAGGGTTGCCACTTCTGGTTGCTGCAAGATAAAGTTCTCTACTTTCTGTGTTCTGATATTGTTCTCCTGAACAGTTGTAGTTTTATCATATTCAAGATTTAGCCTGAAC
>Ga0247841_10010598_pt1 | contig 12513 bp, 11 predicted proteins | sample LaCruzMarch2015__2_FD_192410 | JGI IMG/M metagenome (GOLD analysis project Ga0247841, IMG submission 192410) | Freshwater microbial communities from meromictic Lake La Cruz, Castile-La Mancha, Spain - LaCruzMarch2015_18m | ecosystem: Environmental > Aquatic > Freshwater > Lake | place: Spain... | reverse complement strand
GTTGCAGTTTTCTTCGGATATGGCAATAACGGCGGAGACGGATTCGTCGCTGCGCGCTACCTGAAGAAGAGGGATTATGATGTTTCGGTATATGTGGTGGGCCGTCCTCACTCGATGACCCAGGAGTCAAGCGATAATCTCGAGCAGCTATTCTCCCTCGGTATAAAAGTTGATATAGTATCCGATAAGGCCCACACCGATCTTTTATTCAAATCCATTTCGAAACCAACGCTCGTCATAGATGCAATTTTTGGGACCGGTTTTAAAGGACCTTTGGATGACCTTTACTCCTGCCTGATAAAAGGGATAAACGCTTTAGGATCCACGGTATTGTCTATAGATGTGCCAAGCGGTTTAGGTGCCGACACCGGCCTGCCGATGCCGGATGCAGTGAAAGCGTACCTCACTGTAGCGCTCGGGTATCCTAAGTTAGGTTTTAAGGCTCCCGGCGCCAAAGATTATACCGGCATCGTGGTGATCGCTGATATAGGCCTGCCTAAAGATACGCTCCGCAAGGGATATAAGACCGTGAAGCTTAGAAGCGGTAAGTCAGGCCGTCACGATCCCCGCCACCCCTGGATATACAAAGGGCGGCTTCTAGATACTGATCCCAAGATAAAGCCGGGCGACATAGTAAAGGTTGTAGACCCGGATAATATTTTACTGGGAGTCGGGTACTACAATTATAAGTCTGACATAGCCGTAAGGATACTTAGCTTTAAGGATCGTATTATAGATAAAGATTTCTTCCTGGAAAAGATAGGTGATGCCTTTGCAAAGCGTAAGGACATTTTAGAAAAGACAAATGCCGTACGCATAGTCTTTAGCGAGGCCGATTCACTGCCCGGACTTATAGTCGACCTGTATGGGGAGACGGCAGTCTTCCAGGCCTTGACGCTCGGCATGGATAAGTTAAAGCCCCTAGCCGTCGAAGCGATAAAGGAAGTGATCAGGCCGAAATATATATATGAAAAGAGCGTTTCACCGTTCAGGGCGATAGAGGATCTTAAGGATGTCTCGAAGTGGTGGGGCGATGCCGGCGAAAGTTTGGTGGAGATATCCGAAGGTGAGGCCAAATTTGCAGTCGATATAATAAAAGGCCATAAGACCGGTTTCTATCTCGACCAGCGGAAGGCCCGCTCGGGTCTTTTGAATATATCGAAAGGCAAACGCGTGCTCGATCTATTCTGTTATACCGGAGCCTTCTCGGTGTTTGCGGCTCTTTACGGCGCAGAGTATGTGCGCGGCGTAGATATAAAAGAGGAGTGGTTAGTCCTCGCCAGAAAGAATGCCGAACTGAACGGTGTTTCCGGAAAGACAGAATTCATAAAAGGCGACGGTTTTAAGACGCTGGATAAGATAGCCTCTCTGGGAGAGAAGTTTGATATCGTTATACTGGACCCTCCGTCGTTTTTAAAATCGCGCGCGTCGCTTGAAAGCGCTTCGAGGGGCTATAAAGAACTGAATTTTAAAGCTATGGAGATTTTGACCGAAGGAGGCGTCTTGGCGACTTTCTCCTGTTCGCACAATATGCCTAATGCGCTCTTTGCCGAGGTGATAAAGAAGGCAGCCGCCGAGGCGAAAAAGAAGTATACGATACTTAAGAGATGCCATCAGTCTGAAGATCATCCTATAGTCAGAGATATACCGGAAACGGAGTATCTGAAGGGCTATTTCCTGAAGGTAGAATCCGCATGAAGGTAAAGAGACTTACAAAAAATAATATAAGACCATATGGCCGTATAATAGACGGCTCTTTTATTAAGGATGACGGCGCCGGAAATAAATTCGGAGTGCTCTTAAGAGAGCCCTCGAAGGGCTGGCGCATCGGGTATCTGATATTGCGCGATAAGTTCATCGGATCGCTCGAGCGCCATAAAGATTCACCGGAGACATTTGAACCTATGAAGGGCAGGGCGGTGATAGCCCTGGCCAAGGCGGCCTTGCCGGATTCGGCAGAACTATTTTATTTAGATAAGCCGGTGGTAGTTAATAAAAACATATGGCATGATGTGCTTGCAATTTCGCGCGTATGTGAGATAAAGATATTCGAAAATATCGAAGTAAAGACTGAGCGCTATTCCCTAAATAATAACCTTGTGATATAATTACTGTAAATAAAGGGATGTGAGATGCTCAAAAAGTTTCTGATACCGGCTGCCATTGTTGTATTGTTCAGCCAATCTGCCTACTGTCAGAAGATAGAATTGCCCGCCAGAACACTTACCATAAAAGATTCCGTAAATACCGCGATCCGAAGCAACAGATCCATACAGATACAGGAAGAGGAGATACAGTACGCGAAGGCCAATATACTTTATGCCAAGTCGCTATTCTTGCCGACCCTGACGGCATCTTTCGGCTACACGTTAAACGACGCTGTGCCGACTGTAGCCGATTCACCGCTCAGCAGGAAGGATCCGCAGATATTTTTCGGCTACAAGAATAATAATGTGGCGGCGCTCCAGCTCCAGGAGACTCTGTATAACGGCGGTGCCAACATAGCCAACCTCGAGCAGGCCAAGCTGAATTTGAAAGCTCAGGAGGAGACGCTTCGCCAGACTAAACTCGAGATAGAATTCGAGACGAAGAGGCTCTTCTACGGGCTTCTCCTTGCGTACGAAACCAGACGTATAGCAAAAGACCTGGTTGACCGGGCTCAGGCGCATTATGAAGAGGTCTTGGCCAGGTTCAGCCAAGGCACCTCATCAAAATTCGATGTCCTGCAGTCCAAGACGCAGGTGGCCCGCGAAATGCCGCAGCTTATAAGCGCCGAGAATTCGATAGAGCTTCTGATGGTGGAGTTTAAGAAGATACTCGTCATAAAGATAGGCGATAATATAAATGTCGTAGGCGAACTAAAGCCCAACGAGATAACGATAAATGAGAATGATTTCCTCCAGGAAGCGTATTCGAAAAATCCGCAGATGATATTAAAGCTTTTGGGAATAGATATAAACAGATGGGCCATAGAGTACGCAAAGTCCGGCTGGCTGCCGCAGGTCACGGCGTCGGCGGGGGGATCATATATTTCGGACAATCTTTCAGAAATGATACAATCCAGACAGAGCCTTTGGAATATAGGTGTGAAAGCTTCGATAGCGATATTCGACGGTTTTGCAACGAAGGCGAAGGTGGATGAAGCGAAGGCTAAATACAATCAGTCGACGCTCGCAAAAGATGATATCATAGATCAGATAGCTGTAGATATAAAAAATGCCTGCCTAGACCTCACGAAATCGAAAACGATCATAGATACCGAACGCGAGGCGATAGTGGAGGCCAAAGAGGCCTTGAGATTGTCCGAGGTCAGGTACAATAACGGTGTAGGCATAAATCTTGACATATTCGATTCACAGGTAGCTCTGGCACAGGTTGAACAGAGCCTGGCGCAGGGCATATACGATTACATAATGGCCAAATCCCAACTCGATCTTACTATGGGCAGGGAATTTTCCGAGAAGAACTATATCTAATACTTTTTAGGAGGAGACAAAATGGCAATGGATATTACTAAGGCTCTTAAAGATAAAGCTAAGGCGCTCCCGCCGGCAAAGAAGAAACGCATTATCACAATTCTGGTCATTCTGGCTGTGATATTTGCAGCAGGGCTCGCATATAAAGTGATAACGAAGATAGAGAAATCCAGATATGTTAAGGTCTCCGGAAATATCGAAGGTAACGATGTGCGGATCTCTTTCCGGGTCAAAGGCCAGATAGAGGAGCTCATAGCCGATGAGGGCACGGTCCTCAAAGTAGGGGATGTAGTAGCAAAACTTAATAAGGACGACCTAACAAAGCAGATGAACGAAGCTGCGGCTGCCTTGAAGCTTGCCGAATACCAGTATCAGCTTGACCAGCTCGATTATGTGCGCGCGGAGAACCTTTTTAAGGAGGGCGCTATATCAGCCCAGGAAAGGGACAAGGCGAAGGCGAAATCCGATACCGATAGCGCTAACGTCGATAAGCTTAGGGCTACCCTCGAGATAACGGAGCTAAAACTTTACGATTGGGCGGACCTGAAGTCGCCGCTTAACGGCTATGTCATAACAAAGAGCGCACTACAGGGCGAAGTGGTTCAAGAGGGTGCGCCGGTATTTACCGCCGTAGATTTGAACGATATCTGGGTTACCGCCTATATAAACGAGAAGGATCTTGGAAGAGTGAAATTAAATCAGAAAGCGGATGTATCCATAGACTCCTTCCCAGGCAAGAAGTATAAGGCATGGATCACCTTCATATCACAGCAGACCGAATTCACTCCTAAATATATACAGACGACCGAAGAGCGGGTTAAGTACGTCTATAGAATAAAGGTGAAGGTGGACAATTCTTCGCTCGAGCTTAAGCCCGGAATGCCGGCCGACGCCTATATACTGATGGATTAACGATGTCCGTCATAAAGACGACAAACCTCACGCGTAAATTCGGCGACCTCACCGCCGTGAACGATCTCAATATAGATATCCCCGAAGGCGAAATATTCGGTATCGTCGGGCCTGACGGCGCCGGTAAGACGACCACGATGCGTCTTCTGACCGGCATACTTGATCCCACCGCCGGAGAAGGATGGGTATACGGCAGGCATATAGTCAAAGAAGCCGAGATCTTAAAGGACAACATCGCGTATATGTCCCAGCGATTCGGCCTTTATGAAGACCTCACCGTAATGGAGAATATCAATTTTTATGCTGATATCTACTGCGTTCCGGAAAACGAACGCGATGATAAGATAGAAAAGCTTCTGGGCTTCTCGAATCTTACGCCATTCAAGGAGCGTCTGGCAGGCAGGCTCTCCGGAGGTATGAAGCAGAAATTGGGCCTTGCTTGCTCGCTTATACACACCCCGAAAGTTTTGTTTCTGGATGAACCTACCAATGGAGTCGATCCGGTATCGCGCCGCGACTTCTGGCGCATCCTCCATAACCTCCTGAAAGAAAAAGTTACTATATTTTATTCCACCTCATACCTGGATGAAGCAGAGAGATGTAAGCGTGTAGGTCTTATACATAAAGGGAAGCTGTTAAGATGCGATACCCCGGAAGCGATAAAAAAAGAGATGAACGTGAAGTCGCTCGAAGAAGCGTTCGTGTCGATAGTGAGCAAATATGAATCAGCAAAATCAGCATAGTGAAATAGCCGTCAAAGTCGAGAATCTTGAAAAGACCTTTGGTACGTTTACGGCCGTAAATCACATATCTTTTGAAGTGAAAAAGGGCGAGATATTCGGATTCCTGGGCCCGAACGGCGCAGGTAAATCGACCACTATAAGGATGCTATGCGGATTATTGACGCCCACGTCGGGCGCCGGAACCGTAGGCGGTTTTAATATAATGAAGGACCAGGAGCTTATAAAGCAGAATATAGGGTATATGTCGCAGAAGTTCTCGTTATACGACGACCTTACGGTGGAAGAGAATATAGAATTCTATAGCGGCATTTATAAAATTCCTAAAAAGGACAGGGCCGAGCGCATGGAAGAGGTGATAGAACATGCCGGCATAGAGGAATTCAGAAAGAATTTAACACGCTCCCTGTCCGGAGGATGGAAACAGCGCCTGGCTCTCGGGTGCGCGATACTGCATAAACCTACGATGGTATTTTTGGACGAACCGACGTCCGGCGTTGATCCTATCACCCGGGCCAACTTCTGGAGTATCATAAAGAATATGGCAAGCCGCGGGGTTACGGTCTTCGTCACAACGCATTATATGGACGAGGCTGAAAACTGCAACCGGATGACACTGATATATAAGGGCACGATAATAGCGATGGGTACCCCCGAGGAGATGAAGACGAAGATAATGACCGATGAGATTCTCGAGGTCAGGGTTTCCGGTGCTGAAGAATGGACCGATAAACTCGAAGGTCTGCCAGGCGTAAAGGATACGGCGCTCTTTTCAACCACCATACATACTGTTGTGGATAACGCCAAAGTTGGTACAGCATCGATAGAGACGGCCTTTGAAAAGGCAGGTGTAAAAGATTATTCGGTAAAGAAGATAAAACCGTCTCTTGAAGATGTATTCGTATCATCGATAGAGAAATATGACAAGGAGCACCCGGCGAAATGAACTTAAAAAGAGTACGGGCTATTGCAAATAAGGAGCGCATCCAGATAATACGCGATCCCAGAAGCCTTGCGCTCGGACTTCTGATACCAGTTATCCTTATAGTGCTCTTCGGATACGCACTTTCGCTCGACATAAAAAATGTGCCGCTTGCCATATGGGATCAGGACAACTCAAAGGCTTCCGTAGATTTTCTTCTTAATTTTAAGAACTCGGACTATTTTAAGATAATAGGCTATTATGACAACTACCGGAATCTTGAAAGACTGCTGAATTACGGTAAAACGATGATGGTGATGGTAATACCTAAGGATTTTTCGCGCTATCTGTACTCAAATCAGTCCGTACCGGTTCAGCTGATATTGGACGGCAGTGATTCCAATACCGCTACCATAGCGCTCGGATATGCCCAAAGCATCGTCCAGCAGTATAATGATAAGCTGTACCGCAAGGCTTCCCAGGCGACCATAGTGAACTCACAGCCGATAAGCCTTGAACAGCGGGTATGGTTTAACCAGGATTTCGAATCGAAGAATTTTATAGTGCCGGGGCTCATCGCGATAATAATGATGATAATAGCGGCTCTTTTAACTTCGCTTACCATTGCACGCGAATGGGAGCGCGGCACCATGGAGCAGCTCATATCGACTCCGGTACGGTCTTCCGAGCTTATTATAGGAAAGTTTCTGCCGTACTTTGCCATAGGTATGATAGACCTGGTGATCGCCGTGATCCTTGGGAGGTTTGTATTCTTTGTGCCTCTGAGGGGCAGCCTGATACAGCTTTTTATAATGAGCGCGCTATTTCTGACCGGCGCCCTGTCACTCGGGATATTTATTTCAACCGTCGCTAAGAGCCAGCTTATGGCAAGTCAGATGGCGATATTGACATCATTTTTGCCGACATTTCTTCTCTCAGGTTTTACATATGAGATATTCAATATGCCCCCGGCCGTGCAGGCGGTGACATATCTGATCCCGGCACGGTATTTCATAAAGATACTCAGGGGTATCTATTTAAAAGATATCGGCATGTTTGAGTTATGGCCGGAGGCGATATGCCTTATTGCCTTTTCGATCCTGATGTCCCGGCTTGCAATACACAAATTCAAAAAGAAGATACTATAAACTTATGTTCGACCGCGTATTTGCAGTCTTGAGAAAAGAGTTCCTGCAGGTTTTTCGGGACCCGCGGATGAAGATGGTCATATTTGTCTCGCCTATCGTGCAGATATTGATATTCGGATATGCGGCGACTATGGATATAACCAATATACCTATGGCCGTATATGATGTCGATAATACTAAAGAGAGCCGCGAAGTTACCAGGGACTTCACGTATTCTAAGTATTTCAAGATAACGAAGTATCTATCCGAAGAAAGCCAGGTCCGTCATGTCATAGACCACGGCAGGGCGCTTTGCGTGCTGAAGTTCGACCGGGGATTTTCGCAGGACCTGGTTGGCAACCGCACCGCACAGATCCAGCTCATCGTCGACGGCACGGACTCTAACGCTGCCCAGATAATAGTAGGTTATTCGAACCAGATAATACTTAATTATAATGACAAGGCTCTCCGGGATCGCGCACACGTATATCTTACGAGACTCAATATAGTTCCATCCATCGATCTTCGCGACCGTCATTGGTTTAATGAAAATCTTATATCGCGAAATTATTACCTTCCCGGAGTGATAGTGCTGATAGTCTCGATAATGTCGCTCTTATTGTCGGCGATGGCCATAGTCCGCGAAAAAGAGATAGGCACTATGGAGCAGCTCATGGTAAGTCCTCTTAAACCGATAGAGCTTATAGTCGGCAAGGTCGTGCCTTTCGGGATAATAGCGCTTGTCCAGGTTACCCTGATAACAGTCGTGGGAAATCTCTGGTTCAACGTTCCTCTGCGCGGTTCAATACCGCTTCTATTTGTATCGACGCTTATATATCTTCTGACGGCCCTCGGCTGCGGACTTTTAATATCCACTATTTGCGCGACCCAGCAGGAAGCGATGATGTCGGTATTTCTGTTCTACTTTCCGGCTACACTGCTCTCCGGGTTCGCGTATCCTATAGCGAATATGCCGCAAGTAATACAGTACTTCACATACTTAAACCCCATGAGATACTATCTCGAAATAGTGCGTGCCATATTCTTGAAAGGGGTGGGCATACCGGTACTGTGGAAAGATATGACGATACTTCTTATAATGGGTACCGCCATAATATTTATAAGCGCGAAGCGTTTCCGCAAAACGATAGGTTGATATAAGATCGGGAGTAAGGGAATGGATATGAATAATGAAATTGTAGATGAAAAATTCAATGAATGGACGTCGGGGCTTGATCCCAAAGCTTCCCGCATAGCTGTATTTAACAAGATCCGGGATATACCTTATATGATAATCCCGGAACTGCGCTCTCCGGATGCGGGTCCGTCCGGGATCCTCGAAAAGAACTGCGGATCGTGCCAGCCGAAGCATTGGCTTCTCGCCATATATTTTAAAAAGCTCGGGATCCCCTTAAAGTATGCCAGCTATCCTTTTTACTGGCACGCCGGCAATTTTATAAAATACCCGCCGGAACTGAAGTTGATGATGAAGGGCCTTCCCGTAACTAATCATCTCGCAATCAAGGCCAATATAGAAAGCAAGTGGGTGCTGGTTGACGCGACATATGATCTTCCTCTCGGCAAGGCAGGGTTTCCCATAAATAAGATCTGGGACGGCATAAGTCCGACACACAACGCAGTCCATCCGCTTAAAGAGATACTGCATGATACTGCGGAAGAACGCGTAGCGTATGATGCCAAAACACGCGAAAGTTACACAGATAATGAGCGGGCGGCACTCGCAGAATTCGTCCCAAAATTGAATGCTTGGTTTGAGTCTTTGAGGTAGATTTTTTGTTTCCTATTTTCATGTGCCGGAGCTATAATAGACCTATGAGAACAGCCGTTATCGTATCAGCCTTAATGATCGGCGCGGCCCTTGCGGTAGCCTTCCCGGCCTGTGCCCAAGAAGAATCCCAATATAAAAAATTCAATATGGATAATGAGACTACGGACGCTGCTATAATGTATAAGGTGAAGCCCGATGGTATGTATATAGCCGTCTCTGCGGTAACAACCGGCAAGGGTGCAGAATTTCGTAAATGGGAAGTGACCGATATCCGTCTGAGAATAGCCGGCGAGGCGATACGGCCGGACTCTTACGGCAGGTTTTATGTGACAAAAGAATCGATATTCCGTTATCCGGCTGCAGTGCTATTTGCGGTCATAGGTGCGACGGTGAACGCCTCGGGAAGCGAGCTGTCTAAAGGCGTCACGCGAGTCGGCGCTGCCATAGGTCTGGGGTTATTGGCGACCCAGGCCAAAGGTGACATTACGGGCCGAAATGCAGCGTTCAAATTAAGCGGTGATATTGCCGGAAAGATAGGTGAAAAAGACGCCGTCGAGATAACGACCGAAGATACCGATCTGCATCTAAAAGACGTCATACGCACCGGGCTTACGCCGGCGCAGGCTGTGGCCCGAAGGCCGCTTGCGGATTACTCCGGTATGACGAAGGATGAGATATTTACGAAGATGGATATGATGAAGTCCGAAATAAAAGATCTGGAAACAAGACAAGCTTCTTACAAATACGGAACTGATCCGGAGTATGATGACATACAGCAGAAGATAGAGTCTCTTGAAACCGAACGCGGCCTGGCTTACAGGGCGTGGTACAACAAAGAAAGATGAGGTCATGAAAAAATCCAAAGTTCATAAAATAGGCATACTTACGGCCGGCGGGGATTGCCCGGGCCTTAACTGCGTTATACGCGTCATAGTTAAGGCTGCTATAAGCCAATACGGCATAGAGGTCATCGGTTTTAAAGACGGCTACGACGGACTCGTTAATAATGAATACATAGCCCTGCGTAACCGCGACGTATCCGGCATAATAAATCTGGGCGGCACGATATTGGGAACTTCAAATACCGCCAATCCGTATCGTTACCCGGTCAACCAGGGTAAAAAACTTATACTTGAAGACCGGTCAAAAGAAGCCATAGCTAATTATAAAGCGAATGATCTCGATTGCCTCATAGCGATAGGCGGGGACGGGACGCTTTCCATAGCCTCGAAACTCATAAAGGATGGCTTGAATATTGTAGGATGTCCGAAAACGATCGATAATGATCTTTCCGGCACCGATATCACTTTCGGGTTCGAGTCGGCTGTGGTTACCGCTACGGAAGCGATAGACAAACTTCACTCGACGGCACAGTCGCATCACAGGGTCATGATAGTTGAGGTAATGGGCCGCTACGCAGGATGGATAGCGCTATTCTCCGGCGTAGCCGGAGGCGGCGATGTTATACTCATACCGGAGATCCCCTATGATATGAAGAAGATAGTTAAAAAACTAGAGGAGCGCCATAAGGTTGGTAAGCGTTTTTCCATTATAGTCATAGCCGAAGGAGCTAAACCCAAAGGCGGCAAACTTACCATCGCAAAGATAGTTGAAGCTTCAACGGACCAGGTGCGGCTCGGCGGCGTGGGATCGATGCTCGCAAACGCCGTGGAGACGATGACCGGGATTGAAACACGCGCTACGATACTCGGCCATCTCCAGCGCGGGGGAGTGCCGACGCCGTTTGATCGGAACCTTGCCACGCGCTACGGTTATGAAGCTCTGAATATGGCTGTGGCGGGGAAGTTCGGCCGCATGGCGGCGTTTCAATCCGGGCGCGTTACCAGTGTGCCGATATCCAAGGCGATAGGGAAGCTTAAGACAGTACCGCTAAATCATCCATTCATAGGAATGGCCAGGTCGATAGGTACAAGTTTTGGGGATTGATATTAACGATAAACGATAAGACAGGGAGGTGCATATGAAAAGGATAATATTCGCACTGGTAGTCGTTGTGACGGCATTGTGCGGGGTTGTCTTCGCCGAAGACGGTGAAGATATACATACTATGTATAAAGAGGGCCGCTATGATGAAGCGCGCACTCTTGCCGCCGGCACTTTGGCTGAGAAAGAAAAACTTTATGGTTCGGGGGATATCCGCACAGCGGAAGCGCTGGACGACCTCGGTATGATCTATGCTGCCCAGGGTAAGCGCCAGGAAGCGGCCGATCTTTACAAGAAGTCACTGGCAATATGCGAAAAGACGTACGGCTCCGATAACTACAGGGTTGCTACTGCAAGCCTGGCTCTTGGGGACCTCTATTTTAACGATGGTTCTAACGAAGATGCCGAGGCGTACTATAGGAAGGCAGTAGCGATATATAAGAAGACGCCGGACAAGGAGGTCGAAAAACTTAGCGCGGCCTTAACGAAGCTAGCCGAGCTCTGTTATCTTAGCGGCAGATACTCAGAGGCGGAATCGTTTTATGAAGAAGCCATGCCGCTCATCGAGAAGGCGTACGGCAGAGACTCCTCTCAGCTATCGTTAGCTACTGACAGGCTCGCGGAACTTTATTATTATCATGGTAAATTCGCCGAGGCGGAAAAGCTGTACAAGCGTGACATAGCGATAGCGCAGGGCACGCACGCCGACGATGACCCGAGGGTAGTCACGCCTTTATATAAGCTGGCTGACCTTAAATTTGTCCAGGGCAAATATTCAGAGGCCAAAGATATTTACGAACAGGCGCTCCGGGTCTGCGATAAGACGATAGGAGAAGACTCCGCGCGCGCTATGGCTATATCTAATAAATTAGTGGAGACTTACCGTAAGCTTGGTGAAGAAAAGAAGGCCAGCGCCATGGAAAAAAGGATCGCGAAGATATCGGAACCCGTTAAAATAAAAAAGGAGGGCGTATGAAGAAGGTAATCCTTTGTATTTTGATGGTTATGGCGTTCGTTACCGTATCGGTCGGGACTGCATCCGCGGCAGGAAGCGAAGAGCTCCTTGGCGGCATGGGAAAGAAACTGGTACGCGGAGTAGTTAATACCGTTACCGGCTGGGTAGAGATCCCGGCTCAGGTTTACTACGGTTATAAGAAAGATAGCTTTGGCGGTGCATTCGTCGGGATATTCAGCGGCATATGGCACGGTATCGGCAGGACTATGTCGGGAGCCGGCGATATGGTAGGCTTCTGGGCAGCGGATCCAAAAAATAACGATGGTATAGGGATACCGCTTAATGCCGAGTATGCCTGGGAAGAAGGGGCTAAGTACGACCTCATGAAGCCGAGTTTTCCGGAAGCGACTTTAAACCCGATTGGGAACAAACTCGGCCGCGGCCTCGGGAACTCGCTCTTAGGATTTCTGGAACTTCCCGGACAGATATTTAAAGGCCTGAAGCTCCACGCTCCGGATCTCGGTATAGTAAAGGGATTATGGTACTGGTACAGCCGGCAGATCGATGGCGCGGTAGATGTGGCATCGTGCCTGTTCCCGAATCCGAAAGATACGAAGGCACTCGCGTTTGATGAGAAGTGGCCCTGGA
>Ga0247841_10010595_pt1 | contig 12516 bp, 13 predicted proteins | sample LaCruzMarch2015__2_FD_192410 | JGI IMG/M metagenome (GOLD analysis project Ga0247841, IMG submission 192410) | Freshwater microbial communities from meromictic Lake La Cruz, Castile-La Mancha, Spain - LaCruzMarch2015_18m | ecosystem: Environmental > Aquatic > Freshwater > Lake | place: Spain... | reverse complement strand
CTTCGCCTTCGATAAGTACGCCTTGGCAACTTCCAGTATATCCTGCCCACTTGATTTCCTCGCCATAACCGCGCCTCCTTCTTAATCGTGCGGCTATTATATCACTTTTGATTTAGAAATGGAATTACGTAACTTTCTTTTATGGAGTGCCGTTATCAACTACGGCCTCCTGCTTTGGTGGTTTCTATTCTTCATGTTTGCTCACGATTGTATGTATCGATTCCATGGACGATGGTGCGAAGCTGAAGCGGTAGGCAGGCGGCGTGCCAAGGCATTCCTCCTCCTCAGCTCTGTTACGCCGCCTGCATTATCTCATTACCGCACTCAGGCAAGGGCGTCGCCAGCCATCTACAACGAAACTTATGAACCAAATCTACCCCGACATTGAGTGGTATACGTCAATTAGCAGGGGGAAGTCATCGTTGCCACGTTGTTGGGCGCACCGTGTTAACCGTTGCTGTGAGAGGTTAAAGGGTCGGGCTTGGACCCTCTTTGTTACTGACTCTTTAACCTCTCTCTAACAAATGCTGGACATAGCTTAGCCGGCAGGCAGGATCTGCCGTTTCCTTAACGACTGCGGTTATTATAACTATGTTCCGTTCTAAGAACTTAGCATCGGGAATTGACGCGACTATTCCGTTACCAGCGGCGCCCGTCGGGAAAGTCGGCGAAGATTCCAACTGACTGCCCGCAAGCCGCGTGGCCGCGGCAATGGAAATCCTCAGGAGCAGGTAGTCTGTCGGAAGGATCGTTTCTCTGTCCCGAACACCGGGTTGCGTCATTCCGGGGGAGGGTCAGGCTGTTCGTCGATTCGTCTGCGGTGTGCGGGCTGTCCCTGCATCAACCGCCTCGTCGACGACGATGGCACGCCGGAAATGATCGTCGAATTGCCCTTGACGGAACTGGTGCGCCTCTTGTCCCAACGGCAGGCTGAGCGATTATATAAAATTCTTCAGCGGCAATTTGCGAAACATGAAAAAATCCGTTTCCCTTATCTTCTTGACAACATCGTCCGGAACGAAAGCCTCCTGTCCGCCTTATGCACCGAACTTGCCCATATAAAAAACCTCAGGGAATTGATCATAGACCCGCCAGCCATTCTCATTGATGAAAGACAGAAACTCTTCTTCTATAGGGGGATTCCGGTCATGCTGCGCCCTATCTCTTTCCACTTACTGTTTCTTTTGGCAGTAACGCCCAAAGTATTTGTCATGAGAGAGATCATCTACAACCACCTCTGGCAGGGCGAGATGAACTACGAAGGGACCAACAAACCTTACGAAAAGCAGATTTCGGACCACAAGCGGAAACTCATTGCCGAACTCAGGAAGGGAATGACGGGGAAGGCGGAGATAGCCGCGGGAGAAATGGAAGCTCTCATTTCCACGCGATCCAAGGTGGGTTATATGCTGAATCTTGCCAAAGAGAACGTGCTGATCATCCGTAAGGGGGATTTCCTGATGATCGCCTTCCTGAACCTGATGGAGTTAGATCGATTCATTTCCGAGTTGCTTCTCGACGCGCCGGTGGTGCTGTTTCTGTGGTGAGGGGGTATTGGTCATTACCGGCTTATGTAAGTCTTGCCATCGAAGAATTACAATCGGCATTCGTGTATTGCCAGTTAAAAATATTTATATACGAAGAGCATAGGTCAACAAAAGCAAACATATTAAAACTTTCCCTTTTTGAAGAAGTCAACCACGTCCAGATCGATCCGGAGGGTAATTTTCTTCTTGTCGGGCCACAGCTTGGCTTCTGCAAAGAAAAAACGTACCCACAAACATTTTTTTTGACGACCGCAAAAAGACCGCTTTTTTTCCGAAACTTTTCCGATCATTTTGGTATATTTCCCCCGGCAACCCGTTATTTAATCCCGATAAACCAGGACGAGCGCCATGTACGAATGCCGCTGCCCCCATGATGGAAGAAAACTGGCGGAGATTGCCAGGGTCCCATTTTCTCTGATGAAGGTGGAGGGGCGCTGTCCCTGCGGAAGGCCAAAACGGGCTCAAATCGTTTCTGATCGGCAAACCAATCAAATCCTCGCACTAATTTCCTGTGAATGTGGGCGCGTGACCGTGAACCTTGTCGGGTATCTGGTGGCCATCCAGTGCCCGAAGTGCAAGTCCGTCGTGAGATTCTGAATCTCCACGACTTTATCAAGTAGCAGGCTCCGAGGCTCCCGAAGCCCATGCCGCGAGGTTCGCGCATGGGCTTTTCCTTTTCTGGCATCCGGAAGGATCTTTCCTCGGTAAAATTCAAGCGGTTTTATAAGGAAATCCGGGCGACCTGCCCCAGTCTTTCCCCCTTTCCGGATCATGCTTTCCTGATTGCCTTCTTCCACGACACAGCACAGGACCTGGACGAGAAGGATCGTATCCTTTTTGATCTGATCACCTTTTATCGGGAAAACGACAGACATCAAGACCTCGCGCCGCTGTTCATTGTCCTGTTCACTCCCGCCCTGGCCGGCATTTACCGGCATGGGAAGAGAACCTGCCCCCGGATGGAACATGATGATCTCATCCAGGACATCTGTCTTCTTCTTTTGCAGGTGCTGAAGGAATCGAAGATGACCGGCTTCAAGGTGGCCGGCCGGATCGTCGGCCAGGTTAAAAACCGCTTCCGCAGCTATCTGAATTGCCGGATCAAGCACGATCCTTGGGATTATTCACCCGGTCAACGCATCCCTCTCCGGCATACGACCCTTGAAGAGGATGATGTTGAACCCAAAGAGTTCGGGGAGGCATTTCTTGTCATCGCCGGCAGTGACGATTCCATTCCCGACATCGCCGATGCCGAAACCTTCATGGAGATCCTGGTAGCGGCCGGCGTGATTGCCGCGGCGGACAGGGATCTCATCAAAGCCACATCAATTTCGGGTCTTCCCCTCAAAGAGATGACTTCAAACCCCAAAGAATACGAACGCCTGAAGAAGCGAAGGCAGCGCGCCCTCCTCGCCATCCGGGAGTTCTTGCTTAAGCCCATGAAATAATGATGGGAAAAATATTTTGTCCCCCCATGTCCCCTGGAGGCATTTTGATGACGTAACAAGATAGGAGGCGTTTTTTATTTGAGGAGGATGACCATGGCCAACCCTGAGCCGAAAAATACGACCCGTATCGTACGCGATACTTTCATCGACATGGCCCTGTACCTGGAGTGCCTGTTTCTCCTCCACGGCGTGAACGACATCCTGGTCGAGGACATCATCCACTGCATGGAGGAAGGTTACGTCAAGGCCATGAAAAATCTCAATAAAATCGACATTCCGAAACCGAAGATCAAGCGAAAGACCGCCGTGGATCGTTTTCTCAAGAAGCTGGAGCAGGAGGGAATCTGATCGGGTGCTGTCCGGGAGGTGAAGGGAGGTGGTGCGATGGAATGGAAAGAATCGGAAATGGTCAAAAAGGACGAACCGGGGAAAAGAATTCTATGCATCGGCAAAATCCATAGAGGCAAGAAAACCATGATTATTGCCTTTCCAGAGAAGGGAGAAAATGAACATGTCGCTGTTTCACAAAGCAGAGAGGAAGAAGGGAAAGCTTAGGTTGGCCATCGTCTGGGCCGCGAGGTCGGGGAAGACCTGTTCGGCGTTAAGGGCAGGATCCGTCCTTCCCTTTTTATCTTTTCGCCGTGAATTGTGAAACGAACCGGGCACCCGAAACGAGAAGACGGCTATACCATGATCTTCAATGAACTCCTGGAAGCCTTGATGTGCGCCGACATCCCCAAGCGGGCGCGGCGGCTTATTGACGTCCAGATGCGCTTCTCTTTCGGGTGCGGTCCGAAAACGTTTACGTCATTGACGAAAAGCGAATATGCGTCCCTGGCCAATCTGGACTGGTCGGACGTTCACCGTGCTTTGCAGTGGCTTCTTGAGAAAAAGATTTTTGAGCGGGACGAAAGGGACATGAAACGATATCGGCTGAATAAATATTACCGAAAGTGGCTTGTCCGGGTGGGACTGAGGGATATCCCGGAGTTTAAAAATCACCTCACCAAAATGGTCAAAAAGCACTTAACCCTCTCCGGCATTTCGCCAGATCAATCTGGTGAAACACCAGATCCGCAACCTGGCAAATCACCAGATGAAACATCTTCCCTCTGGCAAAACACCAGACGCCTCTCTGGTGAATCGCCAGACGGAGCTCGTCAGTTCACCTTTGCAATCCGATGGTTGCGACCTCCTAAAGAAAAAGAAAAGAAAAGGTAAAGAAAATAAAGATCATGAAGAAGTATATTCATACTTCTTCTGTCGCGACCTTGCCGATCTTTTGGACGATCATCCTTTCTTTTCCTGTCTGAAAACGGACGTGGATTTCTGGAACGCCCTTGCCGCTGCCTTTCCCGATCAGGATATCCCCATGCAGATCAACAGGATAACCGCCTGGCTGATCGCCAACCCCAACAAAAGATACAAGAATTACAAGCGTTTTATTCAAGGCTGGTTATCCAGAGAAGAACGAAAGGAGAACGATCATGGAAAAATTCGGGACGATTCTGAAGAAAGGCCCGCTCCCTTTTCCGACATCCCCCCGGAACTCATCGCCTGAACGTGTCGGCGTACAGCATACAGGCAGGCCCATAAAGGAATGCACACACTGTGGTGAGCCCATTCATGCTGTCTTCATGGATAATCCGTCTTATCTGAGAATCACCGGGAAGGCGCCCCACTGGACGGAGCTTCCCTGCGAAGCCTGTGAACGGGAAAGGATGCGCCAAGAGATGGAGGAGAGGGCCAAAGATGCCAGCCAGCAGAGATTGAACACCCTGCTTGCGAACAGCATGCTCCGGGAACGATTTATCGGCAAAACCTTCGATAATTTTATCCCTTTCGGGAGGGACAAGGAAAAGCAGCTCCGCGTCCTGTTCATCGCAAAGGATTTTGCCGGCAACTTTCATCGCCATCGTCAGACGGGCACGTGGCTCCTCTTCATGGGCAATGTGGGAACGGGCAAGAGTCATCTCTGCGCCGCCATCATCAATCAGGTCATTCGCGCTGGTTACTCGGCTTTATTCACCAAAACTCCCCGTCTCCTGAGAGAGGTAAAGGACACCTTCCACCGGGATTCGGAGATTACCCAGAGCGAGATCATCGCCCGGATGGGCGACATCGACCTGTTGGTTATAGACGAGGTGGGCATCCAGTTTGGCACCGACACGGAACGGATGATCCTCTATGAGATCCTCGACCTGCGCTATGAGGCCATGCTGCCCGTTATCCTCACGACGAACATTACTGACTTGAAGAGCCTGGAGAAGCTTCTGGGGGAACGGATCATTGACCGGCTCTTTGAGGGGGAATCGAAAATCGTCATCTTTGAATGGGAGAGCTACCGGAGATTTCAAAAATCGGGAGCGGCAACGGGACTGTCGACATCGGGGCCTATGGTGAATAGAGCAAGCGCGATATTCAAAGTGCATGCTGGAGCTCCGTTGCAGGGTGGGCGGTTCCAATGAGATCACTGACGTTTTCCATGCCTTTTCTCCCACCGCCGCTGGACGCCTATCGGAATGACCATTGGCGGAAGCAGCGGGGGGAGGGAAAGACCTGGAAAGATTATATCGCCGTGAAGTGGGCGGAATTGGGCAGGCCAAAGCTACGGGCCATCCGGATTGATATGATCTTTTCCTTCCCCGACCAACGTTGCTATCTGGACAATTATTTGGCCACGGGAAGCAAGCTCGTGGGGGATGCCGTCAAGGGGCTCTTTATTCCCGAAGACAGTCCGGAACACCTGACGGCCTGGAGCTTCCGGTTTGAATTCGGCGACGAGGCCAAAACGACCGTCGTGATCGAGGAAGCGGACGGGAGCGCAGGGGGCCGCGTTCCCGAAGGACAGGCGGCGTTCTGGGAAGACCACCGCTCCGCGCAGTCAAAGGAGGTGGCTGCCAACGCCGGTAATGATGCAAAACGATCCGCCGGGGAACGCTTTGCGAAGGGACGTCGTTCCGGTCGTCAGGCAGCGGAGGCGCCAGAGGCGGAAGTCGTCACCGGTTGTCCCGTGCAGGGGAATTCATGCCGGCGCTGTCCATTGGAAGCTTTCCCATCAAGCAGCATCTCCGCAGATCCTTCTGCCACCGGTCGCCCCGCTTGCAGCCTTTACGAGATGTGCATTGCGCCGCTGTGCCCCATGGATCGGAGCAGCCTCAACGGCATCTGGTACCCCGACGAGGAGATCTGCCACTCCCGGACCCAGGGGAATCCCCCCTGGCTGAAGGCGCAGAGAAGGCTGTCCAGGGTCGCCGCCTCCGGGTACTTCACCGTCGAGATGATGAACCGTCTGGTCGTCATCAGAAAGGGGATCACCGGCCTCGATCCGAACGTTCCGGAAGAGCAGCAGTTGCGGACCTGGTTTCAGAAGCGTTCGGATAAACAGGACGCGCCGCCCGAAGCGAAGGCCGACAGGTCCCGGCACCTGAAGAAATTCAGTTTCAAAAAACAGGGCGTCCGGGAGGGTTAGGGGTCATTTTTAAAGCGGTTGAGATGGCGTGGTCTGACTAAAATTTAGGGTCGAGACGGCGCGCCTTAAGACCTGAAACTTTTGGCGAGGGGTAAACCCCGCATCCACGGTTTGCGAGGATGATCGAACAGGACAGCAAGACCGCATCACCGGCAAGAGAAAAAGAGGGAAAAGTGACCACGGTTTCCAGCCCGCCAGCAAAACGATACTACCGTGTCGATGAGGTCGCCCGCCATTTCTCCGTTTCCGACCGCACGATCTACCGCCTCATCGATACCGGCGATATCAAGGCGATCCGCCTCCGGGACTGCATCCGTGTTTCGGCGGAAGAGATCCTGGATCTGGAAGAGAAATTCATGATCAGCTTTTAGGCAAAATATTTGATAATATCATGTTGAATCTTTCTGAAAATATGCCTATAAATCCTTCATGGGGAGGGCGTATCTGTATGAAAGGTTCAATCCATTTTCGCAAGGATCGTGGCTACTATTACGTATCGTGGATACATAAAGGCAAACGGTACAAAATCTACAAGTATAACGGCGAATACCTCTATCATAAAAAGTTAGCCGAAAAACTTGTCGCCTGTATGCAGGCCGACGTAGAGGGCGGGTTCTTCCGGATTGAGAAGTATACCCGGGAGGTTCCCACCGACGTTATCCCCTACCTGCAGTCGTGGATCAAATTACAGGAGGCGCATCTTTCTCCCGCCACGTACAGAGATTACCGGAATTCCATCAACAACCACCTGATTCCGTGGTTCAAGAAGCATCCTCTCAATGTTCATGAGATTCGCTACGATATCCTCTGCCACCTCCTTGCCGATATCAAAAGGGAAGGAAAAGGGAAGGAAAAGGGAAGCTGAACGTGATGTACTGTCTGCGCCGGTGCCTCGATTACGCCTGGAAATCTGGTCGCATCCTCGCCCTGCCGCCGTTTCCTGAAAAACGTCTCTACGGTATTGAGCCCAAGCCCATCAAGTGGATTTCCGAAGAACGTCAGGTCAAGATCATCCAAGCGATTCCGGAGGAGCATCAACCGATCTTCTGGTGGTTGAAGTACCATCTCCGCAGGCCGTCTGAGGCCATGGCCCTGTTCAAGGAGGATTACGACAAGGCGACGGATAGTTTCATCATCCGGAGGGCATTTTCCAGCAAACAACTTGTGGAGCATACGAAGACCCACAAAGTCCATTTTATCCCTTGCCACAGTGAATTTAAACGGATCATGGAGACGATGCCCAAGACGTTCGGCCCGTACTTTTTTACTAATTCCAAAGGACGATTGAAGGGCCAGCATTACCAGCATGATTATCTCGTGGATCTGTGGCACACGGCATGCGCGACAGTCGGAGAGGCAATCGACATGTACGCCGGGCTGAAGCATTCCTCATGCAGTCAGTACATCAACGAAAAGGGCCTGAGTATCGACGAATTACAGATGCTGACAGACCATGTGCGACGGGATTCGGTCATGCAATATGCCTCCGTTCAACTCGAAGCAAAACGCCGCATTCTGGAGAGGAAAGTTATCCCCCTGGGGGAAATCCGGGGGAACTTTGGGGGCACAATTTCAGCAGAAAAAACTCAATAAAATCAAGTAAAAATGGCGGAAGTGCATGGGAATCGAACCCACCTGGGACGGTTTTAGCGCCCCACACCAGATTTGAAGTCTGGGAGGCCCACCAGTGACCTTGGCACTTCCGCGCTGAAGAACAATGTCTGATTATATTTCCGGCTCAATTTTAAGATGCATTAAGAGCCCTGATTTACTACACATAATCGGGATGGTCCGTCTGTTCCATCGATCTGTCCAGCAACTGAACCAGTACTTCCTCGCCTTTCAGAAATGATGTCCCCTGTTCCGGCAAGACGATAAGTCCATTGGCCCGGACCATGGATTTTAGTATCCCCGATCCCTGTTCCCCCGTCGAACTGACATAATAACGCCCGCCTTCCCAACGGACCTGCCCGCGCATGAAATAGCGCAACCCCTCTCTTTTGGCAAGATTCTCTTCCAAGGTGGCCCGGATCATTTTGCGGTAAAGGTTCTTATGTCCCATCATCTTAAGGATGGAGGGACGAACGAACTGTTCGAAGGAAACCATGGAAGAGACAGGATTTCCCGGCAGTCCGAAGACCGGAACGCCCTGAATGGACCCGAAGGCCAGGGGTTTGCCGGGACGCATCGCCACCTGCCAGAAGTGCATGGCGTTCCCCACTTCTTTCATAATATCCTTGACGAGGTCATAGTCCCCGACGGAGACGCCGCCCGAGGAGATGATCAGATCCGCCCGGGTAGCCGCCCGAAATTTCTCGATCATGTTTTCCCGCCGGTCTTTGACGATTCCCAATTGCAGGACGGCGGCGCCGCTTTCCATGACCTGAGCAGCGGTTGCGTAGCTGTTGCTGCTGATAATCTTCCAGGTGGAAGGCGGTTCGTCGATATCGACGAGCTCGTCGCCTGTGGCCAGGATTGCCACTACCGGTCGCTGATAGACAGAGACGAAGGATCGTCCCAGGGCGGCCAGCATCCCTACTTCCGCCGGACGAATGACGGAACCGCTGAAGATAACCGTTTCGCCCTCCCGGACATCCTCGCCGGCAAGGCGAATGTCCAGGCCCTGCCTGGCTTCGACATGGATATGGACCTGATGGCCGTCCTTTTGGGTGTCTTCCATGCGGACTACGGCGTCGGCTCCCTCCGGGAGGGGAGCGCCGGTCATGATCCGGGATGCCTGACCTGCCGCAAGGGCCTTTTGGGGGAATGTTCCCGCTGGTATATCCTCAATGACGTTCAGAATTACCGGACTTGTATTTTTTGCTCCTCCCGTATCGCGGGCGCGGACGGCATAACCGTCCATGGAGGAATTGTTTGTCGGCGGCAGGTGACGGGGGGCGACGATATCCTCGCCCAGAACCCGTCCCAGTGCCTCCAGGATGTTCACTTTCTCCACAGGCAGCGGGACGACGGTATCGAGAATGGTCTTCAGGGCTTCATCAACACGGATCATGTCGGAGAAACTATATGAAAAGGGAGGTCTTGTCAACCATTACCCATGTTTGCCCTTGAAGAAAAGCCGTTTATATTATAGGAAGACCACCTTAGAATACAAAACAATAATCGGGGCTGTGCATATGGATAAAAAAGAGATCCAGGGTAAGATCCGCAAGCTGCTCGAAGAAAGAAAGGCGATCCTCCTTGCCCATTACTATCAGCGGGATGAAGTGCAGAAAATAGCCGATTATCTGGGAGATTCCCTGGGCTTGAGCATGGAGGCAGCCAAGACGGATGCCGAGGTGATTGTCTTTGCCGGGGTTCATTTCATGGCGGAAAGCGCTTCCATCCTTTCTCCTGAGAAAACGGTTCTCCTGCCCCGGGCCGACGCCGGCTGTCCCCTCGCCGACATGATAGCGGTCGAACAGCTCCTGGCGGCAAAGCGGCAATACCCCGACGCCACGGTGGTTACGTACATCAATTCCTCAGCGGAAATCAAAGCCCACAGCGATATCTGCTGTACCTCCGCCAACGCCCTGAAAGTGGTTCAATCGATTCCGGGGGAGGGACCGGTCCTGATGATTCCCGATGGCAATCTGGCCCGCTATGTCGCAAAGCGGACAAAAAAGACGATCATCCCCTGGGAAGGATTTTGTCCCATCCATCATCACCTGACGGCAGCGCAAGTTAGCCGTGTCAAGGCAATCCATCCCGACGCCGTTTTTGCCGCCCATCCTGAATGCACCTTCGCGGTCCTGGCCCTCGCCGATTTTGTCGGAAGTACCACCGCCATTCTCAGTTACGCCGGGGAACCTCAGGTCCGCAAATTGATTGTCGGCACGGAAAGGGGTATCTTTTGCCAATTGCAAAATCGCTATCCGGGAAAGGTCTTTATCCCGGCCTCGGAAGAGATGCTCTGTGAAGACATGAAACATACCACCCTCGCAGATATCCTGGTCTCCCTGACGGAGATGAAGCACATCGTCAAGGTTCCGGAAGCAGTAAGGATTCCCGCCAAACGGGCACTGGACCGGATGCTGGAGCTATCTTAATTCCCTGTGATGAAAAAGATTATACGCCAGGCGATAAAGAGTCCCGATCCGGCCTTGACAGACCTGCTGAACCGGATCGGTCGCGGGGATAAATCCATTTCTGTCCATGGTCTGGAAGGGGCGGCGAAGTCCTTGTTAATGGCCCTGCTGCACCGACAAACCCCCAGACCCCTTTTGATCATTACCCCTACGGAGAAGGAAGCGAAGCAATGCTGCCGCGATCTGTCCTTTTTTTCCGGGGCCGGGAAGGTTTTTCTCTATTCTCCCTGGGAGGTCGTCTCGACGGACCTCTTTGCCTGGCAACGGGAGGTGGAATTGTCGCGAAGCGAGGTTCTCTGCCGCCTGCTGGCCGAGGAACCCGTCATGGCCGTTATTCCCGTGAAGGCGCTGCTCCAGAAAGTACCGCCTAAAAAGATTCTTGCCGCTTATCTCCGTCCGGTTGCGATGGGAGATTTTATCGACCGGGACGAATGGATTCTTCAACTCCTCCATGGAGGCTATTACCGCGTTTCCCTCGTGGAAGGGAAGGGGGAATTCGCCGTCCGCGGCCATGTTGTCGATCTGTTTCCCCCGACAGCGTCGCACCCCCTCCGTCTGGAATTTATCGGGGATGAAATCGAATCCATCCGGCAATTCGACCCCGTATCCCAGCGATCTAAAAAAGAGGTTGTCGAATTTCTATTGACGCCGGCGAGAGAAATCATCATGACCGCGGACCGACAAAGCCTCGGGATCCAGAATATCAAGGCCCGGGCCAACGACCTGGGGCTGCCGCGCCTGATGCGGGACCGGCTGGTGGAGCGGATGGCCAACGGCCTGACCATGTCCATCAACCCCCTGCTCCTTCCGCTTTTCTACGATGATGTGGAACATCCCGGTTTTCTCCTGGATTACTTTTCCCACGATGGATTACTGATCTTTGACGATACTATGGCGATCGGACGTTCTCAGGAGGGTCTCGAGAATGAGATAGACCGACTCCTCATGAAGGCCCATCAAGAGGAAAGGTTTTATCTGGAAAGGGATGCCCACTATTGGCACGGCAGCGTCATTCTTCAGGCCACGACAGGTTTCCAGCGCCTTCATTTTGATAACCTGGCCCTCGGTATACACCCCGATGGCGTGGCCTTTCACATATCGACCGATACGGGAGTCAAATCCGGACTTCAGGTTCAGGATGAGGCAGGAGAGATCCTTTTCCCCCTTGCCGCGCGGATCAGGGAATGGATTCGGAATGCCTATCAGGTATTTTTCCTCTGCAGCGGCTCCGAGGGGCGGCAACGCATGGTGCAACTCTGCGAAACCTATCAGCTTCCCTATGATCTCCTCCCTGCCGATCAGCCCTTTTTAGATGGGTTTTTTCTGTCTACGGGGCAGGGTGGTCTCGGCATTTGTGAAGGCAGGATTTCCGGCGGGATTGTTTACGAGGCCCTGCGCCTCGTCCTGATTTCCGATGAGGAGATCTACGGGCAGAAGATTGCCATCCGGCGTGCGCGGCCTGTCAGGGAGGGCTACTTCCTTAAATCCTTCGGGGAACTCAAGGAAGGAAACTATGTCGTCCACAAGGAACACGGCATCGGTCTCTACCGCGGTCTCCAGAAGATTGCCGTGGAAAGAATCGAGAATGACTTCCTCCTCATTGAATACCTTGATCAGGACAAGCTTTATATTCCGGTGGATCGTCTGGATCAGATCCAGCGCTATTTAGGCCCCGATGGGGCAGCGCCCAAAATGGACCGGCTGGGAGGATCTTCCTGGGAAGCGGTCAAGGAGCGGGTGAAAAAGTCCATCCGTGATGTGGCGGAGGAACTGATGGCCGTCTATGCCGCCCGGGAGGTCATGGACCGCCAATCCTTTTCACCGCCGGACCGCCTCTACAATGAATTCTGCGCCGTATTTGAATATGAGGAAACCCCGGACCAGGCCCGGGCGATTGAAGACATCCATCTCGACATGAGCCGGACCAAGCCCATGGATCGGCTGATTTGCGGCGACGCCGG
>Ga0247841_10010594_pt1 | contig 12517 bp, 7 predicted proteins | sample LaCruzMarch2015__2_FD_192410 | JGI IMG/M metagenome (GOLD analysis project Ga0247841, IMG submission 192410) | Freshwater microbial communities from meromictic Lake La Cruz, Castile-La Mancha, Spain - LaCruzMarch2015_18m | ecosystem: Environmental > Aquatic > Freshwater > Lake | place: Spain... | reverse complement strand
TAAATCATGAAAATCCGATTGTCGCGCCAGGTGCCCAAATGCAATTTGCAATCACTGGCGGCAAAGATCAATATGATGCGGATGTCACGGTTGATTCGGTTTCTTGGACGATAACAGGCGGAACGATCGACGCTAACGGCTTATTTACGGCTGGCGATACTCCCGGTAAATATAAATTGACGGCAACTAGTGGTGATGTTTCTGAAAGTTTTGACTTAGAGGTGGGAAACCTTTTAGCGTATTGGAAGTTTGACGAAGGCAAGGGTTTTTACGCTGCCGATAGCTCCGGAAGGAACAACGGCTGCTTTAATCAGAGTGGTTGGCAAGACAATGGTAAATTTAGTAAAGCTGTTAAGACGGCTGAATCTTGGGCGACCGTTCATTGCGATTCTGACGAATATATGGAAGCTCCAAATGGGCTAACTATATCTGCCTGGATTAACCCTGGTTCTAGCTATGATAATGGTGGTTATATTGGTGGAATTTACGCTGATGATTTAAAAAGCGGTTATGTTTTATCAATCGGGAATAATGCAACAACAGGCCCTGAGTTAATGTTTGTCGGTCTTCGCGCTAATTCTTTGAATATTCCATTGAACAAATGGACGCATGTGGCCACGGAATATAAAGCAGGGGAATATATTAGAATTTTTGTTGACGGCGCCAAGGTAAAAGAGCAGACTACTAATGTACCAGCAAACTTAACCAGGGGTTTTGACCGTTTTAGGGTTGGGCAAATGTACTCTGGTTCAATTGATCAGTTTAGGCTCTATAACCAAGCTTTAAGTGTAACGGAAATAGAAGCCTTGTTTAACGAAATACCTAGCTCTGATCCAAATTTAACTTTAACTAAAACTGTGGATAAAACTAATATTCAAGCCGGTGGAACATTGAACTATACTATTACCTATCAAAATATTAGCAATAATCCTTTAACTGACACGGTTATTACCGATGTTTTGTCTGACCGATTAACTCTAGTTAGTGCTCCTGGCGCAGAAATCAATGGTCAAAACCTAACTTGGACAATTCCTAGTATCCCCGCTAATAGCAGTCCGCAAACATTGGAAATTCAATGTATCGTCAACTCGCCGTAAATAGTATAATAAAGTTCATGAAGAAAAAAATTATTTTAGTTTTTCCCGTTCTATTTTTGTTAATAAGTTTCTTGTTATTGGCCAATTTTTTAAAAAATACAGCGAGTGCCGATACGGTTACCTCAACACACCCTTTGCCATATCTGACTGATTGGTCTGCTAAATATTCTGCCCAAGAAATGGAACTTGTCAAAAGGGGTCATGCGATTCTGCCAAATTTTCCTCTAGCTGATGCACCGTCTAAAACTTCGTACCAAATTAAAACTCTTCTAGCTGCAAAGCAACTTAATTTACCGTTAAGTCTAAACGTCACACAATTCGAACAAGATCTAAAAAACGAGACAAAGTATAAAGATAAAGATAGGGATCCGGTGACTGGTTTATTTACTGGTTCAACTGCAATGACTAGTGCTAACCCTTTAAATATTCAGCTCAATAATACTTTTACGAGTTTACTAGATCCTCTCGGTCCGCAAGCGCAAATAGATTTATGGAGCGAAGTGGCCGGAGATTGGTCAAATAAAAAAACATTCAGATTCTTCACCGAAATCTACCCCAACCCTGTAAATGTGGATATCGTTTCTAATAATGAGGCTCCTCGGATGAGTGGTGCGGGTCTTCTGGGTAATTCTAAAAGATATCAAGAGACTTATGTTGATACTGAATTGGCTCCAACTGACTATACGGCTAGGATGAATTTTCAAAATCGTGTTGCAGGCGATGGTTGGATTGCGCGGTACGGCGCAATGTTCGCGACGTGGCGCAATAATATGACAAATGCAGCTTGGAAAAATAATCTCAAATTTATTGCCTATAATGGTTTCGGCGATCCATCTTTTCGTGGTTATTCAGGTTGGGCTACATTTACCTCGACCCATACAACTTTCCAGGGCGCGCCTCTGGCAGCTACCGATACTGTGCCGCGCACTTCATATTATCCTTATGTTTGGGATGGCGCTGTCCCCGATGTGATTTTGGATCCAATTAGCACTATTACAGATTCACGGCTTAGAAGCAATGATTTTAATTCAATGAACTGGCCTTTCATGTTAGTGGAGGCAAGGCGCGCTAATCCCAACTTTACTTTTGAGATGTCAGCTTGGGACGGTCATGTGCCTTTGTGCTCTGTGACTAATGGTGCCGAACCTTGCAGCCCTCTTTGTACACAAGCGGCCGGATGCCCGGATAAAAGGCAAGCTTATACTCTCACTGGTCAAACTTGGTCGCCAGAGCGTTATGCTGCCATGGAAGAATACAGTTTATGGTTGACAAGGGCTCAAGGAATTAGACAGTTGGTTACAGCTACCGTTAGCTGGGCCGATAATCTGCCATATTTTTTGGCTTTGACTAAAGTAGTCGATCGTGTCCATCAAAACGATATTTTGCGGGATTTTTGGCAAAATGGTGAGTTAGTTGAAAATCCGGTTGGTCATCATCCTTATCAAGATACGACTGCTACGGCTGGTTATACTGACGAAGAAATAAAAATTAGGGATGGTATTGGCCGATGGTTTTATTTATATTCTAACCTGGATGAGCCGAATCGGGTTATGGTCAACGGTAGTCTCGCTGGCTTTAAGGATTATGACGTGAATCACACTGACTCTAGTGATCCGGCTACTAATACAAATGTTGATATCCCTGTTTTTTCTCTGGCCTATACTAAGGGTACCGGAACAAATCAGGAATGGTTGGTCTATACTCACTCGCCAAAACAAAATCGCACGGGTGTGACTATTACCGTCCCTGGTTTTGACGATATTACCGTGGACGTCAGTATTGGTGGAAATTTTTATCATTTAAAGGCTTCTGATCATTCGGTGAACGTGGTTAATGATTCGGCAGCCGTTTTAACTCATTTAGTTTTAAGTCCTGATAGTCCGATCGTTGCTCCTGGGGCGACTCAACAATTTAGTGTGACTGGTAAGGACCAATATGATGGTGATTTCTCTACCGGTACAGTAACATGGTCTGCAACCGGTGGTACTATTGACCAAACAGGGCTGTTCAGCGCTGGAACTATCAAGGGCGATTACGAGATTACTGCGCAAAGCGGTAGTTTAACCCAAACTTACACTATTAAAGTAGATAATGTACTTGCCCATTGGAGTTTTAATGAGGGAACCGGTACTTACTCGGCTGATGCTTCTGGGCGAAATAATGGTTGCTATAATAAGGATGGTTGGATTGCACAGGGAAAATATAATTCTGCCGCCCAGTTTAATCTTGATGCTATTGATCCAACGAAAGGTAGCTTGGGTGTGTATTGTGATTCTGATGAATTCATGACTCAGCCAAAAGATTTTACTATTTCTGCTTGGGTTAATCTTAATAAAGATTTGCATAATGGTTATATTGCTGGAGATCCTGCAGGTAATTTGAAGAAAAGTTATGGACTTGGTTATGGCTACGGTGGTACTGGTACCGGTAATTTTTCTCTTTTTGCCGGTGAAATTCCCTGCGCTACTTGTAATAATGGCGGTCCAGGAACCGCCGGAGTTCAAATCGATACAGGTTCAACATTAACGCTTGAGCAGAATAGATGGTATCATGTTGTTGGCGTGTTTAAGTCTGGTACGGACGGTTACCTTCGTCTTTATGTTGACGATGTCCTCAAGAAGGAGCGAACGACTGGCTTGCCGACCTCCATCTCTTATGATAGTCAGGATTTCTCAGTTGGCCAAAATTTTTCTGGAGCCATCGATGACGTCATTATTTACAATCAAGCTTTAGATCCAAGTTTAGTTATCGATATGACGGTGGATAAAACGAGCGCTCCGATAGGGGAGAATATATTTTATACTCTTACTTATCGAAACGTTAGCAACCAGCCGCTTAATGATGCGGTTATCACAGATGTTTTGTCTGACCGCTTAACTCTAGTTAGTGCTCCGGGCGCAGAAATTAATGGCCAGAATCTAACCTGGACAATTCCTAGTATCCCCGCTAATAGCAGTCCGCAAAACTTGGAAGTGCAATGTATCGTCAACTCACCGTAAATAGTATAATAAAATTAATGAAGAAAAAGATTCTTTTAGTTTCTGCCGTTCTATTTTTGTTAATAATTTTTTTATTATTGGCCAATTTTTTGAAAAATAAAGTGAGCGCGGACACTCTGGCGCAAACTCACCCCTTGCCGTATATGGTCCATTGGGATGGTACTCGTGCTCGCGAAATGCTCGGACTAACTCAAAGGGGACATGCAGTTATCCCAACTTTTCCATCTAACGGTCAGCCAACCTGGGATAATTATAGTGTCAAAGACCTTTTAGCTGTTAAGAAACTAAATCTTCCTGTGGATATGATTGGTCCTCAATGGGAAAGTACTATGTATACAGACCCACAGTATACTGATATTGATAGAAATACCGCAACAAATACATTTACTGGTAGCTCGGTGCTGATGAGCGAAAATCCTCTTAATATTTTTCTCGATAACACATTCACAAATTCCAGGGGCGAAAGAAAACTTGACCCTATTGGGCCCGAGGGACAAATTGAAAAATGGCGAGGGGTCGGTAGATCTTATGCGAATTTGAAAAGCTTCAAGTTTCTTCAGGAGGCATATCCAAATCCTCCATCGGTTAATCTGGCCGGAAACAACGAGGCAGGAGTAATATTCGGCACCAGCGCCGCGAACTTATCCAAGAGATTTAATCAAGTTTATCCCAATATTACAACCCAAATTCCTGATATTTATGATCTGGCTAATTTTGGTAACCGCGTGGTTGGTGATGGTTGGATCGAAAGGTATGGTGCCATGTTCCAAACCTGGCGAAATGAAACTTCTAACCCTACTTGGAAAAATCTGAAATTCACAAGTTATTTGGGCTATTTGAGTCCAGCTTTTCGAAAAATTTATACTGCTACTTGGGGAACCGGCATGTCCACGTTTTCAACTTACGAAGGCGATCTTTTGCCAGATACGAACAATTCCGTGCCCAGGCTTTGTTATAATTTTTACGTTTGGGACGGTTCTTCCCCTGAATTTTATCTAAATTTTGATGGTGGCGATACTAACTTGGCTGCTGGCCAAATCGGCTCTATGAACTGGGTTTTTGCCGAAAAAGCGGCAAAACTTGTTAATCCAAATCACTATTTAGAACTATCAACATGGGACGGAGACAGTATATGTCAACCAGATACAATAAATCCATATCATTGGGCTACCAACAATGGTGTCAGTGCCGCTAGATATGCCGCCGCTATTCAATATGCTACTTGGGTCGCGCGGCCACAAGCAATTAGAGAGTTTAGATTTACCTGTGATACTTGGGAAAAATATTTACCGCAATTTTTAGAATTAACCAAAATTGTTGATCGCGTTCATCAGAATTCTGTACTCAAAGATTTCTGGCAAAATGGCGAGTTGGTAGAAAATCCGGTTGGTCATCACCCCTTTCAAGATATGACGATGGCAGATGGATTTTCCGATACTGATATTAGGGAAAAATACGGTGTTGGCCGATGGTTTTATTTATATTCTAACCTTGATGCTTCCAAGAGAACTGCCAACGGCGATGGTAGTCTAGGAGGATTCAAAAATGATTACGACTATAGAGTCCCGAGCACAAATATTGAAATTCCGGTTTTCTCATTAGCTTTGGTCAGGGGGCAAGCACCGACTCGAGAATGGTTAGTTTATTCGCATTCGCCAAAGCAGGATCGAACTGGCGTAACGGTGACAGTGCCTGGTTTTGGTGATATTTCCATTAATCCGACTATTGCCGGGAGCTTTTATCTATTAAAGGAATCAGATAGAAGTATTACTGCAATTTTGGATGAATCGGCAAAAGTGGCTCATCTAATTTCAAATTTTGAAAATCCAATTGTCGCACCGGGCGCGCAATTGCAATTAAACATAATCGGCGCCAAGGACCAATACGATTATGACATTGCAATTCCCGGGAATCTACACTGGTCGGCTAACGGTGGCGTAATTGATCAGACGGGCCTATTTACTGCCGGTAATATACCGGGCGATTTCGAAGTCATAGTGTCTTCTGGCGATATGTCTGAAAAAATTCCTGTTAGAGTTGGCAATCTGATGGGTTATTGGAGATTTGATGGAGCTGCTGGATCTTATGTCTCAGATTCAAGCGGTCGAGATAATGGTTGCTACAATTATCGAAATTGGGATTCTGATGGAAAATTTGGTAGTGCTGGATCGTTTGATGGAAATTGGTATGGGGCTAGCTGTGATGCTGACGACTTGATGCTAGCGCCAAAAGAGCTTACAATCTCGGCTTGGTTTAAAAAAACGGCCGGCGGAGGTGGCGGCTATATCTTTAATGCAGTTAATGCAAATGCTTCACTTGGATATGCCTTAAGTTTTAACCAGGAAGTCTCAACTGGCAAAACGTCGATACAATTCGTCGGCAATGTAAAATATATCACAATCCAAGAAGGGGAGTGGCATCATCTCATAGCTGTTTATAAAGCTGGCCAATATGCCAAATTGTTTATGGACGGTGCTATGTTGTTGCAGGATAATACAGTGTCATCGGCAATTACCAAAGGTACTGACAGGATCCAGATCGGAAATAATTTTATTGGTTCTGTTGACCAAGTGCGTCTTTATAACCAGGCGCTGAGCGATGTGGAAATACAATCTTTGTATAATGAAATACCAAGCGCAAATTCAAATTTAACTTTGGCTAAAGCTGTGGATAAGTTCGACGCTAAAGCAGGCGATACCATAAACTATACAATTACCTATCAAAATATTGGCAATGAACCGCTGAAAAATGCTGTTATTTCTGATGTAATTTCTGATAATCTAAATATTATTAACGCTCCCGGCGCTATCATCAGTGGTCGAAGTTTATCTTGGACAATATCCAGCATTCCAGCCAATAGTAGCCCCCAAACTTTAACGGTCCAGTGTACTATCAAATAGCTATATAAATGCAGCGCGTAAATTTGTTGCACAAATTATAGTTGCATGTCCGCAATGCTGAAATTTTTTGCAAAATTATAGTTGCATAATTTGCAAATATCTCACAAAAGTGAAATACTGTATTAAAGTGAGGTAAAATGCAAAAATTATTTAAAGATTTAAATATTGTGGTTATTGGTGGGGGAACAGGACTCTCGACACTTCTTCGCGGACTAAAATATGAAACGAGCAATATTGCGGCCATTGTCACCATGGCTGATGACGGTTACTCTAGTGGCCAATTGCGTCGCGAATTTCATATTTTACCACCAGGTGATATTCGAAATTGCATTGTGGCGCTTTCAAACGAAGAAGAACTTTATGAAAAAATATTTACTTATCGTTTTCCGCATGGCAGGGGGCTCAAGGGCCATAATTTAGGCAATCTAATTTTGACAGCACTAGAAGACATAACTGGCAGTTTTCGCATGGCTATTCAGGAAATGTCTCGAATTCTAAATATTAAAGGCAAAGTTTTGCCATCGACTTATGACGATGTTATTTTGTCAGCTCGATTGGCTAACGGGCGAACGGTGTGGGGCCAGCGCGCCATCAACAACGGCGGTCATAGATCACCAATTAGAGAAGTAAAGCTTCATCCAGAGGAGGCTAAAGCCAACCCCGAGGCTTGTAAGGCAATTCGGCAGGCAGATGTTATTTTGATCGGTCCTGGCAGTCTATATACCAGCATTATTCCTAACTTTTTGTTTTCGGAAATTACTGACGAAGTCACCAAAAGCAAAGCTCGTAAAATCTATATTTGTAATGTTTCGACTGAACGAGGCGAGACAGAAAACTATTCGGTTGATGACCATATCAACACTTTGATTGGACAGACTAGCCCCAAAATTATGGATACGGTTTTAGTTAATTCTAAAATTGTTTTAAAATCTTCTGGCAAGCGTTTAGGCGAAGTTCAAAATATTACCACGGATAAGAATAATATCAATGGCTGCGAAATTATTACAGCCGATTTGATTGATCACAGTTCGCCGCTCTATCACGACAGTAAAAAACTAGTTCAAGTCCTGACCAAGATCTTGAATAAAAAGTAATTTATTTATGGGAATGTTATCCCTACCGATTGGTTATTTAAAATTTTTGATTTGGCCGATTCGATAGCGCCAACTGCGCCTTCGGGTATATTTGTATTGGTCCACCAGTTGGTTAAATTGTCTGCGCCAGTCTGATCTTTATAATTTTCGCTCCAAACCCAAAGATAACGAGAGGTGTATTGTAAGCCATGGTAAATTGACCATTCAAAACACTTATCCATGTTGCTTGTTAGATTGCCGCAAATGGAATTTAGAGTTGTCGTCTTATAATGAAGATTCAAAAATGAGGCTTCGCCAGCACTGACCGACTGTTGATACTTCGATTTGTTTGTCTCGTCAACAAAATCTATATTATTGCTCATAATATTATCATATGTATTTGGAAACCCATTTTGCAGAAAATACGAATTTTCGTTCCCATCATAGATTTTTGTGCCCGAATTAATGCCATCTAAAACACCTTCCATAAAGGCATTGTATAAACCGTTATTCCAAAGTTTTAATGCGGCATCTCCTTCTTCTGTATTGGGATTAATATCAATTGGTGAGCTGGATATCTCTGTGACTGTCGCGCCTCTTAACCAATTTTTATAAAGCAAAAAAATTAATTCCGGATTTTCAAAATTTGCCTCAATGGTGTTAACAAAGTTTGCGCCTCTGGTTCTCACAATGGACTTGTATTCTTCCCAGTTTTTTGTACTTGCTTGTTTTTGAATGGAGTAATCCCACATATTAATGTAGTATTGTTCGGGGTCTATTACCAAACCTTTAAGATACCCATCTTTGGCAGCTTTGGCGAAATAGGCAACGTTATTCATAGAGTTTGCCCACTGGGTGTCGTCAAACCAATCGAAATCAGGGTTGTTGTTACAGGTCATCATGATTAAGAAATTGTCAGTTAATTTTTGCCCCCAGTTAATAGATGAGAGAGCGTTGGCTTCGCTAATAATCTGAGAGGACATATTTTGATTTGGCGCTTCCGGACCGACTAGTTTCGTTGGTCGAATCACAGAATACATTGAAAGATTCATCGTCACGCCATTGAATGGTTTTTGCTCCATACTATTTAAATTAGCTTTGACAAAGCTTGGCAAAGGGGAATCTTGGCCAAATTCAATGATCTTTTTATTTAAGGCGGGCCCTCCTGCCTGAACAGAAAAATTAGCAGTAAATTTTTCACCAGCCATAAGCTGACCGATAGTCCATTCAACTATATTATTGGTCAAGGTGCCATTTTGATTAATCGATGTTGGAATAATAGTTGCATTTGTTGGCACAAGATCGTTAAATTTTATATTAGTTAGATTTTGAGCAGATGTGTTTTCGACACTTAGATTATACGTCATTTTCTCGCCAACATTGGCGGTTGTTTTATCAACCGTCTTGATTGCAGCTATTTCTGACGAATCAGCATAAATTCGGACAAAATATAAATAACCCCCGAAGCTTAAGAGCATAAAAGCAATTAATATTAAATAGATAGATTTTCTTTTGAGTTTCATATCTTTATTTAAGTCTATCATATTTTGTTTTGCTGTTATATAATCTCCTTAAGGAAAGGACAAGATGCCAGAGTTACCAGAGGTGGAAACAATCAGACGGGGACTGTCAAAACGGATTGATGGCAAGAAAATTGTCGAAGTCGAAATTTTGAATGCCAAAAGCTTCTTGGGAGACAAAACTAAAGTTGAAAATCAAACCGTTAAAACTATTGAGCGCCGGGCCAAGGTTATTAGAATTAAATTGTCCAATGATTTTAATCTTTTATTTCACTTAAAAATGACCGGGCAGATGATTCACGAACATGCGGTTAAGGGTGATGGGGAAGTGATTGATTTTGCTGGCGGCCATCCCTCGCATGACTGGCATGCGAAACTACCTAATTCCAATACTAGAATAATTTTTACCTTTGTAGATAAATCAAAATTATTTTTTAACGATATGCGTAAATTCGGTTGGTGTAAGGTTTTAACTGACGCTGAAGTAGAAGCTATTTTTAAAAAAGATTACGGAATTGAGCCTATAGACGACAAATTTACTCTCGAATACTTGTTGGAAAAAACTAAACGCATCCCTAATCGCAATGCTAAACAATTCCTGATGGATCAAACAATAGCTGCCGGGATGGGAAATATTTATACAGACGAAGCTTTGTTTGAAGCTCGTATTTCGCCACTCAGAAAAATTAAAGACATCACTTCGCCAGAATGGAAAAAATTAATCACTTCGATGAAAAAAGTTTTAGAACTCGGCATCAAATACGGTGGCACGACCGATTCGGACTATGTCGATGCCGAAGGGCATAAGGGTGGGATGCAAAATCACTTAAATGTTTATCATAAACAAGGCGCGGATTGTCCCTGCGGCTGTAGTGGCAAAATTCAACAAATTAGAATTGGTGGCCGCGGCACGCATTTCTGTCCTAATTGTCAAAAATAATATTATTAAGGAGATTTGGTGGAAATAGAATCAAACAGCGATCAATCTTTTACATCAGAAGCTGATGTAAAAACGCATATGAAACTAAAAGATCAACTACTCGAGGATTACGTCTTGCGTGGACAATTTGATGACCGAATACCGGCCTTAGTTCTCATGGATTTGTTTGATGTGGGGCCAAGTAAGCCGCTTGGTTATTTACCGATTGAAACAATCAAACAATATGGTCAAACGCCGGAATCAATGACAGCGGAGGCTGAAAGAAAAGGACTTTGCCATGAACTCATCGGCGATCACCTCTATTTTTACGAAGAGGCAAGTCTGCAATCCTTATTAGACGAAAATCGAAATGTATTAGAGGAAGCTGGTTGGCCAATATCGGTAAGCGAGTTTGTCGTCAAGGTTGAAACTGAACTTGCTGATAGCAAAACGCCGTTATTTAGGTTGATTGCAAGGGCTTTTGCTGACGAGCGTAACTCAGCTGAATAAATTATAAACAGTTAAATTACTATGAGTATTAAACAAAAAGTTAGAGATTTCGTAGAGTCAGAATGCAAAAAACCGACAAGCTGCTATGGCTACGAGCCTTTTACTGATCATTTTGTACCGGTAGTAAAATACGTTAAACAGATGGCCGCAGAAATGAATGCTGACAAGGAAATTTTGGAGATTGCGGCATGGCTGCACGACATTGGTTCGATCATGCGCGGGAGAGAAAATCACCATTTAACTGGTGCTGAAATCGCGGAGAAAAAGTTAAAAGAGCTCAAATATCCCCAAGATAAAATTGAGCAAGTTAAAGAATGTATTATCTCGCATCGCGGTTCGCAAAAAATTAACCCTAAAAGTTTAGAAGCTCAAATATTAATAGAAGCTGATACTATGAGTGCGTTCGATAATATTGCCGGTCTTTTTCAATGCGCTTTAGTTTTTGAAAAACTTTCAAGAAAAGAAGCGAGAATTTCAGTTAAACGAAAACTCGAAAATAAATGGATGCAATTAAGGTTTTCTAATTCTAAAAAATTGGTTAAGCCGAGCTATGACGCGGCAATGTTATTGCTAGATTGATTATTTTTTTACTAAAATATACTATAATAAAACCATAAACTAAAAGGAGGGAAAGTGAGCTCGAAATTTAAAATACTTATAGGTATCTTAATTTTAGTTGCTATATCGGCGGGTATTTTCTTTTGGTTTAACAAGGAAAAAATTACTCCAAAGGCTGACGCTACTGCAACAAACCCGCTTCCATCAGGAGTGAACTCATGGAAAATATATATTGGAACTTCTCCTAACGGGAGCGCAAAAGTATATCCTGCCCCTACCGGTGCTCAATTTACAAACAAAGGTATTGTCTACGACACAGTTTTGTATCCGCTAGATTTTGGCCAAAGAGGAATGATGGTGACTGTTGTGCCTACCGAAGGTTATGAATTTGTCGGTTGGAATGGTCCGCAATCACTTTCGAGATGCTATATCAAAAACATGCCAGCCGGGGGTGGCGGTAGTTACAGAGGATATTTTAACCCAGCTACTTTTATGATTAATAGCGATAAATGTATGTATACTGCTGTAATGCAAAAAACTGACAAAGCTTTTCCTGAAATTAATACAATGAAGATAATGGCGAGTCCGAGTATTGGCGGGACTGTATATCCACATGAGATTAAAGCAGCGAAAAATATTGTTCCTGCGGGCGCCGATTGGGTTAAAGAAAATACTACAATCGAGTCTTGGCCAAACCAAGGTTATAAATTTGTCAATTGGACTACCAGCGGCGGTTGCAGTCTCCAGGGTTTAGCTTTTCCGGCTACAAACAAGATTAATTTAGTTGACTGGATAAAATCAACAGGTCTCTTGGGTGATTGTAATGTAATAGCAAATTTCGCTGGACCAACTTTAAGTTTAACGGCTACCTATGTTGGGGGCCAAGTTTATGTAGATGGTACACAAGCTACGCAGAATCCGACTGTTTTTAACTCTGCATA
>Ga0247841_10010590_pt1 | contig 12519 bp, 9 predicted proteins | sample LaCruzMarch2015__2_FD_192410 | JGI IMG/M metagenome (GOLD analysis project Ga0247841, IMG submission 192410) | Freshwater microbial communities from meromictic Lake La Cruz, Castile-La Mancha, Spain - LaCruzMarch2015_18m | ecosystem: Environmental > Aquatic > Freshwater > Lake | place: Spain... | reverse complement strand
ATTGAAAACGACAGGGATGCAGAGGACATAGCTTTTATCATCTCCAATTATTTATCCCTGAACGACGAAAGGGCTGCCCGGGATCACTATGATATTTATGATCACACTCCCTTCTCGAATTTCGTTGCAGGAGCTACACTGATAGCTCGGGATATAATCACTGTGATTAAGGACGATTTGTCTGTCCAGGAAAGGTTAGCGGCTATTCTTAGAGAAGAAATTAACAAATCTCTTGACAGCCCGCTGATCAACCAAATGCTGGAAACTCACCAATCCCTGAAATACGAGGAAGTATATGATGCCTTGCATTCAATGAACAACGAATTAAACAAATAGAATATGGCTGATACTGAAGAAACCAACGAAGAAGTTGTAGTCGAAGATAACCAGGTGATCTGTGCCCTGACCGACCAGGTGAAACCAGCTAAAAGTAAAGAGCTTACTCTGCAATCCCTCATTGCTATGCTTAATGAAGAGTACGGGTTTGAGATGTCTGATATGGAGCGTGACTTCTCGCTTGCGTACGTGAACTCAGAGGGCAAAACTAAAAGAATAAAGATAGACCTTGCTGTATTTGAAGCAGGCAAGCCTCATGACACTGACTGTCTCATCCGTATGTGCATTGTACAGGATGAAAAAACCAAAGCCAAGGACAGTAAAAAAGGAGTGGAAGCCACTTTGCAGGTGGCTCTTGAAGGGACTGACAATTGTGAATTTGGAGTATGGACCAACGGCGACGAGTTTCACTTCCTCCAAAAAACCATTGATCAATGGAACCAGGTGCAATGTTTCGATATTTCTGACTTCCCTGGGGAAGGCCAGACCATGGAAGATTTGGAAAAATGGGCCGATAAAATTAAACCCAGGAAGCCAGCCAACGACTCCTTAATTCGAACCTTCAAGCGTTGTCACGATTATATTTACGGTAATGAAGGCATGAAAAAAACAGCCTTCTGGGAGTTGCTGAATCTGATCTTTTGTAAGATTTTTGACGAAAAGCGTCGATTTCAGCCTGCTCCAAATGGTGAAAGTTACCGCCGTAAATTTTGGGTAGGAGTCAATGGGCCTCAAAATCTACCGACAAGAGTTTGATGCAGCGGCCTGCTAAAATCTCAACCCGTCCGCGTGTGACCAAACACGGAGGCGAAACACAAACTGCTATCTGATGAATGAAGTATTTACTTTCTCTGCAAAAGGAACCAGGAAAACAAACGATGATTTCCTACTCAACAAGCATTTATCGGAAACGGGTTCGATTTACTTGCTGGCAGATGGAATGGGAGGGTATTTGCATGGCGAGATCGCATCATCATTAGCCTGCAATACAATTTACGAATATCTATCAGTGAACCTGGATAGGAATGATATTCCCGGATCAATTACTCACTCTGTGGAATCAGCCAATGCTGCAATCCGGCTGCAACGTAATTTACTGAATACAAAATTGGGTACCACTATTGCTGGAGCATTAATCGAAATAGATAAAGCTTATTTGTTCTGGTTAGGTGATGTGCGTATTTTTCATTATAGAGGTGACAATATTCTGTTTCAGTCCGAGGACCATACCTTACTCAATGAGATGAGGGGAAATGGTATTGTCTCAGCTACAAATATAGCACGATACAGGAATATAGTAACTCGATCTCTAATGGGGGATAACTTTCAAAATAAGATGCCCTTAATGTTAGCGCAAATACTTCCAGGAGATGCACTGATAATTTGTTCTGATGGCCTATGGCAAAACTGGAACGTTAGTGATTTGTTGAATATGCCAGAGAAAAAATTATTGGCCTTACTCTCTGCAAATGAATCGAGTAATGATGATAATTATTCGATCATAAGGCTTCAAATATAACCCCGGTCAACAAGCCGAACACCGTAAAATGTATTGAAACTAAGCCTGGTTAAAAGCGGCACCGAAAAAATTATAGCATAGAATCTTTAGCTTGTTATATCGTAATTCTTTCGACATTTGGCCAACAGCGATTTTATTGGGTTGTTGCTTCCTTTTCTCGAGCAGGGCCTGATCTTGCTTTTTATACCGGTTCGGAACAGGTTTTCAAGTATTGGGCTTTTTGTTCCTCCCGGTATAACTGCATCTATACCGGTTCGGAACAGGTTTTCAAGTATTGGGCTTTTTGTTCCTCCCGGTATAACTGCATCTAACAGAAAAATGCTTTGCATTTTTTGTAAGATGCAGTATAACAGAAAAATGTTTTGCATTTTTTGTAAGATGTAGTATATTTCTACTTGCATTACACGATGGCAGGGGGGAGGGCCTGATTGGAACTTTTCCGGATAAAAATAGGATGGGCCGGTCAGTAAAAAAATTATCTTTGAGGGTGCATCCTGCAGGTAAAAACCATGTGCCGGATTTTACCCTGAAAACCGGTGATTATTTACAGATATAAACAAACGGGAAAAGTATGTTTAACGATGATATTCTAAAAACAAGAAAAGAAATCAAGCGTTTTTTCATTGCAGGCTTCTGGACTTTGCTGTTGGAAACTCTTATATGCCTGTTTATCGCCTATATTTCGAATTCTGTGATCATTTTCACCTTCATGCTGCAAAACTCCTTATCGCTCATAGTTTATTTTTTCGCGATCGTTGCGCTGGATATTTCCATTAAAGACAATTCTTATAAATTTCCATATGGGACCGGAAGACTGGAAAATTTTATCAGTTTTTTTCAGGCCGCATTGAGTTTGCCCGGAGCGGCCATTGTCATTTATTCAATCTGGAAATCTACGGTCCAAGCCCCTCCGGAAATCAGTTTCGGATACGCACAAATTGCTTTTCTTTACATCAATCTCCGACTGGTTGTGCTGAAATGGTGGGCCAATTCGATCATGAAGCGGTCCGACGCCTACTCCCCGATCCTGAAAGCCTACAACATATACTATACGATCTGCCTCGTTGAAACAATCCTTTCAGCGCTTACCCTTCTGGTTGCGCTCTATTTTCAACATTCCGACAGGGTTTTCGTGGCCAGGGTCATCGACATTGTGCTTTCGGTTATCTTCGCAACCTATTGGATTGTCAATTCACTGAAAGTAATGAAGGAAAACTTTGAAGCCCTGATCGACCTGCCTTTAAAAGAGGCCGATCAGCTGCTGATCTTGAAAATCCTGACTGAGCAATTTGATCATTATGAGGGGATTGGATACATTTACTCCCGAATCAGCGGCAGGCAGAAGATTGTCGAGATCGAACTGAGTTTTTCGAAGAACAGAAGCTTACCGGAGATAGCCGATTTGCAGGAAGCGATGAAAAAGGGTCTTGAACGACATTTTTCCGATTTTAAATTCAATCTGATTCCAGTGATTAAATAAGCCGTACCATCTTTTCCCACATTTGATAAGCCCATTCTTCTTTTCCAGAGATGGTTAATACCTTGGTTTTCTTGTTGATGCCTTGCTGCACTGCGTCAGGGTAGTTTATTAATACATACAAGGGATACCTGATCATTCCCGTTTGTAGGGATACCACCAGGGCTTTTCCTGTTGCACAAAATCCCAGTGCACGTGCTTGGTCTCCAGAAATTCATCCAGGCCCTCCAGGCCAAGCTCGCGTCCCAGGCCGCTCATCTTCATGCCACCGAAGGGTCCGGCGTCGTTGTCGGTGAGGGGGTCGTTGATCCAGATGGTTCCCGCCTTGACCTCCTCGAAAAAAGTCTTTGCTTTTACTGCGTCGCGGGTAAAGAGAACGGCTCCGAGGCCGTATTGCGTCTTCTGCGCATAGCGGATGGCATCGTCGAAGTCATCGTAAACCATCACGGGCGCCACCGGTCCGAAGGTTTCTTCGTTCATTACCCTCATGGAGTGCGTGACGTTGGTCAGCACCGTTGGCTCGTAGTAGTATCCCTTCTGAAATCCCGCAGGCCGCTTGCCTCCGGTCAGTACGACAGCCCCCTTCTTCCTTGCCTCCTCAACATGTTCCTCCACGTTGCGCCGGTATCGGTCGCGCGCCAGCGGCCCGATGTCGGTGGAAGGCTCGATACCTGGACCAATCCTGAGGGTACCGGTAAAGTTTACCAAAGCTTCCAGAAAGCGATCGGCAATGGCGCGCTGCACATAGATGCGCTCGGAGGATGTGCACACCTGGCCTGTATTGAGGAAGGCCGCCCAGGCCACCGCCCGTGCTGCCACCTCAACATCACTGTCTTCGCAGACTACGAAAGGATCCTTGCCTCCCAGTTCCAGCGTGACCTTCTTGAAACTTTCGGCACATTGGCGGGCGATTTTTCGTCCCGTCGCGATGCTGCCCGTAAAAGCCACCACATGCGTGTCGGGATGGGCAACCAGCGCAGTGCCGATTTCTTCGCCGGAGCCGGTGACGATATTCACCGTGCCCGGCGGCAGTGCTTCGAAACACGCGCTTAATGCCAATGTGGCGAGGGGCGTTATACTGCTGGGTTTAATGATGACCGTGTTGCCGGCGGCCAGGGCCGGCGCAACTTTCCACGCCATCAGGAGGAGCGGATAGTTATAAGGAACGATGCACACCGCTACCCCATAGGGTTCCTTCAACACCATCGACAACTGGGTGGACTCAATGCCGGGAATGACCCGTCCCCGGCTGTTGCGCCCTATTTCTGCGTAGTAGCGGAAACAGGCCACACACCACCCTACTTCGTCGATGTTTTCCTTGAGCGGTTTGCCTCCTTCTAATGTCAGGATGTGCGCAATTTCTTCGGTACGTGCTTTCAGCCAGTCCGCCACTTCGTGAAGGAGTTCGCCGCGCGATACGGCGGTCATGCGGCGCCAGGTCCCGAACGCTTTGTTGGCGGCCACAACAGCCGCATCGGCATCCTCACGGCTGCCGTCCAGTACCTGCTCAAAAACCTCTTCGGTGGCAGGATTGATAATGTCAATGGGCTCCCTGTTGGCCTGGCCCGTCCATTTTCCCCCGATCCAGTGTTGCTTCATGGTTTGTTTGTGTCGTTTCTCTATTGCATTTTATTCCAGTCGTACGGTCAACTTGTTGAAGGTGAGGCTTGATTAGCGCTGACCGCTTGCACCTCTAAAAGTGTCTCATGGAGTATTTCAATTACCTGGTTTACGTCATTCAGAGATATGGCCAGTGGTGGCCCGATTCGAATCACCCGCTTCTTCATGTTGACCCCAAAAAGTTCGGCAGTGCTTTCAGGTGGTGACTGGACAAGCCAGAACCAAACAAGAATAGCAGTGTAAATTTAACATAAAAAGATTTCAGCTCACACTTTAATCAGACGGAAGACCAGGATTATGTCACTCAGGCCTGTTACTTCAAGAAAGTAGGCGCCGGATTTGCAGTTTGATGTCAGGGAATCATACACCGGCAACTGGTTGGTGGCCGGAGGTGTTACACAGTCCTCATCCGCAGAAAACACCAGTGAAGGAATGTTTATGTTTCTGGCAGCACTGATGGCTGATGGAGATGTTTCGGTGGCAGCAAAAGTGATCATCGCATCCGGAACGGGATTATATTCACATCCCAGGAACGATGCGCCCCCGCCCATTGAATGTCCCATGATGGCTGATGTACTGTCCGGGCCGGGCGATCATTTTCCCTGGATAGAATCTAAAAACTGTTTTGTTGACATATTCCCCGTTTTCTCCATCCTTAATAGCCTTCAGCAACCCGATATCTTCCTTATCTTCCATGGAGACTTCCTGTTTTACGAAGCAAATCTTGTAACTTATTGGTCTGTAAATATCAGATCAGGAGTTCTGAAATCAGGAAACAATATGAGGTTTGCAAAAAGCGAGTGGGGAAAAGGATGGATTTATTTTATGCAAAACACCGCATACAAAGGGATCGTCTTTATTTGATTCCCATAACCGAAATTCTTTCCGGAAATCCTGATTGAGTATGGACAATTGTATTTCTTCACAAACATCGTCATGCTGACCGATTTTGTCCTAAGTCCTTTTTTTACTTCCAAAGGAATCACTTTGCCCTCTATCTGAAGCACAAAATCGAGCTCGGCCGTATTCTCATTTTTCCAATAATACAACGGAAAACCATTGCATATTAAAGCCTGGGCCACATAGTTTTCGCTCATTACGCCCATAAATCCATTGTCTTCTGCCATCGGCGACAATATCGTTTGCTGTGCCATTCCCGATTTCATGGTAAGCATTCCGATATCGCTCATATATATTTTAAAATCACCGGGATCGGCATAGGCTGCTATGGGCATATAACCATGATCTGCTTTCTGACATTTAAGAATGATCCCAGCTGAAGTAAGCCACTCGATCGACTCGCCAAACAAAGTGGCAGTGCCTCCTTTTTGAACTGTTTTGTACTGAAATTTTCTGTTTTCTTTAGCCAATTGGGCTGGAATTGAATTGTAACAGGCCCTTATTTTTACACTTGTGGCCGGAGTTGCATATTTTGCCATATCGGCGATGTATTCATTCAAAATACGTCCCTGAATTTCAGTTGATGTAAGCAAACTTTTTGTTTCAACAAACTCAGCTACCACGGCTGGCATTCCCCCCACAATAAGATATTGTTTATACAATTCCATGGCTTGAATATGCAGTGCTTTGGGCATGGGCTCCAATCCTGCAAAATGAGCCGATATCTCCCGGCTCAATAACAGTTTGTCCATGGCCAAGAGGAATTCCTCGAAATCCATCGGAAACATGGCAAGCTCCTCCACCTTGCCTACCGGGAATGAAAACTGATCTCTGTTTACGGCCACGCCCAACAAGCTGCCCGCAGCGACGATGTGAAATTGAGGAGCTTCTTCACAAAAGGCCTTCAGCGAACTCAATGCCCTGGGACATGCTTGTATTTCATCGAAAATAACCAGGGTTTCACCTGCAATGATGCGGATATTGGTGATTGTTTCCAGAAATTGGATAATACGCTAAGGAGTAAAATCTGTGTCAAAATAGGAATTTACCAACCGGTTTGTTTCCAGATTAACATGGGCCACCTGCTTAAAAAACTGTGCCCCGAACTCTTTCACAATATAGGTTTTTCCAACCTGCCGGGCACCATGCACGATAAGCGGCATCCGTTTGGGATTATCTTTCCACGCTGTCAATTGCCGGGATATTTTTCGTTGCATCTGATGTTATAATTTGGGTTTTAATCGGGGTTGCCCCATTCCATGATATTCAAGTGTTCGATCGACAGAGCGTCAAAAGTAATTAATATCTATGAAATAATCAAATAAATCTGATTTATTCCCATATATTAATCAATTCGTGGATTGGTGTTTCTTGTATCCCGGTTCGGAACAGGTTTGCAAGTATTGGGCTTTTGTTCCTCCCGGTATAACTGCATCTATACCGGTTCGGAACAGGTTTGCAAGTATTGGGCTTTTTGTTCCTCCCGGTATAACTGCATCTATCCCGGTTCGTAACAGGTTTGCAAGTATTGGGCTTTTATTCCTCCCGGTATAACTGCATCTATACCGGTTTGCAAGTATTGAGCTTTTGTTCCTCCCGGTATAACTGCATCTAACAGAAAAATGCTTGCATTTTTTATAAGATGCAGTATAAATCATCTTCTGGGTCGCTCTGCGTGATACGCGGCGGGGGCTGGCGCAACGATATAGCCTGTTTATAGCTTTATGCGGCTCAACTGGATGTTTTTGAACGGTTGGGCAAACTACCGGATAACCAGAATTTTTTTCGCAGTGACACTGCTTCCTGTAGTAATTCGTATGAAATAGAACCCTCCTTCTAATTCTGAGATATCAAGATTGATTTTATTCTCATTGGTCGCCTTTTCTTTGACAAGTAAAACCTTCCCCTGTATCGAATACAATCCGATGGTTGCATTGGATTCCATGCCTTGTGAAAAAACAACCGAAACCTGCCGGGAGGCTGGATTCGGATATACACTGACAGGGATGGGATCGTTTTTAACCTGGTTTGCCATCCCCACAAAAGGATAGCCATTGGGTAAAGTATTGGTAACAAAAGCATTGTTTACAATATCGGTCATAATCCTTAATTTTGCAAGAGAACTCTCTGCTGATCTTGATTCATAATCCCTTGCCCAGGTAAAGGCGATATCGAGATCCTGAACATCGCCAGGGTGAAAGGCAAACGGACCGCTTGAACCCATGCAGTGACGGTCGTTTGGATTATTCCCTGCCGTGGTTTCTGTCCAGTTGACCGGTCCGTTTGGTGGCATACAGCCATTTCCCCAGTTAAGGGTATCCGATTCGCCAGGGAACATAAAATCACACTCCGGTCCATAACCACCTCCGTAAATATGGGCATTTCCTCCATAAATCATCCGGGTACCATCCTTCCATATTCCACGAAGAAACTGATAATATTCGGGCGCAAATAGCGGATCTGTCATATAGTTTGGAACACCACCGTTAGAGTTATTCATATACACAAATTTTCTCATCCCCAGTCTTTCATTATCTGAAATGCCATCACCAAAATTGATTCCATTTACACTCTCATTACAAAGTTGATGGCCTTCATTGTCGAAACGCGGATTATCAAAACCATCGGGCTCCATCAAGGGGCCGCCCATAAATATTATACCCTGGGCAGGCGGATTTTCCCCGTATGCATAAGGTTGGCCAGTGCCATCAATGGGGGTTCCGTTGTACCCGAAATACATGCTTCTTTCTACATCACACCCGATGTAATCATCACCGGCATATCCAAGATCGATATCGGTGAACATGCCCAGATAAACACTGTCATAGGTGTGTTGCGACCGGTTAAAAATCTTGTACGATAAGAAAATGGTATTTTTAAATGCTGTGTCATTCGGAATATCCCAGGCGTACGCCATGCCATGAATTTCGGCCCGAAGTTTATTCCCTTGCGACTCCAGGTGAGGGCCCCGGTCATCATTGAAGATGAAAAAGAGGCACTGATCTCCCCTGATCACAGGATAATCGCCATCAAAGGGTTCATAAATCCCATTTCCGTTCTGGTCATAAAACGGAGCCAATTGCGCGGCTTGTCCAAGCGCCACATTCCCATTCCCGGGCCAGGTAAGGATATCATGAATGGGTGCATAACCTGTTTCCCAATAGTGGGCCTGATGATATGCTATATCAGTTTTTTTCAGGTTCCATATATAATTCCACAGTGTATCCTGGTATATGGAATAGTTCACTGAATCCATTACCGGGCCGGCATAGAAATCAGGCTTTGTTTTTGCCGGCCCACCTGTAGGGCCCTGCCGGTAACGTTCGCCGGCAAAGTGAAGGATGTTCTGTTCATCAACCCCTCCGATCCAGAAGGAGTTTGAAAAGATAGAGGTTTTTCCGCTTCCTTTCGGGACTTCAAACTCAGCATTTTCATTCCAAAAATGGAGACCGGATGAAGTAAACCTTGCGCTGACATTATTCATATCAAGATAACTATAACTTTCATCATGCAGCCTGAACAATATCCGCGCAAAGCTGGTATCCATCGACATCGTAAATAATCTGTAATATCCGAGTTGTTCTCCACCATGGCCCCATCCCCATGAAGGAAAAGTAAAGGTAAATACCCAGGTTGAACCGTGAATTTTTTGACATATTACATAATCCCCTCCATTCAATTGAATTAATCCGATGGTATCGGTTGCAGAGAGGGTGTCATTGGCCAGAATATCGTAAACCACCGGAATGCCGGGAATCAGATCAATCGTATCGTTCATGGCCTGTATGTTGCGGACTTGCGAGAACAATAAACCGTTGCTGAACAGCAACAACTGGAAAAGGAGGAAAACTTTTTTCATAATAGTTCTTATTTTTTAAATTACCGATTATCTCCTTTGATCAGGAAACTATATTTACAACCAACTGATCATCTGCTTTAATGTTCGTTGTTAAAATGACCCATCCCCACCCATAATCCATTGCTTACTGCTTTATGATCTTTCTGGTTTCAGCTTTATTTCCTGAGATTACCCTGATGTAATAAACGCCCACCGGCTTATCTGAAAGAGAGAACGCATGTTTACGTTCCTCATTAAGGGTTGCCGATAAAACTTTTTCTCCCCAAATTCCAAAAACATCCACCGTGATTTTATTGGTAAGAACCTCTCCATTGAGCTCAAGGATGAAATTTCCAGTAGTCGGGTTCGGATAAACTTTGAAAAAAGATGATTGTGAACTTGCAGAGCTCCTGTTTTCATACGACCTGGTCGTGTCAGGTACCGGGGCTTTCATGCCGCAATACTGGCCTGTGGTGGTAATGGACCCGTGCAGATAACCCCCGGAATTGACGATGGTTCCTGGCAGGTATATAATCTTCTGTCCGGCAATCATGGTTGCACTGGCCCCGTTTGGGACAATAAAAGCCGATCCATTGCCTGCTACCGTGATAACCTGAGTGGCATTGTGACATTCCGGCTGATCGGGGACTACATTGCCTGTAACATGAACGGTGGCAGGCAGCAAGGTAATCGTTACCGTTCCGTTTATCATCCCCCAAAGAACATTTTGCGATAATGCATCCCCCAACACCCCATTGGAAAGGGCAAGCGTTGCCGTTGTTTGGTTGTTGGCCGCACGAATGGTGAACTTCAGGTTTACCACAGTTCCGGTGTCTCCTGTAAGGGGCGTTTGGGAAAGTGAGAAGGCGATGACCCGGATTTTGGTTTCCGTTATATTTTCGGCTTGCAAAATATATCCCGGGGCCCTGGCTGTCAACGTTGCTGAATTTTGAATATACCCCATCCAGGATGGAATATCGACATCAAACTGAAAACCTACAACGGATTCGAGGTTGGTCACTTTAACGGGCACGGTCAAGGTATCGATGTACGTTGCCGATAAATCGGGGATGATGATGTAATTTGGGATAAAGGCATAAGCCGTAAGGTTGACAAGGTAAGGATACTCATCAGGGTCGTTGGAGAAGATCTTCAGCAACCCATCGGACTGCCCTTCGGTGGTTTGGTGAAAATTGACCACGACATCTAAGTATTCATTCATCAAAACATGAAAAGGCAAGGCCGTTTCAATGGTATAAGATGGATTGGTAAGGGTGACCTGGTCAACTTTCAGCGTATCTGTTCCGTAATTGTAAATGCGCAAGGCCTGATGTCCGGTCTCAAGAACCGAAACATTCCCGAAATCGGCCTGTCCGTTGCTGGAAATATCCGAAGCAGCAATTGTCAGCGCCCCATTGTATGAATCCGACAATGAATTTTGTGCCAGGGTATCGCCCATGACTGCGTTTTCAAGGTTAAGGCCATAATAACCGCCAATCCCATCCACATCGAAGGTCAGGCTTAAAACATCTCCATCAACCCCGTTGAACACCTGGCCGGTTAGCGAATAGGCCACCACCCGCAGCCTGTTTCCCGAAATCGTATTGGCCGAAACCACATGGTTTGTCTTACGGTTGGTCAGGACGGCCGAATTGTCCACATAGCTTAATGAGGAAGGCAAAACCAGGTCAAACTGAAACCCGGTAAAGGGTTCCATGTTGTTGATCGAAAAAGAGAGGGTGCCCTGGCGCCCCGAATAGGCAAACATGTTGCCGGTATGCATTTCATTAACGGCATAGGCCCTGGCATGAAGGTCAACCTGGTGGGTTCCTTCATCGGGATCATTGCTTGTGATGGTTATTTTTTTATCATAAACACCTTTAACCATTGAAGTAAAGCGGATCTGGAGATTGTAATCAAGTCCTGCAGGGATTGAAAACACAGAAGGGCCGACGACTGAAAAACAGGAGGATGAAAATGAGATGCCTGTAACGTCGAGTGGCTGGTTCCCGGTATTATAAATCGTGAGCGCCATATCGGTGGTTGACCCCAATGGCGTGCGGATAAAATCGATGAGGGTAGCCGGAATGTTGATGTCGGGAGCCAGAACGGTGGCTGTTCCATTGGTTGAACCGGTGAGGATGTTTATTGAATTGGCATTGCCTATTACAGGATCAGTAAAAGTCAACGGATAGTCGCCCGGAAGTGTTCCCGAAGTCAGTTCAAAGGAAACAACAGATCCGGAAGAACCGTTAAAAGGCGTGTTGTCAAACGAAAAACCAATAACCCTCAATATGTTCCCAGGAACAATGCTTGCCTGTAAGATATGTCCATTCGCGCGCACAGGATTGAGCGCTGCCGAACCCGTCACATACGAGAACCCGCCCGGGATTGGCAAATCAAATTGAAACGCCACAAAAGCATCGCTGTTGCTGATGTCAACCTGGACTGTAAAATTCTCGTTTGGCCCCACGGATGCAGAACCCATCTGCATCGTATTTCCGGCACGAAGCCCATTCGTGAATAAAATGACCAGACTGATTGCTGCAATTGCTTTCCGGAAATTAAAAAACGTTTTCATATAATTTTCTTTTTAAAAAAATTTTGTTTTTCATTATATTAGACATGCGTTTTCAACATCATTATTAAGGTCTTATAACCGTTGACACTTCATTCTTCACTTGTCCGGCTTTCGATTTGACCGCCATTTCCAGGTAATATATTTTTCCGGGATTAAGCGCAACAATCATTTCTTTAGGGAGTTCCATGGAATACGAACCTTTTTCAAAGTTCCCCAGGTTGGTGTTCACAAGCATCCTTCCATCCTGG
>Ga0247841_10010588_pt1 | contig 12520 bp, 11 predicted proteins | sample LaCruzMarch2015__2_FD_192410 | JGI IMG/M metagenome (GOLD analysis project Ga0247841, IMG submission 192410) | Freshwater microbial communities from meromictic Lake La Cruz, Castile-La Mancha, Spain - LaCruzMarch2015_18m | ecosystem: Environmental > Aquatic > Freshwater > Lake | place: Spain... | reverse complement strand
CAAAAATACAACTTCAGGCTTCCCTTCTGCCTTTACCTTTTGCGATAAATGCCAGGCCACAGAAATAGGCAAAGCCGAATGTATGCCGTATTCGCGGGCTTTATAATTTGCAGTTGAAACAACTCCCCTACCTTGCCCATTTTTTGGGTCAGACCCCACCGCAATTGGCAAACCTTTAAATATGGGGCTTGAGGCCTCTTCCAGTGAGGCGAAGAAGGCGTCCATATCCAAATGCGCAATTATCCTCATTATTTTCCATGACAGTGCTTATATTTTTTACCACTTCTGCACGGACACGGGTCATTTCTGCCAATTTTTTGTTTGCCGGATATAATCGTTTTCGCCCCGTCATTCGACGGGGTGTTCTGCCGGCTAATTCCAGCCTTCAGAACATTTTCTGCAATATTAGCATCAACGGTTGCCAATAATTGGCCAAATGCTTTGTGGCCCTCGTTTTTATACTCAACCAAAGGATCTCTCCCACTATAGGCACGCAAACGCACAGAATCTCTTATGTGATCCATATAAGATAGATGTTCTTGCCAGAGCATGTCTGTAACCCGCAGACAAACAACTTTTTCTAATTGCTTCATATTCTCAACCACAACTTCTTTTTCCTTCTCTTCATATTTTTCTTTTGCGATTCCTGCTTTTTCAAAAATTTGCAAAACCTTTTCTTTCAAATCTGAGCTTTCCAAAAATTCTTTTCTTCTCTTATAAATAATTTCTCTGTGTCTGTTTAAAACGTCGTCGTACTCCAACAAATTATGTCTTGCGTCAAAATTAAATCCCTCAATTTTTTCCTGGGCAGATTCAATTGCTCCGGAAATCATTCCGGCCTGAATTGGCTCGTCCTCTGGAATTTTTAAAGCAGTCATTAATCCTTTTATTCGGTCTCCACCAAAAATTCTCATTAAATCATCTTCCAATGAAACAAAAAATTGCGTTGATCCTGGGTCTCCCTGTCTGCCCGATCTTCCCCTTAACTGATTATCAATTCTTCTGGCGTCATGTCTTTCTGTGCCAATTACGTGCAACCCTCCTACGCCTCGCACCTGCTCGGCTTCGGAAGGGCTCGGTGGATTACCACCGAGAATTATGTCTACGCCACGACCTGCCATATTTGTTGCAATTGTCACAGCTCCATTTTTCCCTGCTTGAGCCACAATTTCCCCCTCTCTTTCGTGATTCTTAGCATTTAAGATGTTATGCGGTATGCCTCTAACCTCCAACAATTTACCCAAATATTCGTTTCTTTCAACTGACCTTGTGCCAACCAAAATCGGTTGGCCTTTTTTATGCAACTCTTCAATTTCTTTTATAACTGCAGAAAATTTTCCGGCTTCTGTTTTAAAAACCTTGTCGGCAAAATCTTTTCTTGCGGTTGGCCTATGTGATGGTATGGCAACCGCTTCCAATTTATAAACTTTATCAAATTCTTCAGCAGAAGTTAGAGCAGTTCCTGTCATACCGGATATTTTTTTATACATTCTAAAATAATTCTGAAAAGTAATTGTTGCCATTGTTATAGACTCCGGCCTTACAACTACACCTTCTTTTGCTTCTACTGCTTGATGCAAGCCGGCAGACCACCTTCTGCCGGGTAAAATCCTTCCGGTAAATTCATCAATAATCAAAATCTCACCATTTTTTACAGTGTAATCCCTATCTTTTAAAAATAATGCTTTAGCCCTTAAAGCAGACTCCAACTGGTGAGTTGTTATAATGTCATTATCAAGCCAAGGGTCAAATCCCAAACTTTTGACAACTTTATTCTGGCCGTTATCTGTGAAGGTAACCGATTTTGTTTTTTCATCTAATTCATAATCAGAATCTTTTTCCAAAACAGAAACCAGGCGCGCAAAGTTATAATATTTGTCAGTTGCTTCTTCTGCCTCGCCAGAAATTATTAAAGGCACCCTTGCTTCATCAATTAAAATTGAGTCTACCTCGTCAACAATAACAAAATTAAACCCACGCTGAGACTCCTGCCCTTTTTCATACACCATGTTGTCGCGCAAATAATCAAAACCAAATTCATTATTGGTTCCATAGGTGATATCTGCTGAGTATGCCTCTCTCCTTGAAACCGGCTTTAAATAATCCTGAATTACCTTAAAATTGCCTGTTGCGTCGCGGAGAGCGTCTTTTTCGGCATTTTTATACCCTTTGTCATAAACATATCCTGATTCGTTTACAATACATCCGGTAGACAGTCCCAAACAATCGTAAACCTGCCCCATCCAAACCATATCACGCTTGGCCAAATAGTCGTTTACTGTTACAATGTGCACTCCATGGCCTCCTAAAGCGTTAAGATAGGCCGGTAGTGTTGCTGCCAGGGTTTTACCTTCTCCGGTCTTCATTTCGGCAATCTTGCCCTGGTGCAATATAATTCCACCAATCATCTGCACATCAAAATGCCTCATATTTAAAGTCCTTTTTCCTGCCTCACGAACCAACGCAAAAGCTTCTGGCAAAACATCTTCCAGCGTTTCTCCGTCTACAACCCTTTGCTTAAACTCCTTTGTTTTATCTTTCAACTGCTCTGCTGAAAGCTTAACAAACTCCGGTTCAAAGGAGTTTATTTTTTCAACAATCGGCTGGAGATTTTTTATAAACTTCTCGTTAGGATCTCCAAAAATTTTAGTAAAAATACTCATATATATGTATATTATACACTCTATCAAAAAACCGACTTAATTAAAAGCCGGCTTGCTTTTGAGAATCAAAATTATGTTTCGGCTTCGTATTGAGCTTTGCGTTGAAGCCGGCGGGTTTTATCGATTTTTTTAACTTTATATTTTTTAATCTCCAATTCCAATTCACCCTTGGCTCTGATAATGGCCTTATACAAATCATCCTCTCTGGCCTCAGCAATAAGCGACCTGCCGGGCAAAACAACACGAGTTTTCACCAAAAAAATATCCCCTTTTTTGTGATGCCTGGTTTCTTTCTCAACTTCCACAAAAACCTCCGCAAGGGTTTTTCCGATTTCGTCTTCGCGCTTTAAAATATTAATAAATTTTTTTAAAGTTAAAAATTTATTCTCTATAAACTTGTTAAGTGCTAAACTTTGGTCTAAGTTTTTCGATTTTATAATAATTTTCATAATATTTGAACTTCCGGCTCAAGCTCTATGCCAAAAGTTTTTTTAACCTCGCTTTGTGCCAGGTTTATTAATGCTAAAACATCTTCTGCCGTAGCCTCACCTAAATTAATTATAAAATTAGCGTGTTTTTCTGAAATCTGAGCATTTCCTATTTTTTTCCCGGCCAATCCACACTTCGCAATTAAATATCCTGCCGGAAGAGGGCCTTTTTTAAAGAAATAATCTAGTTCGGGATATTTTTCCAATATTTCTTTGCTTACCTTTTCTGGGTTAATAAAAACCGAGCCGGCTGAAGGAAATTCCATTGGATGCTTAGTCTTTCTGTATTCTAAAAATTCTTTTATCTTGCTTTTTATTTGTTCTGTAGGCTTTTGACTAAAATCTAAAACAGCTGAAATAATAACCAAATTGTTTGCGCCCCGAGGGGTATTATTCGCCTTGAATATGCTGTTTTTCAAAGAAAACTTACACTGCTTTTTTGCTAAATTTCTTATCTTCATAGTCTTTTCATCTACTACCTCAACGCTTTCCACAATATCGGAAATTCTTGCACCAAAAGCTTGGGCCGAACCATATATAGCTCCCCCAATGGTCCCGGGCATCCCAACCGACCACTCTAACCCAGAAAGTCCAATGTCGGCCGAAAGATAAGCTATTTTTGTTATGTTCACACCGGCCTCAACATATATTTTTTTCAAATCATAAATTCTATGTTCTGTGTTCTGGACCTTAATTACCAAACCGTCAAAACCTTTTTCAGAAATTAAAACATTACTACCTCCACCCAAAATATAAATGGGCAACTTAAATTTTTTGGCTACTGTCAGCGCGGTTATTAAATCTTGCTTTGTTTTAGCAACAAAAAAATACTTAGCGGGCCCGCCAATTTTATAGGTGGTATGGTTTGCCAGTAAAACATTTTCTTGGATACTGGGCAACAATTCTTTTATTCGTTCAAAATTTTTATCCACTAATTAAAATTTGGTTTATTTTCGTCCTTGTTCGGCTACCAACATAACCGGTTCCGCTTACAAGTCCAATTGGCGTTAAAATTTCTGAGGCATATTTTTCCTGAAATCTGATTACCGCAGCTTTCGTTAAGCCGGCGAAATTGCCGGTGACCAACCCTTCAGGATAAATAGCCACTCCCTGATTTCTCAGAAAACTCTGTAAGCAAGTTACCTCGCTATTATTTGCCATTCCAAAATAAAGATCACTATTTATTTGAGAACAATTGCTGACGTTGTTGCTTGTACCTTGCCTTTGTGCTATCAAGTCGGCCAACTGCTTTCTTAAAGATTCAATCTGCGCTAAAAGTTTTTGTATCAAAGCCTGATCTGTACCTAAATTATTACCAATGATTGAAACCGTAAAATTATACGGGTAAGTGAAATCCAAATCATCAAACCCGGAAAGCTTTGTTTGCAGGGAAGGAATTATAATTAATGATTTAAAATTTGTTCCAAAATCTTGAATATTAATCCCCCCTTTGTTTTCCTGGCTTATCGCTAAAAATTTTACTGAATAATTGTTATCTTTATCGTATATTATATACGGCACTTGAAAATTAAGCCCCGCTAAACTTGAAAAATCCAGTTTTAGTTCACCATTCCCTCCAATAATTTTTTGCCAATTGCCCGCCCAATTTTTAGTTACATTGGTTGCAGACAAAGAACTGCTACCGGTTAACGGCAAAAAAATTAACGTTGGGTTTATTCTCAAGTCTTTAAGGTTTAGGCTGGTATAACAATACAAGGGACCCTGTGAACAGTCATTAATTGCCATAACTATTGTCCAATTGGTAAAAATTTGCGAAAAATTTTCTTTAACCGACCTGTTCGAAAGTGCATTATTTATACTTTCTATACCAACCGTCCTATAACGCATGGAATCTGATAAAATATTTAGGCCGTAATGGTCAACCAGGTAGTGCGTGAACAAACTGGCGCTGGCATAATCATATTTTGTGCCGCCCCAATCTGTTATCGAGTCTAAGGGGTTTTCTACAAAATCTTTCGCTCTTTGCTGTAAGTTGCTACCGCTATAAGTATTATCGTAACCTAAAATAGTTGAAGAATAATCGGCTCTTGCCTCGTTAAGCCACGTATCTTCCTCAACTCCAAAAATTTTGTTCTTTTGGTTAAAATTTATTAGATGTGTGAATTCATGCGCCAAAACTATTTTTGCGTTAGGGCTATCTATGTAAGAAACAGCCAAATATAGCATTTCCCTCTCGTTAGAAGTTGGCATCTGAAGTTTTTCGTATCCGTCCGCTTCCCTAAAATATCCTCCCTCCGTGCTGTTCATTGGTTCAAATAAAACCGTAATTTTTGAGTCGTCATCTATACCGGGATTCCATTCTGACCCAAAGGTGGAAGTTAATTTAGGGTAAATATTATTGTTAAACTCATCAGACAAAACATCTAAATTAGCAAAAATTTGAGCCTGCCTCGCTTGCGTCTGCAAATCCAACCATTGCCTGTCTATATAAAAATATAATTTAGGACTGATTTTAACTAAGGTTGCCGATATTTGTGTTCTGCTGTTGATATCAAAGCTTTTATCTACATTAAAATTAACAACACCGCCAATATTGGTGGCAGTAGCTACTCCCGCAGCAAGGACAGAAAAAACAACTATAAAAAAAATAGACGCCTTTTTTACATTAAAACACATAAAAACTGTTTATTCTATATTAACACAGAGAATAAATTAAGCCAATATGATGGTTAAAATTTACGAAACATTCGCTTTATTTTTAAGCCACCATTCTTTGATGCACGCCACTGACACGCCCAAAAATATTCCCAAAATGATACCGATTGTTATACTCAACAAAACACTCGTTTTTTTTGCAGGAGATACTGTCGGTCCCATAACTATATGCGAAGGTGAAAAATTTCCTAACTCGTCCTGCAACGCTAAAAGGCTTTGTTGCAAAATGACAACCTGTTGCCCAAGTTGTATAAATCTGTTCACAGTAGACTCATAATCTTTTATTTTCGCCTCTAACTTATTTTTGGCAACATCTAAAATGTTTTGATGATCTGATATAATTCCTGACGTAATCTCTCCAATGGATTTTAGGGCCTGGTCTTTATTGGAAGAATAATTTTTGACATCAATCAGTCTGGTATTTTCTATGACGGTCAATTTTAAAAACGGGTATTTATCTGAAAACTTATAATTAATCGTGCTTACAAGCTGTTCAGGATCCTCTAGAAGCTTTCCGCCCGATAAAGTTCCAACTTGTATCACGGCCTCTGATTCATATTTTTCGGAAGGCAAAAAGGTGACTGCTAATGAAAACACTATGCCTATTGCAACAAACAATAAAATTATTAGTTTGTTTTTTATCAGCATCTTTAGAATGCTCGCCAGATTAATTTCCCCGTTTAAGGTGTCCATTTTTTTCTAATTAATAATAAAAATTATCTTATTACAATTTTTTTCAAAACAGATAACAATTCGCTGTTATCACTTATTAACATATTTTTTAAATTATTAACACTGTTTAAAAATTTTACTTCATCAACATCTTCGGATTTTGCTGTAAATATTCTTTGGTATTTTGTGGCGTTTATTCCCTCTTCAGCAGTAAGAATTTCTTCAAATAGTTTTTCTCCGGGTCTAATACCTGTGAAAACTATCGCAATATCCTTGTCTAAAACAAGCCCTGATAGTTTTATCATCTCTTTCGCCAAATCTAAAATTTTAACCGGCTTTCCCATATCTAACACAAATACTTCTCCGCCAATTCCAATGGCTCCGGCCTGCATAACTAAAAGACAAGCTTCCGGAATAAGCATAAAATACCTTTCCATGTCGGGGTGCGTTACTTCAACCGGCCCGCCCTTTTTAATTTGTTCGCGGAATGTTGGAATAACGCTTCCTCTGCTGTCTAAAACATTTCCGAATCTTACCGAGATAAATTTTGTTTTCCCTCTTTTGTTATATGCCTGGCAAATCATTTCACCTACCCTTTTAGTCGAACCCATTACAGATATTGGGTTTACGGCTTTATCAGTGGAAATAAATACAAATTTTTTAACATCGTTATCAATACTGGCCTTAACCAAATTTTCTGTTCCAAAAATATTATTTTTTACAGCTTCATTGTAATTTTCTTCCATCAACGGGACGTGTTTATAGGCCGCCGCATGAAAAACAATCTCCGGGTGAAAACTATTTAAAATTTTACCTATTGTTGTCTCGTCTCCAACGTCTGCAATTATAGATTTTATCTTTAAGTTGGGAAAATTATTTTCCAACTCCTGAGAGATGTCAAAAATTCCAGTTTCGTCTTGATCTAACAACAGAACTAAAGATGGGTTAAACTTAGCAGCTTGCCTGGATAATTCAGAACCAATAGAACCGGCAGCTCCCGTGATTAAAACTGTTTTATTTTTTATAAACGCACTTATTTGTTGTGTGTCTAAAATAATCTTATCTCTGTTAAGAAGATCTTCCACTTCGACATCTTTAAGATTATTGAGAGACACTTGTCCGCTCATAATTTCACTTAATGCCGGCGTGATCTTAATTTTCTTTACTCGAGAGACTCTTGCTAATTCAATCGCCCTTCTGATGATCTCGTTACCTGCCGATGGCAAGGCAATAATTAATTGATCTACCCCCTTTTTTTCCACAATCTCCGGAATGTCTGATATCTTCCCTAAAACCTTAAGCCCGTGTATTATTACTCCTTTTTTTATATCGTTGTCGTCTACAAAGCCAATCGGAAAATAATTGGTTGCTCGTGAGCTTATTATGCTTCTTAATATCTGCTCTCCTGCATCACCGGCCCCCACGATTAATGTCCTTTTCCCACCATTATTCTTTTTAGAAAGTGACATATATATTCTTTTAGAAAGCCGGATTAATCCACAAAGAATAATTACCAAACAAAAACTGATTATCAGTGTTGAGCGCGGGTAGCCGACTAACACCGGAAATTTTTTAGATAGATAAAGAGTTATTGATAGAAATAAAAACCCTATAATAGTCGCCTTTATCAAAGAAAGTAGCTCGTTTATTCCAACATAGGACCAAGTAAATGAATAAAGGCCTACAAAATAAAATATGGGAATTAAAAAAAATAATGCGAGAGTAATTGTGTCCCTTATCATTAAAAAATATTGAGCTGTAATGTTCCCTTCGAATCTTAGAAAAAACGAGAGCCATACGGAAAAAGTAATTAAAATAGCGTCAATTGCCAACAAAATCACCATTCTTGACCATGAAAAGCGATTTATAAGTTTTCTGAAGTAAACTATCAGGTTCATATGGATTTATTTATTATAAAATTCTTTTACACACCCTATAACGTATTTTGCCTGGTCATCTGTAAGCTCCGGGTACATTGGTAAAGAAATGACTTCTTTCGCAAGCAATTCCGTAAATGGAAGATCAAAATGAGAAAGATTCAAACCTTTCTGCAGGTGATTTGCCACCGGGTCTTTTATCAGTGTTTCTACTCCTTTTTCTTTTAAAAAGCTATACAACTCATCCCTTTTTTCTGCCCTCAATACATAATTTTGGAAAACATCATATCTGTTTTCCGATTCAAAACCAAAAGGAGTTTTTATCTGTTTTACGTCTGCCAATCCATTGTTATAAACTTTTGCTATTTCTCTTCTTCTCCCGAGCCATCCGGGAAGGTATTTCATTTTTATGTTTAAAATAGCGGCCTGGAGGTTATCTAACCTTGAATTCCAACCGAAACAAACCAGCTCTATTTTTGTTTTCTGCCCATGGTCTCTCAATAATCTTATTTTCTCCATTATTTTTTCATCATTTGTAGTCAACGCTCCACCATCTCCAAAGCATCCTAATATTTTTGCGGGATAAAAACTAAAACATCCGACATTGCCTATTGACCCTGCTTTTCTGTTATTCAGGCTTGAACCTAACCCTTGAGCTGCGTCTTCAATCACATACAAGTTATGTTTTTTTGCAATTTCTATTATTTTATCCATATCGGCCATTCTACCGTTATAATGCACCGGAATAATGGCTTTTGTTTTTTCAGTTATCGCCTCTTCAATTTTGCTAGCATCCATTTCAAAATCTTCTCCCACTTCAATTAATACCGGAGTAGCTCCAGCCTGCGCAATAACAGCGATTGAAGCAACAAATGTGTGAGAAATAGTTATAACCTCGTCTCCCTTTTTTATTCCCAGAGCCAATAGGGACAAAAATAACGCATCTGTCCCGCTGTTTAATCCAATCGCGTATTTTGTTCCAATAAATTCTGCTAATTTTTTTTCAAATTCATCATTGTCTTGTCTCATAATCAAATCTCCCCTAGCCAAAACATCCTGCATGGCAGAATCAATTTCTGTTTTTAAATTTTTATATTGTAATCCGTAAGCAACAAATGGAACCTTGTTCATGTTCAATTATTTTATTATTAAATTCTTATATAACAGGGTGAATTATTTTTATAAGTTTCTAAAACAGTTTTTCTGATTTCCTTAGAATCTGTGACAACAAATGATTTAATGTTTGGCAAAACCTCTAAGGCCTTAATGTCTTCTTTCTCGGCGATAAGATTATGGCTAAAACCTAGGAATTTATATTTTTCGCTTCCCTTAACTCCTATTATTTTGACATTGGCATTATGCAAACAAACTGCGTTTCTGACCATCTCGTATGGCCTGAATACGACAAAATTTACCATACTGTATATATATGGTTTAAAACCGGACAGCGCCAACCCAGCAGCAATTATCATTGAGCTTTGTTCCGTCACTCCTAAATTGAAAAATCTATCTGGAAATCTTTTTTGGAACTCCTCAATGTAATTAAAACCTACGTCAGCAATTATCAAAACAATCTTGTCGTCTTTCTCGGCAATTTCTATAAGGGTATCGATAAACTCCCGTCTTGTATCTTGTTGTTTTATTATTTCAGCCATTTAGTTCTTTCAAAGCCATCTGATATTCTGCGTCAGACGGAGCTTTATAATGATAAATATTATTATTTTCCATAAAACTTACTCCTTTGCCCTTTATTGTTCTGGCAATTATAACGCTGGGCTTATTTTCTGTTGATTTTGATTTTAAAAACGCATCTTCTATATCTTTTAAATTATGACCGTCTATTTCCAAAACATTCCAACCAAAAGCCAGCCATTTTCCTTTCAACGGCTCTATATTCAGGATGTCTTTAACTCCTCCCATTGCCTGCAAGCCGTTGGCGTCGACAACAACCACCAAATTATCTAATTTATGATGAGCAGCTATTAGTGCTGATTCCCAAGTGGTTCCTATCTCCATTTCTCCGTCAGACATCAAAACAAACGCATTTCCTTTTTCTTTTTTTATTTTCTTTGCCAAAGCAAATCCTACCCCAAAAGGCAACCCAAAACCCATAGACCCTCCGGCTGCTTCTATACCCCTAACATTAGGCTCGGCTAAACCAATATATTTACTTCCTTCCTGGCAGAAGGTCTCTAAATTTTCTTTTGAAATTATGCCTTTTTCAGACAAAAAATAATATACTGAAGCTGCAATCCATCCCTTGGAAACAACTATTCTGTCCCTGTCTTCTTTCATGTTTTTGTCTATGTTTGCAATGTTATACAAAACTGCAAGAATGTCTATTGATGAAAAGTTAGACCCTATGTGGCTTGATTGCGCCTTCCAAATCAACTCAAGCACCTTTTTGCGAGCCTGTTGTGCTATCTCTTTGTAATTTTTCTGATGTCCTTCCATTTTATTTAAATAATTTAGCTATTGTCTTAAAAATAATCTTTATATCCAGTAAAAATGATGCCTTCCTAACATACTCTTGTTGCAACCTTAATTTTTCAGGTCTAATCTCTTCCATGTATGTTTTTTCCGGATCAACAGAACCTTTAAGTAATTCTGCTTCATGAAAATTCCACAAAGACGCTAGGTCCGTCAAACCCGGATGTACCGATAGAATAACACTTTTTTCCTCATTTGTCATCATATCAACATACGTTCTCACTTCCGGCCTTGGGCCCACAAAGCTCATATCCCCCTTCAAAATATTAAAAAGCTGGGGTAGTTCATCAAGCTGATATTTTTTCAAAAACAGCCCAATTTTTGTGAGCCGCGGGTCGTCTGCTGCAGTTGAAGGTCCTCCAATTTTGTCTGCATTAACAACCATTGTCCTAAATTTATACATCACAAAATCCTTATTATTTTTTCCCACTCTCTTTGCGTTGTAAAAAACTGGCCCCGGCGATTCTTTTTTTATTAAGAAAATTACAAACAAAAATATTGGCAAAGTTACAACCAGCCCAATTGCAGAAGAAGTTATATCAAATAGTCTTTTAAGCATTATATTTTTATAATAATTTTAGTAAACCAATAATAGACCCAATGCCATAACCAAAATGCCTCGTTACAAAAGCCAAAGGTAAAGACACTAAAAATTCGTATTTTTTTTCTCTAATCGCAATTTTTGCAGAAAAATAAAACATCATAGATAAATATAAAGCTAAGACTGCAACAAATAAATATAAAAATGGGCGTAACAACAATCCCAAAACGAACAAAAACAATAATCCTGAAACAAAAACAAGCGGAGCGTAATGCCTTGGTTTAAAAAACTTTTTAACAAATTTTAAAGGATACACCGCCCAAATTCCATCCTTGAGATTATGAATAAAAAAATCCTTCAAATTTGACCTGACATAATAATAACTTACAATATCCGGGAATAAATAGATTTTTCCGCCCGCTTTCTTAAGCCGTAAATTAAACTCCATATCCTGGCTCCTTTCCAAATTTTCATTAAACAGCCCGACTTTTTCAAATATTTCTTTTTTGAAGCATCCAAACGGAACCGTGTCTGCTTCCTTAAAATTTTCCGAACCGGTCTTATAGATAGCTCCCCCGGTTCCAAAAGATGATGACAAAGATCTGGCAATCCCCCGGCCCATCAAAGTGTTTTCCCTTGGAATGATTGATATTATGCCCCCCACGTTATCAGCATTATGTTTTAGAAGATAAGCAACGCATTTAGATATATAGTCTTTACCATAAGAGGTGTGTGCATCCAGCCTAACAATAATACCTCCTTTTGATTGCTTTATGCCGATGTTAAGAGCACAGGATGTAATGCGTTTTGGGTTTTCCAGTAATTTTATAAAAGGATGTTTTTTAGCGTAACTGGTTATAATTCCTTTGCTTTTATCTTTACTCATTCCATCAATAACCAAAACCTCCAATTTATCTTTTGCCTGTCCGCCGAAATCTTGATGAAGGCGGAGACAATCTTGTTCTAAAACCGAGTCCAGGCATTTAGCTATAAATTTTTCTTCGTTGTAAACCGGTATTATTATTGAAACAAAATTTTCCATAAAATTAACCCTTTGCTAATATCAAAAAAATACCACAAATTATAAAAACAATGCCAACTAATTGATAAATT